>ERZ795053.2153-NODE-2153-length-24170-cov-18.244827_pt1 | contig 24170 bp, 24 predicted proteins | sample MGYA00375137_ERZ795053 | MGnify/ENA primary metagenome ERZ795053 (study PRJEB30182, sample SAMN05720284) | activated sludge metagenome | isolation source: Anaerobic digester | place: Hong Kong | collected 2014-12-17 ...
AGCCACTGGCTGTACTGAGAATGGCGCACGGGTGCTTACGATAGTGTACCGATATGGTCTAACTCCATCTTCAAGCGGGCACGGTCGTTCTGCAATTCTGCCAGCGGGAGCGCCAGAAACGCCTCAATACGGTTCCGCAGCACCCGATAAGCTTGCATGAACGCTGCGTCGATCATTGCCTCGGAACCCGTCACATGCGCCGGGTCGTCCACACCCCAATGAGTGCGCAACACCGGCCCCAGATAGGCTGGACAGGTTTCACCCGCTGCGCTGGCACAAACCGTAACTACGATATCTGGCGTTACAGGCAGGTTATCCCAGGATTTGCTGTGATAGCCTTCGGTCGAAATGCCTTCACGATTCAGCAGGGCCAGCGAGCGTGGATGCACTTGGCCGGCCGGATGACTCCCGGCGCTCAGGGCTTTCCAGCCCGGTGGTGCCAGATGATTGAAAGTGGCTTCACCAAGGATTGAACGGCAGGAATTACCGGTACAGAGAAACAGAACATTCATAATACAGTATGTTCTCCAATGAAAATCAGAAGGTTTTTGTAGCCGGGGCGTTGCGCCCATGCTCGTACCAGCTGCGGCTGCGGTTGATGATGCTGGCAACGATCAGCATCACCGGCACCTCGATCAGGACGCCTGCCACGGTTGCTAGCGCCGCGCCGGAATTGAAACCGAACAGTGCAATGGCCGTTGCCACCGCCAACTCGAAAAAGTTGCTTGCCCCGATCAATGCTGATGGCCCTGCTACGCAATGCGGCGATCCGGCCTTCCGGTTCAGCCAATATGCTAACCCTGAATTGAAAAGCACCTGGAATAGGATCGGGATCGCCAGCAACAGGATCACCAGCGGTTGCGCCATGATTTGCTCGCCCTGGAAACCAAATAACAGCACCAATGTGGCTAGCAGCGCTATCAGTGAAGCCGGGCCGAAGGTGTTCAATAGCTGCGCTAATCCGGCTGCGCCTTGAGACTTCAGCACGATGCTGCGCACTCCCTGAGCGATGAGCAGCGGAATCATGATGTACAGCACCACGGATAGAAACAAGGTTTCCCACGGCACGACGATCGAGGTCAGCCCCAGCAGCAAGCCAACAATGGGGCCGAAAGCGAACACCATGATTACGTCATTCAATGCAACTTGGGTCAGCGTGAAATGCGGCTCACCCTGGGTTAAATTGCTCCACACAAACACCATTGCGGTGCAAGGCGCAGCCGCTAGCAAAATCAGTCCGGCAATGTAGGATTCAATTTGCTCTGCCGGCAATAGCGGTGCGAACAGACCACCGATGAACAGCCAGCCCAACAGCGCCATCGAGAATGGCTTGATACCCCAGTTGATAAGCAGAGTAATGCCAATTCCGCGCCAGTACTGGCCGGTCTTGCGCAGTGCGGCAAAGTCGATCTTGACCAGCATTGGGATGATCATCAACCAGATGAGTGCCGCTACCGGTAAGTTAACCTGGGCGATTTCCAGCCCGCCGATAGCCTGAAATATTCCTGGTAGAAAATGTCCCAGCACGATGCCGGTAATGATGCATAGCGCTACCCATAATGTCAGATAGCGTTCGAAAAATCCTAGCGGCATGGCTTGGTCTCCAAATGCAGTTTAGCTAATTATATTTATATTTTTAAAAAAATAGAAATAATGAAAAAATTAATTTGCCTTCTTTAATTGTTTATTGATATCAAGCGCTTTTTAGGGGATGGTTGTGAATAGATTCTCTACCGCGCGCGTCGAGCCAACGCACGGCCCGGGTTTCTGGCTCCGGTTGCAAAGTCACATGTTCAATCGCAAAGCGCTGGGCAAGCAGCGTGTGGCACGTATTAAGCACGGTCTCCCACTGGCGCAGATCCCGCACGACCACATGAGCAGTGAGCATTACTTGCTCTGGCGCGACGTTCCAGATATGCAGGTCATGCACTGAGGCCACGCCGGGCACGGTTGCCAGCGCTTTTCCCACCTCCTCCGGTGAAATATTGAAGGGTGTTCCTTCCATCAGCCCATGTAGCGCTTGACGGAGCAGCCGGAGGCTGGAAACTACGATCAGTGCACTCATGCCCAGGGACAGCAACGGATCGATCGGTGTCCAGCCGGTGAAAGCGATCACGATACCGGAGAGTAGGGCGGCGATTGAGCCAAGCAGATCGCCGAGGACGTGCAGCAGCGCAGCGCGGGTATTAAGATCCCGCTGCCCACGCAACAATCCTGCTATCAGGATATTGATCGCCAGCCCGGCTGCAGCGGCCAGCGACACCGCTTCACCGATAACCGGTTGCGGATTGTGCAGGCGTTGTACGGCGGAGACCGTGATCCAGGCAACTAGGATCAGCAGACCCAGACTGTTGATCAGGGCTGCCAGGAATTCGGCGCGGCCGAAACCGTAACTGTGCCGCGCTGAAGCGGAGCGGCGAGCCAGCCAAGCTGCTACTGCTGCCAAGGTCAGTGCGGCTGCATCGTTGACCATGTGCCCGGCGTCGGCTACCAGTGCCAGCGATCCCGCCCACCAGCCCACGCCGGCTTCGACGATGGCATAGGCCAGGGTCAACCCGGCTGCCAGCCACAAGACATGTCCAGCCATTCCGGAATGATGGCCGTTATGTGAGTGCATGGCGGGCCCGCGCTTGCTCAGGTGCTCAGCAGCTTTTTGATCTCCTCCACTGACAATACCTTGCCAGCGCTCTTGACCTCACCGTTCACTGCCAGCGCTGGTGTGGTGATCACGCCAGCATCAATAATGGCATTCATGTCAGTCACCTTTTCTATTTCATAATCCAAACCTAGCGCCTGTGCGGCTGCCGATGCATGTTCGCCCAGCGCCACGCATTTTGCGCAACCTTTACCGAGAATTTGCAGTTTCATTGCTTCTCCTTATGGATAAAATGCCCCGAACACCCAGCCAGTGAAAGTGGCCATGACCACCACCAGCGCACAATAGACCAGCGTTTTCTGCGTGCCGATAATGCTGCGGATGACCAGCATATTTGGTAAAGACAGTGCCGGTCCTGCTAATAGCAGGGCCAGTGCCGGTCCCTTGCCCATGCCTGCGCCCAGCAAGCCCTGCACGATGGGGATTTCGGTCAGGGTTGCAAAATACATCAGCGCGCCGACCAGCGCAGCTAGCACATTGGCTAGCAGCGAATTGCCGCCGACGGCTGCACTGATCCACTCCGAGGGAATGACACCTTCGTAGCCGGGCCGGCCCAATAGGAATCCGGCCAGCAACACCCCGCCTAGCAACAGCGGTAGAATGAGCTTAGCGAAGCTCCAAGTCTGACCCAACCACTCCTCGCCATCGCCAGGCCGTGCTGCAGCTGCCAGCGTCAAACCGGTCAAGCCAGCAGTGAAGGCCAATTCAGGATGTTCTGGAATCAGCCCAGCTAGGATAACGACAACAGCAGCGGTTGCAGCAAACGGTTGCCACTGCCAGCCCCAGCGCCACACCAGCAGCCCAGCTAAGCCCGTGCTGGCCAATGCCGTCAACGGCCATTTCCAAGTAAACACTGTATGCCAAATCATGCTGTCCTCAGCACGGGCTGGAGCCCAGTTGGCGAACACCAGTACGGCAATCATCAGGGCGAAGAAGAGGGCAGTTTCACCCAATGGCCGGCTCTCTTCTTCATCCAAGGTAAAGCTCTTCTGGGTTGTCGTGCGCGCCTGTTCTTCACGGTGATAGAGCAGATGCATGATCAGCCCGATCACCAGGGCAAAGCTAATGGCGCCGGCCGCCCGGGCTGCGCCCAGCTCCACACCAAGAATCCGGGCAGTCAGCACAATAGCGAGCACGTTGATTGCGGGTCCTGAATAGAGAAAAGCAATTGCCGGCCCTAATCCTGCGCCACGCCGGTAGATGCCGCCGAACAATGGCAGCACCGTGCAGGAGCAGACCGCCAGCACTGAACCGGACACTGAGGCGACGCCATAAGCTGCGGCTTTGTGAGCGGTAGGCCCCAGATACTTCATCACCGCGTTCTGGCTGATAAAGATGGCAATCGCGCCAGCGATGAAGAAAGCAGGCACCAAGCACAGAATCACATGTTCACGGGCATACCAGCGTAGCAACGCCAGACCTTCTAAGACAGCGTTGTCGAAACGCGCTGTACCCGCTGGCATGAAGAAAACTGTCAGGAATACAGCGCTAATACCAGCCAGCCATTTGTATTCAGCCGGATGTTCGTGGAAGGTAGCGCGCAACCGCTCCAATAGTCCGCTAAGAGAGGCTGAGCCGGCTGGGGTGGACGTCGTCATCATGAATTTCTCCTTATTTCAGATTTGACAAACCTGCCGCTTTGGACGGTTGGGCATGACAGCCAGCGCCGCACGGTCACTGGAAAAGGGTAATTGGTTGGCCAGTGTCCGATTGCAAGTTGTCAGCACTTCATCCATCCATGCGGGTAAATCGGGGTGGAGACGGTAGTACATCCACTGTCCTTCCCGGCAGTCGAGCACCAATCCTGTTGCCCGCATTGCCGCGAGATGCCGTGATATTTTGGGTTGGATTTCGCCTAAGGCATACGCCATTTCACAAACGCAAACATAGCCTTCCGTCACTATCAGCATCAGGCATCGCAGTCGCGTGGTATCGGCCAAAGCCTGGAAGAATCGAGGAGCATTAATCATTAATAGCTCTTATAGATACGTATATGCGAATTACCGTATATTTTAATTTAACAGAACCCTCAATTTCAATCACTATGTTTAGATCTTGGTTCAGGTCTTGAGTAGGCTCAAGGCGGCAATCCAATTTCCAGGTGATCGCCGGCAGCGTAGCACGTGGCGTTTAAATATTTGCCGCTAATAACTTGGGCAATAATGCCTCGCGTTGATGAATACCCAGTTTTGTGTAGATTTTGTCAGCGTGATCCTTGACCGTAGTGAGTTTGATATGCAGACGCTGACTGATTTGCTCAAACAAAACCCCCTGCGCGAGCAATAAGGTTACTTCCCTTTGCATCGGCGACAGTGGCAGGTTACACATCGCCCTTAATATTTTCAGTGTGATGGGCTCTTGATGCTTGATCGTCATGCCAACTAGGCTGCCTGGCTCGCTGTTCTGTTTGTCTAGCCAGTAGGCACGAAATGTGAACTGGCCTTTAGGGCCAATATGACAGTAAGACGGCGGAGCAGCATCGCGGCCACGATAGATCTGGTTCAGGTCACGGCACAGTTGCGCTAGCTTCGCCAGCAAGTGATCTTGTTTTCGAACACTCATCAGTAGTTGTGGATAACGAGCTTGTTGCAACAAATATTTCGCCTCAGGACTGTGATAGAGAATGTTGCCCTGGGTATCTAAAATCAACATCCCCGATGCTCCGTGGGAGCTATATTCAAGTGCTTCGTCGTTTGCTGCTTGCAGTGCGTGAGATACATAAGGCAACACACGCATAAGCAGTGCCTGGTCGGAATGATTGAACGGTTTTTGGCTACGTGAGCGATACAAACCCAATACACCATTGGACTTCCCTTCTCTCTGCGTAGGTGCCCATAAGACATGATGCATATCAAATTTTCGATAAATCAAGTGGTATAAATCGGTCTTGTAAAATGCTTCATCCATCACGCGCGGATCGGAGATTACCGGATGCTGCGCAAACCATGCCATCGCGCGGTCCTGCCGTTCCGGGGTATGAAAATCAGCGACGACTACCGGGATGACATCAAATAAATCGGTGCAATCAAATCCAGTAATGTGAAAGGTGGGCTTTAGTTGCGTATTACCCTCAGAACCAGAGAAGGTATTGTTGTTAGAAGGAATTAGCATGGAGACGGCATGTAGAAATTCGGCAATAACGATCTCCCTGCTCAATCCTGAGCAGCATAATTGACGTAAATGGGCTAAGGCATGACTTTGCTTCATAGGGGGTTGATCCTTCACAGTAACGCAACTCATCTTAATTGATCCTAGTCATGACCTTGACCAAGTGTTCCCCGAGGATCGAGATCAAGCGTACGCTCCAGTGAATTCAAGAATCGTACCTGACCGGGCAAGGCAGGACGCCTGCCAGACTGCTCAATAGCGGGTCGCTGTCATCCTGGTAGAAACAGAAAGAGAAAATCCAGTCAAAACCCGTCCGATACCCTCTACGGAGAGGGCGAAATCCATCAGCCGGATCAGTACTCTCGCGTCGATGAAGATCGTCACTTTTTAGATTTCCGGTTCATTTTTAACCAGATCGAATTGATCCATCACGCATTGGAGAATCACGATGACTACTTACGCGCGAAAACCACTGCCCATCGATGGCCGAAAGTCCAGGTTATGGGCGCTTGCCGGTCTGGGTTCGGCTGGAGTAGGCCCAGTGGGCTTTCAACTCTTCGATCTTGTCAACCGGGAAACAGGTCGAGGGCACCAATTGGAATTAGATACATTGGGACTCGGTCTTTCCATACCCATTAGTGGATCGTATGGCGCGTCCGATTATGTGAGCTTCAAGACGCCTCATGACGTCAATTTCTTCGACTTCGACGGCCTTCATATGACAGTGCGTGAGACAAACGCTGGTTTATATGGATGGACCACCGTTTCATTTTGGAAAATGTCGGTGCGCCTCTCTGGAGGAGGGTTGAATATTCCCGGTCTGTCCGTTGCTACAGGGATTGCAAAAGTTCTTTTCGGTAGTGGGAAACCGCGCGGAATCTACGAGGTGCTCCTGCGGGCGCCTGATATTCCTGGCATATTTGAAGAAGATGTAAAAGTAGTTCAGCAGGACGATGTCTTGGTGCGCCGGATATCCGGTGATGCCCTGTTCGGCTATAACCAATATCTTCTTAAATCGGGCCAGCGGACTGAAAATATGCTCACTCTCATCGGAAATTCTTTACATAAGACGCCGGATTTTGAGTTTCACATTGTCGGGCACACCGACAGCATAGGCAGTAGAGCGTATAACCAGATGCTCTCCAAGCGGCGCGCCGAAACGGTTGCTCAATGGCTTATCACGCATAACTATGCGCAACCCAGCTGGATAAAGATAGTGGGAGCAGGCGAGTCGGAGCCTGTTGCATCGAACGCGACCAAAGAGGGGCGGGAGTTAAACCGTCGCGTTGAAGTCTACGAAGTCCGTACTAGTAAGGTAGTTGCTGGACAAGTAGTGAAGCCATCGCTGCGCCCTTAGCAGCGGCGATACGGTAAATTGGGTTTTCTTCAATCTTCCAGCAATTTGCCAGCTTCGCGATGGCGCAATGCTACCTGCCCAGCGACTTTGCAAAACTTCTGTCCGGGCCGGACCAGCCGCTCGGTTATGCGGGCAAACAGCCGGCCATGAGTTGCGCTGCATATTGGTGTCCGGGCCATGCCGGGTGGATTGCCAAGCGGGTCTACCAATTCCGCTACTACTTCGCTAATTGCCACTGAATCGCCTAATTTTTTGTGATAGACCAATAGGCCAGCAGCAGGTGCGGTCAGCACGTCCACGCCATCCAGTGGGGTCGGTTCGCAACATGGCCTGGGGACTGATCCTGGATCACCGGCGATGATGCCGCGCCGTTGCAGGAAACGCAGCAGTGCCGCTGCATCCGTTGCTGCCTGCTCATCGTCCACATCCGCCTGACCGCGTAACTCCACGGTGGTTGCGAAGCAGGCCAGCGGTATCGAACCTGGTTCCCCTGCCAGCGCCTCGCGAAGCTTCCACCAAAGGCCAGCGCATGCTTCATCGAACGGTCCGCCGCCCGGATTCTCCTCCAGTAACACGACCGCTGCACCCAGTTCCGCACCTAGCGCAACCGCTTCGCCGCGCTGCCAGCGGGAAGCATACAAATGCAATAATGCCTCACCGTCACAATGCAGGTCGAATACGAAATCAGCATCGGCCGCCAAACGCAATAGCTCCAGCTTCAGCGCTTCGGTTTCACACACCGCTTGTTGCTCAGCCAATACCGTTTGGAGCGTCGCGCGGATCAGCGCGGCATTCGCTGCTGGATCTTGGCTCAATTGTCCCTGAACGCGCGCGAGGACAGCTGGCATCAGATCGGGAAAGCCCCGGTTGAAATTGCCGGTGCCTGTGAAAGCAAAGCGCCCCAGCAACCGGCCGTTAAGGTGTTGGTTCAGTCCAATCGGGTTGGCGACCGGAACCATAATCACCTCACCGAGGATGCGTCCTTCCGCTTGGGCGTGTTCCAGCCCGCGTAGCAGGTGCTGTGCCACCAGCAGACCAGGAATCTCGTCGGCGTGCAGGGCGGACTGAAAATATGCTTTAGGCCGGGCGCCGGGCGTGCCGTAGCGATGAACGCAAAGCGTATGCTGCGTGCCAGGCGCAGGCGCGGGAAGATCAATGCGCACAAGATCAGCGGGCATGGCGGGTTGCTCCTCAAGCATGGAAGTTGCCAGCGAACAATTGCAAGCATCATCTTAATGCGTTTTCGTTCTGAACGCCCGCTGGCCTTAAGATATCACAATGGATTTTGCGGGCACTGGCGTGCAGGATTTATTAAGCCTAGAAAACCGGTCAAATTGGCCCAGAGATGAAAAATGGACCGGCTTATTGTGGCCTGCGGTGCGATATAAATTGAAACCTCACCAGATTTAAATGCCTTTATTACAATTGCTTGAAAAATTGTTTGGTGTTCTGGTTCTATCTAGCATGCAATTTGCCAAACTTTTCCGAAGCATATGTCTTGCATATTCTAACTTCATGGGAGAAACGACATGACTATTGCGTATATACCCAATCCTTACCAGGGTAATCAGTTGCCGGATAAAGGGGGGCAAGGTTGGCTCCAGGTTCGGCTGGAACCGGGTGGCCCGGTTGTCGCTTTACCGATGTACTTGAAGGTTGATACCTATTCAACACCGGCTGGCGGGTCTGCTGAGCGCGATTATTTCACTATTTTGGAGGGACCGCATAGAGGAAAGAAAGCCAGTGTCTCTTTTAAGGAAGAGTCCATGTGCACAACATCCTTCATGAATATATGTCTCTGGTCAACAACGATTAAAAATAGCAGATTAACTATCGTGAGCCATAATGGCCCATGCACGGTCAGATATCGAAAAGTGCCGGCGACTAATGAAGGATTCAAAGCGATTACCGAGAAAACAACGCTTCAAGTAGGTGCCGGTCTTGGCGCGGATTTTAGAGCGTCGATCAGCAATATCGAAGTGATCCATCAGTTTGATCTATTGAAACCAGGCACTTATAAATTGAAAATACCTGACTATGATCATACAGACAAAGGTCAAAAATATGTTAACCAGAGTAGGTTTGCTACCACATGGTATCCTATCAGCGAGGCGCTATATATGGATGACCCTGCAACGACGGAAAAGAACGAAAAAGGGTTATTCAATCGCTACTTTCATCCGGGAAGAGGCTCTGCGGGCTGTTTAACCATCACCCAGATCAGTCAGTGGGATCGAATCGTTGAGCATGTCTCCAGATGCCGGCTAGATGTGGAACATGTCGGTTATGTGGAAATCCTAGCTGAGTAATCGGTTTAAAGATTTTCAGATAAATTTGTAAATTATCAGGTGAGGAGTAACCTCGCCTGAATGCAGAAAATATATCAAATAAAGCAGCTTGATATTATTCTATAATTTATAAAAAATTGAAAGAGGCTATTAAGTAATGAAAATAAATAAGAATATTAATTTCTTTATTTTATTATCATTTTTAATGATTTTTGGTTGCAAACCTACGGGTGAAATTGATAAGGTTCATCAAAAAAAAATAGAGTCAAGCCTTTCAAAATTTGGTCAATTAAATTATGAAAATGTTGATCATTTAGTTCTAATGTATCAGAAAGCCAGTCGTCAAGATATTCAATTTTCAAAAGATTCTCTACAGCTTGCTGAGCGGATGATGCATGAGGAAGGTAATCTTTTTCCAAGAGTTGAACTCGAAGAAGCAATAACCAGTTACCCAACGCCTGAAATTGTCATAAAATTCGCTAATGGTTTTCTAAATATTGCTCAATTTTATTTATTAAATGAAGAGGCTACCTTGAAAACCCCTGTGGGAAATAATGACATAGAATGGTATTTGAGAGGTGCTGATTTTTATTATAAGTTAGCTACAGATTTTGCTGAAAAGATCGACAAACCTTTTAACAAAAATATCAATGAAAAAATTATATTGACGATGGATTGTATTAACCAACTGTTAGTAAATGGAGTATTCAAGGACACGAATCATTGTCAAAAAATAACAATTTGATTATTATAAAATAAATTAATTTCGTGATCTGTAAAAATTCTGATAAACAAATAAATTGATTGATTTCTTAGATTTCGTGTAAAGAATTTAGTAGCTGATCAATCATTTTTAATGTAGTAAAATGATGAAAAAATCAGATGTATTGAATGCATTGGGCGCGCTGGCCCAGGAAACGCGCCTGGATATCTTTCGCTATCTGGTGGAGGTGGGTTCCGCCGGCGCATCGGCTGGGCAGATTGGTGAACACTTCAGTTTGGCGCTGCCGACCCTATCGTTCCATCTAAAAACACTGCAACACGCCGGCTTAGTGCAACGCGTCCGGCAAAGCCGCTCACTGATTTATTCCGCCGATTTCACCACGATCAACGCCGTACTGGGGTATTTGACTGAAAATTGCTGTGCTGGCCACCCGGAAGATTGCGGCTTGCCCGCCGCTTGTGAAGCGGAAGTTACTCAGAAATCATCTTCTTAAAGTCAAGCGGAAACTGTTCTCCGCCGCGACTCCAGAGCCTGCGCATACTTGTCGCGTAAATCTGCGATTTGCTCGGTCAGCACGGCGATAGCGGTATCGGCATCACGTGCCTGGAGCGCAGTGAGAATACGCTGATGTTGGGCAACCAGGCGCTGCCGTTCCCGGAATGGATATACCACCATGTTGGCAACCGGTTGCAAGGCATCGATCACGGTCAACATGATGAATTTCAGCAGTGCGTTATTCGTAGCGTCGGCAAGAATGCGATGGAAACGCACGTCGGAAGCACAAAAATCCACATCGCTGAGTTTCGAATCACTCTGGATATCCAGTTCGGCAGCCATCGCCGTCAACTGTGACTCGGTCCGCCGGTCCGCCGCCAAGCGACAGCAGAGGGTTTCGAGTCCCTGCCGGGTTTCGGCAATGTCAGCCAGATCGAATTCCCCCATGCCCGCTAGCAGCGTTATGGCGTTGGTCAAGTTGAGGCGCACCTCGTCCTGACTGGGGCGGTTGACAAACGTGCCTCCCGTTGGGCCACGGCGGGAGCGGATCAGATGCTGAGCCGCCAACCGCTTGAGCGCTTCACGGATGGTGGGGCGCGACACTTCGAACCGGGCCGCTAATTCTTCCTCGGTTGGCAAGCGTTCATCGATCTTGAGGCTGCCTTTCAGGATCGCCTCGCGGATATTTTCCGCAATTTGCTTAGCTAGACTTTCTGTGACTAACGGCTCGAATTTCATTGCCATAGTGGTTACCTGTAGGGGGTCTGCGAAGCAGCATCAAACTATAAAAATTTCATAACTATTTGTCTTTACTTGCTTAATGGCAGCATACCAGATTCATAGTGATTTGTTAATTTATTATTTCTATATTTGTTTGACAAATTCATCTATACTCCAATAATATTGATTGATCAGTCAAAACGCAGGGCCATTGCTGTACAGGCAGCCCCAAATTGTCTGGAGTATGAAACATCCACTATCCCGAATCTTGCACTGGAGATGCGCACTGTGACTCAAAATACTTTTAAAGCGTTGGTTCTGACGCAGGAAGACAGGAAAACCGTCGCCACAATCCGGCAACTGGCTATTGATGATTTACCTGAGGGTGATGTACTGGTAGCGGTAGAGTATTCCTCGCTCAATTACAAGGACGGTTTAGCGGTGACTGGCAAAGGCAAGATCATCCGTCAGTTCCCAATGGTGCCGGGCATCGATTTGGCTGGTACCGTGTTGGAATCTTCTTCTCCCGGCTACCGGCCTGGTGACAAGGTGGTACTAACCGGCTGGGGTGTGGGGGAGCGTTATTGGGGGGGGTACACTCAGAAAGCCCGGCTGCAATCCCGTTGGCTGGTGCCGTTGCCCGCTGGAATGGATACCCAAACCGCTATGGCTATCGGCACGGCTGGCTTCACCGCCATGCTATGCGTCATGGCGCTGGAAGAAGCTGGAATGACTCCCGGTGGTGACAAACCTGTGCTAGTGACGGGCGCCAGCGGTGGGGTCGGTAGTGTGGCTGTAGCGCTGCTTGCCAAGCGCGGCTACACGGTGCATGCAGTCAGCGGGCGCCCGGAAACTGAGGGCTATTTGCGCGAATTGGGCGCGACCGGTTTCGTCAGCCGGGAGGAGATGAGCCAACCTCCCAAGCCGCTGGAAGCGCAGCGCTGGGCTGGGGCTGTGGATGCGGTTGGCAGCACAATGCTGGCGCGGGTTCTGGCTGAAGTTGACTATGGCGGCGCGGTAGCGGCCTGTGGTCTAGCGGGTGGGGCGGATCTGCCGGCGACGGTCATGCCCTTCATTCTGCGTGGGGTCAAGCTGCTCGGCGTGGATTCAGTGATGTGTCCAGTGGCTCGACGCCAGCAAGCTTGGGCGCGGTTGGTCCAGGATCTTCCCGGTAACGCCTTGCAAAGCATCTCCCATGTCGCCTCGTTGGAAGAAGTGCCTCAACTAGCTAAAGACATCATCGCCGGCCGGGTACGCGGCCGGACTGTTGTGGATCTAAATGCTTCCTGACAAAAGCAGGCCCTCTGCATTGAGGTGCCAGTGCATGGAATGAGTAGCGAAGCACTTCAAGGTGATTCTCGCTGCGTCGAATAAAGCAATTTTGGATTATACCATCTGGAATTGTTCGAACCCAGTACCCGCAGCAGCTACTGTGTCCAATTTTTGTTCTATTGATGGCGTCTTAGGCACAGCTTGATGAGCGGCGATCACCTCATCGAGGCTGGTGAGTCCCTCGATTACCTTCCGGAACTGCACCTCAAGTTTCGGAAACAGGTGTGCACAAGCATCAGCGTCCTTCGCTTTAGCAGCGGCCAGTAAAGCAACCGCTGCTTCGGCCAGATCGAGCGCGCCGAGCGTATAGGCTACCCCTTTGAGGGAATGTGCCAACCGTACGCAGGTTTTCCAATCGTTTTCCTTCAGTGCCTGCTGGTACTGTGACAGGAAATTTTTGCCGTCGGTGTCGCGGAATTGTTTAAGTACACGCAAAAACCATGCTGACCGGCCGCCTACATATGAGAGTCCGACTGCTTGGTCAATGCCAGGGAATTCCGGGATCGCGGGGGCTTCCGTAGCAGCAGATTCCTTCGGGATCACGAAAACCGGCGCTGGAGAGATAACAGTCGGCAGGCACTGCACCATGCGCTCGTAGAGCAGTTCCATGCGGACCGGTTTTGCAAGGTGGGCATTCATGCCGGCAGAAAGGCACTCCTCTTGATCGGCTACCATCGCATTGGCGGTCAGAGCAATAATGGGAATATGACGCGTTTCTGGGTTGCTGCGTAATATCCGGGTTGCAGTATGGCCATCCATCACAGGCATCTGGCAGTCCATCAGGATCAGGTCAGGTTTCTGGGCCGCCACGGCCTTCAGTGCTTCAGCACCATTCTTGGCAAGGCGAACCGGTAGGCCAACTGTAGATAGCAATTCCATAATAACTTCTTGATTAAATTCAACATCCTCAACAAGAAGAATGTCCAGGCCATGGAAACGCGACCATTGAAGCCCGCTCGGTTTGCGCCGGTCTATCTGGGGTTTGTTAACTGCAATCCCCAGACAACGGGACAATTCGACATAAAGATGACGCGTACTAACCGGCTTGGCCAGGAAACCTTGTATTTCATTGCCAGTTTCGCACAGTTCATCATGGTGGCTGTAGGGGGTGATCAGGATCATGGGCGGTGGCGGATCAACCCCTTGCAATGCTATCTTCTCGCGCAGGCGCCGGATCGGCTCGATACCATTGATATCGGACTTGCACCCGTCGATGAGGCACGCAAGATAGGGTGATCTGCATTGAGTATCAAGCAATGTCAGCGCCTTTTCCACGCTTGTGGCTGACTCAACAGCCAGCCCAAGCTGGCTTATCAGATGGGTCAGGATATGGACGGATGCCGGACTGTCGTCAATCACTAATATCGGTCGATGGGAGAATTCCGGCAGCTTCCTGGTAAATGCAGCAATGCCAAGGCGACGATCCATACCCAATACCTTGAAGCATGCCGTAAAATGGAAGATGCTGCCTTTTCCTAGCTGGCTCTCAGCCCATATGCGCCCGCCCATCATCTCGACCAAGTGGCGGCTGATCGCTAGACCCAACCCTGTTCCCCCATAGCGGCGGGTGGTAGATGCATCGGCCTGGGTGAAGGGCTGGAACAGGCGAGCAATCTGTTCAGCGGTCATCCCGATACCTTCGTCGCTGATGGCAAAGTGCAGTTCAGCTTTGTTGTCGCTGAAAGCCTGGACCTTGACCCGCACGATGACTTGACCCCCAGTAGCAAACTTCAGCGCATTGCCGACAATGTTGATCAGCACCTGCCCAAGCCGCAATGGGTCGCCAATTAGTAAACGAGTGTCATCGTTGATGTCATAGAACAGTTCGATACCCTGGTTTTCAGCGCGTAAGGCCACTACACTGGAAAGCTGCTCAAACACTGTCTCAAGGACGAAAGGAACGGCTTCCATCTTCAATTTGCCGGCCTCGATCTTCGAGAAGTCGAGGATATCGTTGATGACATGCAGTAATGAGTCTGACGCCATCTTGATCTTTTCGAGGTAATTGCGCTGCCGGTTATTTAGGGGCGTGTTCAGAGCCAAATCGGCCATACCGATGATGGCATTCATCGGGGTGCGAATCTCATGAGACATGTTGGCCAGGAAAGCGCTTTTTGCTCGGTTGGCGCTATCGGCAGACTCAGCGCGTTGCTCAAGTTCCGCCTGCATGTCTCTGATTCTTCTTATGAGCTCCATCTGCTCTGTCACGTCACTGATAGCGCCTACCAGGCCGGCGACGCTACCATCGGCACGGAAGTACGTTGCTTTATGGAACACAACGTTGCGGGTTGTGCCATCACTGCGCTTCACCAGCCATTCATAGGCTTGTGTGCCGGGTTGGTTGATCAGGCTCTGATCCATAGCGTGATACCGATCAGCGATATCCTTTGGAGCTATGTCAAAAACACTCTTACCAATGATCTCGCTTCGCTTTTTCTCAATAATGACCTCAAAGGCTTTGTTGCAACCGAGGTAGACGCCTTTGATATCTTTGTAGAAAACGGGTATAGGCAGACTCTCCATCAACGTCATCATGAATTCCCGCTGGTCCTTGATCTGCTGTTCAGCTTGATGTTGATCGGTAATATCCAGAAAACTCCAGACTCGACCAACGATTTCATCGCCTATGCGCTGGGGATGCGAAAAACGGGCAAAGACGCGGCCATCGCTGAATATTAATGTGTCACGTGAGGTGGCTTCCGGTTTGTTGTAGAGCACCCGAACTTTTTCCAGAAATGCTTGCGGCTCAGCGAGCTGTTGCGTCCCATAGGCGAGGACAGCCTCATCGTCTCCAGCATCGATCAGTGCCTGTGGAATACGCCACATTTCGCTGAACCGCTGGTTAACCAAGGTGATCTTGCCGTGCCGGTTGACCACGAGGATTCCGCTGTAGGTTGCCTCCAGTGTCGATGCAACCAGCGATCGCGCGTTCTCAGCCGCAGCTATGGCTTGTTCGAGTGCAGCGGTACGCACCTCGACCATTTGAGCGAGACGCTTGGCTTCATTGCGCTTTGTTTCTTTAAGTTCTTCATACGCCTGCTCGACATTGCAGATCATGTGGTTGAGCGAAGCCGCCAGCATGCCCAGCTCATCGTTTGATTGTTTAGGGAAACGGTAGCTGTACTCGCCGGCCTCAACCCGTTTCAGGCCGATGATAAAGGCCTTGAGGCTCTGCGTGATCAGTTGCGCCAACCAGACTGCAATACCGATTACGACTACAATCATCAGCGCCGTCGAGAAGGTCAGGTCTGCCTCCATACGCTTGATAGTGTTGATCAGTATATTTTGGATCGTTGCTTGCCTTTCCTCGATATGAGTTTCCAGGGTGCGCACTTTCCCGTCCATCTGTTTGGCTATCGCGATCGCAGGGTGCTGAAGATCGCCAATACGGGCGCTGATGGCGACAAAGCCGAAGCCGCGGGGGGTTTTTCCATACTGGCCTGTGAAATAGGGAATCGCAGCAGCGGTAGTGAGCTTCCAGCTGCCACTCCAGAGAATGAGGAAGGAGCCGGAACCGCCATTTCTCGTTAAATCATGCCAACCGGCACATTGTGGCGCAAAGTTGAGGTAGCGGCAGTCCAGGCCGATGGTCCCGGCAGCGGTCAGTGCCTTGGCAGGCTTCTTATCGCGGCTTTGCGCATCGAATGGTGGTACTTTGTGCAGGAAGATTTCTAGCGGTTCGCCACTTGCCTGCCATTGTTCATAGATGGATGCTTCCAGCCAGGGCGTAACGCGCTGGCCAGTTGCAGGGTCGAAACCAGGCAGCGAATAGTGATGTGGATGAGCGATGGCGCGATCCTGGTGGTCCCACATGAAGGCGTAATTACCATTCTCTGCATTAGCGATTTGTGTATAACGTTTCAACGTGGGCAGCACGTGGCTGGTCATCGCCATCAAATGATCATGATCCAGCGCCAGCGTCACATAGCCACTGATAGAGCCGTTCTCAACCACCGGCGCTGCCCAGCGCACGATACCTTTGAAGCGTTTGCCAACGGGATTCTCGCGTCCAGCATAGGCTTCCTGTTCCGGCATATAGCGCAGGTTCTGCTTACGGGCATTTTCCGGGGTGTAGGGACCGATAAGATGTGAGCCGACGTAGGGACCAATTACCTCCGATACATAGAGTTCACTAGGCTTGAGTTTCTTCAGTTCGGAAAAATAGGTTTCCGCCTTACACCAGGTGTTTTCCGGTTTACTGACATCGCGCAGCGCATGCGGCAATAACGGAGTGGCGGATACCTTGATCTTCTCCATACCGTTGAGGTCGACGAAAGTTATTTCATGGAACAGTGGCTTACGCAGATTCGGCAGTACACTTTCTGGCGGGCGGTAGTGAAAGCCCTTGTCATTTTCCCGGTTACTCGATGTACCTGTAGCGGTGTTCTGATTTTCTATGGTCTCGACGGCAGGTACCCACTGACTACCGTCCTCCGCTAGTTGCCAGCGCCCTGCATCGACCACCTGTTGTGACCGGCTAGCAATAAAGTTTTCGTAGAGCTTCTGGTTGGGTGTGAGCTTGGCTGCTTGCAGAATGTCCTCATCGCGTGCATACAGAAAGCTTGCTACTTGGCGCGCCGTATCGGTAGTCAGACGCTCAAGTTCTTCGCGGGCATGTTTGTTTAGGGCATCTTCAGCTGCGGAGGATTTGTTGACTATCTCTTCGAGAGTGGAGCGTACCTCTGTGGCTATTTGCCTCGTATGGCTTTGGATCTCTTGTCCAAGATGCTGTACCCCTGTCCAAGCAACAAGAGCCAGTAATATTAGTGGCACGACCTTGATCAAGACGAACAGCCAAATTAATTTGGCTTGCAAGCTGAGTTTGCCAATGATCACAGGCACCGGTTTTTTCAGTTCTGTTGCATTCATTTATACTTAACTGCGCAACAAAGTTAGATTTTTTTGAACAAAGGCTGATAGAGTTATTATTCTTTCAGACCCTTTTATAGAGAGGACAGACCCATGATCAGGCTAGAATTCGCGGTAAAGAAACGGTGGTCTGCGCTATAAACGTTACCCTCATTGACATCTAAAAATGTAACATAAGATAGATGTGCTCTGATTGAAGAGTCAAGGGGTAGCGCATCATGAAATCAGTTGGCCGAGAGAGATCTATGCCATGATCTTAAGTAGTGCTTGCATGCTGTACTAATAGAAAGATTGAGCCTTTATTTTATTTTATTTGATTGATTTAATTAATGAAATTGTATTTAAGGCTAAATAGTGGGTCTGTTTTCGGCGAAAATGGCAGCACCCTTAATATTGTCTCTAAATATTTAGGCCCCGATCTATCTACAATGACAGGTCTATTGGGAGCTGCGCCAATGATTAATATATAAAATGATATGTAATACGCGATATTCGACTTTTTGAGAGGGGATAAGGGCGAGCCGATGTGGTATAGCGATGTGAGCGAAGCTGGGAGGAACCAATCACCCCAACCTCACAGAGAGACCGCCATGCTGCTTGAAAACTTTATCATCACGGTGTTGCTGGGTAGAAAAACAGATGATTTCCTGTTCAGGGATCACCGCTTACGTCAACGCGGCTTTGTCCCCAAACTGACCAATAACGAAGCGATCACCTTGGAGTGAGCCGGCAAACTTTTAGGATTAGATACGGACGCGGGCATCCGAAAATACCTTATCGTATCCTCAACTTTCTAATAATCTTTCACATCGCGTGAGCTACCGGCCATCGCATCGCGTTCCTGGAGCCACTGCTCGTATTTGCTGGTTTGTTCAGGGGTGAGGACTGCACGAATCTCTTGCTCTTCTTTATCATGAACGCGTTTCATTTTTTCCTGCAGCGGTGGAATTTCCTTTTCTAGCTTGGCGATTGCTGCGCTGTCATTGGCTGTTTTAGCACGACGTAACTCGCGTTGTTTGCGATGTAAATCTCCACGAGGGTTTCTCATTGCGTCGCGAGCTTCTTTTTGAATCGCTGCCACCTTCGCGGCTTGTTCGGTATCCAAGCCAAGCGCGCTCTTAAGTGGCTTATCCGCATAGGCACTACTACTGAATATGAGTAGGCTGCAAACGATGCAGGAGAAAATGAGTGAAAGCGGTTTGATATACATCAGTCCTCCTTAAATTAGGTAGTGATAGAGTTAATCTCATGTTTAAATGGGATTTATATGTTTTTCCCCTGAGCAAAGTAGGAAGAGGCTTATACGCAGCTCTTCAAGCATATTCTTTAAGAATGGATGTTTCCAGCCATGGACACATCAATCAGTGTGTAAGTTGGAGTGATCAAGGAACTCCTGCAATGACACTGGTGGTGAAAGCAATTTTTCTGCTGGGAGCTGGAGCATTAACCGTAGCGGCCCGGTGGGCCATGGAGAAGACCAGACCGTCTGCGCTTAAACCGGTCAGGAGGTTCTTTGTGCCGCTCCAGTATCCGCCTTCAAAAAATGAGCCAGATTATAATAACGCTGGCCTTGCTGTTCTTAGTTTTCGCAACCTTCCACCAACTGACGTAATCGATTGCGTTACCAAACATCTTCTCGATGGCCCCAAGAGGAGGGCCGTACCTGTCGGTTGTTAGCTGAATCTTCCCTGAGACCTATTAAGTAATATCAGAGAAATAGGTTTAGTTCACTTTAAGTACTCTTTTAAAGATAAGGGGTTAGGTATGTTGAATTCTGGTTAAAATGGACCGGTCCAAAGTGAACTTAACAGGGATTATGAATGACTATTATGGCCTGGATAATGTGGTGAACTATCAGCCATTAGCACCGATGATAGGCTATCAAAGATTGGTATAGAGTGTGCTTCTTCTGTCATAAGCTTTCTTTATGGCAATCAATGAGGGGTTTTAGGAGTGCTATGGTTATCTCACTAAATACCCCAAGCCGTTAAGGCCAGTTTGGATTAAAGGGAAGTGATATACGGTGGGTAATTTAACACCGCTGAATTGAAATGCTTGAGAAGATACACATCATGAGAAAATTCACAATCAATGGTGCGGTGCATAAAGGCAAGCACATCGAAGTCACTAAATATATCAAGACAGCTGATGGCATTGAAATCCAAATTAAACACAATGTGCCAAGTACGGCTGGCAAAGAACTGCGCTGGGTTCAAACCGTCACTGAGAATGGAACATTTTTCAAGGCGTGCAAGCTACGCACTTATGTCGATCCGTTTGGGAAGTCAGGAGGCATTCACACAGTCGCACTGCCAGCGGTGCCTGGCGTTTGCAAGGCTGATGATGCAAAGCCGTTTTATTACACGGACGCGGAGTTTGCTGCTGGTGATGGCAGCTTTTATGACAGGCCTTCAGAAAGCCCGCCGGCATCTGGACGAACATGGATTAAATTTATCACTGCCCTCACTGAAGTAACTGGGACGAAGGTTCATCATCTTGTTGCAATTTCTTGGGGTTTTGACCGTCTTTCCGACGGCACAGTCCTAGCTGCGGCTATTGTCCGGCCATCTACTGCTGAAATGAAGGCACATGGCCAAGCGCTCAAAAGAATGTATCCTGGCTATACATATACTTGATCTGCTCCCTGCTTTCAGCGAGCGGGGTTTATTGCGAGAGCGATAAACAAAAGCACATTGTAACTTTATTGGTGAGAGTCATGTTAAGAAATAAAGTCTGTTATTCTTTTATTGTTACATTGGTTTTCATCGTCTTAAGCCCCATCGCATCCAAAGCCGAAAATATTTCAAAATCTCCCTGGGCTTTAGAGATTGTTTCTGCAGATAAAAATGAGTTATCTAAGACCAATGATCATCCTATTCATCCTATAAAGAAAATTGATGTCATTCTAAGAAATATTTCTGAAAAACCACAAAGGATTTGGAAGGAATCAAATTCTTGGGGTTATTCTGTTCTTTATTTTGAGGTAGTAGATGAAAAATCAGGTAAAAATTATATTCGTAAAAAACCTAAAAACTGGAGAAAGAACTTTCCAGAATTCTTGACAATAGATGCTGGCCAAAGTTTGGTTTATAACATTTCTTTTATGAATGAAGACTGGGATATTTTTTCTTCTTTTTTCAAATTAAAAAATTTTAATATACAAGCAATTCTGGATATCCCAGAAGATTCTCAGGCGAAGCAGTACGGTGTATGGACAGGTACGGCCAAATCAAATGTTCTTAAATTTGAGATTATAAATTGAAATCAGATTGTTCTATAGAGTTTGTTTCAAAAGCACCTGCACTCATGGTTCCTTAGGGTCATAAAAATCCAATTGGCAGGGTGTTGTTCTTAAGAATCTGGCCATATCCTTAATTAGTGAAAGGATAACCATCGGCTTCGTCAGCAGCGATAGAAAACTGTCAATATGTAGTCCTTCATAGCCTATGGTAAAAACTGTCGTTGCCGTACCTCAATATGCGTCGCGTTTGAGAGTGGTAAGTCGATTCATTCCTTATAAATACTCATTATATTTTGGGTTATTCGGCCATTTACCCTGTCCTGTTGCAGAAGAGGATTTTATTTATTGAGAAAACAAATAATTCTGTTGATACACAATTATTTGTAGTCTTTCTCTCGGCTCGCCACCATTGCCGCCTTCTTGCCAAGGTACCTTGTTTTTTCGGTTGTCACCTGGTGACAGGCTGATGACGGGTCATCCTCCTTTTGATCACCGGGTTGCTCTGGAGCGCCAGTTTCCAGGGCTTTTTTAGGGGAATATCGATGAATCAGGCGGCTTGTGTACAGAACAACCGAATCTTCCGGGTTGGGCAATCTATTTGCTGGAATCCACCGCTTGGCGTCTACGGGCCGAAATCATTGCAATCCAATTTAGCGGGACAAAACGGTGTCGTCACTGCGCTATGGAACGATAGTTACTTGTTAGCTGATATTGGCGGGCAAGGCGGTGTTTTATTAAGCCTTGATTACGTGGAGGCAGCGCAATGAAAGCCGGGCTTAGGCCGAAGAAGAAAAAAGCACCGTTCTCCCCAATCGTCAAAGCCAGTGTCGCCCGCCGTGCGATGCAACAGCAATTCATGATCTGCGCCGATCATGAGGCAGCCCAGCGGCATCAAGCCGTACTGCGGGCAATTGATCGCTGGGATATGGAGCAACAGATCCGCCTGTACATCCCTACGCCCGCTAATAGTGTCCTGCACAACGATGAGTTACAGGATATTTCCCCGGTCATCCAAACTATCATCGACCAAGCCGGTCCATGCCCTGATACCATCCTGCCTGCCATCGATTATCTTCACTTCCTGTTTTCTCCGCCGCATGCCGGCACGCCAGGTTGTCGCTTTGGTACATGGATATAGATTTGTTCGAGAAAATTCATGATAGGGCCTTGCTCGATAGAATCCGTACTGCAGGCGTTTGCTATGGGGAAAAAACATAGCTTAAAAACCATAGCTTACTGCTTTATCTTTACCTCTGCCCGGATAGGTATCGGGCGCAGTTCGGGTAAGTTTACGCCTGGACGATTGTAAAAGGGTTTGCCGGTGTGCCTGTCCTGGCAAAGCGACGCTGAAAAAGCGGGAAGTTGTGACTCGGCAACGATTAGGCATTGAGGCGTACCGGGCTTCATGCCGCTGTGCCTCTCTGGTTTTCAAGATACGATGGATTTGGGGAATGGCTAATTCCTGCTCAGGGCAATCGCGCTATGGGGTAGCTGGGATAAGGGCACCTACCAAGAGGCGCAACCGGTAATCATCATTGAGGGCGGCGCGCAGTTTGCGGCGGCAGATACTGTCGCGTGGTGGACCGTTATGACGCAGCACATTCAGGGCGATGCGGCGAATCAAGGCCAGGTTCTCGGCCGAGTGATGGTTGCGCGTTCGACAGGCATCTTCACCAAACTGGACATCCAAAACCCAGTGTTGTTGGTTTTCGATGCCCCAGTGACCGCGCACGGTCGCCGCGAACCGTTCTTGATCGGTGAACGAACTGAGGAAATAGCGACATTCGGTACTGCTTTGATCACCGATGATCCGGGTGGACTCCACTCGGCCGACCGCTTGCAACCCCGCCCAGTCCAGTTTCGCGTCGAGCCAGTATCGCACTATTCGCACCCAGGCGTTTGAAACTTGGCAGCAGGTAACGTGCGCCCGGAACGACGCCTAACGGTGGCCACAGCCCCCATTTACGGCTTCAAAGTGCCCTCGGCTCGACAACTTGACAATACCTTCATGAGGTATTGGGGCACGCCCGCCGGTTCTGCATTGTGCGGCGAGTCACACTCAACTTTCTCCCATCGATCAACCCGGACATTTTCTCGGACAATCTTTTGCTGATGGTCAAGGTAAGCTATTCTGCTTGAAGAAGAAGATGGGCTTTTTGAGGTGGACATTTTGCCGGACATCGAAGACCTCTTGAATTCGCTTTCCGAGTCGGAAACGCGGATCGAAACCCGCCGCTTTGGGCCGTTCACGTTTCGTCTGGGCGTGGATGGATCGGCGTTGACGCTGCCGTATCAGCGCGTTTTGGATGCCCACGAGCGGTTTAACGCTTCGCCGCTCTCTCAGGTCGCCCGTCAATTGGAACGCGAGGTCGTGGCCAGCAGCATCTTTGGCACGAACTCCATCGAGGGCGGGACGCTGACCGAGGAGGAAACCGAGCAGGTCTTGGCGTTGGACCCGGCCCAGGTGCGGGAGGAGGAGCAGCTCCGGGCTGTGAATCTCAAGGCGGCTTACGATGTGGCGCAACAGGCCGCGATGACGCCGGGTTGGCAATTGGATGTATCGTTCCTGCAAACGGTGCATGCGGCGATTACGCGGCATTTGACCCACGCCTATAACCAGCCGGGTATTTTCCGCGATAACCCCAAGGCGATCAAAACCCACGTGGGTAGCCAGGCGCATGGCGGCCGGTATCAACCGCCTCAACATGGTCATGATATCGAAACGCTGATACAGGCGCTGGTGGCTTGGCATCGACGCTTGGAGGAATGCCAGGTTCCGGCGCTGATTCGAGCGCCGCTCGTGCATTATTACTATGAGCTGATTCATCCGTTTTGGGATGGCAACGGACGTGTGGGGCGCGTCCTGGAGGCGGCCTTGTTACAAGCGAGCGGGTTTCGTTATGCGCCCTTTGCCCTGGCGCATTATTACTTGGCGCATATCGACGATTATTTCATGCTGTTCAATCGCTGTCGTCGTGATACGAAGAAGCATGTCGCGTATCCCCATACTCCGTTTGTCCGGTTTCATCTGGAGGGGATGCGGGTCAGCATCGATCGCCTGCACGATCGGGTGAACCAGATTGTAAAATTGCTGTTATTTGAATCCCACGTCCGTCAGTTGCATGACGAAAAGCAGTTGAATGCTCGGCATTACACGATCATCAGTCAGTTGTTGGCTGCTAAGGAGCCGTTATCGCTGGCGGAATTAAGGCGAGCGCCTTGGTATCAGTCCTTGTATTTGAAATTGACCGATAAGACCCGGCAGCGTGATTTGCGCCATCTTCAGGATTTGGGACTGGTGACGGTGGACCGGGAAGAGCGGTTATGGCCGGGTTTCGTGCCGATGCAAAAGGCATCCGCAGGACGCATAAAATGATTTT
>ERZ795053.2155-NODE-2155-length-24168-cov-6.823042_pt1 | contig 24168 bp, 17 predicted proteins | sample MGYA00375137_ERZ795053 | MGnify/ENA primary metagenome ERZ795053 (study PRJEB30182, sample SAMN05720284) | activated sludge metagenome | isolation source: Anaerobic digester | place: Hong Kong | collected 2014-12-17 ...
CGCCATCTTCAAAGATTACTTCATTGGTGCTGCCCGTCCCGTCGATTAGCACAACTTGGTCTCCTAGTACGAATTTTAGTTTTGCACCAAATGGGCTCACATTGGCAGCTTGTGATTTTATGGCTTCTTTTGCTTTTTCGATATCAATCATTTTGTTGAGTATTTTTCTTTAATTTTAAATTTGTTCGTAATTATCACAGATTTTAGAAAACTGCATCATTCTCAACAATCGTTAAGAAATCTTGGTTCAATAAGCTATGTTTTAAGGCATTTATTTTTGGCATTTCATATTTAAAATAAAACTTCATTAAATGAATTTTGTCTTCATAGAATGAAGAATCAAACCTTCGCTGAGGATTTTTCAATGCTTTATCAGCGATGACCGCCATTCTTAACCATTGATATCCAATGACCAATATTCCACTTAATTCCATGAATAAGTTGGCGTCTGCAAGGTACTTTTCATATTCTTGTTTCATGGCAAATGGCATAAGTGACATAAGCACCTCTTGCACATCTGCGAGTCGTTTGGTCATGATTGCGGCATAAGGTTTTAGTCCTTCGATGGTTTCCGCTTCTTTCACGACTTGGTTGATTTTGTCCATGAGCAACTGTAGTGCTTTGCCATTTTTCATTGGAACTTTTCTACCTAATAAATCCAGTGACTGAATCCCGGTGGTTCCTTCATATATTGACATGATGCGAATGTCACGGTAATATTGTTGTAGAACAAATTCGCTACAATATCCATAACCACCCAGTACTTGAAGCCCATTGTCAACTGCTATTTTTCCTTTTTCTGATGGATACGTTTTGGCAATTGGCGTAAGCAATTCTAGTAAAAGATGGGCATCTTGCCTCTCCTCGCCAGTTGCCGCTGTTGAAATGTCATAATACTTTGAACATTCTAAGAGCAAGGACAATGAGCCCTCCGCTATGGCTTTTTGAAGGAATAACATCCGCTTTACATCAGGGTGATTGATAATGAGTACTTGCTCCGAGCTTGCATCTTTTTCTCCTTCTGAATTTAATTTTCTGCCTTGTGGTCTTTCTTTAGCATATTGAAGTGAAGCGTAATAGGCGGCTGTAGCTACTGATGCGGCTGTAAGACCCACGTCTATTCTGGCACCGTTCATCATTTGGAACATCTGCTTTAATCCCAAATTGGCTTCTCCGACTAACCATCCTTTGCATTGGTTATTATCTCCAAATACGAGGTGAACAGTGCTATACCCACGTTGTCCAAGTTTTTGAAAGTCTCCAGCCGTTTCTACGTCATTGTACTGCATATCGCCGTCCTGTGACTCTATGTATTTCGGCACTACAAATAGTGAAATGCCCTTTGTGCCAGCAGGAGCTCCATCTATCCGTGCCAATACGAGATGTACAAAATTGTCTGTTGCCTGTTGATCTCCACCGGATATAAATATTTTGTGACCTTTGATTAGATACGTACCATCCTCCTGTGGCGCAGCCGATGTTTTGACATCAGAAAGGGAACTTCCGGCTTGTGGCTCTGTCAAGCACATCGTACCAGCCCATTTACCTGCCAACATGTTAGGTACATATTTTTCTTGGAGTTCTTTCGTCCCAAAAGTTGTTATGAGGTGAGCCGAACCCACAGTTAGGCCAAGATACCCCGGCACATGATTGTTCGCCGCTTCCATGATATGGTTGAATGCATTATTGACAATGATAGGTAACTGAACTCCTCCATGGTCATAATCTAGTTGCTGTCCTAGCCATCCATTCTCTCCAGCCTCTTTAAATATGGTTTTTATTTGAGGGTGAGTAAATACTTTTCCATCCTCAAAATAGGCTGGCTTTTCATCCATTTCTCTGAAAAATGGATACAACTGCTTGTCTGACCAATCTTTTATAGAATCAAGAAGAATATCAAAATTTTCGACATCATGGTCTTGATATCTTTCGTATTTGAAGAGTTCCCCTACGTTAAAGACCTCATATAATAAAAACCGAAGTTGATCCAAACTACAATATTGAGACATGACAATAATTAATTAGTTTTAAAAAATATACTCAAAGTTAAATAAAAATCATTAAAAAGTAAAAAATAAAATTTAGTATTTGCTCATGTTAAGGCAATATTTATACTATTTGATAAATATTTTACCTAAATATGGAGTATAAAATGTTTTAATACAATTTAAAATACATTTATTTTAATGAAATATAAAATTCTAATATTAAATTCATAAAAATATACTTAAAGTACAAATATGATTGACAAATTGGCGGTCGAATTTAAACTTGAAGTGAAAAAATGACATTTAATCATGATGAGTTTAAGACATTTTTTCATTTTATTTTGAATGGTGTTAAATTTGATATATAATGGACATAAATAGAAGAAAATATGACTTACGATAATTTTACGATAAATGCCCAAGAGGCGATTCTCAAAGCGCAACAACTGGCAGGGTCTTTAGGACAACAAGGCGTTGATACTCCTCATTTGCTTAAAGGTATTATTGAAACAGATGAAAGTTTGACTGATTTTTTATTTCAAAAAATTGGAATCAATATGCCTTTACTCAAGCGTGAGATCAATAAGGCATTAGAAACGTATCCCAAAGTATCCGGCGGAAATGACAAGCAATTTTTGACAGACTCGGCAAACAAGGCATTGGCGAATGCAAGAAAAATGATGCCGGAATTCGGTGACGAATTCATTTCTTTGGAACTCATACTTTTAGGGATATTAAAGGGAAATGATAAAGGTTCTCAAATATTAAAAGACCTTGGTGCGACCGAGGACAATCTGAAAAAAGCTATAATTGAACTAAGAAACGGAAGAAAAGTGACAGAACAAACCGCAGAAAACCAATACAATGCTCTCAAAAAATATGGGGTCGACCTTATTGAAAAGGCAAAACAAGGAAAACTCGATCCAATCATTGGTAGAGACGAGGAAATAAGACGAATACTGCATATTCTTTCCCGCAGGAAAAAAAATAACCCCATACTCATAGGGGAAGCTGGTGTAGGTAAAACGGCGATTGTAGAAGGTATTGCTTGGCGAATTTTTAACCAAGATGTACCGGAAAACTTAAAAACCAAGAGAATTATTGTCCTTGACCTTGCCGCTTTAATTGCTGGAGCAAAGTACAAGGGAGAATTTGAAGAGAGGCTCAAAGCAGTCATCGAAGAGGTAAAAAGCAGCAATGGCGAAATTATATTATTCATTGATGAAATTCATACCCTCATTGGAGCGGGAGGAGGAAGTGGAGCTATTGACGCAGCCAATATACTTAAACCGGCATTGGCACGTGGAGAATTGAGAACGATAGGTGCCACTACATTGGATGAATACCAAAAGTACTTTGAAAATGACAAAGCCTTGGTGAGGAGATTTCAGACAGTCATGATTGATGAACCAAGTGTAGAAGATACGATTTCTATCTTGAGAGGCATTCAAGAAAAGTATGAAGTATATCACAAGATTGACATATTGGACGAAGCTTTGATTGCGGCGGCCGAGTTGTCGCAGAGATATATCACGGAGAGACAATTGCCTGATAAAGCCATTGACTTAATTGATGAGGCAGCTGCAAAACTTAGGCTTGAGCTTGATTCCATTCCGGAAGAAATAGACGAAAAGCAGCGTAAATTAAGACAGCTCGAAATAGAAAAGGAATTCATCAAAAGAGAAGGTGATTCTAAAAAACTCAAAGCCATCACTGAGCAGATTGCAAATGCTAAGGAGCAACTAGACTCTTCAATGGCAGCTTGGAAGAATGAGAAAGAAATCGTTGATACGATTCAGGCACTCAAAAAAGATATTGAGGATCTAGAACACCAAGCTCAATTGGCAGAGAGAGATAGTAATTTTGAATTGGTAGCAAAGATTCGTTACGGTGACCTCAAAACCAAAGAAGCACAGCTCAAGGTGGCTGAGGAAAAACTTAAAGAATTACCTGAAAATTCTCGATTTACCAATGAGGAAGTGACTGCTGATGATATTGCTGAGGTGGTAAGTAAGTGGACAGGCATACCGGTGAGTAAAATGATGAAAACCGAAAAGGAGAGAATGTTGCATCTTGAAGAGGAGATAGGTCAGAGACTGATCGGTCAAAAGGAGGCAGTAAAAGCAGTTTCGGATGCCATCAGAAGAAGTAGGGCAGGACTGCAAGATGCCAATAAGCCGATAGGGAGTTTCATATTTTTAGGGCCAACCGGGGTAGGTAAAACAGAACTGGCCAAATCTGTAGCGGAGGTACTATTCGATGATGAAAATGCCATCACAAGAATTGATATGAGTGAGTACCAAGAAAGACACTCAGTATCAAGATTGGTAGGAGCTCCTCCGGGATATGTGGGTTATGATGAAGGTGGTCAATTGACGGAGGCAGTAAGAAGGAGACCTTATTCTATCATCTTATTGGATGAGATAGAAAAGGCTCACCCTGATACCTTTAATGTATTATTACAAGTGTTGGATGATGGAAGGTTGACAGATAATAAGGGTAGGGTAGCCAATTTTAAGAACACCTTGATAATCATGACTTCTAATATGGGTTCAGATGTCATTTTGGATAATTTTGAAGATCTTGAAGCTGTAGGGGATTCTCACCGAACTGAGATTATTGAAACCACAAAGCTTGAGGTGTTTGAATTGTTGAAAGACAATTTGAGACCTGAATTTCTGAACAGAATTGATGAAAAAATCATGTTTTTGCCATTGACGAAAGGTGAAATCAAACAAATTGCTTATTTACTGCTCAAGAAATTAAGGAAGAATCTAGCGAAACAAGAGATAGGTATTGAATTCAGTGACTCAGCCATGGATTTATTAGCGGATTTGGGTTATGACCCTCAATTCGGTGCTAGACCGATGAAAAGAGTCATCGAAAAAGAAATTGTAAACGAACTTGCAAAAGAGCTACTTGCAGGGGATTACGTGGCAGGTGATACCATCTACATCGGTACTGATGCCAAAGGTTTTACTTTTGGAAAAAAACCAAGCGAATCAACTGAAAAGCCTAAAGTGGAAAAGGAGAAATCATCGCTTAAAAACAAAGACGTTCAAGATCTGAAAAAAGCAACTAAGGACTTGAATGATGCGATTGAAGACATTAATCCCGAGGATAATTAATAATTGTTATTAAATAGTATTTTAAGATTGAGCCGGATAAGACTGCATGGTTTTATCCGGCTATTTTATAATTAAATCTTTGGCATGCCACAGGTATCTACTGGCAAGTGAGCGATAAGGTCGCCAAGATTCCGCGATCTCGGTGCATTCCTCAAAAAGCAATTTTCTTTCTGATTGTAAGTCATACAAATTTTTTATCCCATTTTGAATGATGAGGTCACCAAGGGGCAATACATCCGGTCGGTCGAGATGGAAAATCAAAATCATCTGTGCTGACCAAACCCCAATTCCCTTGATAGATGTGAGTTGGGTGATAATTTCTTCATCGCTCAGTGCATTCCAGTCTTTTTCGGCATTTTCGGTCGAGGAAAAATATTCAGCTACCGAATGCAAATACTTGACCTTAGAATTTGAAAGTCCTAGTTGCCTCAATTCTTCATGTGGTTTACTAAGTAAATGAAGTGGAGTAATTTCAAAATCAAGAAATTGTAGAAGCCTGTTATAAATGGTTTCGGCAACTTTGGTGGACAATTGTTGCGATGTAACAGATCTAATCATGACCTGAAAAATATCACCTTTTGAAAGTCTGTAATTAAAATCAGGAAGATTCAAAATCTTAAATAGAACCTTATCTTTTTTTAAATGTTCAATTCCTTCATTTAATGAAAACTTATGTATATTTGTCATAATTCCTTGAAAAACAATAATTGGTGTAATTTTAAAAAATACGAATATATGAAATTTAATATATTGACTTTATTGTTGTTCTTTGTTAATTTTATTTTTGCTCAGGATTCACTTAATATGGCTAAGATGGCTCATATTGATGGGATGCCTGGAAATGAGTATAACGATATTTGGGGATATGTAGATACTCTCGGTCAAAAGGAATATGCGATAATTGGGAGTTCTCAAGCCATCAACATTTACGATGTTACGGATTGTAGCAATCCGGTATTATACCATCAGGAAATCGATGGCAATACCACGATATGGCGGGATTTTAAAAGTTACGGTGATTATGTCTATGGTGTGTGTGATCAGGGAAGTGAAGGATTGGAGATAATTAATATGGAAACAAAGGTATTTTCACAGAATACGACCGATTTTCTAAAGGCTCATAATATTTATGTCGATCAAGACAATGCTCGATTATATGTTGTTGGTTCTAATTCGGTTCAGAGAGGTATGATTATCTATGACCTTAGTACGACACCTGAGAATCCTCAATTATTGAAAAAGATAAGACTTGACACTCTCTTAGGAAATACAACTTTAGACTTATACATACATGACATTTATGTAAAAGACAACATTGCCTATGCTTCTCATGGGTATGCGGGTTATTATATTTGGGATGTGACAGATGTTAATAATATCAACTTATTAGGTTCGACTGATGACCTTCCAGGATATAATCATAGCAGCTGGCCCACTGACGATTTGGAATATTTTTATATTGCAGAGGAAGTTCCTATTGGGAGACCAATTTCCATTTATCACATTATTAATAACGAACCATATTATGTGTCGAGCTTTAAAAATCCTCTAGAAGCGCCGAATTATGAAAACAATCGTCCGCACAATCCCTTCGTTAAAGATGACAAACTCTTTATTTCTTATTATCACGATGGGTTAGTCGTGTATGATATTGCTAACCCAACGAGTCCAGAATTTTACGCTTATTATGACACTTATCTTCCGAATAACGGAAATGGATATTCAGATTATCATGGGGCTTGGGGTGTGTATCCATTTTTACCATCAGGTTGCCTAGTCGTGTCAGATATCGAAACCGGGCTTTATACGCTTTCTTTGAAAGCTAATGAAATCGTACAAGAAACTGGCGATTTGTATTTGACCGATAGCAATACTGGTATCGTAGTAAAAAATATTTTAGGTGATCCATATAAACTCACGCTAGACGATAATGGAAATATTGTAGTAAGTGCTTATGTCGAAAATTCCTCAACTGAGGTTAAAGCCATAGACGCTGATTATGTGTTAGATACCAATGGTGCTGCCGTTTATTTTAAAAGGAGTAGCGGCTTATATAAATTATTTGTAGATAATTCGGGAAATTTAGTGAGTCAAGCCGCAACGACCCTTCCGACGTCAAATCTGGTAAACATTTCGGGTCAAGATTTATACATTTCCAATACAGGCAATGGCTTTGTATTCACGGATTCAAATGGTCAACGCTGGAAATTGCGAGCCGAGAATGCTTTGATGAAAGCATATAAGTCGACGAGTTGGTAGCAAAAAACTTTGCTTAATTATGTCTTGTAATTTCTTATAATTATTCGTTTATACAAGAACAGTTGGACGCTAAATATACCGGCCTAATCCAATAAATAAAGATAGAGAAAAGACGAAAACTAGTAAATACATTATGACGACTTTACAAAGAACTAATTCTGAGAATAAAGATTTTCAAAATTTAGTCTTAGAACTTGATAAAGACTTGGCAAAAAAGAATGGTGACTCAAATGATTTTTTTGCACAGTATAATAAAATCGACCTTATTAAAAATGTAGTAGTTGCATTTAATGACAATTTACCAGTGGGCTGCGGTGCAATGAAAGAATATGACAAGACGACAATGGAAATTAAAAGAATGTTTGTGCCAATTGAAATGAGAGGACAAGGAATTGCTGTTGCCGTTTTGAACGAATTGGAAAATTGGGCTAAAGAATTGGGATATGAAAAATGTATTTTAGAAACAGGTAAAAAGATGCTCGACGCAATAGGTTTGTATAAAAAAAGTGGTTACAAATTAATTTCTAATTATGGTCAGTATAAGCTTATTGAAAGCAGTATTTGTTTTGAAAAAGAATTGTAGTCAATGCTCTATTTTCGGAGATAAAAATATCAATCAAGGTAGCATACAAAGTTTAATTTCTCTGAGCATGCCCATAACGTAAGTGCAGGTCAGTTATCACTAAAGATAATCCATTTTATAAAGAAACATCCCCTATTACCAGCCCATGAGTGCTTTTATTTTTTTATTAATATCGGTGTTTTGATAAATGCCCCTAAAGTCTTCAGAACCAGGGCCATAGGCAAAAACTGGTATCATGGTGGCACTGTGATACGTACTTGAAAATCCAGGTTCTATTTTTTCGGCTGTCGTGCCATTCAGTATGGCATATCCACCCGTTTCATGGTCTGCCGTTACTACCACCAAAGTATTTCTATCCTTCTTTGCAAAATCTAGCACCTTGCCGATGACATGATCAAAGTCTATCATTTCTGATACGATATAGTCCGAATTATTCGCATGGCCACCCCAGTCAATCTGCGAACCCTCAATCATCATGAAAAATCCATTTTCGGATTGATTTAATCGGTTCAAAGCTAGTTCAGTAGCCGGGACTAAATAGTCTCTACCTTGCGAAACAGGAAGTGGGTCTTCATCCGCAGTGAGATAAAGTATTTTTTTAGAAGGGTCTAGCGTAAGATTCTGTATATCACCATCTAAGAAAGTTTTTACTTCGTAGCCATTGCTTTCCATTTTCGAGATTAAATCTTGTTCATCTTTTCTTCTATCAAAAAATTTCTTTCCTCCACCTATCAATACATCGGCAGTGTGATTAGAAACATCTACCGCAATTTCTTCATAATTTTTTCTCAATCGATTGTGTGCAATGAATGCGGCAGGCGTGGCATGAACTATCGTAGACGATACAACAAGACCTGTCTCTAAGCCTTTGTCCTGGGCTTCCTCTAGTAGTGTTTTTGCCGCAATGGTATCAGGAGTTACTCCTATGGCACCATTATAGGTCTTTACGCCACTTGCAAATGCCGTTGCTCCTGCGGCAGAATCCGTGACTAAATTATCATAAGAAAAGGATTTGTGAAGACCTATATTGTTAAACTGTTCAAGATTCAATTGTTGATTATTAATGATTAATCCTGCTGTGATTTGCGACAATCCCATACCGTCACCAATCATTAGAATCACATTTTTAGGCTTTGACATTGTCGCCACGCAAGAGTTACTTTCATGAATCATATTTATCTCATACACTTTTTTGCTGCATGAGGAAAAGCTGAATAAAAGTGTGAAAAATATTGATGCTTGAAATATGTATGTTTTCATGTGTTTTAAAATATTTCGTTTATTAAAAATCAACCAAATACCGCAATACTTAACTATCTAAGATAGGGTCTGGTTCATTGTTAAATTATTAAAGTGCAAATATCTTACAAGAATAAAAAAAGGCTTCTTAATGAAGCCTTTTTTTATGTTAAGTTATTTTAAATTTCCATCCATCATCGCTAAGGACCAGATCAAATGAAAGATATGTCGATCGACTTTTTCCATTTTTTCGAAATTTATTTTATCTACCGTATCCGTTGGTCTATGGTAATCTGCATGCGTACCATTGAAGAAAAATACCGAAGGAATGCCATTTTTTGCAAAATTATAATGGTCTGATCGGTAATAATATCTATTTGGATCTGCCTCATCATTGTAGGTGTAATCTAATACGAGTTGGCTATATTTTTGGTTGTCTGCTTCATTCATGTCATGAAGTTTTTGACTTATACGATCACTGCCGATGACATAGATATAATTGGGATTATGCTGGTATTTATCATCCACGCGGCCTACCATATCGATATTTACATCGGCCACGGTGTTCTCAAGCGGGATAATCGGATGATGGGTGTAAAATTCGGAACCTAACAAACCTTTTTCCTCACCTGTCACGAGTAAAAACACAATGTTGCGCTTAAAATGTACCCGGTCTTTATCAGCTTGTGAAAAGGCATTTGCCAATGTTAAGACTGATGAAGTCCCTGAACCATTATCATCCGCACCATTATAAATATCGTCTCCTTTTTTGCCTAGGTGGTCATAGTGTGCTGAGACGACAATGTATTCATCCGGTTTTTCGTCCCCAGGAATAAATCCGATTACATTTTTACTACTGATGACATCCACTTCTTTAAATTGATTTACTACCAAATCAGTTTTTAGATTGACTCTTTTATTTTTACCTTTTTCATTAATTTTTTCTCTCGCCTTAATGACATCTTTTTCTTTTTTCCCGATGATTTCTCTCGCGACTGTACTACTAATAAAGCAACTATTAGCTATTGTTACAGTATCTGATGTTGTGTCTTCCATTGATACTTGAGCACCTATTAGTTTTCGGCGATTATCATTTAATAAAGTTTTAATATCCTCCTCTATGATTAGAACTAAAGCCACGCCTTTTTGAAATGCCACTTCTAATTTTTTATTGATATCTTGACTCCATTCGGATGCTTGCCTAGTTCCTGAAATCCAGTAAATTGAATCTTTGTTCATAGGTTCACCCTTATTGATCATGATGACTTTACCCTGTAATTCTTTTTCCTTTACTTTGTTGTAATCACTGTACTTTTCATCATCAATTCCGTAGCCTAGGTATAGTACTTCGTCAGTATTTAATACAGGTCTTGACTGATTCATTTCTGGGAAGGATAGATAATCCCATAGGTGCTTAAATCGTTTTTCATTTACGAAAATGTCTGTGTCCAACCATTTAGAGAATGTAAATTTAACATCTTGAAAATAGCTGGCTGTTTTTTGGGGAGCACGCAATCCCATGTCCATCATTTCCTTTTTGAGGTAATTAGAGGCAAGGTTGTTTCCTTTCGTACCTGTTTCTCGACCTTCCAACTCATCAGATGCTAGATAGGTCAGGTGCTTTCGAAGTAGGTCAGCAGTCACCAATTTGGCGTATTTTACCGATAAATCAGTGGTATCAGTAATTACCATTTTGGTAGAATCAGGATAGTGTATTCCTGTAGTGTATTGTGATTTTACGTTTAAAGCAAATGCGGTCAAAAGGAAAAATATTAAAAATTTAATTCTCATTAATTATTATTTTGTTTTAACAAAAAGCGATTTTATCAACTCGATTCTGATGTCTACCTCCCTCAAAATCCGTTGAAATAAACGTGTTAACCATTTTCTTGGCCATTCTCAAACTTACAAATCTTGACCCCATGGATATGACATTGGCATTATTATGTTTTCTTGCCAGTGCTGCCAATTCATTATTCCAACAAAGGGCAGCCCTTATGTTTTGGTGTTTATTGGCTGTGATTGCCACGCCATTTCCACTTCCACATATTAAGATGCCAAGATTGAATTCACCTTGTTCAATGGCGGTCGCCAATGGATGAACAAAATCCGGGTAATCCACGGACTCTTCGCTGAAGGCTCCAAAATCCTTCACTTCATGCCCCTCTTTTTCTAACATTTTAATCAGAGCCTTTTTGTAATTATATCCGGCGTGATCCCCTCCTAAAGCAATTTTCATTGACTATCTTTTAAAAACATTTTCAACCGTGTAGCTACCCATCATGTCTTTGATTTTCTTTTCAAATTCTGGATCCTCAACTTTTGTACTCATCGATAGTAAATCCGTCACACACCGATACGTGTACCTTAAGTCATCTTCAAAATTAGTAAATTCGTCGTCATCCAAACTCTGATAGAAATCCATGTACTGTTTGGTTTCATCCGCAAGTATCAACATGTGTTTTTTGGCACTGTCATAATCCTTCGTTTCAATCAAAATATTGATGAATGGTATAATCGTGGCATCATAAGGGAAGTTCATCTGAGGAAAGGCCTCAAAAAATTTATTGGCTATGTTTTTAGCTTTTTCAGGTTTTCCTTCATCTACCAATTGCAATGCTGTACGCATCATCGCCATTCTCATGGATTGTACTCCTGCCATGTAGCTCGTACTGACATAAGTGTCTATTTTGTCAAATCCACCCCATTTCCACTTATTCATAATGTTATCATAGGCAATGTCCGTATCTACTGTGCCACTTCCGTATATGCCAAGATTTTTGTCACTCGGTGTTATTTTTGGAACGACTTTCAAAGCCAGACCTTGTAACTCCGTAAAATCATTCAAACCTAGGAGTTTGTCATTTTTACAAGTTATTGCAAAATAAATCGGTCTGTCATAAATATTTGAATTGATAATATCCATAATTGCCAGATCATCTTTGGTTAAATAGCCGGTGTTTTTCCCAATTCTGATGTTAATATAATCCGTCATTCCCGTTGTATCCTTCATGAATCCGGTCTTAGCAAATCTCTCTTTATCTATCGGTATCACATAATTTTTGAATGGGAGTACCGTAATCTCATCCCCATCATAGGGCTGTCTGGCACTTGGACTTGTAATAAATTTGAATACTTGATCCAGAGTGACCGGTCGATATATGTCGTTTTCATTCTTGCTCGGACTGAACAAATATACCTGATTCAGATTCTTGCCTAGATAATCATTTTCTGTCATGGTCAACTTAATCGGTTCCGAATCATTGACTTTCCATCTCAATTTTTCAATGTACCAATCTACGGCGATCAAGCTCAAATTGACCACTCTCACATCGCGACGTATATTTTCCACTTCTTGTGCATACCATAACGGGTAGGTGTCATTGTCACCGTAAGTAAATATGATGGCATTGGGCTCTACTGAGTTTAGGAAATTAGAAGCATAATCTCTCGCTGCCGTGTGACCTCTTCTACTGTGATCATCAAAGTTTTGGAATCCCATAACGACAGGAGCTAGAACCACTAATAAGCCCGCAATTATCGGTGCTGAAACATTATTAAGTTTTGACCTCAGCATTTGATGAATAAATGGCACAGCCATACCAATCCAAATACAAAATGCCATAAACGAACTCACCAATACATAATCTCTTTCTCTAGGTTCGTTGGGTGGCTGATTTGAAAATATGATAATACCAATTCCCGATATCAAGAAAAACATCAATAATGCTAAAAAAGTCTTTTTATCATAGGTAAAGTGAAAGAATAGCCCCAACAATCCGAAAATTAGAGGTAGGAAAAAATAGTGGTTTTTGGCCGGATCATTTTTCATAGTATCGGGTTCAACATCGGTATTGAACAATCGTGCATCATCCAATGCTTTAAATCCTGATTCCCAATGTCCATCTCGTACATCCCATGGTAGATATCCCTGTTTTCCATTCTCACGACCTACAAAATTCCACATAAAATATCGCCAATACATCCATCCCAATTGATATTTGAAGAAGAACTCTATATTGTACCAGTATCCTGGACTTCCTTTAGGCTTTGAGCCGTCAAGCACTTCCCTCCATAGGTTATGCATGTCTGCACGGTCAGAATGACCCACACGCGGGAACAATTCCATGTCAGATTTTTTATACACATATTCATATTTCATGTCTGTATATTCATAATGGTCTCCCACACGACCATAACGTGGAGTTTTCTTTACATCGGAGTATTGTGCTGTGTAATCCGGGCCATATAATAAAGCCCTTTCGCCGTATTGCTCTCGATTCAAGTATGGCAATAGTCTGATGGCATCACTCGGCACATTCATATTGACCGGAGTATCCGCAATGGATCTCACCACGATGACTCCCATGGTCATAAATGCTGATATAATAAGCAAGGATGCAAATGCAAAATACTGCAAAAGCTGATATCCTTTCTTGTGAGCATATTTAAGTACAAAATATCCTAAGGCAGCGATAACAATAAAAGTAGGTATTAGACCAGAATGAAATTCAAGGCCCATGCTATTGACCATAAAAATTTCAAAATTCATCCACAAAGTAGGAATACCTGTGACGATGCCTTTCTGAACAAAAGCAATCATGCCCAGACCTGCTAAAATACTCAAAATAAACCCCTTAACTGTGGGATTTGGATATTTTTTAAAGTAGTAAAAAATGGCAAGGGATGGCAAAGTCAACAAACCCAACAAATGCACACCGACGGATAAGCCTGATGCAAACATGGCAAAAACCAGCCAATGATCATTTGTTTTTTCGTCGGGTAAGTAATACCATTTTGCTCCTGCCCAAAAGGCAAGTGCAGTAAAAAATAATGCCATCGCATAGACCTCTCCTTCCACTGCGCTGAACCATACGGAAGTAGAAAATGCCGTTGCCAATCCAGCTGCAACTCCTGCAAAAAGTAAGGCTACATTTTGCTGAGAATCGGTTTCTCCGTCTCTGCCCACTAAACAAATTTTTGAAAACATCATGGCTGTCCACCCTGCGAATACTGCAGCGAATGAAGTGCATATTGCAGACATTAGATTTACCGCCATGGCAATGTATCTTGGGTCATCTGATACCATCGATCCTACCCAAGCAAACATTCTACCAACAAGCAAAAACAAAGGTGCTCCCGGTGGGTGAACCACCTCCTGCTTATAAGCTCCTAAAATAAACTCTCCACAATCCCACAGACTTCCTGTGCTTTCGATAGAATAGAGATAGACTATAAAGGTTACCAAAAAAACGATTAACCCAGCCAAAGAAAAAGACCTTTTTATTGAGTGCATAATTTAATTTTTATGATTCAAGGCTATTTAAGTGAGCAAAAATAATAAATAATGGGAGAGAACTCCTAGCTTTATTTTTTTTATATGAATTTTAATAAAATTATCATTTTAATAACAAAAATTGAGTTTTGGTGACCACTATTTTTTATATAGTTCCAATTGTTACCCATTGTCACGAATATTCTTTCTTCTTTACTTTGTGTCAAATGATTATATTTGTCGCATACCCTAGATTCTTAATTAATGTGAAATGATAGAAATATGATAAAATCCTGGGAAGATTATACAACACTTTATAAAGAAAGTGTCACCAATCCTGAGATGTTTTGGGACTCAGAAGCCAAAAAGTTCTTTTGGCGAAAGCCATATAATGAAATTTTGGAATGGGATTTCGAAACTCCGGACGTTAAGTGGTTTGTCAATGGCAAACTCAATATCACTGAGAATTGCTTAGACAGACATCTGCCAGCTAAGAAAGACGATATTGCATACTTTTGGGAAGCCAATGAACCCAATGGAGAACACAGAGAGATTACTTATGGGCAATTATACCAAGAAGTGTGTAAGGCTGCCAATGGATTGAAAGCTCTGGGTGTTAAAAAAGGTGACCGTGTAATTTTGTATATGCCAATGATTCCAGAGCTAGCCATTGCGGTACTCGCATGTGCTAGGATAGGAGCAGTCCATTCTGTAGTATTTGCTGGATTCTCAGCTCAGGCTCTGGCAGATAGGGTTGATGATGCACAGGCAAACCTCATTATTTGTGCAGATTATAACTGTAGAGGATCTAAAAACATTCCAGTTAAAGAAGTTGTAGATCGGGCGATGGATATTTCTTGTAATTCGGTAGAAAAAGTATTGGTGTATAAGCACACAGGTGGGGATGTGAATTGGAGTGATGATACGGATGTTTGGTGGCATGATGTCATTGCTAAACAAAGTGACCATTGCCCGGCCGAGGAAATGGATTCTGAGGATATGTTATTTATTTTATATACTTCGGGCTCTACTGGGAAGCCTAAAGGCGTAGTGCATACCTGTGGAGGCTATATGGTTTATACTGGCTATACTTTTCGCAATGTATTTCAATATCATGACACCGATGTGTATTGGTGTACCGCTGATATTGGATGGATTACAGGACATTCTTACATTATATATGGGCCATTACTTAGCGCTGCGACGAGTGTGATGTATGAAGGGGTTCCAACCTACCCCGATGCGGGTAGATTTTGGGCAATTTGTGATAAGTATCGAGTAAATCAATTTTACACAGCACCTACGGCTATTAGGGCTCTGATGTCCCATGATGACAGCATTCCTTTGAGTTATGATTTGTCTTCGTTGAGGGTGTTAGGATCAGTAGGAGAACCCATTAATGAAGAGGCATGGCATTGGTATGATGAAAAAATTGGTAAAGGCAAAGCTCATATTATCGACACATGGTGGCAAACCGAAACCGGCGGTATCATGATTACCCCGCTTCCCGGAATTACAGATACCAAGCCGACCTATGCTTCGTATCCGTTACCAGGCATTCAACCAGTATTGGTAGATAGTGAGGGAAATATCATTGAAGAAAATGACCGAGAAGGTTTGTTATGTATCAAATTTCCATGGCCTTCTATCATAAGAACAACTTACGGCGACCATGAAAGATGTCGAATGACCTATTTTTCTAGCTTTAAAAATATGTATTTCACGGGTGATGGTGCCAGACGAGATGAAGAAGGAAGGATACGTGTTATTGGAAGGGTCGATGATGTGATTAATGTGTCAGGTCATCGGATGGGAACCGCAGAGGTCGAAAATGCCATAGATGAACATCCTGATATCGTGGAATCTGCCGTCGTGGGATATCCTCATGATATTAAGGGGCAGGGCATATATGCTTATGTAGTAGCGATTCATCATCGGAAGGGAGATGACCAACTGCGACAAGAGATTTTGGATGTCGTAAACCGGGTCATTGGGCCAATTGCAAAACCTGAGAAAATTCAATTTGTCACTGACCTTCCCAAAACCAGATCAGGTAAAATTATGCGACGTATCTTAAGAAAAATCGCCGCCAATGAAATGGAACAACTTGGGGATGTTACGACCTTGCTAAATCCTGACATCGTTGAGGAAATTAAGAATGGGGCTTTGATTAACTAGACCTCACCTTGTAGACAAGAAGAGCCGAAGATAAGAAAAAGGGGAGTGTAGAAGCCATTTGCAATACACTTTTACTCATGATTCCTACCACTAGGATCATGAAATAAAGTAGTCCAATGCAGATGATTGAAATTATGAGGACTTTTCGGTTTTTGGATTTTGTAAATAGCGAATAAAGCAATAATAGTTGACCCAATAATGGTAAAATTATAAAAGGGTGAAAAAGTGAGGATGGCTCGGAAATGAATTTTCCAAACATCTCCATCTCCAATTTGCCAATAAGGGCTTCATTCCCACTTCCCCAATGAAGATACCCAACTAACGAACTTAAAAATACCAGAACGATAATCAAATGGGTAGATAGCTTTCCTATTAATCCTTCCATAATTTGTAAAGTATTAAACCAGCAAATGCAACAATCACCAATGAGATTAAGAAATAGGTATAATTGCCGTAAATCAAATAACCTGTACCAAATAAAATAAAGTATATAAGGACGGCACCACAGACGACCATTCCTAATTCTCTGGCAAAGCTGGTTTTGACGGAATAATAGGCCATACTTTCTGACCTTTCAAGTTGGTTCAATACTGGTTTCCATCCCGCTTTATGAGGTTTTATTAACAAAAGAAATCGTTTCATCACATCCATATCGGTTGTTGGAGTTACAAAACAGGTAATAAGCCAAGAAATGGTCGTGACCGCTATACTCCATAGCATGATTTCATAATCAGCCATACTGCCCTGATAAAAATATTTAAAAAAGATGGCAAGCATAAACGAAACCAGCATGGCGACAATTTCTGCATAAGCATTAATCCGCCACCAAAACCACCTCAAAATAAATAGCAACCCTGTGCCAGCACCTATCTTTAATAGAATTTGAAAAGCCTCCATCGCACTTTCTAGCTCAAGCGAAAACACCGCAGCCAATATCATCAACACGACCGTAGCAATACGTCCCACGAGTACTTTAGAGGACTCATCGGCATCAGGAGAAATAAATCGATTATAAACATCATTGACGATATAGGAACTACCCCAGTTAAGATGTGTACTGATTGTGGACATCAACGCCGCGATGATGGATGCTAGTAATAAGCCCATGAGTCCTGACGGAAGTAAAGTCAACATGGCAGGAAAAGCAAGGTCGTCTTTTATTAAATCATCAGAAATATGTGGAAATCGTTCTTTTAAATCTGACAATTCAGGAAAAAAGACGAGTGACGCTAGAGCAATGATTATCCACGGCCACGGTCTCAATGCATAATGTGCAATATTGAATAGAAAAGTGGCTTTGGTGGCATCATTTTCGTTTTTTGCAGATAGCATACGTTGTGCAATATAACCTCCTCCACCAGGCTCTGCACCCGGATACCAAACAGACCACCACTGTACTGCGAGGGGCATGATGAAAATCGGAATGGCGACCTCCGGTTGGGAAAAATCAGGTAACAATGAAGTCTTTGATTGCACGGCGGTATGAGTCAATAACCCAGTCATACCATCCACTTCTGGCATTTGTAAGATATAAATTGCAGCTACAATCATACCTAGCATACTCAACCCAAATTGAAAAAAATCGGTGAGTATGACTCCTCTAAGTCCACCCATGGAGGAGTAAAATACTGTGACGACGGATACCAAAAGTACCGTCTGAACATCGGTCAAGCCCAACATCACACTCCCAAATTTTATTCCTGCAAGCATAACAGAAGCCATAATCATGATATTGAAAAAAACACCTAAATAGATGGCTCTAAATCCTCGTAAGAAGCTAGCTGCCTGACCACTGTATCGCAGTTCATAGAATTCCAAATCGGTTACAATACCCGACCTCCGCCATAACTTAGCATAAACAAAAACGGTGGTCATGCCTGTCAAGAGAAATGCCCACCACTCCCAATTGCGAGCAACACCGTTAGTGCGGACAAATCCTGTAACCAGGTTGGGTGTGTCGGCAGAAAAAGTCGTCGCAACCATAGAGACTCCCAGCATCCACCAGGGTAAGTTGCGGCCTGAAAGAAAAAATTCTTCACTACTTTTAGAGGATTTTCGGGATGCAACGAGTCCAAGTAACAGCGTTATGGCAAAAAATAAAACAATAATCACCCAGTCTATAATGCTTACTTCCATGCTTTTTTCGTTAGATGGATGTAAATATAATTAGCAGATTGAAATTGTGGAAATAAGTGTGTAAGTCAAATCGAAATGCTAATCAAAAAAGAGTGTTTTAAAATAAAAAAGCCGAAATGTAAATGGACATTTCGGCTTATAACTGAATTTTCAGAATTCGTAAATTTTTATTTTATAGTACTTTACTATTTGAACAAACCACCTAAAACTTTTCCTGCGATGTCGTCAATGATACTTCCATCATTGTCTTGATCTAATAGTACATTTAATATATTTTTTGAACCTTTTTGTTCAACACCATAAGCACCGGCACTTTTTGTAAGCACTTTTGGTAATGCATTCGCATCGATGTTATTATCTCTTTTATATTTACCGAGCATGCTCAATACCAATGGGGCAAATTGAACCATCATGCTCATGACCTTACCCATGTCAAGACCCGTATTTTTTGAAATTTCTTGTCCTACATTCAAGGCATTTGCACCGAAAACGTGATTAAGAATTCCTACACCATTCGTCGCTGAGCTATTCATACCTTGAGTGTTTCCAGAAAGTACATCCATGACATTTGACAATAAACTGCCATCATGATCTCTGTCTAGAGCATTGTTTAGTGACTCTGCTCCTTGTTGTGTTTGGCTGTTCTTAGCCATAGCCGTCATCATGCTTCCAAATATGTCTTTAATTGCATTGTCCGCTTGATTTTCACTGTCTATACCAAATTGTTTTCCAACTTGATTAACCAAATTTTCGCTAAGTTGTGATTGTAATAAATCAAATAAATTTGCCATCTATCAATTTTTAATGGTGATTGAATAATTAAATTTCGTGATTCTACTTTAATCCGTTGAATACACTTCCTATAATGTCAAAGCTTCATAATTAGTTTCAGTATTGACATATTATTATGAATTAAGTGCTTTTTTGTATGTTTCTAAACATCTTTCTCTTGCATACTTATGCTCAACAATAGGTTGAGGATAACTTTTTGTTCCATATTCCGGAACCCATTTTTTGATATATTTTAAATCAGGATCGAATCTGGTGAGCTGTGACTCTGGATTAAAAATTCTAAAATATGGTGCCGCATCGACGCCTGATCCCGCAGCCCATTGCCAGTTACCCACGTTGCTTGATAATTCAAAATCTAGTAATTTTTCTGCAAAATAATGTTCTCCCCATCTCCATTCAATCAATAAGTGCTTGCACAAAAAACTGGCCGTAACCATTCTTACTCGATTGTGCATATAGCCAGTTTCGTTCAATTCTCTCATGCCGGCATCGACCATAGGATAGCCTGTATTGCCATTTTTCCATTTTTCGAATAAGGAAGTGTCATTTAACCATTCGATTCGGTCATATTCTGGTCTGAAAGCCTGCGAGACGGTATGAGGAAAATGCCACAAAATCTGCATAAAAAACTCACGCCAGATTAGTTCCTTGAGATAGATATTATTATTGGAGTCTAAAGATTTTTGTAACAATGTTCTGATACCAACGGTTCCAAATCTCAAGTGCACCGAGGCATCAGAAGTGCCATTGGCTTTACTTGGAATGTTTCTGGTATTGGGGTACTCGTTAATAAATTCTTTGGTCAAGTGAATGGGTCGAACCTGTTGATCTGATACTTCAAATCCTAGCTTTTCCAATGAAGGTAAAATGCTGGCATCACACTGATGAAGATTTCTTATTTCCAAAGATTTTTTTTCGATGGGCAGATGAAGTTTTGGGTCAAATTGTGCTAGCCATTGCTTTGAATATGGGGTGTAAACTACATAAGGTTTGCCATCGGATTTGATGATTTCATTAGTTTCAAAAATGACTTGATCTTTGAATGTATGAAACTCAATGCCCTTGGATTCCAGAAAATCTTTTATCTCTTTGTCTCTTTGGAGTGCATACGGTTCATAATCTCGATTTGTAATGACATGTTGAATATTGAAATTTTCTGTGATCCATTTGAATGCGTCGATGGGTCTATCGTGCAATACTAGAAGGTCTGAACCAAATGCCCTGAATTCATCCTTCAATTCGGAGATGGTTTTGTAAATGAAACTTACCCGAGCATCATTTTTAGGCAGCTCATTTAAAATGGTTTTATCAAAAATAAAGATGGGTTGTACTGGATATTTACCTTTTAAAGCCTTGTATAATCCTACATTATCATCAATACGAAGATCTCTTCTATACCAGAAAATATTAATTTCGGTCATCACTTGTGCTTATTTGTTAAAGATAGATTCCAAGGTATTATACCTAAATTCAAATATTTCATTCAGCTTATTTTTAACTAGAATTGGATGTGCCAATCGACCTAAAATTCCAAAAGGCAACTTGTAATGAACGATGTCTGTCATCTCAACTCCCGAGTCACAATCATCGATGAAATGCTGGTGATGCCATAGTGAGTATGGGCCAATTCTCTGTTCATCCACGAAATATTTGCCTTCTTCGACGTGTGTTATCTCTGTCACCCAATTCACTTTAATTCCCAACACTGGTGTGACATAATACTGAATGAGCTGACCTGCATACATTTTTGTAGGGAGTTCTGAAATAACTTCAAATCCAAGATAAGGCGGAGTAATAAGCTTGAGGTTTTGAGGATTACTCAAAAATTCCCACGCTTTCTTTCTATCAACATGGAGAATCTGTGTTCTTTTCAATTCGTATATCATGTTTTTCGCGATTATATTGTCTCTCAATTGCTAGAGAAGGGCTAACAGCTATAAAAAAATATTGTTGAATAGTTGGGTGCAATTTATTTCAACTCAAAGTACGAATAAAATGCTTGAATTCGTTTCTATTTGTAAATATTGGAATAATTATTGATTATATTAAAATATATCGTAATGTTTAAATAATTTGATATGAAGATTTTAAGTGTTTTAATTGTCATGGTTTCATCGGTGATGAGCTTATGTGCCAAAAACCCAGTTGCAGAAGAGTACATTGCCAAATATAAGCAGATTGCAGAATTCGAAATGAAACGTACCGGAATACCGGCAAGCGTCAAAATGGCTCAAGCCATCCTCGAGTCGGATATGGGAAGAAGCGACTTGGCTCGTGAAGCAAACAATCACTTTGGTATCAAGTGCGGAGGTAGCTGGGATGGAAAAAATTATTACAAACACGATGACGATTACAACCATGATGGCACCTTGATCGAAAGTTGCTTTAGGCATTTTGAGGATGCGGAAGCTTCGTTTATGGAACATTCAAACTTTCTGACGGATCCTAAAAAGGAGAGTCGATATGGATTTTTATTTAATCTTTCGCCAGATGACTACAAGGGATGGTGCAATGGATTGCGAGATGCAGGTTATGCCACGGATTCAAAATATCCAAAAAAATTAATTGATATTATAGAAAAATATAATTTGTATGATTTGGATAATGAAGTTCTTAGTGAAAATACTGCGCCAATCGTAAAATCAAATTCTTCAGAATCAAAATCTGAATCTATACTTAAATATCAGATTCAATCAGAAGGAAGGCTTCAATATATTGTCGCCATGGGAGGGGAGTCTTATCAGGAAATAGCTTCTGCTGTAGGACTTGACCTCGAGGATATTTTGAATTTTAATGAGGCTTTTGATTTTCGCAATGCACAATTAAATGCCGAGGATAAAATTTATATAAAACCTAAAATGCGAACTTTCAAAGGAATCCAAGAAAAGCATCGAGTAGTGGAGGGAGAAACACTACACTCCATCAGTCAATTGTATGGAATAAAAATTGCGACTTTGAGATCTAAAAATAAAATTCAGAAAGGGGAAGAGCCACTAGTTGGCGAGTATATTTATCTGCAAGGAACTCCTAAAAAATCTGAATTGCCTACTCATAAGACGAATTCAGTTTCTGATGAAGATAAGTATCTATGGAATTAATTAACGGGATACTGAATATCGGTCAAGAGTAGTCCTTCGGGTGGGACACTCCATTTTTGGACTTTTTGATTTGGGTTAATGAGTGCAGAGATAAATTCATCGCCGCTCAAACTTCCACGATTTACATTCAGCATGGCACCGACGAGCAGTCTGATCATGCCTCTCAAAAACCGATCACCTTGGATGGTGAAAGTGTATATTTCATCCTTCACAATCCACTCGCTTTTTGTGATAGTACAATAGTTGGTTTTATTATCGGAGCCTACTTTTGTAAAATTTGTAAAATCATGTTTTCCAATAAGGGCATTGGCACAGTGATTCAAAAGAGTGAGATCTAGCTCTTTTTGAAAACGGTAGTAGTAGGTATAATGTCGGTCAAACGCCTGTTTTGTGCAAGTTAATCTATACCGATAGGATCTGCTCAAGGCATCAAATCTTGCATGAAAATCCGGATGAACCAGCTGCATGTCATGTATAACTACGTCGTCAGGGAACATTTGATTCAATTTATAAATCACATTTTCAATATCTTCAATTACCGCTTTACAATCAAAATGTGCAATATAATGACTGGCACTTACCCCTGTATCTGTGCGGCCACAACCTATGATTTCTATGCTTTCCTTTAGGATGAGATTAAGATTCTCTTGTACGATGTGCTGTACAGTATTCGAGGTGTTTTTCTGGACTTGCCAACCGTGATAATTGGTTCCGTCATAGGACAAGTCCAGTTTATACCTCATGCGACTTTATGCTGCCTGTTGTTGACTAATCTTGGATTTACCCAACATACTTTCTGCATATTTTAGATCCACATTAAATTCCTTCACGTCCTTTTGAGAAGGCAATTCATACATGGCATCACTCAATATGGCTTCACATATTGACCTCAATCCTCTAGCACCAAGCTTGTATTCAATCGCTTTGTCTGCTATATAATTTATCACATTCGGTTCGAAGTCGAGTTTGATTCCCTCGATTTCAAACAACTTTTTGTATTGCTTGATAATGGCATTTTTTGGCTTCACCAATATGTCAATCAAGGTGTTCTTATCAAGTGGCTCTAAATATGTGAGCACAGGTAGTCGACCGATCAATTCAGGTATTAGACCAAAAGATTTTAAATCCTGATGCGTGATATACTGAAGCATGTTTTCGTGATCTACTTGATGCTTTTCGTCTTTGTTAAACCCAATGACCTGAGTGTTCATACGCTTAGCGATGATTTTATCTATCCCACTAAAAGCACCACCACAGATAAATAGGATATTACTCGTGTCCACAGCGATTAGACTCTGCTCTGGGTGCTTCCTTCCTCCCTGAGGTGGTACATTTACGACGGTACCCTCGAGCATTTTAAGCATGGCTTGTTGAACACCCTCACCGGAAACATCTCTTGTGATGCTTGGATTGTCGCCCCGGCGAGCTATTTTATCTATCTCATCGATATAAACGATGCCGCGTTGAGCCGCCTCTACATTATATTCACAGG
>ERZ795053.2157-NODE-2157-length-24143-cov-16.222310_pt1 | contig 24143 bp, 20 predicted proteins | sample MGYA00375137_ERZ795053 | MGnify/ENA primary metagenome ERZ795053 (study PRJEB30182, sample SAMN05720284) | activated sludge metagenome | isolation source: Anaerobic digester | place: Hong Kong | collected 2014-12-17 ...
GACGGTGGTCATGGTGGGCGACGGCAACAACCTGGCCAACAGCTGGATCAACGCCTCGCGCCGCTTCGGCTTCAACTTCATCCTGGCCTGCCCCGAGGGCTACGAGCCGGACGAGGCCATCATGGACGCGGCGGAGAAGGACGGCGCCTCCTTCTGCGTGATGAACGATCCCGAGGCCGCCGTGGAGGGCGCGCACGTGATCTACAGCGACGCCTTCTACAGCATGGGCCAGGAGGAGGAGGCGGTGCGGCGCCGCCAGGACTTCGCGCCGTACCAGATCACCACGGAGCTGCTCAAGGGCGCCCACGAGAAGCACATCGTCATGCACTGCCTGCCCGCCCACCGCGGCGAGGAGATCACGGACGAGGTCATGGACGGCCCCCACTCGGTGGTCTTCGACGAGGCCGAGAACCGTCAGCACGCCCAGCGGGCGGTCATCGCCCTGCTGCTGGCCTGATGACGGCGCGGCGGGACGACTCCAGGCGCAGGACGGGGGCCGCGGCCCTCGTCCTGTCGCTGCTCGCCCTGCTGGCCGCCTGTGTCCTGCTGCCCTCCTGCGCCCAGGTGGAGCCGCCCCTGGGCGGCCCCGAGGACGAGACGCCGCCCCAGCTCCTGGCCACGGTCCCGGATTCGGGGGCCGTGGGCCTGGGCGAGGTGCGGTCGCTGGAGTTCCTCTTCTCCGAGAAGGTGGCCCTGGTCCCCGCCGAGCGCCTGCTGCGCTTCTATCCCGACGTGGAGGTGGCCAAGACGCGCTGGCAGGGCCGCCGCCGCCTGATCGTGGAGCTGGCCGAGCCCCTGCCCGCGGACACCGTGGTGGTGGTGGAGCTGCCGTCGGCCTACAAGGACAACCACGGCGTGACCGCGGACCGCCACCGCACCCTGGTCCTGGCCACCCTGGACTCCCTGCCCACGGGACGTGTGCGGGCCCTGGTGACGCTGGAAGGGGAACCGGCCGGCCGCGCCGCCCTGGAGCTGCTGAGCGTGCCCGCCGACACCGCCGGCGCGCCCCCGCCCGCGGTGCTGCGCCGCGCCGCCGCCGCGGACAGCAGCGGGACCGTGTCCTTGGACTGGCTCGCCGTCCCGGGCGGTCCCTGGCAGCTCAAGGTCTACAACGACGACAACGGCGACGGCCGCGCCGGCGACACGGAGCCCCAACGGCTCTGGCCCGGCACCTGGTCCCTGACCGACGAGCGCGGCGCCCTGGACCTGGGGCTGCTGGCCCTCTTCCGACCCGCCACCGCCGGCCGCCTGGTGGCGCCGCCGCCCGCCGCGCCGTGGCCCGACGCCGTGCTGGGCTGGTCGGAGAAGCTGCGCGAGGACGACCGCGGCTTCCGGCCCGTCCACAGCCATCGCCAGGCCAAGGGCACGCGCCCGGTGGCGCCCGCGGACACCACCGTGTGGGACGGGGCCGGCCCCGGCCTCGCGCGGCTGATCCTCTTCGCGGACCTGGACGGCGACAGCGTGCTGAGCGCCCTGCCGGATTCCTCCGCCGTGGACACGGTCACCTGGACCTGGGAGCCCTTCGCGGTGCTGGACTCCCTGGACGTGGAGCCCGGCCGCCCCTTGACCGTGCTGCTGCCCGCGCTGCCCGACACCGTGGCGCCCTGCCTCGAGGCGCCCCCCGCGCGCCCGACGCCGGCCGTCCCGGACAGCCTGGCCGCCGCCCCGCAAGATTCCCTGACCACCGCGCCCGGCGACAGCCTCGCCGCGCCCGCGCCCCAGCCCGAGGAGGACTGACATGGGCCGCACCCTGCCCTTCGCCAAGATGCACGGGGCCGGCAACGACTTCGTGATGCTGGACGGACGCCACCTCCAGGAGGCCGGCGTGGTGCTGGACCGCCGCGCCATCGCGCGGCTCTGCCACCGGCAGAAGGGGATCGGCGCCGACGGCCTGATCATCGTGGCGCCGGACGACGACCTGGCCTTCGGCATGATCTACTTCAACAGCGACGGCGGCGAGGCCGACATGTGCGGCAACGGCGCCCGCTGCACCTTCGCCTTCGCCCGCGCCGCCGGCCTCTGCGGCGACGCCGCCGAGTTCTCCACGGCCGTGGGCCGTCTGCAGGGCGCCGTGGCGGGGAACGACGTGACCGTCTCGCTGCCCCCGCCCCGCAACATCAAGCTGGATACCGCGCCGCTGGCCGAGACCCCTTTCGCCCGCGTGCACCACGCCGACACGGGCGTGCCCCATCTGGTGATCCCCGTGGATCAGCTGGAGGCGGTGGACGTGCCCCGCTGGGGGCCGATCCTGCGCAACGACGCCGCCTTCGCCCCCGCGGGCGCCAACGTGAACTGGGTGCAGCGCCGCGACGACGGCCTCTGGCTGATCCGCACCTACGAGCGCGGCGTGGAGGCGGAGACCCTGGCCTGCGGCACGGGCGCCTCGGCGGCGGCCCTGATCCTGGCCCGGCTGGGGGAGGCCGCGCCGCCGGTCACGCTGTTGACACGCGGCGGCGATCGCCTCACGATCGGCGTGGAGGATCCCGCGGGCTCGCCCCGCCTGACCCTGACCGGACCGGCCGTGACCGCGTTCCGCGGAGAGGTGGACATCGATGACTGAGCGCCTGACCCTGCCCGAGGGCGTCTACACCGCCCTGATCACCCCGTTCACTCCCGACGGGGCCCTGGACCGCGACGCCTGGCGCCGCCTGGTGGAGCGTCAGCTGCGGGCCGGCGTGGCCGGGCTGGTGCCGGTGGGCTGCACGGGGGAGGCCGCGGCCCTGAGCTTGGAGGAGCGCGAGTGGCTGGTGCGCACCACGGTGGAGATGGCCGCGGGCGGCTGCTGCGTGCTGGCCGGCAGCGGCACCAACGTGACCGCGGGCACCATCGACCTCACGCGCCGCGCCGTGGACTGGGGCGCCGACGCCTGCATGCTCATCTCGCCCTACTACAACAAGCCCCAGCAGCACGGCCTCATCGCCCACTACGCGGCGGCGGCGCGGTCCGTGGACGTGCCCATCGTGCTGTACAACGTTCCGGGGCGCACGTCCGTGAACATCCTGCCGCAGACGGCGGCGGCCCTGGCGGCGGAGCCCACCATCGCCGCGGTCAAGGAGGCCAGCGGCGACCTGACCCAGATCCGCGCCATGGTGGACACCACCGGCCTGCAGGTCTTCAGCGGCGACGACGGCCTGAACCAGAGCATCTTCGCCCTGGGCGCCGCCGGCACCGTGTCCGTGCTGAGCAACCTGGCGCCGGCGGCCCTGGTGCGGCAGTGGCGGGCCTGGCGCGACGGCGACACCGCCGCCGCGGAGGCGCTCCAGAAGGAGCTGGACCCCATCATCGACGCCTGCTTCGCGGAGACCAACCCCGTGCCGGTCAAGTGGATGCTGGCCGATCTGGGCCTGTGCGAAGCCGACGCCCGCCTGCCCTTGGCTCCGGCCCTTCCCGCCACCTGCGCCCGCCTGCGGGCCGTGGTGGAGGGCCCCCTGGCCGCGGTGCTGGGAGAGGACCGATGACGGTCATCCCCGTCAGCGTGCACGGGGCCGAGGGGCGCATGGGCCGCCTGGTCACGGAGCTGGTGGAGGTTACGCCGGACCTGCGCCTGAGCGCCCTGATCACCCAGGACGGGCGGGGCCAGGCCCCCGGCGGCTTCCATCCCACGCTGGCCCTGAGCGAGCAGTCGCGGCTGGCGGAGGCCCATCCGCGGGGCGGCGTGATCGTGGACTTCAGCCTGGCCTCGGCCATGGACGGCCTCCTGGCCGGCGCCCGGGCGTCGGAGGCGCCCCTGGTCATCGGGACCACGGGCTACACGGATTCCCAGGTGGAGGAGCTCGCGGCCTACGCCCAGAGCCGGCCGGTGGTCCTGGCCAGCAACTTCAGCGTGGGCGTGCCGGCCCTGCGCCTGGTCCTGGAGCGCCTGGCGGACCTGCTGCCCGACGCCTTCCAGGCCGAGCAGGTGGAGATCCACCACCGCCACAAGCTGGACCGGCCCAGCGGCACGGCGCGCACCCTGGCGTCGGCCTGGGCCAAGACCCGGGGCGGGGACGTGCCGCCCACCCACAGCCTGCGCGTGGGCGGCGTGACCGGCGAACATCGTTGGGTGATCAGCGACGACGAGGAGACCCTGGAGGTGGTCCACCGCGCCCACTCGCGGCGGGCGTTCCTGCGGGGAGTGGCCCCGGCCATCCGCTACGTGAACCAGGCGGCGCCGGGACTCTACTCCATGGAAGACGTGCTGGCGGGGATCTGAAGCGGGCTTGGGGCTCCGGGAACGAGAAATGTTTCCTGGCACGACAAAAGGGGCCGACCTTTCGGTCCAGCCCCTGGAAGTCGTCGGGCGGGCGCTCTACTTGGTGAGCGCCGCCATGCGGGCCTTCAGCCGGGCCGCGCGCTTGCGGGGAATGATCCCCTTGCGGGCCTGGACATCCAGCACGCTGTAGATGCTCTGAAGCTGCTCGACGGTGGCCCCGGTCTCGCTCTTGGCGTCGGACCGGAACTTCTTGAGCGACGTACGCGTGGCCGCGCGCTCCTGACGATTGATCAGGCGCTGGCGCTGGCTCTGCTTCAGACGCTTCTTACAACTCTTGTGATGCGGCAACGGACAACCTCCTTGAAAACAACCGGCGGAATTTAGCAGGGATGCGGAGCGGTGTCAAGGAATCCGGAATCGAATGATGATCGCCAGGCCCTGGAAGCCAAGCTGAAGCTGCTTCCGGCCTCCCCGGGCGTGTACCTCCACAAGGACGCCCAGGGCAAGGTGCTGTACGTGGGCAAGGCCCTGCACCTGAACCAGCGGGTGCGCTCCTATTTCCAGGACGCCGCCGACCACGCCCCCCGCATCCGCGACCTGGTGCGCCGGGTGCGGGATTTCGACTACATCGTCACCGCCACCGAGGCCGAGGCCCTGGTCCTGGAGGACCAGCTCATCAAGGAGTACCGGCCCCACTACAACGTGCGCCTCAAGGACGACAAGCGGTACCCCTACATCCGCATCAGCCTGCGCGACCCGTACCCCCTGGTGGAGGTGGTGCGCCGCCTCCGCGACGACGGCGCCCGCTATTTCGGCCCCTACACGGCCGTGGCCCCCATGCGCGAGACCCTGCAGCACGCCCTGCGGATCTTCCAGGTGCGCACCTGCAAGCTGGCCCTGCCGGAGGAGACCGTGCCCCGGCCCTGCCTGGACTACCAGATCGGCCGCTGCAGCGCCCCCTGCGTGGACTACGACACCCAGGAGGGCTACCGCCGCCGCGTGCGCGACCTGGTCCGCTTCCTGGAAGGCGCCGACGACCGCCTCCTGGACGAGCTGCGCTCCGACATGGCCGCTCTGGCGGCCGACCGCCGCTACGAGGAGGCCGCCGCCGTGCGCGACCGCCTGGCCGTGCTGGAGAAGACCGTGGGCAACCTGAGCCGCATCCACGGCCTGGCCGAGGATCTGGACGCCTGCGCCGTGGTGCGCGACGGCAAGGACGGCTGCGGCGTGGTGCTGCGCATCCGCGGCGGCCGCGTGCTCACCACCCACGCCTTCCTGCTGGAGGACCGCCTGGAATCCGGCCCCGAGCGCTTCCTGGCCCAGCTCCTGCGCGAGTACTACCCCCGCGCCGGCGACATCCCCGGCCGCGTGCTCCTGTCCCACGACCCCGGCGACCTGGAGCAGTGGGCCGCCCGCCTCACGGAGCTGCGCGGGCGCAAGGTGTCGCTCACGCTCAAGCCCCGCGGCGCCCGCCGCGACGCCCTGGCCATGGCCCAGGAGAACGCCGCCTGGAAGCTCAACGAGCGCGTGCTCAAGGACACCCTCCACGGCCGCACGGTGGCCCCGGGCCGCAACCTGGCGCTCCAGGACGCCCTGGACCTGAGCCGCGTGCCGGAGACCGTGAGCTGCTTCGACATCAGCAATTTCCAGGGCCGCGAGACGGTGGCCTCCCTGGTCTTCTTCAAGGACGGGGAGCCCCTCAAATCCAGGTACCGCCGCTTCAAGGTGAAGGACGTGCAGGGCGTGGACGACTTCGCCAGCATGCGCGAGGTCCTGCGCCGCCATTTCACCCGCCTGCAGGAGCGGGGGGAGGCCCCCGCGGACCTGGTCATGGTGGACGGCGGCCGCGGCCAGCTCTCGGCCGCCCGCGGCGTGCTCACCGAGCTGGGCTTCCACGACGTGGAGCTCATCGGCCTGGCCAAACGCGAGGAGGAGATCCACCGCGAGCGGGCGCCGTCGCCGGTGCGGCTGCCGCGGTCCAGCCCGGCCCTGCAGCTCCTGCAGCGCGTGCGCGACGAGGCCCACCGCTTCGCCATCACGTACCATCGGCTGCTGCGCGACCAGCGCACCACGGGCTCGGCCCTGGACAAGATCCCGGGCATCGGCCGCGTCAAGAAGCTGGCCCTGCTGCACCACTTTCCGTCCGTGGACGTCATCCGGACCGCTTCGGCCCAGGATCTGGCCGCCGTGCGGGGGCTGAACACGGCCGACGTGGAGCGGATCCTGGCCTACTTCGCCAACGAACGGGGAGGGGGCGCATGACCGGCTGGGACGCCGCCTGCGACGCCTACCTGGCCCACGCCGCCGCGGACAAGGGCCTGGCCCTGACCACCCTGGAGGCCTACGGCCGCGACCTGGCCCGCCTGCGCGCCTGGGCCGAGCCCGCCGGCCTGGCCGGCCCCGCGGCCCTGGGGGCCCCCGAGCTGCGGGCCTTCCTGCTGGAGAGCGCGGCGGAGCTGGCGCCCCGTTCCCGCGCCCGCCTGGTGTCCACCCTGCGCAGCTTCTTCCGCTTCCTGGTGGCCGAGGACGGCCTGGGGGCCGACCCCACCCTGCTGATCCTGGCGCCGCGCACCGGCCGCCGCCTGCCCAAGGTGCTCGGCCATCGGCAGGTGGAGGACCTGCTGGCCGCGCCGGACCCGACCGCCCGCGGCGGCCTGCGCGACCGCGCCGCCCTGGAGCTCCTCTACGGCTGCGGCCTGCGCGTGAGCGAGCTCTGCGGCCTGGATCTGCCGGACCTGGACGCCCGCGAGCAGCTGGTCCGGGTGCGGGGCAAGGGGAGCAAGGAGCGCATCGTGCCCGTGGGCGGGCCGGCCCTGGCCGCCGTGCGGGCCTACGTGGACGGGGAGCGGGGCGATCTGCTGGGCAGGAAGCGCTCGGCGGCCCTTCTGTTGAACGCCCGTGGCGGCCGCCTGACGCGGGTGGGGGTCTGGACCATCCTGCGCCGGCACGCGGCCGCGGCGGGCCTGCCGGCCGGGACCTCGCCCCACGTCCTGCGCCACACCTACGCCACCCATCTGCTGGAGGGCGGAGCCGACCTGCGCGTGGTGCAGGAGCTCCTGGGCCACGCCGCCATCACCACCACGGAGATCTACACCCACGTGGACCGGGCCTACCTGGCCGAGGCCTACCGCTCCGCCCACCCCCGCGCCCGCCGCCGCTGACCGGTCCGCGGTCCCGCTTTGACACCCCCGCGGGCCGGTGATACTGTTGCACGTCACCGTCCGCAGGCTGCTGCAGAACCGCGAAGGAGCGAAACTCCCGTGTCCCACCCCACCGCCAAGAAGATCATCCTCAGCGGCAACCGCCCCACCGGCCGACTGCACTGGGGCAACTACACCGGCGCCCTGGAGAACTGGGTGCGCCTCCAGGACGAGTACCGGTGCTACTTCATGGTGGCGGACTGGCACGTTCTGACCACCGCCCTGGACAAGGCGGCCGAGATCCGCGGCAACAGCCGCGAGATGATCCTGGACTGGCTGGGCGCCGGGCTGGACCCGGAGCGCTCGGTGCTCTTCGTGCAGTCGGAGATCAAGGAGCACGCGGAGCTCTACCTGATCTTCTGCATGATGATCTCCCTGGGCCGCCTGGAGCGGAACCCCACCTTCAAGGAGCAGGTGCGCGATCTGAACCTGGCCGGCGAGATCAGCTTCGGCCACCTGGGGTATCCGGTGCTGCAGGCCGCGGACATCCTGGCCTACCGGGCCCACGCGGTGCCGGTGGGCGAGGACCAGCTGCCCCATCTGGAGCTCACGCGCGAGATCGCGCGGCGCTTCAACCACCATTTCGGCGAGCTCTTCCCGGAGCCCGACGGCCTGGTCACCAAGTTCGGCCGCTTCCCCGGCACCGACGGCAAGCGCATGAGCAAGTCCCTGGGCAACACCATCGAGATCGCCGCCTCGCCGGAGGACATCGCCGCCAAGCTGCGCACGGCCTACACGGACCCCAACCGCCTGCGCCGCTCCGATCCCGGCGATCCGGAGGTGTGCGCCATCCACACCTACTACCAGAAGTTCATGCCGGAGGAGGCGGAGCTCACCGCCCAGGAGTGCCGCACCGCGGCCCGCGGCTGCGTGGACTGCAAGAAGCGCCTCACCGCGGGCGTGATCGAGCACTTCGCGCCCCTGCGCGAGCGCCGCGAGACCTACGTGGCCAAGCCCGCCCTGGTGGACGAGATCGTGGCCGAGGGCAACCGGCGCGCCCGCGAGGCCGCCGTGGCCACGCTGGAGCTGGCCCGCGCGGCCATGGGCGTCGGCTAGACACCGCCAAGGAGCGCACCCGTGTCCGATCCCACTCCCGTGCCCCAGCCGTCCGCCTCCGTGCGGCCCACCATCTCGGTGGATCTGCCGCCGGAGCTGGACTATTTCCGGCAGAGCGAGTCCTACCGGGTGGAGCTGGACACGTACTACGGTCCGCTGGATCTGCTGCTCTATCTGATCCAGAAGGACGAGCTGGACATCTACGACATCCCCATCGCCCATATCACCGAGCAGTTCCTGAAGTACATGGAGGTGATGGAGGCGCTGTCCCTGGACAACGCCGGCGAGTTCATCGTCATGGCCGCCACCCTCATGCGCATCAAGGCGCGCCTGCTGCTGCCCGTGCAGCCCCAGGAGGAGGAGCTGGACGAGGAGGATCCGCGCGCCGAGCTGGTCCGCCGCCTCCTGGAGTACAAGCGCTTCAAGGAGATGGCGGGGGAGCTGCACAAGCTCGAGGGCGAGCGCGCGCGCCTGCACGTGCGCCAGGTCAAGCCCCAGGGCCTGGACGAGAACCGCGACGAGCCCGAGCTGCGCCTGGGCCTCTTCGACCTGCTGAACGCCCTGGCCGGGGTCTTCGACCGCGTGAGCAAGGAGGCGGTCCACAACGTGGCCCGCGAGGTGTTCACGGTGGAGCAGAAGGCCGCGCTGATCCGCAGGCGCCTGGAGGCCGGGGAGACGCTCCGCTTCGACGAGCTCTTCGACGACGACGCCATCAAGATGGAGGTGGTGGTCACCTTCGTGGCCATCCTGGAGCTGGCCAAGCACCAGGTGATCCGCCTCATGCAGAGCGAGGCCAACGGCATGATCTGGGTCAAGCCCGGCCGCGGCTTCCGCAAGGCGGAAGGCCAGACGCCCCGCCAGGACGACGACGCTGACGACGCCGACGAGGCGCAGGAGGCCGGACAGTGAAGCAAGACATCGAGGCCCTGCTCTTCTCCACCGACGCACCGCTCACGGCCCAGCGCCTCAAGGGCCTGCTGGGGGACGAGGTGGACGGCAAGGAGATCCGCGAGGCCATCGACGCCCTGAACCAGGAGTACGAGGCCCAGGACCGGGCCTTCGCCATCGTGGAGTTCGGCGGCGGCTGGCAGCTCGCCAGCCGGCCCGAGTACATGCCGCTGATCCAGAAGCTCTACAAGGGCCGCCGCTACGTGCGCCTGTCGCGGGCCGCGCTGGAGGTGCTGGCCATCGTGGCGTACCGCCAGCCGGTGACGCGCATGGAGATCGAGGACGTGCGCGGCGTGCAGGTCAGCGGCGTGCTGCAGACCCTCACCGAGCGCAACCTGGTCACGGTGGTGGGCCGCAGCGACGCCGTGGGCAACCCCATCCTCTACGGCACCACGCGCGAGTTCCTCAACCACATGGGCCTGAAGGGCCTGCACCAGCTCCCGTCGCTGCCGGAGCTGGAGGGCATCATCCAGAGCCGCGAGGAGATCAAGGAGTTCGCCGCCCAGCTCGGCGAGGAGATCTTCGACGAGGACTTCGAGACGGTGGACGTGCGCGGCGACGAGATCATCCTGGTCAAGCACGAGCCCGAAGCCGAAGCGGCGCCGGCGGAGGAGGCCCCCGCCGCGACGGACGCCGAGGCCGACGCCGCGGACACCGGCGCCGAAGCCGACGCGACCCCCCAGGCCGCCGCCGCCGCGGACGGCGCCCCGGACGATGACGACCAGCGCTGAGCTGCGCCTCAACCGCTTCCTGGCGCGCGCCGGCCTGGGCTCGCGCCGCGGCGTGGAGGACCTGATCGCCGCCGGTCGCGTGCGCGTCAACGGCGTGGTGGTGCAGGAACCCGGCCGCCGCGTGGACCCGGAGCAGGACCACGTGCTCTGCGACGGGACCGAGGTGCGGTTGCCAGACGAGTGGCGCGTGCTCGCCTACCACAAGCCCCGCGGCGTGGTGTGCTCCCTGCGCCGCCAGGACGAGCGGCCCTGCCTGGCCGACGTGCGACGCGAGTCCGGCCTGGGCGAGGGGCTCGTTCCCGTGGGACGCCTTGACGCGGAGACCAGCGGCTTGCTCCTTTGGACCGACGACGGCGCCCTGGCCGAACGGCTCATGCTCCCGGGCCACGGGATCTGGAAGCGCTACGAGGTGGTCCTGGATCGGCCCCTGCCCCGGGACGGGGAGCGGCAGGTCCGCGAGGGGACCATCGAACTGGACGGGCGGCTCTGCCTGCCCGCCCGCCTGGAGCCGCTGGACGGGACGCGCCGCGCCTGGCGCTACGAGCTCCACGAGGGGCGCAACCGCCAGATCCGGCGCGTGTTCCTGGCCCTGGGCTGCCGCGTCACCGCCCTGCACCGCTCGGCCGTGGGCCCGGTGGAGCTGGGCGACCTGGCGGCCGGCCGCTTCCGCGAGCTGGACGCCGACGACGTCGCCGCGCTGCGCGGTTCCCTCGCGGAACCCACGGACTGACCGGAACCACGGAGGCCGCCATGGATTTCGAGCGACTGTTCCGACCCGGCATCCTCGCCACCCGCCCCTACGCCCCCGGCAAGCCCATCGGCGAGGTCCAGCGCGAGCTGGGCCTGGACCGCGTGGTGAAGCTGGCGAGCAACGAGAACCCCGAGGGGCCGCTGCCCTCGGTGGTGGAGGCCGTGTCCCGCGCGGCCAAGGACCTCAACCGCTACCCCGACGGCTCCTGCTTCGAGCTCACGCGCGCCCTGGCCGCGGACCTGGGCGTGGAGCCCGGCGCCGTGCTGCTGGGCAACGGCTGCAACGAGATCCTGGACATGTTCATCCGCGCCCTGATCTCGCCAGGCGAGACGGTGGTCTTCGCGGAGCCCAGCTTCATCGTCTACCCTCTGACCTCGCGCGTGCAGTTCGAGAGCGGCCGCTCCGTGCCCCTGACCGCCGACGACCGCCACGACCTGCCGGCCATGGCCGCCGCCGTGGACGGGACCACCAAGCTGGTGATCATCTGCAATCCCAACAACCCCACGGGCACGTACAACACCGCCGCGGAGTTCGCCGCGTTCATGGACGCGGTGCCCCAGGACGTCATCGTGCTCATGGACGAGGCGTACTACGAATACGTCACCGCCCCGGATTATCCGCAGACCATCCCCATGCTGGCGCGGCATCCCAACCTGGTGGTGAACCGCACCTTCTCCAAGATCCACTCCCTGGCCGGCCTGCGCGTGGGCTACGGCGTGGGGCATCCGGACCTCATGGCCCAGCTCCACAAGACCCGCGAGCCCTTCAACGTGAACAGCCTGGCCCAGGCCGCCGCCCTGGCGGTGCTCAAGGAGAAGGACGCCACCCGCGAGCGCGCCGAGCACAACCGCCTCTGGCGCGAGGAGCTGGAGGCCGGCCTGCTGGCCCTGGGCTGCGAGGTGACGCCCAGCCAGACCAACTTCCTGCTGGTGCGCATCCCGGGCCGCAGCGCGGGAGAGGTGCAGCGCGAGCTGCTCAAACGCGGCGTGATCGTGCGTCCCATGGACGCCTTCGGGCTGGGCGACGGCGCCATGCGCGTGAGCGTGGGCCTGCCGGAGGAGAACCGGATCTGCCTGGACGCCCTGCGGGAGATCCTCGGGTGAGCGGGGAGGCCAAGCGCGCCCCGGCCGACGACCTGCGCTGGACCCGGGCCGTGCCCGGGCGCACGCGCACGCCGGTGACCGTGGGATCCGTGACCATCGGCGGCGAGGCCGTGGTGCTCGCCGCCGGGCCCTGCGCCGTGGAGCCGGGCGCGGACCTGGACGCCCTGGCCCGCGACCTGGCCGCCGCCGGCGCCTCCCTGCTGCGCGGCGGCGCCTACAAGCCCCGCACCTCGCCCTACTCCTTCCAGGGCCTGGGCCCCGAGGGCCTGGAGCGCCTGGCCGCCGCCGGCCGCGCCGCGGGCCTGCCGGTGGTCACGGAGGTCCTGGATCCCCGCGACGTGGACCTGGTGGCGTCGCACGCGGCCATGCTCCAGCTCGGCAGCCGCAGCGTGCAGAACGTGCCGCTGCTGCGCGAGGTGGGCCGCAGCGGCAAGCCGGTGCTGCTCAAGCGCGGCATGATGACCACGGTCTACGAATGGCTCAGCGCCGCGGAGTACGTGCTGGAGGCCGCCGGCGGCTCGGCCCCCGTGGTGCTCTGCGAGCGCGGCATCCGCACCTTCGAGGACGCCACCCGCAACACCCTGGACCTGAACGCCGTGGCCCTGGTGCGCGTCCTGAGCCACCTGCCCGTGGTGGTGGACCCCAGCCACGGCACCGGACGCGCGGACCTGGTGCCCGACCTCTGCCGCGCCGCCGTGGCCGTGGGCGCCGACGGCCTCCTGGTGGAGGTCCATCCCGATCCCGCCCACGCCCTGAGCGACGGCGACCAGACCCTGGACGTGGCCGCCTTCGCCGCCATGCGGCGCAGCTGCGGCCCGGTGGCCGCCGCGGTGGGGAGGACCCTGTGAGCGAGACCCGATCCGTGCCCGCCAGCACCGTCGTCGCCATCGACGGCCCCGCGGGCAGCGGCAAGAGCACCACCGCCCGCCTCCTGGCCCAGCGCCTGGGCCTGCTCTACGTGGACACCGGGGCCATGTACCGCGCGCTGACCTGGGCGGCGCTGGACGCCGGCGTGGACCCCAAGGACCAGAACGCCCTGGTGGCCCTGCTGGACCCGGCGGAGATCAGCCTGGACACGGACCGCCCCGAGACCCGCGTGCGCTGGAACGGCCGCGACCTGGAGGACCGGATCCGCGCCCAGGAGGTGGAACGGAACGTCTCCGTGGTGGCGTCCCACCCCAAGGTCCGCGAGCGCATGGTGGCCAGGCAGCGCGCCCTGGGCCGGACCCGCGGCGTGGTCATGGAGGGCCGCGACATCGGCATGGTGGTCTTCCCGCTGGCCTCGGTGAAGATCTACCTGGACGCCTCGCTGGAGGCCCGCGCGGAGCGGCGCATGCGCCAGCACCAGCGGCGGGGTCTGAGCCTGGACTTCGAGACCGTCCTGCACGAGGTGGAGGAGCGCGACCGCCTGGACAGCGAGCGCGCCGCCAGCCCCCTGACCATCCCGCCCGATGCCGTGGTGGTGGACAACAGCCGCCTGGGCCTGGAGGAGCAGCTGGACCGCACGGAGGAGGTGGTGCGCCAGGTGCTGGCGGAGCAGGCGCCGCGCCCCCAGTCCCCGGGCTGCGTCAGCCGCCGGGTCACCTTCCGCTACCGCGTGGCGTACGGCGTCTTCGGCGCTCTGGGCCGCTACTTCGGGCTGAAGGTCCGCGGGCGGGAGCACGTGCTCCTGGACGAGGGCAAGATCGTGGCGGCCAACCACATCTCCAACTGGGACCCCCCGTTCCTGGCCGCGTCGCTGCGCGACCAGGGCTTCATGCGCGCCGTGGCCAAGGCGGAGCTGTTCCGGGGGCCGGTCGGCAGCGCGGTCTTCCGCTTCCTCGACGCCATCCCCATCCAGCGCAACGTGTACGACGCCAACGCGTTCGACGCGGCCGCGACCGTCCTGGCCAAGGGCCAGAACATCGTGTTCTTCCCCGAGGGCATGCGGCGCGTGGTGGGCTCGCCCGGTCCGGTGCGCAGCGGCCTGGGCATGCTCATGCAGCGGACGGGCGCCCCGGCCGTGCCCGTGTTCTTCCGCGGCAGCCTGGCTCCCACCCCGGGCGGCGATCGCCGTCACCCCCTGGAGGCCGAGTACGCGCCCCCGGTCCGGCTGCGGGCCCTGGGGGTCCTCCAGCAGCGGATGGATGAAAAATCGATCAATCGTCTCATCGGAAAGCTCTTCGAGGGCATCTACCGGGAGCTGCAGGAGCGGAGCTTCGAGCGCGTCCCCATGACCGATCGGGAACGCGAACAGGCCCGCACGGGGGTGGCGCGGGTGCGCGCCAAGGAGCGGAAGACCTTCCGCAAGCTCCGCGAGGAGCGCGACCGAAATTCCTCCGGAACCCCTTGATCTGACCCCCTGAGCGGAGTATATTGCGCGGACGCCCGACATTCGTCGGGTGAATTCTGTGTTTAGGAGGATGTTCACCATGAATCCCAACCCCAACGCGGGGGACGACGCCGCCGTGTCGAACTCCGCCGCCTTCGAGTCCGAGAGCAAGGCCCCCAAGCTGACCTCGGAATTCGACCCCAACAGCATCGTGAACCTGGATTACCTCGAGGACGGGGACGACCTGTCCACGATGGACATGCTCGCGCTGCTGAACCAGTACGAGGAGACGCTGAACGAGATCCAGGAGGGCCAGATCCTCAAGGGCGTGATCGTCGAGGTCCGCGAGAACGAGGTCCTGCTGAACATCGGCTTCAAGAGCGAGGGCGTGATTCCCATCGAGGAATTCGGCGCCACGGACCTCAAGGAAGGCGATGAGTTCGACGTGTTCCTGGAGCACCTGGAGGATCAGGACGGCCTCGTCGTCCTCTCCAAGGAGCGGGCCGACTTCCTCAAGGTCTGGGACAAGATCAAGCTCGCCCACGAGAGCGGCGACGTGGTCACCGGCACGGTGGACCGCCGCATCAAGGGCGGCCTCGTGGTCAAGCTCTGGGACGTCGACACCTTCCTGCCCGGCTCCCAGGTGGCGCTGCGCCAGGTCCCGGACCTGGACCAGATGATCGGCAAGGAGATCGAGTGCCAGATCATCAAGAAGAACAAGCGCCGCCGCAACGTGGTGGTCAGCCGCCGCATCGTCCTCGAGCGCGAGCGCGAGTCGAAGAAGAAGAACCTCATGTCCGAGCTGGACAAGGGTCAGACCCGCAAGGGCGTGGTGAAGAACATCACGGACTTCGGCGCCTTCGTCGACCTGGGCGGCATCGACGGCCTGCTGCACATCACGGACCTGTCCTGGGGCCGCGTGAAGCACCCCAGCGAGGTGGTGAGCATCGGCGAGGAGATCGACGTCAAGATCCTGGACTTCGATCGCGAGCGTGAGCGGATCAGCCTGGGCCTGAAGCAGCTCCAGAGCTATCCGTGGGAGAACGTGGAGAGCAAGTACCCCGAGAAGAGCATCGTGCAGGGCAAGGTCGTGTCGATCACCAACTACGGCGCCTTCGTGGAGCTGGAGCAGGGGATCGAGGGCCTGATCCACATCAGCGAGATGAGCTGGACGCGTCACATCAAGCACCCGTCCAAGATCCTGAGCATCGGCGACGTCGTCGAGGTGATGGTGCTGAAGATCGACAAGGAGAACGAGAAGATCTCCCTGGGTCTGAAGCAGACCGAGCAGGATCCCTGGCTCACGCTGCACGAGCGCTACCCGGTGGGCACCATCATCGAGGGCCGCGTGCGCAACCTCACGGACTTCGGCGCCTTCGTCGAGGTGGAGGAGGGCATCGACGGTCTGGTCCACATCTCGGACATGAGCTGGACCAAGCGCGTGCGTCACCCCAAGGAGATCGTGCGCAAGGGCGACCTGGTGCAGGTGCAGATCCTGGACATCGATACGGACAAGCGCCGCATCAGCCTGGGCATCAAGCAGCTGCAGGACAACCCCTGGCCCACGCTCGCCGAGGACTACCCCGTCGGCCGTCAGGTCGAGGGCAAGGTCATCCGCATGCTGGACCACGGCCTGGTCGTGGAGATGAGCGGGAACCTGGAGGGCTTCGTGCCCGTGGGTCATCTGGCCATCCCCAAGATCGACAAGCCTCAGTTCTACTTCCATGAGGACGAGGCCCTGCCGCTGCACGTGATCAAGATGGATGCGGAGAACCGCCGCATCGTGCTGTCCGTGGCCGAGTACTACAAGGACCAGCCGCGCGAGCTGCTGGAGGCCTACATCGCCGAGCACCCCCGCCGCGACGACGTGGTGGAGGCCGAGGCGGATCCGGACGGCGACGACTACAGCGACATGGACGACGACGTCCCCGCCGCGGACCTGGGCTTCGACGACGACGACGCCCCCGCGGACGAGGAACCGAGCGAGTCCTAGGCACGGACTGGCTCGCCGGACGAAGGGGTGGCTCCGGCCACCCCTTTTCCGTATCCGCCGCTTTCCACCGGGAGGGATGACGCCGTGAGCGACACGCCGGACACGGGCCGCCGCACCCTGCGCGTGGCCTTCCAGACCCTCGGCTGCCGGCTCAACCAGTACGACACCGAGGTCATGAAGACCCGGCTGCCGGAGCACCTGGACTGCCGCATCGTCCCCTGGGAGGAGGCGGCCGACGTCTACGTGCTCAACAGCTGCACGGTGACGGGCAAGGCCGACCAGAAGTGCCGCAAGCTGTCGCGCCAGGTGCGCCAGCGCAACGCCGACGCCAAGGTGGTGGTGACGGGCTGCTACGCCCAGACCCAGCCCGAGGTCCTGGCGGGCATGGACGAGATCGACGCCGTGGTGGGCGTGAACGAGCGCGAGGACATCCACGAGTGGCTGCCCCGGCTGCTGGCCGAGGAGGACAAGCTCGTGGAGGTGTCCCAGTACTCCAAGCGCCTGGAGTTCCGCTCCCACATGATCACGGACTTCGACGGCCGCACCCGCGCCTTCGTCAAGATCCAGGACGGCTGCGACCTGCGCTGCACCTACTGCCTGATCTGGAAGGCGCGCGGCCCCGGGCGCTCGCGCCCCGTGGACGAGGTCGTCGAGCAGGTGGGCGTGCTGGGCGCGCGCGGCTTCCGCGAGGTGGTCCTCACCGGCGTGCACATGGGGAGCTACGGCAAGGACCTGCGCTGGCGGCCGGGCCTCGTGGGCCTGGTGGACGCCGTGGCCCCGCGTTTCCCCGAGCTGCGCTTCCGCCTCAGCAGCATCCATCCCAACGAGGTCACCCCGCAGTTCCTGGACCTCTTCCGCCGCCACGCCAACCTGCGGCCCTACCTGCACGTGTCCATGCAGTCGGGCTCCGACACGGTTCTGCAGCGCATGCGCCGGCCCTACGCCGCGGCGCAGGTGGCCGAGGCGGTCCACGCCGCGGCGGCGCTGCACCCGCACTTCGGGATCGGGGCCGACGTCATCGTGGGCTTCCCGGAGGAGACGGACGCCGAGTTCGAGGCCACCCGGCGCATGATCGCCGACGCCCCCTTCAGCTACCTGCACGTCTTCCGCTACTCCAACCGGCCGGGCACCCGCGCCGCGGAGCTGCCGGACGTGCACACCGAGACCGTCACCGCGCGCTCCGCCGTGCTGCGCGAGCTGAGCGACGCCAAGCGCGCCCGCTTCGAGCGGGGCCTGCTGGGCCACTGGCACGAGGCCACCGTGGAGTCGGACCGCCCGCGCCCCGGCTACGTGCACGCCACCACCGGCCACTACGCCACCGTCCTGGTGCCCGACGCCTGGGAGACCGGCGCCGTGGTGGAGGTGCGTCCGGACCGCGTGGAGCAGGGCGTGCTGGTGGCCGACGACGTGCGCGCAGTCCCCGCGGCCTGCGCCGCCGCCCGAGGAGGAGCATGAGCGACGTCGCCCGCATCTGGATCGAGACCTACGGCTGCCAGATGAACTCCTACGACACGGCCGCCATGTACGGCATCCTGTCGGAGCACGGCTACCGCCGCGCCGACTTCCTGGCCGAGGCCGACGTGGTCATCCTCAACACCTGCAGCGTGCGCGACCTGGCCGAGCACAAGGTGGAGAGCCGCATCGGCGAGCTGCGCAGCTTCCACCGCAAGGGGGAGACCCAGGCCGCCGTGGTGGGCATCACCGGCTGCATGGCCGAGCGTCTGGCCGACGATCTGGCCAAGGGCCCCAACCGTGCGGACCTGGTGCTGGGCGTGGACCAGTACGGCCACCTGCCCGCCATGGTGGAGAAGGCCCTGGTGGGCTCGGGCCGCGAGAAGCTGGTCAGCACCGGCCACCGCGACGACGTGCACTACGTGGCGCCGCCGGAGGCCATGCCCACCAACAACTCCCACCTGGTGACCATCCACAAGGGCTGCGACTACAAGTGCACCTACTGCATCGTGCCGGCCACGCGCGGGCCGCAGCGGGAGAAGGCGCCGCAGGTCATCGCCGACGAGATCCGCGCCATCGTGGACGCCGGCGGCGGCGAGGTCACCCTGCTGGGCCAGAACGTCACGGCCTACAGGGCTCCCGAGATGGACTTCGCCGGCCTGCTGCGCTTCCTGGCGCCCATCCCGGGCCTGGAGCGCATCCGCTTCCTCACCGGCCATCCCTGCGACATGACCCCGGACCTGATCCGCACCGTGGGCGAGCTGGATACGGTCTGTCCCTGGCTGCACGTGCCCGCCCAGAGCGGCAGCGACCGCGTGCTGCGCCGCATGAAGCGCCACTACACCAGCGACGACTACCTGCGCATGGTGGACCTGGCCCGCGAACACATCCCGGACGTGACCTTCTCCGGCGACTTCATCGTGGGCTTCCCGGGCGAGACCGACGAGGACTTCCGTCTCACGCTTGAGCTTGTGCGGGCGGTGGGCTACGATCAGATCTTCAGCTTCAAGTACTCGGAGCGGCCCGACACCCCGGCGGCCCGCCTCGAGGACGACGTGCCCCTGCGGACCAAGAAGGAACGCCTGGGCGAATTGCTGGCCCTGCAGGAGGGCCTCTGGGCCGAGCGGGCCGCCGCCTGCGTGGGGCAGGAGTGGACCATCGCCCTGGAGGAGCCGGCCCGGCGGCCGGACGGCGCGTGGCGCGGGCGCACGGCCAACAACCGCAAGGTGCTCCTGCTGGATCATGAAGGCGCCGTGGGCCGGACCTTGCGGGTGCGCGTGACCGGGTGGGAGGCCACCACGTTCGTGGGCGAGCCGATCTGAGGGAGCAGCCTTCGCCGCGCGGGCCCGTGCCGCCGGATGAAGGGACAAACCATGCCTGGGAGGAACCCATGTCGCTGGTGAAGTGGATCCTGGTGCTGCTGGTCGCCGTGGCCATGGCGGTGCTCTTCGCCCAGAACAGCGGCCAGTCCGTGGACCTGCGCCTGTTCGGGCGCGAGTACCTGGACATCCCGCTCTACTACGTGCTGGCGGGATCCTTCCTGCTGGGCGTGCTGGTGAGCCTGATCCTGGGCAGCGTGCGCGAGCTGCGGCTGCGCGGACGGCTGCGGGAGCAGGGCAAGGCCCTCAAGGCCAAGGAGAGCGAGCTGGCCGAGCTGCGCACCCTGCCCCTGAAGGACCTGGGCGAGGGGAAGGGCCGCGGATGAACGCCGGCCTCCAGGAGATCCTCGTGCTCGTCGCGGCGGCGGTGGTGGTGGCCGCCCTGCTCGTGCTGCTGCTGCGCTCCCGCAAGCCCGCCGAGCCCCAGGACGACGCCTACATCCGCGGCCTCGAGCTGTGGCTCGCCGGCGACCGCACCGGCGCCGTGGACGCCATGCGCCAGGCCGTGGACCGCGATCCGGGCGGCGTGGATCCCTATCTCCAGCTCGGAAACTTCCTGCGACGCACCGGCGACGCCCGCCGCGCCGCCGCCCTGCACCGCAGCCTGGCCGCCCGCGCCGGCCTGAGCGAGGGCAAGCGCCAGGCGGTGGCCCTGTCCCTGGCCGAGGACCTCATCGCCCTGGAGAGCTGGGAGGAGGCCGGACGCATCCTCACGGAGCTGCAGCGCCGCAAGCCCGACGATCCCCGCTTCTGGCGCGCCCGCTACCAGCAGTTCCAGGGCGCAGGCGACGCCGCCGCCGCGGCCGACGCCCTCAAGCTGGCCGCCAAGCGCCTGCCGCCCCCCGACGGCGACGCCTTCCATCGCGATCTGGCCCTCTTCCAGCTCGACCGCGCCCTGCTCGCCGTGCGCGACGGCCGCGGCGGCGACGCCCGCAAGCTGGTCAAGGACGCCCTGGCGCACGGAGCCGACGAGGCCCGCGCCGCCTACGTGCGCGGCCTCGCCCAGCTCGCCGACTCCAAGGCCGAGGACGCCGCCGAGACCATCACCGCCGGACTGCTGGCGTCGCCGGACCAGTCGGAGCTGCTGCTCCCCGTGCTCCAGAAGGCGCTGCTGACCACGGGACATTACGAGCGTTCGGTGCCCATCCTGGAGTCCGCCTGCCAGGCGGCCGAGGCGCCGCCGTCGTTGTGGATCGCCCTGGCCATGCTCCATGAGAAGCTGGGCGACCGCGAGCTGGCGGTGCGCCTGCTGGAGAGCAAGGCCGACGACCCGCGCCTGACCCTGGACGCGGCCGCGCCCTTCCTGCGCATCCTGGTCCACGACCTGCCGGACTGCGACTTCAAGCGCGTCTGGCTGCGCCTGCGCGCGCGGACCGGTCCGTCGGCCTGGCACTGCGAGGCCTGCGGCACGGCCATCGCCGAGCGGCGCTGGGTCTGCCCCTCCTGCCGGACCGTGGGCCGCATGTCCGCGGGTCCGGCCCACGCGGAGCGTCCGGCGTGAGGCGTCGTCTGACGCTGCTTCTGCTGGGAACGCTCCTGCCCGCCGCCCTGGCCGCGGGAGCCCAGGACCCCGCGGCCCTCTGGCGCGCCGGCGACGTGAGCGGCGCCCTCGCCGCGGCCCGCGCGCGCCTGGCGGACGCTCCCGACGACAGCACCGCCCGCCGTTGGCTGGAACGCCTCACCGCGGACCCGGCGGAGCTCGGCCCCGCGACGGACGCCGCCGACGCCGCCGGCCTGGCCCTGGTCCGCGACGACGCCGCCTCCCTGGCCGCCTTGCTGGACGTGCCGGAGGGAGAGCGCCCCGCCGCCGCCGCGCTGCTCGCCGCCGGGCTGGACGCCCGCCGCCGCGGCGACGTGGATGCCGCCCGCGATCACCTGGCCTCCGTCCGACCCGAGGCTCCGCAGTACGCCTGGGCCCGCTATCACCTGGCCCGCATCGCGATGAGCGAGGGCGACGCCGCCCTGGCGCGCCGCTACCTGGACACCGCGGACCAGGCTCCGCAACCCGTGGCCGCCGCCTCCGTCCTGGCCGCGCGCTGGGAGCTGACCCAGGCCGCCGATCCCCAGGCCGGCCGCCGCCTGGAGCAGGAACTGACCCACCGCTTCCCTCGCTCCAACGCCCTGGCCCGCGTGCACGAGCTGCAGCGCCGCAACCAGGAGCTGGCCGCCGTCGCCCCCGAGTCCCAGACCGTCGGCGATGCCGCCCCGGCCGCGCCGTCGGGCCGCTTCTCCCTGCAGCTCGCCGCCTTCACGGACCGCGGCCGCGCCATGAGCTTCCGCGACGCCTGGACGGATCATCTGCCGGACCTGGCCATCTCCTCCGAGGCCGGCGCCGACGGCGCATCCGTCTACCGCCTGCGCACCGGCCGCTTCTCCTCGCGGGAGCAGGCCGAGGCCGCCGCGGAGCAGATCCGCCGCCGCCACGGCCTGGACGCGCTGGTGGTGGAGCTGTCGTCCACGCCATGAGCCACCGCGCCGCCAAGGGGAAGGACAAGGCCCGCCTCACGCCCATGCTGGTCCAGTACCTGGACCTGAAGAAGGAGTACGCCGACGCGATCCTCCTCTTCCGCATGGGCGATTTCTACGAGACCTTCTTCGACGACGCCAAGCGCCTGGCCGAGATCTGCAGCGTCACGCTCACCTCCCGCGACAAGACCAGCGACCACCCCGTACCCCTGGCCGGCGTTCCCTACCACGCCCTGGACACGTATCTGGGCCGCCTGCTGCAGGCGGGCGTGACGGTGGCCATCTGCGAGCAGGTGGAGGACCCGGCCCAGGCCAAGGGCCTGGTCAAGCGGGAGATCGTGGAGGTCATCAGCCCCGGCACCGCCACGGCGCCGGAGCTGGTCGCCGGCGACGGCGGGCACTACTGCCTTGCCTTCGATCCGGCGGGCGCAGGCCCCGCCGGCTGGGCCCTGCTGGACGCCTCCACCGGCGAGTTCCGCTGCGGCCAGGAGGAGGCCTCCCTGCCGGCCCTCTGCGAGCGCTACGGCGTCCGCGAGGCCGTGGTGCCGGAGTCGGTGGAGCCCGCGCGGCTCCACGGCTGGCGCACCGCCCTGCCGCGGGTGGTGGTCAATCCGGTCAGCGCGGCCTGGTTCCACCCGTCGTTCGCGGCCGACACCCTGCGCGACCATTTCGGCGTGCGCGACCTCTCGCCCTTCGGCCTGGACGACGCCGGTCGCGAGGCCGCCGTCTGCGCCGCCGGCGCCCTGCTGCGTTACCTCGCCACCCTGAACCTGCGCCGGCCGGACCAGGTCACCAGCGTGCAGTACTCGGACCGCGGCGCCAAGCTGCTGCTGGACGAGGAGACCCTGCGCAACCTGGAGGTCTTCCGCACCTTCCGCGGCGAGACGGGCGAGGGCACCCTCATCCATCACCTGGACGCCACCGTCACCGCTCCGGGCCGCCGCCTCCTGGAGCGACGTCTGGCCGAACCGCTCACGGACCTGGCCGCCCTGGACCTCTGGCACCGCGGCGTGGACGGAGCCCGCGCCGACCGCCTCTGGCGCGAGGACGTGCGCGAGGCCCTGGGCCGGGTGGGCGACCTGGACCGCGACGCGGTGCGCGCCGCCTCCGGCCGCATCGGCCCGGCCGCCTGCCGCCGCCTGGGCCTGTCGCTGGAAGCGGTGGGGGAGGCCGCCGCCCGCGTGCTGGCCGCCGACGCCCCGGAGCACCCGGCCACCGCCTGGGCCCGCGCCCTGCCGGACCTGTCGGACCTGGCCCGCGACATCCTGGCCACCCTGACCGACGACCCGCCCGCCCAGGTCAAGACCGGCGAGGTGCTGCGCCCAGGCCTGGACGCGGAGCTGGACAAGGCCAAGGCCGTGGCGTCGGACACCAAGGGCTACCTGGCGGGCCTGCAGGCCGCCGAGCGCGAGCGCAGCGGCATCTCCACGCTGAAGGTGGGCTACAACAAGGTCTTCGGGTACTACCTGGAGGTGAGCAACCGCCACCTGGACAAGGTGCCGGCGCACTTCGAGCAGAAGCAGACCCTGGTCAACGCCGCGCGCTACCACACGCCGGAGCTCAAGGAGGCGGAGCAGACCATCCTGGCGGCCGAGGACACCATCCAGGCCCGGGAGAAGCAGCTCTACGAGGAGCTCCTCCAGCGCGTCGCCGCCCGCCTGGACCATCTGACCCGCGCCGCCCGCGGCGTGGCGGACCTGGACCTGCTCTTCGCCTTCGCGGAGATCGCCGACCGCCGCGGCTACGCCCGTCCCGTGGTGGACGACTCCCACGTCCTGGACGTGGCCGGCGGCCGCCACCCCGTGGTGGAGCGCCTGCTGGACCACGACTTCATCGCCAACGACATCCTGCTGGACCGCGACGGCCCTCAGCTCCTGCTGCTGACCGGCCCCAACATGGGCGGCAAGTCCACCTACCTGCGCCAGACCGCGCTCATCGCGCTCATGGCCCAGTGCGGCTCCTTCGTGCCCGCGGACCGCGCGCGCATCGGCGTGACGGACCGCATCTTCACCCGCGTGGGCGCCAGCGACAACGTGGCCCGCGGCCAGTCCACCTTCTACGCCGAGATGAGCGAGACCGCGCGCATCCTGCACCAGATGACCGCGCGCTCCCTGGTCATCCTGGACGAGGTGGGCCGCGGCACCTCCACCTACGACGGCCTGTCCCTGGCCTGGGCCATCACCGAGTTCCTCCACCTGGACGACGGCCCCCGCCCGCGCACCATCTTCGCCACCCACTACCACGAGCTCACCGCCCTGGAGGAGAACCTCCCGCGCCTGGTGAACCTGCGCATGGACGTGAAGGAGTGGGAGGGCCGCATCATCTTCCTGCACACGGTCAAGCCGGGCCGCAGCGACCGCAGCTACGGCATCCACGTGGCGCGCCTGGCCGGCGTGCCGGAGCCGGTCCTGGCCCGCGCCGAGCACCTCCTGGCGGACCTCACCGCCAGCGACGGCCGCGTGGTGGAGGCCCAGCGCTACGCCGATGCCCCCGCCCCGGCCCCCCGCGCCGCCGACGCCCAGCTCAGCCTCTTCCAGGACCGCGAGCGCAGCGCCCTGGAC
>ERZ795053.2158-NODE-2158-length-24138-cov-6.435951_pt1 | contig 24138 bp, 22 predicted proteins | sample MGYA00375137_ERZ795053 | MGnify/ENA primary metagenome ERZ795053 (study PRJEB30182, sample SAMN05720284) | activated sludge metagenome | isolation source: Anaerobic digester | place: Hong Kong | collected 2014-12-17 ...
CAAAAATGGTTAAAAATGGTACCCTCATTGCCACTAAAAAACTACCTCTATAAGAATAACGGAAATATGCAATTCGAAAATGTGAGAGATATTTGGAATAGTGGTATTGAAAGTTTTTCTAATGGAGCGGCTTTTGGTGACTTGGATAATGATGGGGATATTGATCTTGTAGTAAACAATCTCAATCAAGAAGCCTTCATCATGAAAAACGAACTTGATTCAAAAGCGACTACCAATTATATTTCTGTGGTACTACAGGAAAACGATAAAAATTATTTTGCCTTAGGCGCAAAAATCAGAGTAAATTTTGATGATGGCTCCTTGCAGTTTAAATACTTCAATCCCATTCGAGGGTACATGTCATCTAATGAATATCGGTCGCATTTTGGATTTGATAAATCACTTAAAGTTACGAGTATCGATGTTACTTGGCCAGATGGAACAGAAGAAAGCTTTACTGGAGACTTTATGAATAAAATCGCTTTTCTTTCGAAAGGAAAAGGTTCCATAAAAAAATCTGATTCGAATGAGAATACCTTTTATAAAAAATCATTTTTAGCTTACAGACATTCTGAAAATAACTTTATCGACTTCAAGCGAGAGCCACTCCTTCACTTAAAAAATTCGGTGGAAGGGCCATCTACGGTTGTTTCTGATTTTAATGGAGATAAGCTTGACGACATCTATTTTGGTGGTAGCTCAGCCATGGATTCAAAAGTGTACTTACAGAAAGCAGACGGTTCATTTGTGGAAAAGACATCAACCTGCTTTACCGATGACATGAAATATGAAGATACGGATGTGATTTCTATAGACGTGGACGGTGACGGAGACCAAGACCTATTGGTATCATCCGGTGGCTATGAATATGAAGAAAATTCACCTTACTATGAACTGCGATTATATATCAATGATGGCCAAGGAGGATTTACGAGAGATAAAACCAGATTGCCATACATACGAATTAATAGCTATTGCCTCCGTAGTTTTGATTATGACGGTGACGGAGATTTAGACGTGATGGTCGGTGCAGGTCCAGCTATAAATCTTTATCCTAATGCAGAAAAATCCGTTTTACTTGAGAACAACAATGGTCATTTTTCTGATAAATCTGAGCTGCTACCTGATAATGGAGATTTGGGTATTGTAAAATCGATACAACCGATAAATATTGAGGGTGGATTTTCATTAATTTATGCGGGGGATTGGAATCCGATTAGCCTAATACAGTATCGAGATGGAAAATTTGAGAAGATAAGTAAGGATTGGGGACTCGAAAAATCCGATGGCTGGTGGCAGACTTTACTCGTAACGGATATAGATGGCGATGGCGATGATGATGTGCTGGCTGGAAATCTGGGATTAAATAGTTTCTTCAAAGCCTCAGCAGAAAAGCCGACTTGTCTGTACAGCAATGATTTTGATCACAATGGTGAGAATGACCCGATATTATGCACATTTTATGGTGATAAATCTTACCCTGTTTGTTCAAGAGATGAATTATTGAATCAAATGACCACATTCCGCAAAAAATATCTCAGATATCGTGACTATGCTGGGGCAACCATTGACAATATGTTTGAGGCAGAGGATGTCAGGAATGCAAAGATATTTTATGCCTATAATTTTAATAGTTCACTATTAAGGAACACAAGTAGCGGCTTTGAATTCATTCCACTTCCGGTTGAAGCACAAATGTCTATGGTAAAAAGTATCCATCCATTTGACGATGCGGCTGATTCAGGTCAAAAGGACTATTTTGTTGCGGGTAATTTTTGGGATACCGATTATGATTTTGGAAAATACGATGCGAGTATAGGTGTTAGCCTTCACTGGGATGGAAGTAAGTTTCAGGTTGTGAAAAACACAGGAATAGTTGCAGATGGCAATGTCAGAAAGACCGCAAATATTACGATAGCGGGTAAGCCTTGTCTCCTCATTACGGAAAACAATGCACAGGCTTATACCTACTGTCCTAGATAAGTTGATTTTTACTTTTATATATAACTAGAAAGTGAGTTTTTTGACCAGTTTGTTACCATCTCTCATTACGGTAATATCGATGGTTTGTCCTTTTTGAAACTTGGATAAACACTGCATGTAACTCATCATGTCGGTGACTTCTAAGTCTCCCATTTTGACGACGATATCATGCTTCTGAAGTCCAGCATTAAAGGCTGGTCTATCCTCTTTTACACCATCGATTCTCATACCAATACCATCAAATAAATAATCGGGAACAACACCCAATGTCACTTTAAAATCAGGGGCTTGTGTGCTTTCATCTTTAGTTTTAGTAAATGCGATTTTACCCTCATCGTTTAATTCACCTATCAATTTATATATAAAGGTAGCCACGTCATTGATGCCACTGAAATTTATCAATTCTACATCATCACTTGGTCTGTGATAATCACTGTGCTGCCCTGTGAAGAAGTGAAGTACAGGAATGTCTTCAAGATAAAAACTGGTATGATCGGAAGGTCCGACTCCTGATTCTGTGGTTTTTATTTGAAACTTAGGGCTTTTTATGTCAAAAATTTCCTCTTTCCACACAGGTGAAGTGCCTACACCATAAATCGCCAATCTCCTTTCGTTATCCAATCGACCCACCATATCCATATTAATCATATAGTTAATTTGTGCCGTATCAATCGTCGGATGATCCATAAAGTAATTGGATCCCCACAAGCCTTTCTCCTCTCCACTAAAGCCAATAAATAAATAGTTATTGGCATTATACTTTGATTTTTTTAAAGCTTCTGCCAAAAAAAGCATTGCCGCCACACCACTGGCATTGTCATCAGCTCCATTGTGAATAGCGGGATCTCCGGTATATAAACTACCTTCACTTCCATATCCCAAATGGTCAAAATGAGCTCCGATTATTACGGTGCTGGCCGCATTATTATCAATGTAGCCTATCACATTTCTACCATGGATCGTTTTATCAATAGAGCTTGGCTCGATGGCATGCGGATTCGATTTTTGTTTATGCGTGAATTCCTGATAGTACAACTGGGTTCCTTTAGGTGATAACCCGATGGTTTTGAATCGATTTGCAACATAGTTTGCTGCTTTTTTCTCGCCTTCTGTCCCTGTCTCGCGACCTTCCATTTCGTCAGAGGCCAAAGTAGCCACATCTAAAGTTAGTTGTTGCATTGGGTTTTCAATCTTAGGAATATCGGCGCTTTTACAGCCAATTATTGCCAAAAGCCATACAATTGTAATAAAATGAAGGAAAGATTTTATATTTTTCATATTAAATAACTCTAATTTTAGAATAAGATTAGTTTTGCAAAAAAAAGTAAAATGCGGTATATTTTTGTCATTATAATGATAAATATTATTTTCTCATGTAAAAATGATAGTCAGTCAAAGGTTATGGAGACATCGTCTTCTGAGATTAATTCAGACAGTGATTCATTGAGATATCCTGAGGAGAAACATCTGAAAAATGTCAAGCAACTCACTTTTGGAGGTGATAATGCGGAGGCATATTGGAGTTTCGATGATAAAAATATAACTTTTCAAGCGACCAATAAAGCTTGGGGAGACCAATGTGATCAAATCTATTCGGAAACATCAAGTACACCGATGCACGACAAACCGCAGCTTATAAGTACCGGAAAGGGTCGAACCACATGTAGTTATTTTATGCCCGATAATAAGAGTATTATTTATGCGTCCACACATGAGGCAGGGGACGAATGCCCTCCCGTGCCATCAAGAGATAACGGATATGTATGGCCGGTATACGAAAGTTTCGACATCTATGTAGCTGATCTTCAAGGTAATATTATTAAACAACTTACGCATGAACCAGGTTATGATGCGGAGCCCACGGTATCGCCGAAGGGTGATAAAATAGTTTTTACTTCGACTAGATCAGGTGATTTAGAATTGTACACCATGGATATTGATGGTCAAAATGTAAAACAAATCACCAACGAATTGGGATATGACGGAGGTGCTTTTTTCTCTCCCGATGGATCTAAATTAGTGTTCAGAGCATCTCGACCAAGGGAACCCGAAGCCGTGGAGGAGTATAAATCTTTGCTTGCCAAAGGCCTAGTTAAGCCATCGGACATGGAAATATATGTGTGCAATGCAGATGGAAGTGATCTCAAAAAACTAACTGATCTTGGAGAGGCAAATTGGGCTCCTTTCTTCCATCCTTCCGGAGAGAAAATTATCTTTAGTTCTGATCATCACTCCTCTAAAAATGGAAGACCAACATTCAACTTATTTATGATAAATCTGGATGGAACAGGATTAGAGCAAATTACTTATGACAATGTCTTCGATGCATTTCCAATGTTTTCCTTTGATGGGAAAAAGCTTATGTTTTCAAGCAATCGTCATAACGGCGGTAATCATGACACCAATATTTTTGTGGGGGATTGGGTAGATTAATATTGCTCTTTGATTTTTTGATTTGCAGCCTTTATGATGCCAGAATATTAATATTCAAGGAAAACATTAGAAGGCAAAACTTCACAAAACGACGGTATTTAATTCTCGGGCAACTTGGTTTCGTTCTTGTTGCAAATGGTTGAATACCTGAATGAGTGTCTTCAATTTTTCAGTATCTTCGGTCGTATTGATTTCCTTTTCAATTTTTTCTAGCGATGAGAGTACTTTTTTTAACTTAAATCTCAGAATGGCTTGATAGCTGTCTTTAATGAAGTTTTCATCAGGTGGTTTCTGAGTTTGTAACATCACCCCTTTATTCTCCCACGAAGCATAAGAATACTCCTCGCTTAAGAGTGTAATTGCTAGATTTTTTAATGGCTCATCCTCGTGAGTTATGAAATCATTTGGAACTAGGTTTCTGCCGTTTTTTGTAGTTTCAAGGACATAATTTACCACTCTTTGGTAGAGCTCATTGTCAAAGTTATCTAGGATTCCATTCAGATTTGCTAGCACATATTCGGCTACGGTCGTATTAGACTCTTCATCATAAATCTTATGACCTAGAGTCACCAATATTCTGATGATATCCAATTCTTGAAACTCATCTCCTTTTGTATATCGATCTGTTTGTGAGACTGCATACTGCTTGTCAATGAGTGCCGTTTCCTCATTGTAATCCATGTCGGGATTAGACTGTTTTTGACGGTTTTTTATCTCACTTCTAATCTTCGAATTCGTAGATTTGACCAATATTTCCTCATCCACATTAAGTCTTCGACTACATTCCTGAATATAAACGGAACGCTTGAGTGTGTCCGGAATTTTTGAAATGGAATCGACGATATCTTTAATCAATCGTGTTCTTTTGATAGGGTCATTACCGGCTTCCTCGAGCATGATGCGAGTTTTAAAAAGGATAAAATCCTCTGCATGATCTGCGAGATATTGTTTAAATTTTTCATACCCCATATTCTTGACTGAAGAATCAGGATCTTCACCAGTTGGCAACAAGACCAATTTGACATTCAAACCTTGTTCCAGTATAAGATCTAGTCCTCGAAGAGCTGCATTTATACCAGCCGAGTCCCCATCATAAATGATGAGAATATTCTCTGTGTATCTTTTGACGAGTTTTATTTGTTCTATGGTTAATGCCGTACCTGAGCTGGCTACCACATTTTCTATACCTGCTTGATGGAGGCTTATGACATCAGTATATCCCTCGACGAGGATGCACTCGTCTTCTTTTCGAATGGCTGTTTTTGCAAAATACAGCCCATACAACACCTTTCGCTTGTTATAAATCTCGGATTCAGGACTGTTTATGTACTTGGGTTGTGATTTATCACTTTTAAGCGTACGACCTGCAAAACCAATGGGTTTCCCACTTATACTATGAATCGTAAACATGACCCTTTCTCTAAAAAAATCATAACCAGATTTGGAAGCCAATCCTAAACTTTCGAGATATTCCTTTTTATAATTTGATTTTAGAGCTTTCGAAATGAAATCCTTTCCATCACTGAGAGCATAGCCTAGGTCAAATTTCTTTATGGTGCTTTCGACATATCCTCTTGATTTAAAGTAGGAGAGACCAATATTCTTTCCTTCACTGCTAGAAAATAGATTTTCAGAAAATTGATTTTTGGCATATTCATTAATTAAATAATAACTGTCGACAATCAATTTCTCATTCAATAATTCGGGGGTCAACTGCTGTTCCTCGATGGGAATACTGTATTTTTTGGCGAGATATCTTAGTGCTTCCGTATAACTATACCCCTCATGGTCCATAATAAATGATACTGAGTCACCGGCACGACCACAACCAAAACATTTATAAATATTCTTTGATGGAGAGACTGTAAATGATGGGGTTTTTTCGTCGTGAAAAGGGCAAAGACCCAGCATATTGACACCACGCCGTTTAAGATTTAAAAAATCCTCTACTACCTCCTCGATTTTGGCGGTGCTTTTAATTTCTTCTATGGTCTTAGGAGGTATCAATGTTTATTTGATATTTAAGACATCATTCATTGTAAAAATTCCCTTTTTACCAACCAGCCATTCGGCCGCCAAGACCGCTCCCTTTGCAAATCCTTCTCTTGTATTTGCAGTATGACGAAGCTCGATTTGATCTATTTCATTCTGCCAATGTACGACGTGTGTTCCCGGTACATGTTCTATCCTTTCTGAAAATATGGTCAATTTGTTTTCAGCGGGACTGTCGAGATGCCATCCCGAATATTTTTTATTTTCCAAAACAATGTCATTAGCCAATGAAATGGCAGTGCCACTAGGTTTGTCGAGCTTTTCTGTGTGGTGAATCTCTCGTATATCGACCGCATAATCACGATGTCGATTCATCAATGTTGCCAAATATTTATTGACTGCAAAAAACATATTGACACCGATACTAAAGTTGGAAGCGTAGATAAATGCCGAGTTTTGGCTTAGTACGGCTTCTTCGATAGGATCCCATTGGTCTAGCCATGCCGTCGTTCCACATGCCACGGGGATGCCTGCTTTTACAAGTGTGAGGATATTATTAGGTGCCGCATCCGGAACTGAAAATTCTATGGCGACATCGGTATTCTCGCGATTGATAAGATGTATATCTTCTCTGTTTTGGCTTCCGATTCTATAAGCTATTTCATGACCATTGTTTATGGCTACTTTTTCTATGGCTCTACCCATTTTCCCATAGCCGACCAGTGCAATTTTCATCTATTTAATAGTATTTGTTTGTCAAAAATCAACCGTTTAGCTTAAGTATCCTATTTTTGAGTAGTAATTATCTCTGATATGGTTTGCTTCATTCGATTGTAATTTGTAAGTCTTATGTAAAATGCTTTTAGAACATTGAAGTTCATTTCTAAAAGTCAAATAACAAAATTAGATAAATATATCTTTGCACCAAATGGAATGGCATGCAAGTGAAAAATGATTTATTGTTAAGAACAGTTAAGGGTGAAAAAGTGGAGAGACCTCCCGTATGGCTTATGCGTCAAGCCGGAAGGATTTTACCACAATATAGAGCAGTTAGAAATAGTCTCAATGGTTTTATAGCACTCGTCAAAAACCCTGAATTAGTTGCCGAAGTGACCATTCAGCCTGTTGACGAACTCGGCGTAGATGCTGCCATACTTTTTAGTGATATTTTGGTGATTCCTGAGGCAATGGGTCTGCCTTATGAACTTGTGGAAAAGAAAGGTCCCTATTTCCCCAAAGTGATACAATCCAAATCAGATATAGAAGCCCTTACGACGGAAGTTAACCCACAGCTAGACTACGTTTTTGGGGGAATTGATAAAACCTTGGAAAAGTTAGAGGGCCGAGTTCCATTAATTGGTTTCAGTGGAGCACCTTTTACTTTGTTTTGCTATATGATTGAGGGCTCTGGCAGTAAAACTTTTTCCAAAGCCAAGAGGTTTTTGTACCAGGAGCCTGAACTAAGTCATCAATTATTACAAAAAATTACGACGGCTATCATACAATACACCAATGAGAAAGTAAATCGTGGGGTACATTTAATCCAGATATTTGATTCTTGGGCGGGAGTTCTTGATGAGCAGTCTTACAGAGAATTTTGTATTCCATATCTTAGGGAAATCGTCCAATCTTTAAAGCCGAGAGTGCCAGTCACATTATTTTCAAAAGGGGCATGGTTTGCTTTACATGATATACAAAGGGTAGGGGCTGACGTCATCGGATTGGATTGGAATATTTCGCCTAGTCAAGCTCGTGATTTACTTGGAAGAGAACAAGTCGTACAAGGTAACTTAGACCCTTGTATGCTTTATGCAGATGATCAAATGATCGAAAATGCAACGATTAAAATGATACAAGAATTTGGGAGAAACCATATTGTAAACTTAGGTCATGGAGTCTATCCAGATACACCCTTGGACAAAGTCAAAACCTTTGTGAATTGCGTAAAGTCTTTTCGGTATTGATACTTAAAATCCTTGTTAAATTCGCAAATTGGTTGTTAAGAATAATTTTTTTAGAATTTTTCCTAAACTATTAATTAAACGTGATTAATCAATATATCTCCTAAAATTCGTAAGAAAGATTCATACTTATATTTCGTCCCATTTCATCAGCAAAATAGTGGAGTCGATTGAGATAGTCACGATATTTTGTATTGAGTAAATTGTCAACTTTTAGTGTGACACTTAAGGTCTTTTCTGAAACTCGAAAATCACCACCTAAACTGAGATACAACAGACTATAAGCCTCAGGAACGGGTAAAAAATCTTGATTTTCATCAATGTCAGTTTTCTTGAAATTATGCAAAACTCCTCCTGTAAAATTAAAGTTTTTTATAACGGAATGGCTTTGTGGATTTGGATATTCAAGGTTGATTTCTGCTCTCAAATTATTTGCCGGCATATAAACCAAACCTTGTCCAGTATCAGTATTTTTAGCAGAAAGGTAACTTCCAGAGAGGACAATATCTGTATATTTAAGAATATTGTATGCAATCTTTGTGTCAAGACCAACGAATCTGCCATTAGTCTGCTCGTATTGATAGACTGGGAATGCACCTCGTATCGTTAATCTCAACTCATCAGAAGGAAGCAAATAAATAAAATCATTAATGTACTGATAATATGCCTGTCCTTGAACCTTTAATTTGTCAAACCACGTCGTAGAATATCCGAGTGTGGCTCTCAGTGATTTTTCCTTATTTAAAGTGATATTTCCCAGTTCTATGCCACTCACACCCTGATGTAATCCATTACTGTATAACTCATTGATGGCGGGATTTCTCGTGCTAAAAAATAGGTCACCACTTATTTTTTTGGTCTTACTTATGAGATATTCATGACCTGCAGCTATGCTGAAGTTATGATATGTATTTTTGTAATCCTGAACATATAATGGTGGACCGGTTTCGATTCGTGCCACATATTGATACACAAAACTGTACTTGATACCTAAATTGGTGGTATGTTTTGGTTTTTCATTTTTCAATACAAGAAATGCCGTGGATTCATCTTCGATGTAGTCAGGAATCAAAGGCAGGATACCTGTATTTGGTGGGTTTGTATTATCCGTTATGCGAACTTGTAGCCCCGAATAGAGATACCAATTTTTGTTAGGATCTTCATTATTATAGGTCAATGAAGCATAATGATTCCATTGGTTCAGACTTAGCGCCGGGATATCTGATCTGCCACCACGACGTACATCAAACTCCTTGCGTTCGTTGAGTTGTGAAGAAAGGGTATAATCAATCCACGCATTGACATTCAAAAAGTGTTTTATGTCTAATTTTGCCAAGTGATGATTGACTTTTTGGCTGGGTGCCTCGATATTATAACTAAATTTTTCAGAAGTAAAAAATGGTTCATCTCGATTGAATGCCTCTTCCAGATCGTTGAGGTTGCCGATATGTGATCCTCTCAGAATTCCTAATTGAGAATTAAAGCTACTGAGATAAAGGGTTGAAAAGGTTTTGTCAGAAATACTTTTTTCGAGCTGGAGAGAGCCATCGTATTCCCGATTACCTGTATTAGTCAAGAAATAACTCGGTGTGAATCGGTCGCCACCTTTTTTGATGGTTCCATTAAATTTCCAGCTTAGAAATTTATTATAAGTCTGAGCTTGAATATTTGATCCGAATTGCCTTCCATTAGTGTCGTAAAAACCAGAAACTCTACCGTGCAAATGTGGGTCATGGCCAATGGGTTTAGGCTCGACCAAAAGAATGGTTCCTAGATTGGTGCCAGGGTATTTTAAACTTTCTGCCCCATGAACCAGTCGTATTTTTGCGGCCACGTTCGGGTCTATTTCCGGGCTGTGGTCATTGCCCCATTGTTGTCCACTTTGAGCAATACCATTGTTGAGAATACTCAACCTATTTCCATACATTCCGTTGATTACCGGCTTCGAAATGCTGTTGCCATTACTTATACTACTGACCCCAGGCATACTCGAAATGAGCTGTGTCAGAGATTTTTCGGCATTTTTTTCAATGTCTTTTTGTTTGATTTCAGTCTGCGAAGGGTTTCTTTTAACTTCTTGCTGGGCATCTATTTCTACTGCTTCTAGCTCATGACTCGCATGATCAAGCCAAATATCCAATATTGTATCGGCCTTGATATCAATAAAATATTTTTCTGTCTCACATCCGATGTGACTGACTTGAAGGTGATATTGACCAAAACATATATTGTTGATTACATACTGACCTAATGAATCGGTGTAAGTTCCAGATTTAATATCTGGTATTTCTACACTGACTTCTTGCATAGGAAAACCAGTATTGAGATCATAGACACTTCCAGATATTTGGAAATGACATGATTGTCCTAACAGTACTTGGGTTATTAGTAGAATAAGAAAACTAAGGATAATTTTATTGTACATTGAGATCGAAGCTTATTTCTAAATCAGTTTCACCACCGGCATTTGTAATATCTCCGTTACTCACACCATCTGCATTTTTATCGGCTTGATGCCTTAATATGATAGTCATGGTACCTTGTCCGGCATCTTGGGTAGCTAATTGAAAGAGAATTCCAATAGGTTTTCCATCAATATCAGTATCTTGATAGTAAAAAGAAACCCCGAGAACATCCGTTTCAAAAAAGAATTGATGATCTACTCCTTCTTCTTCCACTTCCGCAGTTATGTTGTCCGCTGGATTCGTTTGTTCATTAAGCAAAGAAATCTCACCTAGATATATACTATTTTTTTCAAGGATTCCTGCGGTGATAACAGGAGCTTCACCACCTTCACCATCGATATCCCTAAACGAGAATTCAACCTGCTTGGCATTCGAAATATTAATTAATTTCAGTCGTACTGTGGTGATTAATTCTTCTTCATTTGGGATAATCGGATCGTCCTTTTTACAGGAAAAGATTACGCTTATTATTCCAAAAATTAATACCGCAAATAATATTTTTCTAAAATTTCGCATGAATTTTTATTTATGTTGAATACCAATCTACGACAAATGTACAAGCTAGATGCAACAATGTTGCATCTAGCTTGTACATTTTGAAAAATATTAACGTATTGCATATTTAGAAAATCCGCAAATCGGAAGCAAGGACTCTCTCTTAAGCACGAGTCACGAAAAGTATTTCATTACCTTTTAAAAAAAATTATCAATTGTAAAGGTGGGTTTGTTTAACATTATCAAATGAGCGGTTTTATACAATAAAAAAGGTGAAAACGAATTCCTCATTTTCACCTTTCCAACCTTTAAATCCGGTTTATTTATTTTACTTTATCTACCAAAGCTTTGAAAGTATCAGGGTGATTCATGGCTAAATCTGCCAATACTTTTCTATTCAACGTAATGTCAGCTTGTGACAATGCATACATAAATTTAGAATATGACATTCCATGCATTCTTGCAGCCGCATTGATTCTTGCAATCCAAAGCCTTCTAAATGCTCTTTTCTTATTTCTACGGTCTCTATAGGCATATTGCAGGGCTTTTTCCACTGCGTTTTTGGCGACCGTCCACACATTTTTTCTTGCACCAAAGTAACCTTTGGCAAGTTTCATGATTTTTTTTCTTCTTTTTCTAGAAGCAACTGAATTAACTGATCTAGGCATTTTTTTTTGTTTTTAGTACAATACAGGGATCTTTTGATTCTTAATTCCTGTATTCTCGTTAAAAAATAATTTTTTAATTAAGCTAATAATCTTTTTACTCTAGCCTCATCCGCAGGAGACACCAAAGTAGAACCCAATAATCTGGTTTTAGCTTTTTTTGATTTCTTTCTCATCAAGTGAGAGGTATTCGCTTGGAATCTTTTTACCTTACCAGAACCGGTAAGTTTAAACCTCTTTTTTGCACTTGAATGTGTTTTCATTTTAGGCATAACAATTCATTTTTTTCTTGCAAGCTGCAAAGATAAAATAATTCCTTCGTTTCTCGCTGATTTTTTAAGAAATAATTTCTATTCAGTTGAACTCTCATACTAACCCCATGATTAACATGGAATAATGAAAAAAAGCCACTTGAAATCATGGCTTTTTTGATAATTAACTTTGTTTTTTCTTCTTTGGTGATACCATCACTATCATCCTACGACCCTCTAATTTAGGAAGATCCTCGGCGGCTCCGTATTCTTCTAATTCTTTGAGGAAATTAAGTAATAATAGTTCTCCTCTGTCCTTGAAAACGATGGCTCTACCTCTAAACTGAACATAGGCTTTCACCTTTGATCCTTCCTCTAAGAATTTTTTGGCATGACGCAATTTAAACTCAAAATCATGATCGTCAGTATTGGGGCCAAATCTAATTTCTTTAATGACGGTTTTCTGCGCCTTAGATTTTATCTCTTTTTCCTTTTTCTTCTTGTCATAGATGAACTTTTTAAAATCCATGATTTTGCACACGGGCGGACTTGCATTTGGGCTTATTTCTACCAGATCTAAATCTAGCTCTTCTGCCCATCTTACCGCCCTGTAAGTATCATAGATTCCCACATCAATCTGCCTTCCAGCTACATTACTTATCGCATCAAAATCATCACCGACGAGTCGAATTTTTGGTATTTTTATTTCTGAATTTACTCTAAAGTTAAATTTTTCTTCGTTTTGATTGCTTTTTGCCAAATGTCTAATGATTTAGTTTTTAAAATATTTAATAGCGAAACAAAAGTATAATTATTCTTTTATATCTTGTTCTTTAACTTTTCCTTTTTTAAATTCTATGGTCAATCCATCTTTAGTTTCATTCAAATCTGCTATCAAGTTATCGCCACTTTTTGGATTGTTTTCCAATATAAATTCTGCAATCGGGTCTTCGATATATTTTTGTATGGCTCGATTTAGTGGCCTTGCTCCGAATTGTACATCATAACCTTTTTCAGCGACAAATTTCTTCGCATCGTCAGTTAATTCTAAATTGAAATCCAAGTTATTTATCCGACTGTACAGTTTTGCAAGACTAATTTCAATAATTTTGAATATGTCTTCCTGAGTCAAACTATTGAATATGATGATGTCATCTATTCTATTTAGAAACTCAGGCGAAAAGGTCTTTTTCAAAGCATTTTGAATGACTACTTTAGAGTTGTCATCTGAGGCCTCTTTTCTTGCTTGTGTCGCAAATCCTACACCTTGACCAAAATCCTTTAATTGCCTAACTCCGATATTGGATGTCATGATTATTAAAGTATTCTTGAAATCAACTTTTCTACCCAATCCATCGGTCAACTGTCCATCATCCAGTACTTGCAATAGAATATTGTAAACATCAGGGTGAGCTTTTTCAATTTCATCTAGCAAAATAACGGAATAAGGTTTCCTTCGCACTTTTTCAGTCAATTGACCCCCTTCCTCATATCCCACATATCCCGGAGGAGCCCCAATCAACCTGCTAATGCTAAATTTTTCCATATACTCACTCATGTCAATCCTTATCAAGGCATCTTCAGAGTCAAATATATATTTTGCCAATGCTTTAGCCAATTCCGTCTTTCCTACACCTGTGGGACCTAAGAATATAAAAGTTCCAATCGGTTTATTTGGGTCTTTTAGTCCCACACGATTGCGCTGAATAGATTTAGTCACTTTTTGCAAAGCTTCATCCTGACCAATTATCATGCCTTTGAGGTCATCAGACATTTTTACAAGCTTACTACTTTCGCTGGCCGCGACTCTTTTTACCGGGATACCTGTCATCATTGCCACCACTTCTGCAATGTCATCTTCATTTACAGGATAGCGTTGTGCCTTGCTTTCTTCTTCCCATTCTACCTTAGCTTGCTCAAGCTTTTTAATCAGCTTAGATTCAGAGTCTCTTAGATCTGCCGCTTTTTCGTATTGTTGATTTTTTACTGCTTGATTTTTCTTCTCTTTGACATCCTCTATTTGCTTTTCGAAATCCTCAATATATTTCGGTACGTGGATGTTTTTTAAATGTGTTCTCGCACCGACTTCATCCAGAATATCAATGGCTTTATCCGGTAAAAATCGATCACTTATATAACGGTCACTCAATTTTACACAGGCTTCGATTGCTTCCTGACTATAAGTAACATTGTGAAAATCTTCATACTTTTCCTTGATATTGTTCAAGATGTTAATGGTATCTTCTACGTTGGGTGGTTCTACCATTACTTTCTGGAATCTTCTATCTAAAGCCCCGTCTTTTTCGATATATTGTCGGTATTCATCCAATGTGCTGGCACCGATACATTGCAACTCCCCACGTGCAAGAGCAGGTTTAAAAATATTAGATGCATCAAGCGAACCAGTGGCACCACCTGCTCCAACGATTGTATGAATTTCGTCAATAAACAAAATAACATCGGTGGTTTTCTCTAGTTCGTTCATGATGGCTTTCATCCTTTCCTCAAACTGACCTCGATATTTAGTCCCCGCAACTAAGGCTGCTAGATCAAGCATTACGATTCTCTTGTTAAAAAGGGTTCTGCTCACTTTTTTCTGTAATATCCTCAATGCCAACCCTTCAACAATCGCGGTTTTACCCACTCCAGGTTCACCGATGAGAATGGGATTGTTTTTCTTTCTTCTGCTCAAGATTTGAGATACTCTTTCTATTTCTGTTTCTCTACCTATAATGGGGTCCAGTTTTCCTTCTTCCGCAAGTTTGCTGACGTCTCTACCAAAATTATCCAATACGGGTGTTCGAGATTTTGAATTGCCTTTCCTCGCACTACTATATTCTGAGCCTTCATCATCCATAGGAATATCACTATCTGATGCACTTTGACTAAATACATCATAATTACTTTCCATTTCCTGCTTTACATATTCAAGCTCGAGACGATAAGTGTCATAGTCTACTTCGAATTCTTGCAATACATGAGCACCTGTGTTTTCTCCGTGTTTTAGTATAGAAAGCATGAGGTGCTCAGGCCTTATTTCTTCATTTTTAAAAACTTTAGCCTCCAAAAAAGTCACTTTCAATACCTTTTCAGCATGCTTGTTTAAAGGGATATTTCCTACATTATAACCGGTTTCATCTTTTCTTTTTGATGGCGAAGTTTCTTCAATTTTAAATTTTAATTGATCCAGATCAATCTCCATAGAGTTCAATACCTTTACAGCTAGACTGTCCGTATCATTTAGAATTCCTAGGAGTAGATGTTCAGTGCCTATATACTCATGCCCTAATCTTACGGCTTCTTCCCTGCTTACTTGAATTATTTTCTTTACTTTAGGTGAAAATTTCCTATTCATCTATATTTCTTTATATATTAAAACAAATATGCATATTAATCTTTAGATTTTGCATATAATTGATAAAGTTATTGTGTTAAAATCTATGCCAATCCACTAATAATGTCAATTTGACACAAATATCTGAAAACACCGTAGACTTATTGTCATGGTGTGTCATAAAAATTAGTAAATTTATCTAGGAATATAATTTTATTCAAAAACCTTTATCTACAAACAGTCTTAATCCTTCAATTGTTTGAATATTTCCTCGGTTCCGTCAATGTTTGGACTGAGTTGGCTAAGTTCTTCAAAATACACCTCTCCGTTTATGGTTACGAGTATTTTTTTTCCTTGATAGTCCCCCATCAAATAAAGATTGGATAAGTATTTACCGGTATCTATGGCATATAATTTAATCTTGCCATCCACATTTTTTACATTGATTAGTAACTCGTAATTAAGATTGTTTAAAATTCGGTCAATTTCTGTTTGGTCTGATTTGTCGAAATTGAAATCTTCACCCATCACCAATATATTCATTTTTGTGAGTTTCGATTTTAGATTACGATCTTTGAATAAATTTGTAAAATCACCTTCCATATCGTAGCTGACTACTCCTTGGTCATTTTTGTATTTTCTCAATACATGATACACGTCTTTTTGAGACATAATAGGGCTGATGCATAAAATAAATGTGATTATTGATAATGTAATTTTCATCTGTTTAAAAGTGTTTGTTTGTCTAAAAGCAATCCTCTAAATTAATCATCCCGCCTAAGTGTCCTAATTATTCCAGACAGGGTTTGTTTCATTTGAATATAATTTTGCTTAAAATAAAACAGCGATTGGTACTATGTTTTTACTACCAACCGCTGATGAATTGCATTATAAGGCTTATTTGTAAATCTTAGCGATTCTACTTATTGTCCTTGTTGAGATTTTTAAGGTGTTCAGCACCTTCGATATTCAGTTTTCCGGCTAATTTTCCCAATTTATCCAAATTGAGATTGCCAATAAAACTGAGCAAAGTGAATTCGTTTTCACCACCGACTAGTATCACCAGTTCACTGACAACGTCACCGTTTCCTTGAGTGAAAATTTTCACGTTTTGGTCTTTTTCTCTCACCTTCATGAGCATGTCATAATTTTTACCACTGATGGAAGAGGAAAACTCTTTGAAATATTTATCAGGTTCTGTTTCCGTTCTGAGAACCTTTAATCCTTTGATGTCCTTGATTACATCTTTTAGGTCGGCCTCCATCTGGTCGTCAGTCACCTTGCCAATCATGTCAAACATTTTTGGACTCACAAATACTGAGGTAAAAGCATCGTCGTTTTCGTATTTTCCGATGAAATCATCAACGACACTTTGAGAATAAGAAAGAGTAGTAGATACAAGCATTGTAAAAAGGATGAACAAATTTTTCATTTTCTGTTGTAATTGAAATTTTCTAATTTAACTAATAGTGTTGCTTCTAATGCTTTTATTTTCCCGGGCATAAAAGCTAGACATACCGATATGTTATTTTAATAAATTAATATTTTCTATGTGCGACACACTGATTTCTACGGTTTCAGAACCTGTATTGACAGTGTTGGAGAATATTGATAATGCTTCCTTTGTAATGGCAAGCGCCTCTTGAGGATCTTTGACTTCTACCATGGATGATTTTCCTAGCAATGCCGGATTTATCATCCATGTGGCAATGAAACCCAAGGCTAAGAACGCTGCTGCGGCATATACCCAACTTCTCACATTTAAAGATTTTACTGTACTCCTTGGCATGAGAGATTCCAATGGTTTTTCCATTTTTATATTAGACAAATCATCTAAACTTGTAAAAAAGGACTTAAACGGAACCATTTCGGAATCCACTTGTCCATTTTGATAATATTGCTTTAGCTGATATTCTTCTTCTACACTAGTTTCGCAATTCCAATATTTTTCGAGCAAGTCTTTAAAATATTTTGAATCAGACATTTTATTTTGTTTTTCTTAAATTATTTAAAATTTTATCTTTTAAAGCCTGTCGGCCTCTATGCAGGTTAATTTTTACCTGATCTAGGGTCAAGCCGGCTAATTCGCTTATTTCTTTATAACTATATCCTTCGATATCTCTCAGATGAATCACGGTTTTTTGATTTTCACTCAATTCATCAATCATTTTCACCAGTTTTTTCATTTCGTCATTCCGAACCACTAATTCTGCCGGTGTTGCATTGCTATCACTGACATTGTAGCATTCTGAGATATCCAGATTATTTTGAGTCTTCTTATTTTTTCTAATTTTATCAATTGCAAGGTTTCTCGTCACTGTCATACACCAGGCTTGCTTGTTTTCCAGTTCTACAAATTCATCTCGTTTCTTCCAGATTCTCACAAGGAGTTCTTGCATGACATCCTCAGCATCATAAACATTGTGCAATATGCTCAACGCAAATCGATACAGTTTATCTTTGTAAGGATTAATGAGACTTATTACTTCATCATTTCTCATAATAATATTTGCTTGACGGCGTAAAAATATTCTTTGTTACAAGATGTCTAAAATTAATTCACATTTTTTTAACATCTTATTGAATTAAAAAAAAGGCAGGTCAAATATGCCTGCCCCTAATCTAATCCTAAATCTGTTATTAATCAAAAATTATATGAGTAACCTACATTGATTTGCAGTGCCTTATTGTACAAACTCATGTCGATAAATGATTCGTTGATACTGCTATTCATAGACCTTCCATACTTCGTCTCTATGAATATTTGATTGTGATCAAAATTGTATGCGACACCCAATCCCGCATTGAGATTGATGTCCGTACGATCAATATAATCTGAATTGAGATTTATTTCTGTATCACTGACGTTAAATTCAAATATGAACTTCGCTTTTGTTCTTAAGTGAGCTGAAGTCGCTCTTGCAATTGATGGCCCAGCAGTTGCAAATAAATTTAAATTTCCAATATGATGATTGTATTGCAATAAAAGTGGAATTTCTGCATAATTGATTTCTGTTTGTGCCATAGCACCTATAGGCACATCAAAACCCATGATTCCGAAATTTGTACTTTGATCGACTTCAAATCCTCTCTGGGTAAACATGATTCCGGAATTTAGCTGAAAAGCCGGAGAAAGTGCATATTTTACGTCTAGCCCATATTGTAAATTGTCAATGGATTTCAATTGATTGTCTAAAAACGAGATTGAGTTTTCGGCAATGGCATCGCTAGAGACGTGACCTATTTTTATACCTGCAGACCATTGTGCAGTAGCTAAACTCGCAAATAGGGTATAAATGAGTGTAAATGCGACTATTTTTTTCATGGCTCAAAATTTTACAGTGAATAAATTTTTATCTGTATTTCGAGTATGACGAGGTGGGTTGTGCAAGATTAGTTATAGAAATATTATGATGTGTTAAAATCTCATTAATAATTAGAGTTTTTTAATCAATGCCATATAGAATGCATCAGAATTCAATTCGTCGGGCAGCAATGTTTTTTCTGTCACCAATTGATAGTTTGAATTTTCTGAAAGGAAAGCATGTAGCTGGTGTTCATTCTCAGATTTACAAATGCTGCAGGTCGCATAGACCATCATCCCTCCAGGTTTGAGCATTTTAGGGTAATTATTTAGAATTTCCTTTTGAATGTTCATGACCTCTTGGATAGATTGAGGGGATTGCTTCCATTTAGCATCCGGATTACGGCGAAGTACACCGAGACCACTGCAGGGAACATCAAGTAATAGTCGGTCGGCACTTTCTTTGAGCTTCTTTATTGTTCGGGGTTCTATGAGTCTCGTTTCAACATTGAAAACACCATTCCTCCTAGCTCGCTTTTTAAGTTCGTCTAATTTGAATTGAGCTACATCCAAGGAGATGATGCTTCCTTTGTTTTCCATGAGATTGGCAATATGGAGTGTTTTGCCGCCGGCACCGGCACAGGCATCAATGACTCTCATACCTGGTAAAGGATGGAGCATTTTTGATATTTGCTGACTCCCTATATCCTGCACTTCGAACAATCCATTTTGAAAAGCTTCGGTCGAGAAGAGGTTTTTTCGCTTCACCACTACTAGAGCATCTACATCGATTATTTGGGTTTCTATGCCTTGATTTTGAAGTTCTTTTTTTAAAGCTGATGCCGTCGTTTTTAATGTGTTGACTCTCAAGTAGACTTCTGCCGGAACATTGAGTGCATGCAGTAGAGTAGGCCATTCATTGTTATAATCTTGAATTCCAATTTCATTGAGCCAATCAGGAATCGATTCCTTTAATGTCATTTCCGCCTCCGCATGACTCAATCTTTGTTTGATTAGCTTAAAATCAATCTTAGAAATGGTGTCAAAATGCAAGGTGAATCCCTGATAAATGTTCAAGTAAATAGCGACGATTCGCCAAAGACTAGAGGTATCAATGGCCTGCGTTTCCTGTAAGTCAATGGCTCTCAACAGCCTCCAATACCTTACGATTTCATAGGTTGTTTCAGCAATGAAAGCCCGATCTCGAGAGCCTGCATTTTTGTTTTGTTTTAATTGATACTCAATGGCTTTTGAGGCCTTTCTATCATTTTGGAATATTTCAAAAAGGCAATTAACGATGGCTTGAGCATGTGCAAAGTGAACTTTAGTTTGACTCATCTTGCAATAAATCGGGTCTTCGTAATTGAGTACGTTCTAGGGCTTGAGTGTAGCGCCATTCATCAATTTTTGCTTGATGACCGGAGAGAAGTATATCTGGCACCTTGAGTCCCTGATACTCTGCCGGACGAGTATATACTGGTGGTGCCAAGAGATTGTCTTGAAAAGAATCGAATAGAGCAGAGGTCTCATCATTCATCACTCCAGGTACTAAGCGAGATATACTATCCACTAGCACCGCCGCCGCGATTTCTCCACCACTCAGGACAAAATCACCTATAGATATCTCCCGAGTCACGTGTAGTTGGCGGATTCGCTCATCAATCCCTTTGTAATGCCCACATATTAACAGGAGGTTTTCTCCTAAGGAAAGTTCATTGGCGATTTTTTGAGTAAAATTTTTACCATCAGGTGTGAGATAAATAATATCGTCGTAATTCGTCTGCTTTTTAAGAGAATTAATAAGCATATCGAGTGGCTCACACATCATGACCATTCCTGCACCACCACCGTATTGATAATCATCAATTTGATTTTGCGACCCAAGACCATAAACTCTCAAATCATGTACATTGATTTCCAGAATTCCATTTTGGGTCGCTCTCTTTATTATCGAATGTTCAAATGGACTGACCAGCAGTTCAGGTACGGCGGAAATAATATCAAACCGCATTAATCGATTTTTACAATATTTTCAACAGCTCAACATCAAATATAAGTGCTGCACCCGGAGGGATTACATTTCCAGCACCTCTCTCGCCATAAGCAAGATTGGAAGGTATGAAAAATCTAAATTTATCCCCTTCGTGCATGAGTTGAAGACCTTCAGTCCAGCCTTTAATTACTTGATTGAGTCCAAAAGAAATAGGCTCTCCTCGATCTACAGAACTGTCAAACACGGTGCCATCTATCAAGGTGCCATGATAGTGAGTTAGCACTTTATCGGTAGGTAGGGGTGACACTGTACCATCACCTTTACTTATAACTAAGTATTGTAATCCACTTTCGGTGGTTGTCACACCATCTTTTTTAGCATTATCAGCCAAAAACATTTCTCCTTCTTTTTTCACTTTTAATTTTTTTTCTTTTTGAATTTTAGTAAGATATGATATCAAATTCTCATTGACTTCCTCTTTAGTAAGCATCGATTCTTTATCCAATGTCTGCAATAACCCCATGACAAAAAGACTACTGTCCACGCTGTCTATACCCTTAACCTTTAAATCCATGGCAGCCTGATATCCCAATGAATACTGTATGGAATCATTTTTTGTGGTCAATTTCTGAGCCAACATTATAGAACTGGCAAACATCAGTAAGCAGAAAAACAATCCTTGTAATTTATTCATAATTTGTTTCGATTACTTTTTTAATTCATGATAATTTTGATAAAAATAGGGTATCGTTTCTATTCCCTTAAAATAGTTAAATACTCCATAATGTTCATTTGGACTGTGAATATCATCACTATCTAGACCAAAACCCATAAGTACGGATTTAAGCCCCAATACGGATTCAAATAATGCCACAATGGGAATGCTGCCGCCGCCTCGTACAGGAATTGGTTTTTTACCATAAGTCTTTTCCATGGCCATTGATGCGGCTTGATATTCTGGTGTGTCAGTAGGGGTTACCGCCGCTTCACCGCCGTGATGCGGTCTGACCTCAACTTTTACACAATCAGGTGCTTTAGATTTAAAGTGAGCGGTAAATAATCTTGTAATTTCCTCACTTTTTTGATTTGGCACCAATCGCATACTAATTTTTGCAAACGCCTTTGAAGGTAAAACTGTTTTTGCCCCTTCTCCGATATAGCCACCCCATATTCCATTAACATCTAGTGTCGGTCTGATAGAGGTTTGTTCTAGTACTGTATATCCTTTCTCGCCCTGTGTGGCATTAATGCCTAGCTCTTTTTTGTAATTCTCGATATTGAAAGGAGCCTGATTCATAGCAGCTCTATCTTCTATGCTCACGATTTCTACGTCATCGTAAAATCCGGGGATGGTAATGTGATTATTTTCATCTTTCATGGAGCTAATCATATCACATAATACATTGATCGGGTTTCCGACGGCTCCTCCATATACACCTGAGTGCAAATCTTTATTCGGACCTGTAACTTCTACTTCGAGATAGCTTAAGCCTCTCAATCCCACTGTGATAGAAGGAACATCATTGGCGATGACAGAAGTGTCAGAAATTAGTACCATATCGGCGCAGAGTAAGTCCTTGTGATTTTTACAAAATGTACCCAGATTATCCGAACCGACTTCTTCTTCACCTTCTATCATAAACTTAAGATTACAATTTTGCTCTCCAGTGGCTCGCATCGATTCAAAAGCTTTTATGTGCATGTAAACCTGCCCCTTGTCATCACAAGAACCCCTAGCAAAAATAGCACCTTCGGGATGTATTTCTGTTTTTTTAATAACTGGTTCAAAAGGCGGACTATCCCATAAATCAAGTGGATCTGGTGGTTGTACATCGTAGTGCCCATAGACTAGCACAGTAGGGTAGTCTGGATTTATAATAGATTCAGCATATACAATCGGGTGACCCTTAGTAGGAAAAATCTCGACCTTATCGCATCCTGCAGATCTGAGCTTTTCTGCGATGAACTCGGCTGTTTTTTTGACATCATCTTTGTACTTTGGATCTGCACTGACTGAAGGAATTCGCAGAAGCTCAAGGAGCTCATCTAAAAATCTATCTTTATTGTCCTTAATATAATTTTGAGTCTTAATCATTTCATAGTATTTAATTGATTAAAGAAAGAGTGCAAATTTACAGTTTTTGTCCAAGTAAAACTATTTAAAGAGACATTGAAACAAAAAAAGGAGCCAAATTGACTCCTTTTTTCTGGGAGGATAATCGGATTCGAACCGACGGCCCTCAGAACCACAATCTGATGCTCTAACCTACTGAGCTATACCCTCCATCTAAAGCGCTGCAAAAATAAATACATTTTCAAAATAAATGCATTTTAAAATTTATTTTTCATCAGAAATATCCTCTTTCAAGGTAAAAGTCCGAGAAACAGGATTGTATGGTGTTTCCATTTTTAATCCTTTCTCGTTAATCAGAGTTAAGGTAATCGTATTTTCTCCCATTGGTAGACCTTCAATAATGTATGGTTGCCATTCAGTGATAAAGTGAGTTTCACCATTTATATTTGCTAGGATCTTATTTCCGCTAGGCGATATTTCCGTATTTACTAGATAAAAGTCCAGCATGACTCTTTCTGTTTCCGCCTTACCTACATAGAGGCCTTTTGGACGACTATAGATGACCATAGGTTTGTCAATGGGTTTTTCAGAAGTCAAATTTCCATTATCAACCGTGAAAAACTCTCCAATCGAAGCCTTAGGACTTTTGATGCTTTCATGATATGATCGAGACAAAAATGACACCATGTAATAATTTCCATTTTCAAGCGGGTGTTCAAATTTGTTTTCATACTCTGCCAGATAAGGCTCGTTATTAAGTATAACATGGATGTGTTGACCCTTTGCGGAGTTTGCACATCGTTTTTCAGGAGCATCACTTGTTTGTACACCTAATTTGTAACTATCTCCTTTAATATTAAAATCGAAAGTATTGTTTTTATATGTAAATGATGCCAATTCCGCATCGGGATAAGATGGCGAATTATCCATTGGTGTAAGCTTATATTTTTGTGTCGGCTCTTCCATTTGAACCTCTTGTTGAGTAGTTTGCCGGGTTTGGTCATCTTTTGACTTACAGGAAATTAAAAATATCACTAAAGTCATGGCTAAAATTTGAACTTTCATTTTAATCGTTATTTTTATGCAAAATTAAGTAAAAGAATTTAATGTAAGGAGCTAATAAGTACACATAACCATTTTTTAGGATATGGCGAAATGTGACTTGTTGGGAATAATGAGTCGAGAGTA
>ERZ795053.2159-NODE-2159-length-24132-cov-21.425593_pt1 | contig 24132 bp, 19 predicted proteins | sample MGYA00375137_ERZ795053 | MGnify/ENA primary metagenome ERZ795053 (study PRJEB30182, sample SAMN05720284) | activated sludge metagenome | isolation source: Anaerobic digester | place: Hong Kong | collected 2014-12-17 ...
GCTGGTCGTTGCCGGTTCCGTCGATGCAGGCGGTGCGACCTCGCTGGCTGCACCGGCGGCCGGCACCACGGTGATGCGTCTGGGTGGCAGCGTCACCTGCTCGGCCTGGTCGGTCACCGTGTTCCACCAGCTGAGCGTCTGCGCCGGGATGTCGATGCTGCCGGGGCGCGAAGGCACGATGGCGAACTTGCGCGACGTGGTGGCACGCACCATGCCTTCGACATCCTCTTCGCGACTGCTGCTCTGGTCCGGATACACGTTGGCGCCATCAATGGGCGGCAGCGTCAGCTCGGGCAGCTGCGATCCAGCCAGGCCCAGCACACCCAGTCGCTGGTCCAGCGTGATCGGCTCACCGACCTCGACCTGCTCGGGCAGCTGGTCGCGATTGTCGAGCAGGCGCAGCTGCTCGGCCGGCAGCCACGGCGTGCCGCTGCCACCGGGCTGCGGGCGCACGTTGAGCGTCTGCGCCGGCGAATGCGCGCTGATCGCCCGACCACCGCCGAAACCAAAGCCACGACGCGACGGATCCACCGCGCGCCCACGGAAACGCACGCCGGGAATGGTCACCTCGCCACTGCGCTCCGGCAACACCAGATAGCGACGCTCGACCACGTTGTAGCGCCGGTTGGACATCACTTTCTGGTAATTGCGGTCATTGCCGCTGCGACGGAATTCGACGCCCTGCGCATCCGGTTCGTCGAGCTGACCTTCCAGCAGCGTGACCGCGTAGTACAGCCGCACCACGAAGCGCACCTGCTGCTGCACATAAGGATCGTTCGGCGTCGTCTCGACTTCGAGGAATACGTCATCACCGGCATGCGCATCGGCGGTGGCCGACGGCGGCTTCACGGTCAGGGTCAAGGGGTCGGTTTTCTCGGCGCCGACATCGAACGCCGGTATGCCGATGACGCCCTCGGCCTTTGGGGACAGCGCCACGGCCCAGAGCGTGCTCGCGCTGCGCTGGCCGTTGACGAAGTTGATCTGGCTCTGGCTCGACTGGCCGACGATGTCGAAGTCACTGCCCAGCACCGAGAAGTCCGGCTCACTGCCGCCGGCGTCACCTTGCACGTTCAGCGTGACGGTTTCACCCAGCTCGATCTCGTCGCGATCCAGCCACGCACGCGCAGCCCATGTTGGCAGGCTCGCCAGCATCAGGCACAGCAACAACAGGGACCGCCATCGCCGCAACACCGGAGCCTTCATCGATCATCTCCTTCACGCTGGCGGCGCTGCTGCTCGATCTGGAACTTGCGTCGCAGCAGGCCGCCCGGATCGTCGGGGATGCGCCGCAGCCACTGCTCCACCGCCTGCTGCTGTTCGTTCTGTTCGCGTTCGGCTTCGGTCATCGCCCGGGTTTCCTGCTGTTCCTGTTCGCCATCCTTCAGCGCCTGCTCCATGGCCTGCTGGAAATCCTGCCGCGCGGCTTCCTCGTCCTTTTCGCCATCCTCGGACTGCGCCTGCTGCTCCTCGCCATCGCGCTGCTCTTCGCCCTGCTGGCCATCCTGCTGAGACGGGTCGTTCTTCTGCTGCTGCTCGCCATCCTGGCTGGATTCGCCCTGCTGATCCTGCTGTTCGCCCTGCTGATCCTGCTCCGACTGCTGGCCCTGCTGGTTGGGATCCTGCTGCCCATCCTGCTTGTCGGACTGCCCCGACTGGTCCTTCTGCTGCTGTTCCTGTTGCTGCAGGGCCTGTTGAACGAGGTCGCGATTGACCGTGGCGTCCTCCATCCCGGGCTCGAGCGACAAGGCCTGGTCATAGGCGTCAATGGCGGCCTTGAGTTCGCCCTGACGCGCCAACGCATTACCGCGGTTGTAGTGGTCATCGGCGCTAGCGCCAGCGAAGCCCTGCGCTGCGGCTGAAAAGTCGCCAGCGCGATACGCCGCGCTGGCCGCCACCGAAGGATCGGTCGCCAGCGTGCGCGCGGTGTCGTTGTCGCCAGCCTGCAGCGCGTCCCATGCTCGCTGGTCGTCGCGCTTCCACCACGAACTGCCCGATGGTGCCTGAGCTGCTGATGCTGCTGGCATCGATGATTCCGCCGCCGATGTCGCGGACGCCGGCGGGGAAGGCGATTCCTGCGCCGCCATCGCCGGCGGCGGGGTCATCGGCAGGAAGACCAATAGTGCGAAGGATGCCACCCAGCCACGACGAAAACCCGCGGCCACCAGCGGCAGCAACAGCAACAGCAGCCATGGACCATCGTCCTGGAAGGCCCGTCGTGCGTCTTCTTCCTTCGTTCGGTCCGCGGACGAGCCCGAATCGGACAGGCTGCTGGCATCGAGCAGACCGAGACCGCGCAGGTCACCGGCGTCCGAACGCAGCATCTGATACGCACCGTTGCCGGCTGCACTCAGCGACTGCAGCCCGGCATCATCCAGCTTCGGCAGCAGGATGCCGCCCGCGCCGTCCTTCAGGAAGCCGCCACCCGGCATGGGCACCGGACCCGGTGATTCACTGCCAACACCGAGCACGCTGACGTGGAAGCCGGCCGCAGCGGCCGCCTCGGCAGCGGCTTCGGCTTCCTTCAGCGAATCCGCGCGTTCGGCCGAACTCATGGCAACGCCATCGGCAACCAGAAGAATGTCGCCGCCTTCGAAACCGGCGCCCTGCAGCAGAGCCATCGCACGACGGATCGCCATCGCCGGACGGTTGCCCGGTTTCGGCATGACGTCGATCTCCAGCGAATCCAGCAGGGCCAGCAAGGTCTGGCCATCATCGGTCACCGGCGCGACGGTGTAGGCATCGTCGGCATAGGCCAGCAGCGCGAACTGGCCGTCACGGCGCTCGCGCAGGAGGTCGGCGATCTTGAACCGCGCCCGGGCCAGCCGGTTCGGCTTCAGGTCTTCGGCGTGCATGGTCGGCGACAGCGACAGGGCGATCGCCAGCGGCGCCTCGCGCTGGATCAGCGGCTGCGGCAGTTCACGGAAGGCGGGCCCCGCCAGTGCGACGATGGCGATGGTCGAAGCCAGCAACACCAGCGGCAGAAAACGCGAGCGCGCGCCGGCCCGCTCGCTTTGCGCGTCCAGAAGACCGGCATCGACGATGTCCTGCCAGCCGTTTTCGCGCGCCTCGCGGCGGCGCATCAACCAGGCAACCCATGGCAATGCCAGCAGCGCCAGCAGCCACAGCGGTCGCAGGAAATGCAGGTCGGTCAGGCTCATGTCGTCACCTGTCCCGGTCGCCGCAGGGAAGACTGCCGATGCCCACCCAGCGCCGCCATGATCAGACCAGCCATCGCCAGCAACAGGGCCGCGGCCAGCGGCCACACGAATCGCTCATGCCGTGGGCGCAGCGGTTCGGCTTCCAGCAGCGCCGGCTCCAGCCGGTCCATCTCGGCGTAGATGCCGGCCAGCTCGGCCGTATCCCGGGCGCGGAAGTAGCGGCCGCCGGTTTCCCGGGCGATGGCCTTCAGCGCGGCTTCGTCGATTTCCGCACTGTTGGTGGAGAATGCCATGCCGAACAGGCCACCACTGCGGTCACTGCCCATGCCGATGGTGTAGACGCGGACGTTCTCCGCCTTGGCCAACTCGGCCGCGCGCTCGGGCTCCAGCGCACCGGCGGTGTTCACGCCATCGGTGAGCAGGATCAGGACGCGCTGCTCCTGGGGACGGTCGCGCAGGCGCTTGACCGCCAGTCCGATGGCATCACCAATGGCCGTCTCACGACCGGCGATGCCGACCTGGCTGTCCAGCAGCTGCGCCTTCACCGCGTCGCGATCCATGGTCAGCGGCGTCACCAGGTAAGCGCGCTGACCGAACAGCAGCAGGCCGAGGCGGTCGCCGACGCGACGCTCCAGGAAGTCACCGACCACGGCCTTCACCGCACTGAGACGCGACACGGCCTGTCGGCCGATCTGCATGTCCTCGGCGGCCATGCTGCCGGAGACATCAACCGCCACCAGGAGGTCGCGGCCGGTGGTCGGCGGCGCAGTGGGCTCACCCAAACTGATCGGGCGCATGGCCGCGACGATGAGCAATCCCCAGACCAACCAGGCCAACCAGGGTGTTCGCGCGCTACTGCGGCGGCCGCTGGAAATCGCGCTGGCGATTTCATCAAGGAAGGGAATTCGCAGGGCAATGCCACTGCCGGCGGCCGAGGGCAGCCAACGTCGCAGCAGCCAGGGCAATGGCAGCGCGAGCGCCAGCCATGGCCAGTCGAACTCGGATATGCCCCAGTCAATCATTTCGGCCACCATCGGCCACTTCGCCGTCGATCAGGCGTCGCAGGGCTTCACGCACCGGCTCGCGCAACGCGGCCACCTGGGTCTTCGATAGTGACGGCCGGAACGGAGCCTCCACCAGCAAGCGGCCCAGCGGATCACCTTCATCAGTATCAATGCCCAAAGCCTGCGACCAATCAACGCCCGCGCGCGAAGCCAGTTCGGGGCGGTAACGCAGACAGGCCCGCCGCAGCAGCGACGACCATTCGGCAACAACCTCGACACCTCCTTGTTGGTCGCGATGCTGATCCCAGATGCGATCAACCTCTGCCAGCAAGGCACGACGATGACGCTGCCGAAGCAGGCGGCGCCGGATCAGGACGCTGGCCACACTGATGACGACGATCAACAGCAATGCGAGCAGCCACCAGCCCGGTGCCGGCGGCCACCAGGAAGGTTCCGCTGGCAGATGAATGTCCCGCAGCGGGAGTTCGGGCTTCATGCTGCCAGGCCCTCACTGCGCGGCTCCGGCGCACCACGCAGGAGATCGCGCAAGGCCGTGACTGGATCGTCATCCGTCGTGACCCGATGCGCGCGGACACCCGCCGCGGCAAGGTGACCGAGTGCCGCCTGTTGCAGGGCGTCGAAATGCTCGAACCAGCGTTGTCGCGCTTCGGGTGTATCCAGGCTTAAGGTCACCGCGCCCTCTGAACCCACTGCCAGATAGTTTCCGGCTGGTGGCGGATGTCGCTCCAGTGCATCGCAGACCAGCAGGGCGATCACGTCGTGATGCGCCGACAGCGCACGCAAGGCCGCCTCGCTGCGCGCATCGACGCTGCGCGCGTCGGCCAGCAGCAGGACGTGGCTGCCCGGTCTAATCAACCTCGGCAGTCTCTCCAGTGACTGGTTGAAGGCTTCGACAGGGTCGCTCGTGGCGACTGTTGAGCGGCTCCAGGACGACAGTGCGTTGAGGACGCGCAGGATGGCGCTGCGACCGCGGGTTGGCGGCACCACATCGCCTTCACTGATGGCGGCAAGCCGGTCGCCCTCCATGCTGCCGGTCCAGGCCAGCAAGGCGCCCAGTCGTGCCGCCGCAACTGACTTGAGGCAGCTACGAGTGCCGAACCCCATGCCCGGCGAGCGATCCACTATCACCGCGGTCACGCGGTCCCTTTCGGCCTGGAAGACCTTGCTGTGGGCGCGGCCGGTTCGCGCGGTGACCCGCCAGTCGATGTGACGAACATCGTCGCCCGGCGCGTATGGCCGCGACTCCGCATAGTCCATGCCGCGGCCGCGAAACGCGGAATGCGACGGCCCAGACTCGCGACTCGCGCTGCGGCGTCGATACCCCGCCAGCAATTCCATCGCACGCGAACGCAATGCAAGCAGTTCCGCGACATCCGCATACAGGCCGGTGTTGTTGGCTTTCATGCAGCGTGAATCCCGCACCGCGGCCCTCAGGGCAGCGGGACGCGTTCCAGCAGTTCTTCCACCACCTTGTCCGCGGTAAATCCTTCCGCTTCGGCCTCGAAAGTGACCAGCACGCGATGACGCAACACGTCGGCAGCAACCGCATGGACATCATCAGGCGTCACGAAGTCACGACCTTCCAGCCAGGCAAAGGCCCGCGCGCAACGATCCAGCGCAATGGTGCCGCGCGGGCTGGCGCCGAAAGCGATGCGTCGCGCGAGGTCTTCGCTGTAACGAGCCGGCTCTCGGGTAGCCAGCACCAGCTCCACCAGGTAACGCTCCAGCGGCTCTGCGAGGTGAATGTCGAGGATGGCTTCGCGCGCGGCGAAGACTTGCTGCTCGCTGATCTGCGCAGCCACGGCGCTGCCGGCATGCAATGCCTCGCGCGCCTGCCCGCGCGCGAGCTTCAGGATATCCAGCTCGCTGTCCGCATCGGGATAACCGATGCGCACGTGCATGAGGAAGCGGTCCAGCTGCGCTTCTGGCAGCGGATAGGTGCCTTCCTGCTCGATCGGGTTCTGCGTGGCCATGACCAGGAACAGGCGTGGCAGCTTGTAGGTCACCCGACCAACCGTCACTTGGCGCTCCCCCATTGCTTCAAGAAGCGCCGACTGCACTTTTGCCGGCGCGCGATTGATTTCATCGGCCAGCAGCAGGTTGTGAAAAAGCGGACCCTGCTGGAACTGGAAACTGCCTTCCTGTGGCCGGAAGATCTCCGTACCGGTCAAATCGGCGGGAAGCAGATCCGGGGTGAACTGGATACGGTGGAAATCGCCCTCGATACGGTCCGCCAGCGCCTTGACCGCCGTGGTCTTGGCAAGGCCGGGAGCACCTTCCACCAGCAAATGACCATCGGCCAGCAGCGCAACGAGCAGGCGGTCGACAAGTGCGCGCTGCCCGATGATGCAGCGGCCCAGCTCTTCGCGTAGTCCGGTGAAAGCCGCATGCAGGTCGGCGGCCGGTGTGGTTTCTGGCATGTCCATGAGTCTGTTGTTCGCGGTTTGCATTGGGTAGCGTCTGCAGGGGGCGCCCTTTCGACACCAATGCTATCCGAGGGTTCCGCTGTCGCCACCGGTCAGAGGTCACCCGTGACCTGTGGCTGTCACCGCCCCGGGATGGCGGCCCGTCCGGCGGTTCCCGTCAGGAGAGCCATTCGGCCAGCGGCTGAGGCTTGCCGATCAGGTAACCCTGCGCGTAACGCACGCCAAGCTCACGGAGCACATCCAGCTGCCGCTCCTCCTCGATCCCCTCCACGACGACGTCGGCGCCGAGGTCATGGACCATGGCGACCATGTTCCGCAAGATCGCCATGGCACGCGGAGAGGCATGCATGTTGCGGGCATAGGCCTGATCGACCTTGACGGTGTCAAATGCCAGGCGATGCAGGTGCTCCATGCCCGAATATCCGGTGCCGAAGTCATCCATGGCGACCTTGATGCCATGGCCGTGACATTCCGCAATCACCCCCGCGACCATGCCGTAGTCGAGCGAGAGACTCTCGGTAATCTCGACCTTCACCGAAGACTGCGGCAAGCCGGCGTCGCGCGTCCGCACGACAATGCGATCGATCAACCCTTCCTCGGCAAGCTGTCGCGCGGAAACATTGATCGCGACAAATGGCGCCGTTCCGCCCGCGTGCAAGCCCTGAATGGCCTGGCAAGCCTTGTCCAGCACATATTCGCCGACCGGAACGATGAGCGAGGTCTCTTCCGCCAATGCAATGAACTCGGCAGGCGAAACGGGACCGCGCTCCGGATGCGTCCAACGTACCAATGCCTCATAGCCACCGATAACACCTGCCGGAACTTCCAGAAGCGGTTGAAGACGAAGATCGAGGCCGTCACTCGCAAGCGCATCCCGCAGCTGGGATTCCAAGCGGATCTTGCCCATGCCGCCGGCATTGTCGAAGCCATCCTCAGACTCGGTGACCTTGCCGCGCATCGCGGACATGGCGTTGCGATAGCGTTTCAGCAGACCTTCCAGCAGCGACCGGACAACCGGGTCCGACCGGTCGATGCGCTCGGCGATCTGACCACGGTCAATCTCGATCAGCTCAACATCGGTAACCGCGCGGGCGGTTGCCGTTCGGGGCGCGGCGTCAATGACGGCCATCTCGCCAAGAATCGCGCCGGCACCGAGCTCGCTGAGCAGCACTTCACGACCTTCATCGTGGGTAACAATCGCAATCGTCCCGGATTCGATCAGGTAGGCACTACCCGCCGGATCCCCCTCGTGGAACAACTCCTGCCCCGCCGCCAAAGATCGCTTCATGACAGTGCTCCCCAGCCAGTCCCGATAGCGTATTCGAATCCTATTAGCCATGCAGGGCATGAGGGCAACATGCGAGCGCCCGATTTCTGCCCTGCCCGGCGACAGATTGTCCAAATGCAGTACGTAGCATGTCTCCGAAACAAAGAAGGGCCTGGATCTCTCCAGGCCCTTCCAAACTATGGCTACATCAAATCAGTGCTTGGATGCAGGCCGAAGAATCTGTGGCGTAACGAAGATCAGCAGTTCTGCCTTGCTCTTGTCATTGACTTTGTTCCGGAACAAGTTCCCAATCCCGGGCAGGTCGCCAAGGAACGGGATCTTCTTCACGTCCTCAAGTGTCTTGAACTCATAGACACCACCAAGCACGACAGTCTGTCCGTTGTCGACGAGAACCGACGTATTGACCTCACGCTTGGAGATCTGCGGAACGCTATACAACGGCGTGGTGACGAAGCCTTCGACCTGATCCTTCTTGACATTCATCTTCAGAAAGACCCGGTCGTCCTGGGTAATGGTCGGCGTTACCTTCAGCTCAAGCACGACTTCCTTGAAGTTGACTGTGAACTGCCCACTCGCACCACCAGAGTTCTGCTGGGTGACATAACCAACTTCCTGACCCTGCTTGATCACGGCCTCCTGCTGATTGGAGGTAATCACTCGTGGATTGGCAACCACCTCGCCACGCCCTTCAGATTCGAGAGCCGATAGCTCGAGATCTAGTAGATAACCGGCGTTCAAGATCGAGAGCGCGAACTTCCCGGCCGACGTATCAGTCACCGGCAAATTCACATTCAATCCACGAGTCGGGATAGGAAGAGTCGTCACAGGTGGAGGCGAACCGTCATTATCGATAATCCAGTCGCGTATGGTATTTGCATTGTCGACGCGCGATGCGTTGACACCGTTATAATGCGACTGGTTCTCCTCGAGACCACCACTGAAGTACGTGTTGTTTCCCGTGAGGCCCGAAATGCCAAACCTCGCACCAATCTCATGAGAGAAGTCGTCAGTGGCTATCACAATCCGAGATTCGATAAGCACCTGGTCAACGGGGCGATCCAGAATTTGAATGAGCGCGCGTATTTCGGCAATCTTCGAGGGGATGTCATTCAACAACAATGTGTTGCTACGCGTATCGAACGTTACACTTCCGCGGGGCGACAAGAACCCACTTGACTGGCCTCCTGAAGCACCGCCACCACCACCGCCAGCGCCACCACTACCCTCCTGCGCATCTTCTGTGAGCAGGCTAGCGATCTCTTCCGCACTTCCATAATTAATAGGAATGTACTCGGTGACCGTCTTTTCCCTTTGTTCAATCGCGATTCTGGCGTCCGCCTGCGCTTGTTCAAAAGCCGCAATTTCGGATTGCGGAGCAATCCAGATCACGTTGCCATCCTCTCGCTTGTCGAGCTGCTTCGCCCGCAAAATGATGTCGAGCGTCTGATCCCAAGGCACATTCATCAACCGTAGAGTGATGTTGCCCTCCACAGTATCGGCAGCCACGATATTTTTGCCTGATTGTTCTGCAATCAACTGGAGGACCGTGCGCACCGGAATGTCCTGGAAATTGAAGGTAACCGGCTCACCGCTGTAGGCTTTCTTGTCTCCACCGCCAACCGTACCACCATCTCCGGCAGACGCTTGCGGATTCCCTTCAGCAACCGGTGACACCTCTACGACATATTCATTGCCGGTCTGATAGGCAAGCGACTCCATCGACCCCGCGGTATTGATTCGGATGCTGGAACCGCCGCTGTTGCGCCGAGACTCAATCGTCTGTACCGGGGTTGCAAAGTCAGTTACGTCCAAGCGCTGCGCAAGATTCTCGGGGAGCTGTACGTGTGACAGGTCGACATAAATGGTTCCGTCGTCTGTCTGCATATCGGCAACGGCGCCCGCTCCACTAAAAGTGACGATAACGCGGCCTGCGCCATCCGGGGTACGCCTAAAATCGATGTTCGAGACCGATACGCCTTGCCCAACGCGCTTCGCTGGATCTGACTGGTCAACTGCCGCAGAAGAAGTGGACGCACCCGCCTGACCACCACCAACGTTAATGACCACCCGATTTCCATCCGTCTTGGCGTCGTAAGCTGCCATGTGGAACAGGTCTATCACGACACGTGTCTTGCCGCCCGCCTCAATGGTTGAGATGGCGCTGGTAGCACCGGACCCAACAGCCATCCGGCGATTGGCGACCTCGCTGCGCGTATCCGGTAGATCCACCGCGATACGCGGTGGCGACTCGGTGGTGAACACCTGTGCATCGCCCGCTGGCCCCGCAAGCTGCAGCGTCACATCAACGCCGCCATCTGCAGATGCCGAAAAACTCACGTCCTGGAGGACATTTTCCGCATGGGCCGGGAGGGCCGCCGCGAACAGAACGGCCGTCGCAACGCCCATCCAGCGCCGCAACATTGTCCGCTCCTGTCCCTGGTGTTTCGCATTCATCGCGGTCATCGTGCTATCCCCCAATGCCTATTGGTCGTCCAGAGCGACAGTGGCGTCGCGTTCAATCCAGCCACCAGCCCCATCCGGAACCAGTTCCACCAAGTCAATCCGATCTTCATGTACTGCCAAAATCTTGCCGTCACTTTGGCCCATGTAGTTCCCCGGGCGAACGCGGTAAACAACGCCTTCCGGATCAACAATGAGTCCAAGCATCCCTGGTCCTGTTCCCAAGGTGCCGACCATGTCCAAGCTGTCCAAGGGGAACGCCTCTAGCAATTCTTTTCGACGGTTTTCATCGGGTCGAAGCCCGCTTCCTGTAATCGCTTCGCGTTCCTGCAGCGGTGCACTGAAAGGATCTCGGAGGCCCTGGGCAGAGTATTCGAATGTTTCGAACTGCTGCATCACAGGCAATGGGTCCAATGGAGGACCAGGACGCATCTTCACCTGAGCGATATATGCCTGAAGGTCCGAATTGCCACCACCACAGCCAGAAATCGATAACACTACAAAAAACAGCGCAGACCAGCCAATGAGGCGAGTTCCGCTCTTGGGCATTTCAGTCGCCGCGACTATGGTTTTCATGACTAGTGCCCTCCCGAAGCCTGAGTGGCCTGCTCTTCTTCGTCGAGATAGCGATACGTCTTAACGGTCCCTTCCAAAACCAGTTGGCCGTTAGCACTAATCGTCTGCCCATCCTTTGGTTTCAGTGAAATATCATGCATCGTCATGATAACCACCCGCGGCAAAGAGGCTACCCCGCTTACGAAGGCGCCGAACTGGTGGTAGGAACCGAGCATTCGAAGCACGATTGGCTTCTCTGCGTAGAACTCTTTGAGAACTTCTTGCCCTGGCTGGAAAAGGTCATTCTGGATTCCAGTCGCCAAAGCAGTTTGCGAGATATCGACAATCAAGTCAGGCATTTCGGTCTTGCTTGGCAGCTGACGCAACATCTGCTGCAGCATAACTTCCATTTCCTGGAGCTGCGCTTTTAATGGCTCAAGGTTAACAGCCTTCGCCTGGCTATCTTCGAATTTGATGCGCAACTCAGCTTCTTTGCGCTGCGCCATTTCGAGTTCGTCTTGCTGATGCCGCACCTTGAACCACCACCCAGCAAGGACTATCAGACCAACAATGATCAAGGCCAGAATCGCCTTTATGCCAACCGGCCACCCTCCAGCATTGGAAAAGTCGGGGTTTCGGATGTCAAAGCTGCTCACCGGACACCTCCCACGGCGTCATCCGTGTCTTCATCATCCTTGTCGCCACCGGGCTTGGTTAGCGTGACTTGAAGGGTGAACACATACGGCAGCGCCTTGTTTTCCGTATTTTTGTTTTCAATAACCTTCAGGTCTGGTTTGCTCATCCAGCCTGAAGACTCCAGCTTGCGCATGTAGGTACTGACGCGCGCACTGGATTGTGAGACACCCTCCAAAGTGAGCTGATCGCCATTTTGCTTAATTGAACCGAGCTGAACACCCTCCGGAATAGTGCGCACCAACTCATCGAAGAGGTGAACCATCTGCGACCTGTTGGCCTGGAGTTGCTCAATTACCAACTTCCGTTGCAGCAGACTTGCCTTTTTAGTTTCCAGGTCTTCGATTGACTTGATCTGAATTTCTAACTGGGCGATCTCATTCTGCAAGGTGTTGTTGCGAACCTGCTGGTTCTCAATGCGATCCGAGAAATAGGTAACGATGCCAAAAGTTACTAGCAGCCCAAGGACAGCTGCGCCCAGCATCATCATCGCGAACTGGCGCTGGCGTTGCGAGCGGCGCTCGGCGCGCCAAGGGAGTAGGTTGATTCTGGCCATTAGTCGAGACTCCTCAGGGCCAGGCCGCAGGCGATCATCAGGGCTGGCGCATCCTGCGTCAGCGACTGCGCCTGCACGCGTGAGGACAGGGACATGTTCGCCAACGGGTTGGCGATGATGGTCAGAACACCGAGCTGCTCCTCAACCATTTCGGCAATACCCGGAATCGAGGCGCAACCGCCGGCCAGCACAATCTGGTCAACACGGTTGAATTCGCTGCCCGCGTAGAAGAACTGGAGCAGTCGACTCACCTGCTGGACCATCGCTTCCTTGAACGGCTCCAGCACCTCGACCTCGTAGCTTTCCGGCAGACCGCCCTGACGCTTGGCCAGTCCGGCTTCCTCGTAGCTGAGTCCGTAGCGGCGCATGACCTCGTCGGTCAGCTGCTTGCCGCCAAACACCTGCTCACGCGTGTAGATGCTGCGCTGGTTGCGCAGCACATTGAGCGTGGTCATGGTGGCGCCCACGTCGACCAAGGCCACCAGCGCGTCCTTGGGAACCGACAACTGGTCGGAGATCAGCCGGAAGGCGTTCTCCATGGCGAAGGCTTCGACATCGACGACCTGGGCGGTGAGACCGCCGAGATCCAGCGCGGCGACCCGGACATCAACATTCTCGGTGCGCGAGGCGGCCAGCAGGACTTCCACCATCTCGGGGTTGTCCTTGACCGGACCCAGCACCTCGAAGTCCATGCTGACTTCATCGATCGGATACGGAATGTACTGACCGGCCTCTACCTGCACCTGGTCTTCCATCTCATCCGAATCGAGATTGGCCTGCATCGGGATCGTCTTGGTGATCACCGCCGAACCGGCCACGGCAGCCGCCGCGTGCTTCAGCTTGGTGCCCGAGCGCGCCACGGCACGCTTGATGGCCTCGCCGACGGCTTCGACCTCGACAATGTTCTTTTCGACCACGGCATTGGGTGGCAGCGGCTCGACCGCGTAGTGTTCCACGCGATAACGCCCGCCCGACTGGCTAAGCTGCAAGAGCTTTACCGCGGTGGAGCTGACGTCGACGCCGACCATCGGTGGCTTTTTCTGTGCGAACAGACCCACGGTTTCTCCCCTTCCCACGGGCTCTTAGGAGCGAATACTACACAACTACATTAAATACTGATTCTTCACGAAATGGCAACACTTTGTGAATTTCGGCCGAAATTCGTCACCTGACACTTTCCCGGAAGAACTCCCGATATCTTGCTGATCGTCAATCATGGCCGGGGCTCGCGCCGCCTGTGCTCATGCTGCCAGCCCCCTCGCTGAAAGCTTCGCGCGGTACGCCGATCCAGCCTGTCCTGCTCCCGCCAACACCCCTCCTCGACGGATTTGGGCGCTTTTGCGGGCAATTCCGGCGTTCATTGTTTCGGCCCTTGGTGCCGCGATCTATACTCCTGTCGCCCTCTCTCTGCAAACTCCCCAAGGTTTCACCATGGCAAAACTGCGCCGCCTGATGCGGCTGGGACTTTACTTGAGCCTGGCCGCGGTGCTGATCGGCGGGATAACGCTCGGCGTGCTGTACTGGCTGATCGCTCCCACGCTTCCGGACGTGTCCGCACTGCGCAACGTCGAGCTGCAGGAACCGCTGACGGTCACCAGCGCCGACGGCAAGCTGATCGCCCTGTTCGGTGAAACCCGCCGCTACCCCGTGCACATCGAGAATGTCCCGGAACGGGTGAAACAGGCGGTCATCGCCATCGAGGATGCCCGTTTCTACGAGCATCCCGGCGTGGACTGGCGTGGCGTGACCCGTGCGGTTTGGCTACTGACGGTGTCGGGCAAGGACCGTGTTCCTGGTGGCAGCACGATCACCCAGCAGGTGGCCAAGCAGTTCTTCCTCAGCAATGAGTATTCCTACACCCGCAAACTCACCGAGATGTTCCTGGCGCTCAAGATGGAGCGCGAACTGGGCAAGGACGAGATCCTCGAGCTCTATCTCAACAAGGGTTTCTTCGGGCACCGCAGCTACGGCATCGCCGCCGCCGCCGAGTTCTACTACGGCAAGACGCTGGACCAGCTGACCCTGGCCGAATGCGCCATGCTAGCCTCGATCCCCAAGTTCCCGTCCAGCGGCAATCCGATCACCAACCCGGAGCGCGCACTGGTACGACGCAACTATGTCCTGGAGAGGATGCACGAGGTCGGCTTCATCAGCGCCGCCGAGCTGACCCAGGCACAGGCCGAGGCCAACCACGCGCATCCCCACGAACCGCCGGTGGAGCTGGACGCGCCGTATGCGGCGGAAATCATCCGCCAAGCGGCCGTCGACCGCTACGGCGCCGGCGCCATGACCGATGGCTACCAGTACGTGACCACGCTGGTTTCCGCCAACCAGGAAGCCGCCAACCAGGCCATCCGCCAGGCGCTGCTGGACTATGACCACCGCCACGGCTGGCGCGGGGCAGAAGCAAAGGTGGACATGGGCAGTGCCAATTCGCCGAGTGCATGGGCCAAGACGCTGCATGCCTACAGCACGATTTCCGGCCTGATGCCGGGGCTGGTCACCCAGGTGGATGCGGATGCCGCCACCATCTACCTCGAAGACGGCCAGAGCATCGTGCTGGATGCCGCCGCCATGCAATGGGCCGCGCCCTACAAGTCCGAGGACTCCCGCGGTGCGCGACCGAAGTCACCCGGCGACATCCTTGCTCCCGGCGACATCGTCCGCGTCACCCGCAACGACGAGGGCGACTGGGGACTGGCGCAGCTTCCCAAGGCGCAGGGCGCCATCGTCTCCCTGGAGCCCGAAGATGGCGCCATCCTGGCCATGAGCGGCGGTTTCAGCTTCGCGCTCAACAAGTTCAACCGCGCCACCCAGGCCAAGCGACAGCCGGGATCGAGCTTCAAGCCCTTCGTCTATGCCGCCGCCTTCGACAAGGGCTTCAACCCGGCCTCGATCGTGCTGGATGCGCCGGTCGTGTTCCACAACCGCAGCACCGGCGAAACCTGGCAGCCGCAGAATGACAATGCCGACTTTGCCGGCCCGATGCGCCTGCGCGAGGCCATGGTCACCTCGCGCAACCTGGTCTCGGTGCGACTCCTCGACGCCATCGGCATCCCTTACGCACGCGACTACATCCAACGCTTCGGCTTCGAGGCGGAAAGCCTGCCGCCCAACCTGTCGATGGCCCTCGGTACGGCAGCACTGGCGCCACTCGAACTGGCACGCGGCTACGCCGTGTTCGCCAATGGCGGTTACCGGGTCGATCCCTATTTGGTCCGCGAAGTCCGTGATCGTGACGGTGTCATCGTCCAGTACACCCACACGCCGCGGGTCTGCGCCGGCTGTCCGGAACGCCTGGCCGCCGCAGGGACTTCGCAGATCCCGGACGTCGCCGAAGGCGGCTTCGACCTCAGCCTTGGCGGCAGCAGCCGGAGCACCGCCGTATCGACCAATGTGGACATGACCGGCCCGCCCGAGGTGCTGCTGGCGCCCGAAGTCGTTGATGAACGCACGACCTGGCTGGTCCGCTCGCTGATGCGCGATGTGGTGCGTCGCGGCACCGGCCGGCGCGCCATGGCGCTGGGCCGCAACGACCTCGGAGGCAAGACCGGCACCACCAACGACCATCGCGACGCCTGGTTTTCCGGCTTCGGTGGCGGCATCGTCACCACGGCCTGGGTCGGCATGGATGACTTCTCCTCGCTGGGCCGTGGCGAATTCGGCTCGGCCGCCGCGCTGCCGATGTGGATGATCTACATGGGTACCGTGCTGGAAGGCGTGGATGAGCACCTCCCACCGATGCCGCCGGGAGTGGTGACCGCGCTCATCGATCCAGACACCGGGCTGCTCGCCGCGCCGGGAAGCAGCAACGCGATCAGCGAGAGCTTCAAGCGCGAGGACATCGCCCGCCTGCGCAACCGCAGCGCGGACACCGCCGCGCGCGCCACCGACCAGGAGGCTTTCGACATCTTCTGATCCAAGGTCCGCGCATTTCGGCGCGGACTGGGTTACAAACACGGTAGGAAACTGGTCGCGACGCGACCGGAAACCGGATCGATCGCCAACTCGGGGGAGAACACGACATGCACCGCGCCCAGCAGCACGCCGAAACCCGAACCCGCGAACGCCGCCGTCGTCTGGCGGTGGAAGCCGCCCGCCTGATGGCCGAATCCGGATTGCGGGATTTCGCCCAGGCGAAACGAAAGGCGGCCGAGCGACTTGGCATCCACGAGGATGCGTCGCTGCCGCGCAATCGCGAGATCCAGGACGCCCTGCTGGAACACCAGCGCCTGTTCCAGGGCGACTCCCAGCCGCAGGCGCTCACAGCGCGCCGTGAAGCCGCGCGGCAGGCCATGCGTCTCCTGCAGGCCTTCGAACCCCGACTGGTAGGCCCGGTGCTGGAAGGCAGCGCCGACGATCATTCCGCAGTGAACCTCCACGTCTTCAGCGATGATCCACAGGCCATAGACTGGCACCTCAGCGAGCATGGCATTCCGTTCGACAGCGGCAGCCGCCGCTATCGCAGTGGCCCGGACAGCGAATGGGAAGCCCCGCTGGTCAGCTTCACCGCCGACGGCATCCGTTTCGAGCTGAGCCTGTTTCCCCTAGATGGCCTGCGCCAGGCACCGCTGGACCGGATTGATGGCCGCCCGATGAAGCGCGCCACCATGGCCCAGCTGGTGGCGTTGCTTGAGGCATCCACGGATGCCATGGAGGACACCGGAAGTCCGGACCAGCCGGTACCCGACTCGCCATTTGCAGACCACTGAACGCCGCATGGCACCAGCGCGGCGAGCCGACAATGCCCCAGCTGCGCTGCGCGGCGTTAACCTACAACCCTCCGCAGCCGCCACGAGCCAATATGGCCAGTGATCGCCAGCCCGAAAACCCCGTCGAAAGCAGCTCAGCGGAGCAGGGACAGGTCACGGCCATCCTTTCGGCGGCGCACGGCGATGGCGGACTGCAGCGTGAAGATCTCGACCGCCTGTTCGGGTTGATCTACGTCGAGCTGCGACGGATCGCCGCCCGCACGCTCGGGCCAGGCCAGGGCGCCACACTGAACCCGACCGCATTGGTACACGAGGCGTACGCCAAGCTGATCGGCGGCAATCCGCTGGACATCGAGGGTCGGCGTCACTTCCTCGCCCTGTGTGCCCGCGTCATGCGGCAGATCGTGATCGATCACGCGCGCGGACGCTGTGCCGACAAACGCGGTGGCGGCGCCGCGGCACTGGAGCTCGACGAGAACGACCCGCTGGACCTGTCGCGCCCGGAATCCCTGCTGGCACTGGACCGGGCGCTGGAACGGCTGGAAACGCGCGACCCGCGCCTGGTCCAGCTGCTGCACTACCGCGTTTTTGCCGGTCTGGAACTGGCCGAGATCGCGCCGCTGCTGCAGGTCACCGTTCGCCAACTGCAGCGTGACTGGCAACGCGCGCGTATCTGGCTGGTCGACGAGATGCTCGACACCGACGAAGGCTAGGCCGGGGACGTCGGCACCCTGGACATCAGGGCTGCGCGTCGTACTTGGCCAGCGCAGCCGCCGCCTGATCGGCAAGACTGTCCTCCCGGTCCTTCAGGGCAGCCAGTCGCTGCAGGATGCGCCGACCTTCTTCGCGATGCCCGCCGAGCAGCAGGCTTCGCGCGATCGGCAGTTCCAGCATCGTGATCCACGGATGATCCTCGCCCAGCGCCGCGATGGCCTCGCTGCGTGCCTCGCGCCAGATTTCCACCGCGCCGTCATAGTCTCCGCGGTCACTGGCCAGATTGGCGAGATGCCCCAGCGTGGTGGCGATGTCACGGTGGGGAGCGTCATGCAGGATTCGCTGAGCCGCCAGCACCTGCCGAAGTTCGGCTTCGGCCGCGTCCGGCTGCTTGCTCATGCGCAGCGCGTAGGCCAGGTTGGTCCGCACGGCCAGGGTGCGCTGGTCGGTTTCGCCAAACTGCTGCAGGTGCCGGTCAAGCGCCCTTCGCAGCAGTGGCAAGGCCTCGTCGAAGCGGCGGTCACGCAGCAACACGGTGGCCAGCTGCGCTTCCAGCTCGCTGCGCTGCAGCCAGACCTTGGCGTCATCCGGTTCGCCCCGGGCTTCCAGGTGCCTAAGCGCCTCCGCCAGATGCGTTTCCGCCTCGGCGATATTGCCGGCGCTGGACTCCACCGCACCAAGCAGTCGCAGCGCGGGAATCCGCCAGACATCCGGGTCGCTGGTCGACGACGCCTGTTCCAGCTGGCGCATGAGCAGTTCGCGCGCATCCGTCCAGCGACCCAGACGGAAGCGCGCGTCGGCCAGCGCGAAGCGGACGTCCATGCTGTCGGGATGCGCCGCGCCGAGGCCGGCTTCACGCAGCGCCAGGGCTTCGGAAAGCGAGGCATCCGCATCCGACTCGCGCGAACGATTGAGCATGATGCCGCCGATGTCGCTCAACAACTGCGCCAACAGCAGCGGCTGCCCTTTGAAATCGGCGCGCGCCTGGGTAACACCGTCAACCAGCAACTCGTCGATGTCGCGACCCCGGTTCTCGGCATCCTGCGGGTCGCCGCTGCCGATCAGCTTCAGCAGGAAGCCGTGCATGGACTCGGCCCGCAGCCGGGCGAGCTCGGCGGCGTTACGCTCCGCGGCAAGACGCATGCCCTGCCAGGTCGCAGTCACCGCATAACCAACCAGCAGTATGGCGATGACTGCGCTGGCGGTTGCGCCAAACCAGTGACGACGCAGCCAGCGCGCGGCCAGATAGCGACGCGTCGCCGGGCGTGCCTTGATGGGCCGCCCCTGTCGCCAGCGCTCAAGATCCTCCGCCAACTCGCGGGCGCCGGCGTAGCGGGCACGTGGATCGGCTTCCAGCGCATGCAGGATGATGCTGTCGAGGTCCCCGGCAAGCCGGCGCCAGTGCCGTGAAAGCGCCGTGTTGTCGGTCGCTTTGAGGCGCTGACTGGGACGCTGCGCACCGGCGCGCATCGCCGCCAGCAACCGCAGGGCATCGCCTTCGGCCGCTTCGAAGGCGCGATGACCGGTGAGCAGGCGGTAGAGCAGCAATCCCAGCTGATAGACATCGCTGGCCACACCGGCGGGCTCGCCGGCCAGCTGTTCAGGACTTGCCCAGCTCAGCGTGTAGGCCTGTGCGTGCGTGGCCGTTCGTGCGCCATCACCGCCGTCTTCGAGCATCCGCGCGATGCCAAAATCCAGCACGCGGACCTTGCCCTCATTGTCGAGCAGGATATTGGCCGGCTTGAGGTCACGATGGATGACCAGCTGCCGATGCGCGTGATCCAGCGCGCCGGCGACCTCGATAACCAGATCCACGCGCTCCTCGATGCCCAGCCCCTGCCAGGAACAGGCCTCGTCGATCGGGTCGCCATTGACGAACTCCATCGCCAGCCACGGCCGGCCATCGGGCGCGGTGCCGGCGTCGATCAGCCGCGACAGCCGCGGATCATCCAGACGGGCGAGGATCTGCGTCTCCTGAAGGAAGCGGCGGCGCAGCTCCTCACCGCCCATGCCCAACGACATGACCTTGATCGCGGCGTACTGGCAGGCCTGATCGAGGAAACGCTCGGCCTCGAAAACCTCGGCCATGCCGCCCTGCCCGATGCGCCCCACCAGCGTCCAGTCACCAAGGCGCTGACCTTCATGCAGTGTGCCGGGCAACCGGGACAGTGCATCCGCGTAGAGCGGGGTTTCAGCGATATGCTCCAGACTCTCGCTACGCGACAGACCCGCCAGCAGCCGACGCAGGCGCGCCGCGATACGTGGTTGCTCCTGATCCAGGGCCAGCAAGCGCGCCGCGCGCGTCTCTGGATCAAGATCCAGCAGCTGATCGAGCTCGCGATCGAGCTCCCGCCATTGCGCCTCGGATGTTTTCGCGCCAGATGTGCTCATCGTCGCAGCCGCCCCGCCCTGCCGGCCATTATCGACCGCATCTTCAGGCAAGACGACAATCGCCGCCACAAACGACAGTCCGAACGGAAAACGCCCCGCTTTCGCGAGGCGTTTTCCATCAGGCGGACTGCGATCTGATCGCCGCGATCAGCGCTTGGCCATCGGCACGTAGTCGCGCGACGCAGCACCGGTGTAAACCTGTCGCGGACGACCGATGCGGCCGGCCGGATCGTTCTGCTGCTCCAGCCAGTGCGCCACCCAGCCAGCGGTGCGGGCAATGGCGAACATGACGGTGAACATCTCGGTCGGGATATTGAGCGCCTTGTAGATGATGCCGCTGTAGAAATCGACGTTCGGGTACAGCTTGCGCTCGACGAAGTAGTCGTCCTTCAGCGCCGCTTCCTCCAGCTTCATCGCCACCTCCAGCAGCGGGTCGTTGACGCCCAGTTCGCGGAGCACTTCGTGGGTCATCTCGCGGATGATGGTCGCGCGCGGATCGAAATTCTTGTAGACGCGATGACCGAAGCCCATCAGGCGGTAGTCGTCGTTCTTGTCCTTGGCGCGGTCGACGGCGGTCTGCACGCGGGAGGCATCACCGATTTCCTCCAGCATCTTGAGGACCGCCTCGTTCGCGCCGCCATGCGCCGGCCCCCACAGCGCGGCGATGCCGGCCGCCACGCAGGCATACGGATTAGCGCCGGTGGAGCCGACCAGGCGCACGGTCGACGTCGAGGCGTTCTGCTCGTGATCGGCGTGCAGGATGAACAGCAGGTCCAGCGCCTTGGCCGCCACCGGGTTCAGCTCCAGCGGCTCGCTCGGCACTTCGAACATCAGGTGCAGGAAGCGCGTGCAGTAGTCCAGGTTGTTGCGCGGATAGCGCACCGGCCAGCCGATCGAATGGCGATAGCAGGCGGCGGCAATGGTCGGCACCTTGGCGATCAGGCGGATCGCGGCCATGCGGCGCTGCTCCGGATCGTCGAGATCAAGGTCATCGTGGTAGAAGGCCGCCAGCGAGCCGATCATGCCGCAGAGCATGGCCATCGGATGCGCGTCGTGGCGGAAGCCGTGCAGGAAGCTCTTGAAAGCCTCGTGCATCATCGTGTGATGGGTGACTTCGTGGTCGAAGGCCTGGAACTGCTTGGCATTCGGCAGCTCGCCGTTCAACAGGAGGTAGGCGACTTCCAGGAAGCTCGACTGCTTGGCCAACTGCTCGATGGGATAGCCGCGATACAGCAGCACGCCTTCGTCACCATCGATGTAGGTCACCGCGCTCTGGCAGCTTGCCGTCGCCGTGAAACCCGGATCGAAGGTGAAATAACCCGTTTCCTTGTAGAGCTTGCCGATATTGAGGGTCGGCGCGCCCAGCGTGCCCTGGACCACCGGCAGCTCGACGGAACGGCCGGCGGCGGAATCGGTCAATACGACGCTCTTGTGGCCGTTATCGTTTTGGGACACGGGCGTACTCCTTCACAGTCGTTTCAATTCGAATTCGGGGTGTGGCGGCACCGGCGGTTTTGCCGTCTCGACGGCATCGGTGTCGCCCTGCAGCGCGGCGTCTTCACGCCACCGGCCATATCGCCGGCTGGGTGATCGCCTGAGGCAGGAGCGGCATTATCGCATACCCGGCGGTACGGCGAAGCGCCTGCGATGCCCCGCAAACACGTCGCATGGCGAAGCTGCGGAGCCGATCACGCCACGCCGGTCACGGCACGAAAAAAAGCCGGCCAACGCGGAGGTTGGCCGGCTTCGATGCTGCCTTGCCAGCGCCACTCGGGCGCCCGGCAGGTCCCTGCTCGGGACGGATTACTTGCCGTAGCGACGACGGAACTTGTCGACGCGACCGCTGGTATCCATGATCTTGTGCTTGCCCGTGTAGAACGGGTGCGACTTCGAGGTCACTTCCAGCTTGATCAGCGGGTACTCGTTACCGTCTTCCCACTTGATGGTCTCGTCGGACTTGATGGTCGAGCGGGTCAGGAAGGCGAAATCGCTGGACAGGTCCTGGAAGACGACTTCGCGGTAGTTCGGGTGGATTTCGGGCTTCATGGTTCTGCTCCAGACTGGGCCGGTTGATCTGGCCGGAAAGTCTTCGGGCCGGGGAAAAAGACGACCATTGTAGTCAGCGCCCGCGTCGGGCGCAAGACCGGACCCGGTACTCAGCCAGCCTCCAGCGTGGAGGCCAGCAGGTCCTCGAATCCACCCTGATCGATCGACAGCACGATGCTGGCGTTGGGCTTGCGGCCGAGGCGGTCTTCCCAGTCGACCACCGTGGCGCCACGGCAATGCTCACCCGCCGTCTCCACGGCCACGTGATGGCGCTCCATGCGCTCGACCAGCTCCGGCCGCAGCACGATCGCCATCGCCAGCGCATCGGCGGCGAGGAAACCGGCCCGGCCGTGATCCTTCGTAAATCGCCGCGCCGTACCGGAAATCGCGCCATAGAAGCTGGTCAACGGGTGGTCCGTGTCCAGCCAGCGGTCCATGCTCGGGTAAGGAATGGCGTGGCGGACGGTGGCTTCCCAGTCGACCAGGTCAAACTCGGGCCAGCGCGAGAACACCACGGCGGCGGCCTCCGGATCGAAACCGATGTTGAACTCCGCCGGCACGCGATGGGTGTTGCCGCGCCCGGTCACGGCGCCGCCCATGATCAGCAGCCGCTTGAACAGCGACGGCAGCTCCGGCTCCAGCTGCAGCGCCAGCGCCACGTTGGTCAGCGGCCCGAGCGCGACCAGCGTGAGCTCGCCCGGTCGCGTCTTCGCCTCGCGGATGATCGCCAGCGCGGCATGCTCGGTGCGCGCCTGTGCGGTGGGCGGCAGGTAGCCCACGTCGCCAAAACCATCCTGCCCATGCACAAAGGCGGCATCCGGCGCGGGATGCAACATCGGTTCCGGGCAGCCGGGATAGACCGGCGTCGACCAGCCACCCATCTCGCAGAGCTTGAGGGCGTTGCGCACGGTATGGCCGAGGCCGACGTTGCCGGCGGCAATGGTCAACCCGACCACGTCGGCATAGCGGTGCGCCATCATCAGCGCCAGCGCGTCATCCACGCCGGGATCGGTGTCGATGAGAAGGGTCAGCTTGGAGTTGTTGTCGCTCATGGATTTCCAGTCAATTCGATGCCTTGCGGGAAAAAATTACCGGCCGGCCGTTCGACCAGGGCAATGAAGGCAAGGCTTCCAGCAAGGCGGATTCGACGAATCCAGCCTCGCGCAGGCGCTGCAGGATATCGCGTCGGTAGTCGCGGAAGGCCAGAATGCCTTCGCCGCGCAAAGGATCGATGTGATGCAGCGGGGGCTCAAGGTGCCGGATCGCGCCGTCGGCGTCCAGCTCGGCGCGTTCGACGGTAACCTCGCCAGCATAGACCGGCACGGTGAACAGCATCACGCCGCCAGGGCGAAGTACCCGCAGGCATTCGCGCATTGCGCGGAGGTCGTCGGGCACATGTTCCAGCACTTCGGTATGGGTGATGAGGTCGAAGCTCTCGTCGGCATAACTCAGGCGCTGCATGTCCTCGCAGCGAACACCATCCCGCAGCTCGCCGGACTGCGCGTCCGAAAAATACTCCGAACAGGCCACCGAAGCCGCACGGCGGCGAAGCCAGGCGGTCAACGGGCCACGTGCTGAGAACTCGCAGACATCCCTGCCAGACAAGCCCGGCATCACCTTGCAGATCGCCCGACCCATCGCCAGGTGTACGGTACTGGCCGCGCAACGCAGGCAGCGCACGGCGGCTTCGTCATCGCCGCGCAGGCGAACCAGCACACTGGGACCACAGAACGGGCAGCGAACCGGCCGCAGTCGGAACTCGCGCCAGCGCAGCAGCTTCAAGCCTTGTGCCAGGCGCGACATCAGGCTTCCGCAAAGCGCTCGGCGGCGCCCACCCAGCGCGCGATCAGTGCCTCGGCGCGCGCAGGTGATTCCGACAGCAGCGCTTCCGCCGCGCGCTGCACGTCCGGCAGCAGGTCGCTGTCGCGCGCCAGGTCGGCGATACGGAAGCCCGCCTCGCCGGTCTGTCGCGTGCCCAGCAGCTCGCCAGGGCCGCGCAATTCGAGGTCGCGTTCGGCGATGACGAAGCCATCGTTGCTTTCGCGCATCACCTCAAGACGCGCCTTGGCGTTCATCGACAACGGCGGCTGGTAGAGCAGCACGCAGGT
>ERZ795053.2160-NODE-2160-length-24127-cov-10.784937_pt1 | contig 24127 bp, 21 predicted proteins | sample MGYA00375137_ERZ795053 | MGnify/ENA primary metagenome ERZ795053 (study PRJEB30182, sample SAMN05720284) | activated sludge metagenome | isolation source: Anaerobic digester | place: Hong Kong | collected 2014-12-17 ...
TCTTCCAGCATGAGACGGCCGTACAACTGCTCCAGGGCGGCGATACCCTTGTGCCAGGCATCCAGGGCGGCGGCGGGGTTGTCCTGGCGGGCGGCCAGCGTGCCTTGCAGGTGGTAGCCCTGGTGGGTCAGGGTGGGCAGGTTGTGGGCCGTGGCGATGGCCAAAACGGCCGTGACCAACCTTTCGGCCAGGTCGAGCTGCTCCAGAGCCAGGGCGGCCTGGGCGGCCAGCAGTTGGGCGCGGGCTTCACCCAGGGGCGAATTGTGTTCCTGGTAAACGGCCGTGGCTAACTGGGCCAGGACCAACGCACCCTCCGCCTGCTGCTGATAAAGCAGCACCTTGGCGATGTGCAGATCGGTTTCGGCCAGGGCCGCGCGGTTACCTTCCTGTTCAAAGAGGGCGCGCGCTTCCAGCAGAGAAGCCAGCGCCGCCTCATATTGCCCGAGGCCGATGGCCGCGTGGGCTTCGTTGAGAATGCATTTGCCGATTTCGTAGGGCGTGCCCAACTGGCTGAACAGCTCGCGGGCGCGGCGGCATTTTTCCAGGGCCTCGTTGAAGCGGCAAAGCTGGAGCAGGCAGTCGCTGGTGAAGAGTTCCACAAGCATGGCGTGGCGGGAACGGCCGTCTTGCCCAAAGCCTTCCCGCGCCGAATCCAGCAGGGTCAGCGCCTCGTTGTAGCGGCCCAGAATGAAGTAGGTCATGGCCAGGTTTTGCTGGGCGCGGGCGGCGTCTACCATGTTGCCGCGCCGGGTGTAGGTTTCCAGCAGCCCCTGATTGGTGGTGATGGACTCTGTGAAGCGACCCAAATTGCGCAAGATGATAGAGCGGTTCATGTCTACCACCAGCAGGCGGTCCTGGGCTTCTTCGCCCAGGGATTCGTAGAGATCATGGGCCTGGTTGAGCAGGTTTAATGCGGCGGTGTCCTGGCCGAGACGGCCGTGGATGATGGCCAGGTTGACGGTGAGTTCGGCCAGGGGCAGCCATTCTTCGGCTTCGCGAAAGATTTGCCCGGCCCACTGGCCAACAGCTAAGGCTTCGTCGTAGTGGCCCAGGTTGGCCAGGGCGTAGATTTTGCCGTTTTGGGACCAGGCTTGTTCAAGGGGGCGTTGGAAACGGCCGTAAATATCTGCCGCTTCGTCATAACAGGCAATCCCCCGCTGGTAATCGCCGCCGCCGATGGCATAGGCGTTGCCCTCAGCGCGCAGCCCCAACGCATGAAAAAGCGGGCTGCCGGTCAGCGCGGCCATAGACTGAATGAGCCGGGCAACTTGCAAGCAGCGCTGCAAATCCGTGCGCATGAAGCGATCGGCCTGCTTTTTGAGCAGCAGAGCGATTTCTTCCTGGGCGGGTGGGTAAAACAGGGGCAGGTAAATAGCCAGATGTCGCTGTTGGGCATCATCTGGCAGCTCTAAAAGACCGGTCACAAAATCGGCCGGTGAGGGTGGGGTAAACTGAATGCTCTGTTCCAGGGCAACAGGCAATAACATAGTGGCTCGTCAGCGTTCGTTCAACAAATGGTCGTGATGCCAGCTGTGATGGGTGGGCTTTCGCCTGGCGTCGGTAGGCTAAAAGGGGGAACTGCGCCAGGAAAGGCAAAGGGGCCAGGCGATTCAGATGGTTCTTTTATACCGTAAACGCCCGGTTCTATGTGTGAAGTGTTTTACAGTGGCGGGCGTTTTGCTCAGATCGTGAAGGCCTGAACGTGAATTTCGGCGGTCAGGCGGCTGAGGATGAGGTCGTAGGTGCCGGGCGGCACGCTGTCGAAGACGAAGTTGCCCAGTTCATCCACGGCCGTTTCTTGCAGGCGACGGCCGTTTTGCCACAATTGCGCCTGAAAAGCCAGCTCTGCCACGCCCACCACCAATCCCAGGATCGCTTTGTGGCCCGGGTTGGCGGGGTCGTCTTGAATTTCCAGGTTAAGCTGGTAATCGCCGGCCTCGAACATCAGGGGCTCTTCGACTTCGCCGCGCAGGGCCATGGCCGGCGCCAGGCCAGGCCCACCGGCCAGCCCGCTGGGCAGGCGCTGGGCGATCCAGATTTGCACTTTTTCGCGCAGGGTATAGGTTAGCTCGGGGGCCAATTCGTGCAGGTAGGTTTGCAGTTGGACCAATTCTTGGGCACAGTGCGGACAGGTACGCAGATGTTGGGCAACGGCCGTTGCCTCTGCGGCGGGCAGCATCTGCAAATGGTATTCCCCCAGTTGCGCCGAGGGTGGGCAAGTAATTCGATATAGTTGAGCAGTCATTGCCTGGTCGATGTGATCCATGCTGCAACTCCTGGGTATAGTATTTCCGTGACTTGATCCTTACAATGTCACGTCTATCAGAGATAAACGATTGTTTGCGATTTTTTCACGCATCGCCCAAAAATTCTTTTAATTCCTCGCTGCGGCGCAGGCGAGCCATCAGGTTTTCTTTGGCGCGGTAAATCTCCTTGACGTCAGCGAAAACTTTGGGGTACAGGTCGGCCAGATCTCGCGGCTTCAGGGCCAGCACAAAGAGGCCATAGACCACGACCTGTTCTTTTTCGTCCTTGAGCTGGCTCTGGAGCCAGGTCCACAATTCTTTGCGGGTCAGGGTACGGGTGATGCTGTCTTCAACGGCCGTGCCACGCGCCGGCGGCTGGTGGGTCAATTCCTCCACGGCTTCCAGTTTAAGTTTGTGCTCCTTTTGGCGCACAAAATCCACCATGACGCTGTGGACGCACATTTGCAAATAACGGAGGAGCGAGGACAAATCCTCAAACGTGGTGAACTTTTCTGGCGTAATCCCCTGCCACATCTTCTCAAACGCCCGGTTCATGAAAAATTGGGCCTCCTCGCCGCAGTTGGGAAAGGCCGCGTTGCGCTCGACCCAATGAATGACCAGACGTTGGTACTGGCTGTAAATGGCTCCCCAGGCTTGCTCATCCTGTTGCAATATCGCCCGGCGAAATAACTCATAACAAAAAGCAGGATCATATGCCTGGCGGTTAAAGAAGCGATCGCTTTCTTGCGCGCAGCGATGGCGTAGTCCAGATAACGTGAGCGTTTGCAGAATGTCTTGAGTCAAGTTGATTATCTCGATGCTTGGCGGTAATGGAGGGTTGGGAGCCGTTGACGATATTTGAAAAGATAGTTTTCCATTGTACAGCAAAAAGGATGGGGGCAAAAAAACGGTCGAGATTGGGCAAAAAGGGCGAATTGCCGTTACAATTATGTCTAGCTCAGGCGAAGGATACCAACAGGAGGAAGTGGAATGACGACTGAAGAGAATGATCAGGTAGAAACAACGGCCGTTGCCGACAACACCCCGCAGCCATCCCAGGAACCGCCCCGCCCGCCTAAAAACAACGAGGACCGCAGCGAGTTGATTAAGTTTGGCGTGCTGGTGGTGGTGCTGGGGGTGATAATCGCAGGGGTGGCGCTGTCACGGCCGTTTATTTTTGATCATGTCATCCCGGCGGTGATGGGCGCTAATCTCCCCCCGGCTACGGTGGAAAGCGGCGGCTCCGACGACGACACACCGGCAGCCACGCCGGCAGCCGAAAGCGAGAACAACGCTTTCATCCCGGCGCTGACTACCGACCAGACAGACAATGCCGCTGACGCCACACCGACAGCAGAAATGGTGGAAACGGCCGTTCAGGCAACCCCGCAGCCCGTTACCCACGTCGTGCAGCCTGGGGAAACGCTAACCAAAATCGCCCAACAATATAACGTAACCGTGCAGGCTCTACTAGAAGCTAATAATCTGACCAACGCTAACTACATCCAGGTCGGACAGACTCTCGTCATCCCCACAAACCCATAAGCCCTACAACAAAAAAGGCGCTTGACTGGCTGTCAAGCGCCTTTTTGTGTCTACTCGCTTAAATATTTAGCACACAACGGCCGTGTTGTTAAAGAACCAGTTGTAAGCAAAGAACGGATAGGCATGAGCGGTTTGGGCCCGCATGGAAATCCGATCAGACCCCATCAACTGCGCCGGAATGGGGAAGGTTAAACGCTGGCTGCTGCCATCGCCCGAATCAATGGTACCTACGACAATGCCGTTGATGCCGGCCGTGTACATCGGGCCCATGGTAACGGTGAAAACCTGTCCCGGCGGGAAATTGTTCGTCACAATCGTCGCCGTGCCATCTTTGGCTACTTCACAAACTTTAAAGGTGGGAATGCCCGTGTACCCCGATGGCGGTGGCGGAACCGGAATGCCGCCCGTGCCTGTGGTGTTGTTATAGAACCAGTTGTAGGCGTAGTACGGATTGTACGGGAACGTATGCTCCGTCTGGGCGCGAATGGCAATCTGGTACGAGCCTTGCAAGGCCGGCGGGATGGGGAAAGTCGCCGTGAGTGTGCCGCCAGCGCCAGAGTTCAACTCGCCTACCACAATGCCGTTAATACCCCGCGTACCCATGGGGCCCATCGTCACGATGAATTTTTGCCCGGCCGGGAAATTATTCGTGGTGATGGTCACGTCCGTATCCGTGGTAACGGCCGAAATGGCAAAGGTGGGGATGCCCACGTAGCCAGGGGTCGTCGGCGGCTGCCCGCCCGTGCCTGCGGTGTTGTTATAGAACCAGTTGAAGCTGAAAAAGCCCTGGGCGCTTTGCAGCCGAATGGCAATCTGATACGAACCTTTCAAGGGATCAGGAATGGCAAATGTGGCCGGGAACGAGCCGCCATTGCCGGAATTGATCGTCGTGACGTAGTATCCATCGATGCCCTGGGAACCCATCGGACCCATCGTAACCACAAAATTCTGGTTCGCCGGGTAATTGTAGGTTTGGATGGAAACCGTCTGATCAGCGACGACGCTGGTGATCGCAATCGTCGGGATCGTACTGGATACGGCAATGCCGGGTCCGACGAGCAGCACGAGCATCACAACCAGCAAAATAGCTACGGTTCTGAAACGCAAAAAGGGCGCTAACTTTTGCTTGAGTGCTGAGTTATTCATAGTTTTCTGTGCCTCCTAAAAAACTGATTTTTGCTGGAAAGGATGGTAGATAGTGAAACCTACTGGCTCGCATGGGCTACTGTCGGGATTACGACAGGGGCCGGACAACGAATGGCAACTACTGCTTGTGAAACGATCTACCATTTTCCTCCTATGCGAAGTAGACAGAGGCATTATAAAGGAAAACCAGGGGGGAATTCCATAGAACACCCGTTCTTTATGTCGAATTGACGGCAAAATAACGTCTTTTTCATGAAATTGGTGCGCAGGTTTTGCCGAGATTTGTTGTAGTATCGCAATGTCTGTTTGACGACTACAACAAAACTTGGGTCACAAAACGACGGGCTGTCTCGGCAAGAACGGCCGTGCCCAAAGCCAACACACTCTCGTCAATGTCAAAAATGTCCGTGTGATGGTGCCGTTCCCGGCCATCCGGGGTGGCCGCGCCCAGCATAAACATGGCGCCCGGTGCTTTTTGCGTCATGTAGGCGAAGTCTTCGGCCCCCATACCAAACTCAGCGTCGATAACGGCCGTTTCCCCCGCCAGCTCAAGCGCCACCTGCCGCAGCCACCCATTCACCTGGGCATCGTTGTACATCGCCGGATACCCGGCCTGAATTTCCAGGTCATAGCTGCCGCCAAGCGGCTCGCTCAATTTCAGCGCCCGCTCCACTTCCTGCCACAATTTCTGGCGCACCTCTTCCTGGTAGGAGCGAATGGTGCCTAACAGATGCACGGCGTTGGGAATGACGTTGGTGACCTGCCCGCCGCAAACTTGCCCCAAACTGACCACGCTGGGGCGCAGGGGATTAATTTGCCGCGAAGGAATGGCATACAGCGCATTGAGGATCGGCCCCAGCATAAACAGCGGATCGCTGCCGTTATGGGGGTAAGCGCCATGCCCGCCGTCGCCATGAATCCAGGCTTCAAACTGGTCTACGGCCGCCAGGCTGTAGCCATCCTGAAAATGTAACAGGCCTGAGGGCCGATCGGAGGCGACGTGCAAGGCGATCACGGCATCAACGCCTGCCAGCGCGCCATCGTTGATCATGGCCGTCGCCCCGCTGATGCCGTCGCTGTCGAAAGCCTCTTCGGCCGGCTGGAAGAGCAGGCGCACATTGCCGTGCCACGGTTCCGCCAGGTAGCTTTGCTTGAGCAGGTGGGCCACGCCCAGCAGCATAGCCGTGTGCGAATCATGGCCGCAGGCATGCATGACGCCCTCGTTTTGCGAGCGGTAGCCGACCTCATTTTTCTCGACGATGGGCAGGGCGTCCATGTCGGCGCGAATGGCGATGGTAGGACCATCGCCGCTGCCGAGGCGGCCGATTACGCCGGTGCGACCGACACCGGTCTGCACCTCGATGCCAATCTCCTGTAAAGTGTCAGCGACTAACGCCGCGGTACGAAATTCTTGAAAACTTAATTCGGGATGTTGATGAACGTCACGGCGCAGACGAATGATTTCGTCGGCAATGGCTTGGGCTTTGGTTAACATGGGGTTCCTTTTTTTGAGGGGGGGGGGATTGGTGTTCAGGTGTTCAGGTACTCAGGCAGCTACCTGAACACCTGAACACCTGCCTACCAGAACACTTGCATACTTACATACTCACGGCCGTTACCGCCGCAGCGGTATCGTTGCGTAGGGAGATACAGTTGACGCCCTGAACGACGCCTTCCTTGGGCGGCACTTCGCCGGCCTTAAAACGAATGATTTTCCCGAGTTGCGAAATGATGAACAGGTCATCATCGGGATTGACGGTCACCGCGCCAACCAGTTTGTCGGTCTTGAGCACCACTTTGCCGCCGGCGCCGGGCGCTTTGTTGGCCCGGAAGCCAGACATCTGGCGAATGGTCCCTTTGCCATCTTCGCCGAGCAAAAAAACGCCGCTGTCTTCGGTAACGGCCGTGATCGCCGCCACCTTGTCGCCCAAATCCACCCGCAGGCCCAGGCTGCCCGTTTTATGCACGTGGTTTTCGGCAAACCGAATGCCCTTACCCTGCTCCGTAACCAGCAGCAAATCGCCGTCGCCCTCCGTCCAGCAGGCAGCGGTCACATAACCGCCCTGCTGCACGTCGTGGAAGCTCATACCGGGGATCAGGCTTCGGCCCAAACGCGCCGCGGGCACGCGGCGCACCCAGCCCCGCTGACTGGCCAGGGCAACGTACTGCCCGCCGTCCGCCGGCAGCGCCGCCACAATGTGCTCATGAGGTCGGAATTGGAACAAATTCATGATGTTCTGGCCCCGCGCGCGCACCGGCGCTTCGGCCAGGCTGCTAACAGCCAGGCGAAACGTGCGGCCGAAGTCGGTAAAGAGCAGGACGGCTTCGTCTTCATGGGCCACCACCAGGATGGCCGGTGGATCGTCGTCGGCCGTTTCCAGATCGAACACGCCCATGCCACTGCGCCGCTGACGGCCGTAAAAATGACGCGGCGTCCGTTTGCCCTGGCCCTTTTTGCTGATGGTGACGACGTTGTAGGGCGTTGGCGCTTCGCTGGGTTCGGGCGGCGTTTCTTCTTTTACTCTGCCAGGGTTTTCGTCTTGCAGGCGCGTAACTTCTTCTTCCAAAGCTTCGATGTAGGCCAGAATTTCTGGCGCTACTTCACTGAGATCAGGTCGTTCAATTGTCATAGGGGCTCCTCTTTAAACTGCGGGCAGCAAGCTGGCGATGGGAGCTTCTCGCTCCTGGAAATTCGCAAAGGTCAGATCGTCGAAGTCTAGATTATAAAACGTTTTGACGGCCGTCATCAGCCCCAGGTAGTTGTCGGTGACCCGTTTTTCCCAGGGCAGATCCAACTGCAAGGCAACCTGCTTGATATTGGCCTCGGGGCCTTCTAATTCCACAAAGTCGCCAAATGGCAGCTCGTCGAGGACAATTTCCACGCCCTGCCAGGTGAAGGTCTCGCGGTATTTTTCATAAACCTGGGCCGGGGCAAAGCCCAGCCGCGTCAGAATGAGCACGGCCGTGTCAAAATCGCTGACTGTCACTTCCAACTCTTCGCGAACTTTGACTTCGCTGTGGGTATCAGCAGGGGCCAAACCCTTGTAGGTGAGTCGCACGGCCGTATCCTGCCGCAGGCGCAGCAGCTCCTCACCTTGCAACAGCCGGGCGTCGGGCGTATCGAAGCGCACGTTGCGCTCAAAAACGCGCGCTTTGGCCGGATTCGCGCCGGCGGCCACCAGCCGGCGGCGAAACTTGCGGCGGTTGGCTAGCAAAAACTTAACTTCAACTTCCAAATGCGCTGGAGAATGCATAAGACGCCGTTGTCTGTTATTCCCGGTCGCCAATGACGATGAGTACCTGACCTTTTTCCACACTGGCGCCGGCGGAGACGTTAACGGCCGTTACCACCCCTTCCCGCGGCGCGCGCAGCTCGTTCTCCATCTTCATCGACTCCAAAATCACCACCTTCTCGTTGCGCTCCACTACATCGCCCACATCAACCAACGTTCGGATAATCACACCCGGCATAGGCGCCTTGACGCCTGTCTCGTGACCCGTATCCAGGGTTGTCCCTCGGGCCTGCGCCAGCCGAAACGCCCGTTCATCCTGTACAAACACATTGTACAATTCCCCTTCCGCCAGCACTTCCCAGTGATCATCGTATTCATCGACCACTGCTTCCAGGGAACGATTATTCAATAGCAACGACACCATCCCACCGGTCGCCAGGTACTGAAAATCAATGCTGTACTTTTCATCGTTCACCACGATTTCGTTATCCGGCCCAATCTCGATGATATACTCTTTGTCATTAACTTTTGTGTAATATTTCATAATCAGATCACTCTTTCACACAGGTCGCTACCCTTTCCGTTATCGCCGCAGCCGTTGCCACCGGTTATACCATCTCCAGGCGCTGCCACTCTCCGAACTGGCCCCTGCCGGGGCAATAATCTGGCTGGCCTGCATATTGTGATGATGGGCCATCAGTGTGGCCAAAACGGCCGCTTCCATTTCCTGATCCGCCTCCCGATCCGACATACTAAACCGCTCTTCCACAAACTTAGTATCAAAATTACCGGTCAAAAAGCGATGGCTCTCCATCATATGCTGGTGAAAGGGGATGTTCGTCTTAACGCCGGTAATCCTGTATTCCTCCAGGGCGCGCCGCATCCGCAGCACCGCTTCACCTCGCGTCTCGCCAAAACAAATCAGCTTACTGATCATCGAATCGTAATACGGCGTAATCTCATAACCGCGAAAAACTCCCGTATCCACCCGCACCCCCGGCCCCGTGGGCAGGCGCATCGTCGAAATCGTGCCGGTGGACGGCAAATAATTGTTATATGGGTCTTCAGCGTTAATGCGGCATTCAATCGCCCAGCCGCGAATCTTGATATCTTTTTGCTTAAAGCGCAGCCGCCGCCCGCGAGCAATCCGCAGCTGCTCCTGGGCAATGTCGATCCCCGTTACCAGCTCTGTCACGGGGTGTTCCACCTGCAGCCGGGTGTTCATCTCCAAAAAATAAAAATTCTTGTCCCTGTCCACCAGGAATTCAATGGTCCCCGCGTTGACGTAGTTCACCGCTTCGGCGGCAGCCACGGCCACCTCGCCCATACGCCGGCGCAGGCCCTCGTCTACCACAAAGGATGGCGCTTCTTCAATCAGCTTCTGGTGACGGCGTTGTAAAGAACATTCGCGCTCGCCCAGGTAAATGACGTTGCCGTGAGCATCGGCTAAAAGCTGGATCTCAATATGCCGCGCATCGGTGATCATCTTTTCCAGATACACTACGTCATCGCCAAAAGCCGCCAGGGCTTCCCGGCGCGCGCCGGCAATGGCGTCCGGCAGATCTTCGGCCTGGTAAACCGGGCGCATCCCCTTGCCGCCGCCGCCGGCAGCCGCTTTCACCAGCACCGGATAGCCCATTTGATCGGCCGCCGCCTGCATTTCCGTGTCGTTCAGGCCTGGTTCCGTGCCGGGCACGATGGGCACGCCGGCCGCTTTGACCGTTTCGCGGGCTTCTTGCTTGTCGCCCATCACCTTGATGGCGTGCGCCGGCGGCCCGACAAACACGATACCGGCGTCCACGCACGCCTGAGCAAATTCCGCCCGCTCGGCCAGGAAACCGTAACCGGGATGCACCGCCTGCGCGCCGGAGCGTTTGGCTACGTCCAACAGCTTATCAATGCGCAGGTAGCTGTCGCGCGCCGGTGGCGGACCGATGTGGTAGGCTTCGTCGGCGAAGCGCACATGCGGCGCTTTGCGGTCGGCGTCGGAGTAAACGGCCACGGTCTTGATGCCCAACTCGTGACAGGCGCGCAAGATACGCACGGCAATTTCGCCGCGATTGACGATCAATAGCTTGTCGAATTTTTTTGTGAGTAATCCGTCGTCTCTTTTCATGGGTCGATTGATGATTTGCGATTGACGAATTGCGATTACTTAAAAATCGCAAATCGCCAATCGTAAATCTACAGTGGCATATTGCCGTGCTTCTTAGGCGGGTTGCTGTCGCGTTTGTTGCGCAGCATGTGCAGGGCGTTGATCAGGCGCGGGCGGGTTTCGCTGGGCATGATGATGTCATCGATGTAACCACGCTGGGCTGCGATGTAGGGATTGGCGAAGTGCTCCCGGTAATCTTCAACCAATTCCGCTTTGCGGGCCACCGGATCCTCGGCCTCCGCCAGTTCGCGGCGGAAGATAATGTTGACGGCCCCATCCGGCCCCATCACGGCGATTTCGGCTGTGGGCCAGGCCAGGTTCAGGTCGGAACGAATGTGTTTGCTGTTCATCACGCAGTAAGCGCCGCCATAGGCTTTGCGGGTGACCACAGTGATTTTAGGCACGGTGGCTTCGCAGAAAGCGTAGAGCAGCTTGGCCCCGTGGCGGATGATGCCGCCGTATTCCTGGTCGGTGCCGGGCAGGAAACCAGGCACGTCTTCGAACACGATGAGCGGGATGTTGAACGCATCGCAAAAACGCACGAAGCGGGCGGCTTTTTCGCTGCTGTCGATGTCGAGGACACCGGCCAGGACCATGGGCTGGTTGGCGACGATGCCCACGCTGTAGCCGCCCAAGCGGGCGAAGCCGACGACGATATTTTGGGCATAGTGTTCGTGGATTTCGTAGAATTCGCCGTTGTCGACGATGAGGTTGATGGCGTCTTTGATGTCGTAGGGCTTGTTGGGATTGTCCGGGATCAGGCTGTTGAGGGCCTGCTCAGTGCGCAGCGGATCGTCATTGGTGGCTTTGAAGGGCGGATCCTCCATGTTGTTGGCGGGCAGGAAGCTCATCAACTCGCGAATCAAGTAGAGGGCGTCAGCTTCGGAGTCGCAGGCGACGTGAGAGACGCCGCTTTTGGTGTTGTGGGTCATCGCGCCGCCGAGTTCCTCGAAGGTGACGTCTTCGCCGGTGACGGTTTTGACGACGTCGGGGCCGGTGATAAACATGTGGCTGGTGTTTTTGACCATGAAGATGAAGTCGGTGAGGGCGGGGGAGTAGACGGCGCCGCCGGCGCAGGGGCCCATGATGGCGCTGATCTGGGGCACGACGCCGGAGGCCAGGGTATTGCGCAGGAAAATATCGGCGTAGCCGCCCAGGCTGACGACGCCTTCCTGGATGCGCGCGCCGCCGGAGTCGTTGATGCCGATGACGGGCGCGCCGTTTTTCATGGCCATGTCCATAATTTTGCAGACTTTTTCGGCGTGGACGCCGCTGAGGCTGCCGCCGAAGACGGTGAAGTCCTGGCTGAACACGTAGACGAGACGGCCGTCTATCGTCCCCCAGCCCGTGACCACACTGTCGCCCAGATATTGCTGCTTGTCCATGCCAAAGTTGCGCTCCCGATGTACGGCAAACGCATCCACTTCACGGAACGTGCCCCTGTCCAACAGGAGCTCGATCCGTTCGCGGGCGGTTAATTTGCCTTTTTCTTTGTGTTTGGCAATGCGTTTTTCGCCGCCGCCAAGTTGTGATTGGGCGCGAAGCTGGTTGAGTTTCTCAATTTTTGGGTCCATCATGCCGGGATTGCCCCTCCTCTTAGTGATTTGCAAGGGTAACAGGCGGATAAGGTAACGATGTGGCGCGGTTTGTGGCCATACCTGTTCTAACTGTGGGTAAACAATTTAGGGCCGGCGTGACGCCGGCACCTGGTTGCTGAAATAATCGGCTACGGCCGTGCGGTTCAAGGCCCAGTAACTCAGGCCGACAGCGCCCGCCGCCAACAACGCCTCCAGCCCCAGCGTTTGCCGGGCCAGGGCATCAACGGCAAAAACGAGAATCAGGCTGATTTCGTAAAGGGCGTAGCCGGCGATGGCCAGCGGGATCAGGCGGCGGGTAAACGGCCGTTTCCGTCGCAGCGCTTCAGCCAGACCGATGAACACAACGCCCCAGACCAGGGCCAGAATCAGACGAAACGTCGGGTCTGGCCGGGAGGCCAGCTCTTGCAGCAGGCTGCGCTGCTGACCCAGAGCCAACGCGCGGCCCAGGTTCCACACTCCTAAGAGGAAAACACCCCAGAGTGTCAAAGTTACGGATCGTGGGCGTTTGGTGGACGGCGCTGGGTTCATGCTGGCTAGATTGTAGCGGACAAAGCCGGGAGGCGGCAAGCAACGGCCGTTTCCGCTATACTTTGCCGTGATGACACGCTTAAAAGTGGGCCAGCCGGCCCCCAATGCCGCCCTGCAAACCCTGACAGGGCAAACCGTAAACCTGGCAGATTACTGGGGCAACGGCCGTCATACCCTGCTCATCTTTCTGCGCCACCTGGCCTGACTGCCCTGCCGCGACCACGTGGTGCAGTTGGTACCACGCTACGACGAAATCCGCGCCCACCACGCCGAAGTGGTAACTATCTCCTTTGGCACAGAGTATTGGGCCCGGATGTGGCTCCAGGAAACCGGTTCCCCCTTCCGCTTTCTGCTCGACCCGGAACGCGCCGCTTACCATGCTTACGGGCTGAAATCGTCCATTTTGCGCTCGTGGATGCCGCAAAATTTATGGTATTATGCCCGGGCCGTGTGGCAAGGGCGGGAACGGTTCGGCCGGCGGGGCGACCCCCACCAGCTAGGCGGCGATTTTATCATCGACAACCAGGGCATCGTGCGCCTGGCTCATCCCAGCAGCGATCCCACCGATCGCCCGCCGGTAGATCTGCTGCTGCGCACATTAACCCGATTGGCCTGAGATGAACGAACAAGGCATGTACAAAATAGGCGATTTTTCGCAATTGGGGCAGGTGTCTGTGCGCATGCTGCGCCATTACGACAAGCTCAACCTCCTAAAACCGGGCCGCGTCGACGATTGGACCGGGTATCGCTATTACACCCTGGACCAACTGCCGCGCCTGCACCGCATTATGGCCTTAAAAGATTTGGGGCTCTCCCTGGAACAGGTCGGCCAACTGCTAGATGATCCGCACTCCGACGGCCGTCTGCAAACCATGCTGCGCGAACGCCAACAAGCCATCGCCCAGCAAGTTGCCGAAGAGCAGGCCAGGCTGGCGCGCGTTTCCGCCCGGTTACAACAAATCGAACACCTCCATGACCCCATCCCTTACGAAGTGGCCCTCAAAGAGCTGCCCAGACACCACGTAGCCGCCATCCGCGAAGTAGTGCCCCACGTTTCCCAAATGGGGGAGGTGCGTGACCGGATGCTCCGGTATTTATATCGGCGGCTGGTCGATTACGGCCTAGAGGCGGGCATGGAACTGGCCGTTTACCACCTGCGCGCCTATACGGAAACCGACATCGACATGTCGCTGGCGGTGGAAACGCCCCCGGGAACCCAACTGCCCGCCGCCGAAACGGTCCTGCAAGCGTATCATTTGCCGGGCGCGCCGCTCGCGGCCAGCATCGTCTACAAGGGCAGCATGTGGCACATTCCGGACGTGGTGGTGGGTTTATACCGCTGGCTGGGCATGAATGGCTATGCCAGCGCCGGAGCATATCGTGAAGTGCACCTCTTTGGCCGCGAATTAGATCTGTTTGCCGGCGACCGTCCGGAGGAAGCCGTGTTTGAAATTCTCGTTCCCGTCGCGCCGATTACCTGAACGGCCGTTTGCCCGGCCCAGATCACGCCATTTGCTTTTTGCCTCTTGACTCTAACATTGTGTCAGACTGTATCGTGGGGACCACATAAAGAAAACCCAAAGGACCAGGCCAGAGGCACGCCTCCTCTGCCGAAAGGATAAACATGACCAATCAACAAGACCTCCAGGTGATTTTTGGAACCGGGCCGCTGGCCACGGCCGTTATGCGCGAACTCCTGCGCCAGGGCAAACCCATCCGCATGGTCAACACCCGCGGCCAGGCTGATGTGCCCGCCTCTGTCGAAGTTGTCAAGGGGGATGCGTACTCGGTGGAATCGGTGACGGCCGTTACCGCCGGCGCGCAGGTCGTTTACCAATGCGCCCAACCCCCTTACCATCAGTGGCCAGAAAAATTCCCGGCCATGCAGGCGGCCATTTTGGAGGGAACCGCCCGCAGCGGCGCCAAACTGGTGCTGGCCGAAAACCTGTACATGTACGGCGCAGTCAGCGGCAAAATCCGGGAGGAGTTACCTTACAACGCCCACACGCGCAAAGGCAAAACGCGGGCACAGATGGCCCAAAGCGCCCTGGCCGCCCACCAGGCAGGCAAGGTGCGGGTCGCCATCGGCCGTGGCTCTGATTTTTTTGGCCCTGGCGTTCTGGGCTCCACCCTGGGCGAACGGGCCATCTACCCGGCGCTGGCCGGTAAACCGGCGCAAATGGTGGGCAAACTGGACCTGCCCCACACCTATACCTTCATCGACGACTTTGGCAAGGCGCTGGTGGTTTTGGGCGAACGCGAGGAAGCGCTGGGGCGGGCCTGGCATGTGCCCAACGACCGCCCGGAAATCACCCAGCGGGAAATCATGACCCTGTTTTTTGCCGAAATCGGCCTGCCGCCCAAAATGAAGGGCATGGGCAAGTGGATGATGTCGTTGGGGGGCCTGTTTGTGCCCGAGGCACGAGAAACGGCCGAGATGATGTACGAGTTTGAACGGCCGTTTGTGGTAGACAGCAGCCAGTTTGAGCAGACCTTTGGCCTGAAGGCGACGCCGCTGGAAGACGCGGTAGCCCAGACGGTGGCCTGGTACCGGGCGCATCCCGAGGGGCACGACTAACCGTCACGACCTGACAGGCAAGGGAATGCCTTCGACCAGGGGAATTTGCGACGCGGGCAACGGCCGTTTTCGCGGCGGCACCGGCGGGCATTCCCACGCCTCTGCCGGCGTCTCCCGCCGCAGGTCCTTTAGCTTCGGCAAAATGCCGCAGGCAAAACAATGGTTGCGGCAATCCACCCGCGTCTCCTGCGCCTGGCTCATCAGGTAATCCTGCGTCAAAAACTTCTTCGTCACCGCAATATCAATGTGTTCCCACGGGAAAATCTCGTCAATCCGCCGCTTGCGGTGCGTATAAAAAGTTGGCTCCAGGCCCTCGGCGGCAAACGCCTCAAGCCAGGTCGCCTCGGCAAAATGTTCCGCCCAGGCGTCAAACTTCGCCCCGTTTTCCCAGGCACGCGCCACCACCTCGGCCACCCGCCGGTCGCCACGGCTCAGAAAGCCCTCAAACAACGATTCCCGGGGATTGTTCCAGCGCAGCCGCAGCCCCTGGCCGCGCATCTCGTTTTTCAGCAGGTCCAGCTTTTCATAAATTTTGTCCATCTCATCCATCGGCTCCCACTGGAACGGTGTATGCGGCTTGGGGATAAACGTGCTCACCCCCACGTTGACGCTCGCCTTTTTGCCATGGAAGCGCCGCCCTTCGGCCAGCACCGCCTTCGACAGGTCAATGATGGCCTGAACGTCTTCCAGGTCCTCCATCGGGTGGCCGATCATGAAGTAGAGCTTGATCGTCCGCCAATCGCGCCGGTAAATTTCTCGCGCCGTCTCCAGCAGTTCCTCGTGGGACACATATTTGTTGATGGTGTTGCGCATTTTTTCCGTCGCCGCTTCTGGGGCCAGGGTAAAGCCGCCGCGACGGCCGTCGCCCAAATTATCCATGAGCTGCGTCGACACCGACTCAATCCGCAGCGACGGCAGCGAAATGTTCAGGCCCAGGTGGCCAAACTGCTGCCCAATCTGCTCAGTCAGTTCCAGCACATCGGTATAGTCGCTGGAAGAGAGCGAAAGCAAGGCGATTTCTTCATAACCGGTCGATTCCAGGATATCGGCCATGGCTTTGAGAATTTCGGGTAACGGCCGTTCACGTACCGGGCGCGTCACCATTCCGGCATGGCAAAAACGACAGCCGCGTGTACAGCCGCGCATAATCTCAATCGGCGCCCGGTTATGCACCGTTTCCACAAACGGAATGATGAAATCCGTCACCGGCGGCGGCAGCTGCGCCACAATTGTCTTCAAGACTTTAGCCGGCGCTTCCGGCATGTTGGGGGTAATCGCCTGCACTGTGCCATCGTCGTGGTAGCGCACGTCGTAAAAGCGGGGCACGTAGCAGCCTTCGATCTGCGCCACGTAACGCAGCTGCGTTTCGCGGTCCAGGTGGCGCGCCGCCCGCATCACCCCAATAATTTTCAAGATGGCTTCTTCACCTTCGCCGATCACAAACACGTCGATAAACGGCGCCATCGGCTCAGGGTTATAACAGGCGTGCCCGCCGGCAATCACCAGCGGATAGCTTTCATCCCGCTCGGCACTGCGAATCGGCATACCGGCCAGGTTCAGCATGTTAAGCGCATTGGTATACAACTGCTCATAGGGCAAGGTAAACGCCAGCATATCGAATTCGCGCACCGCATGTTTGCTTTCCAACGAAAAAAGCGGGATTCCTCGCTCGCGCATGATGTCTTCCATGTCGGTCCAGGGCGCATACACCCGTTCCGCCAGCAGATTGCGGTGCTTGTTGATGATGTCATAAAAGATCATCAGGCCCAGGTTCGACATACCAATGTCGTAAATATCCGGGAAGGCCAGGGCGACCTTATAGTCGATCTCATCCCAATCCTTGACGATCTGGTTGTATTCGCCGCCGGTATATCGCCCCGGTTTGCTGACCCGGGGCAGGATTCGTTCTAAAGCCAGTTCAATTTGCTCAGGTGTTTTCATAAGGCGCCTATTTTTATGATTTGTGTCTGTTTTATTGATTATAGCAGGTCTCCACTAAATTGTCGGAGCCGGGCAGAAGTATACTCGAGTCTGCCAAAAATCAAGACTTTTTCGCCCTCACACGATTGGTCATGCGCAAATTCAACCTTCATTTTGCCACCCGGCGCATTTGTCGTTTTAAGATTTAATCAAGAATAAAAATCGGTTTCCAGGTCATGCAGCAGGCAGGCCGCTTTCGCCTGGTTTGCCAGAAAAACAGGCCCCAAAACGGTAACTCATCTACATTTGTCATATCTATCGTGCAAAAAGTTGTAATAATAGAGGGTTCCATTTGTACAAATCGCCCCTATAATGACAAACGTGGATGAATGAGAAAACCATGAAAGATCATCATTCAAGAATCCCTCTTTACAGCGGCATCGAATTTCATCGTCGGCTTTTTTGATCAAGGCAGTCCGCAAGCTGCTGGGCGCTGGCAGGTTTTCAGAACAGCATTCATTTGAATAATTTTCGGCACACTGGTTAATCCGAGGTTTTGATACCGGTTATGTCTACGCTTACCACACGCCAAAGAGATATTCTCCAACTGCTCCTGGAGGCCAATGGGCCGCTTGGCGCGGGGGAATTGGCTGAGCAAATGCAGTTAACGCCGCGCCAGGTGAACTATGGCCTAAAAGGTCTGAAAAAGTGGCTGGCGCAGCGGGACGTTGCTCTGGAGGTGACGCCCGGTGTCGGGGCGGAGCTGGCCTGCTCGGCGGATCAGGGGCGGGTACTGACACAGGAATTGACCCGAGACGCTCATTTTCAGCTGGTTCTCTCGGTGGAGCAACGCCAGCAGCTGCTGGCGCTCATGCTGCTGGTGGCCGAGGAACCGTTCATTTTGTATCAGTTGCAACAACTGGCTCAGGTTTCGCGGACCACCATTCTAAAAGACCTGGATGCTGTGGAAGCATGGCTGGAGTCGGGAGGACTGCACCTGGAACGCCGGCAAAACTATGGCGTCTGGGTGGCCGGTCCGGAGCATTTGCTGCGGCAGGCGCTGGCTGCGCTGCTCTGGGGGGAAACAACCCTGGGCCAGCCCTTGACCAAAATGACGCATACCCATGGTCTGACGTTTGAACTGCAGACGGACGCCGACCTGCTGCCGATTGTGAAACAGGCAAGCGCGGCGATGAAGGCGTGGGATACGCGGCGCACTTTTGGCCAGGTGGCCTATGCCGAGGATCAATTAGGCGGCCGTTTTACGGACGATGCAGTTTTGTTTCTGGCGCTGGTCCTGGCTATCCAGACACAGCGGGTGCAGGGGGGCCGGTTGATTGACGGCGAAGGCATTAACTGGACCTGGCTTCAGGAATCGACAGTGTGGGCGACGGCCGTGCAAATTGCGCGTCATCTCGGCCGTAAAGTTCACGGCAACTGGCCGGACAGTGAAATCGCCGCCATTGCCATGCACATCCTGGCCGCGCCGCGCAACGAACGCTGGCCAGGCGACCTGGAAATCGACCAGGCGTTTACCGAATTGATCGACGAACTGGTGCAGCATACGGTGGCCGCTTATGATCTACCGGGCCTGGAACAAGACAAAACCTTGCGCGACGGCCTGGTCATTCACATCATCCCGGCTTGCTTGCGCCACCGCTTTGGCCTCTGGCTGCCCTCTTCCTACCCGGCCATGAATTTATCGGAAAAGTATGCGGTTGAGCGGAACCTGGCCCATAGTCTGGCGGAAGTGATTCAGGCGCGCACGGCCGTTTCCCTGCCCGAAAGCGAGATCAACAACATCGCCCTGCTGCTGCGCGCCGCCTACATCCGCGAACAACCCAATCGCGTGCAAGAAGTCATCGTGGTTTGCCCCAGCGGCATGGCCACCGCCCAACTCCTGGTGGCCCGCCTGAAAACACGCTTTCCACGGCTGGGCAACCTGCGCGTCGTTTCCCTGCGCGAGCTGAACCAACACGTCACAGCCGCCGCCGAACTGGTCATCACCACGGTCCCTCTGCCGGACAGCACCATCAAAAACCAGAGGAATGTTATCCAGGTACACCCACTTCTGTTACCTGAAGATATCGAGAAGATCACCCAATGGCTGGCCTGAACGTCAGCCGCCCAATTTGTCTACAAAACGCTCCGGACGTTTTTTGTAAGGCGGCAATCTGCGCAAATTTCCGCCACCTTTATCCAGCAACCGGTCTGCGCCCTTCAGGAAGCAGGCCACCTGTGTTATTCGAATTGAAGAAGGAGATGTAACATGCGAGAGAAAATTCAAAGTCTGGGCGGGTTTTTGGCAGGAATGATCATTCCCAACATTGGGGCGTTTATTGCCTGGGGGTTGATCACAGCCCTCTTCATCCCCACCGGTTGGATTCCCAACGAACGGTTTAGCGAACTGGTCGGCCCCATGATTACCTATCTGCTGCCGCTGCTGATTGGTTATACCGGCGGCACGATGATTTATGGCGCGCGCGGCGGCGTCGTCGGCGCGGCGGCGTCTATGGGCGTCGTAGTGGGCGCGGACATCCCCATGTTTTTAGGGGCCATGATTATGGGCCCGTTGGGCGGCTGGTCGATCAAGAAGATTGATGAACTGCTGGAAGACAAGATTCCGGTTGGTTTTGAAATGCTCATCAACAACTTCTCCTCGGGCATCTTAGCCATCGTCCTCATCCTGGTTGGTTATCTGGTCGTTGGCCCGGTGGTGGAAGCCATCAGCAATGTGTTTGGTAAAGGCGTCGATATCCTGGTGACCAACAACCTGATTGCCCTGGCGGCCATCATCATTGAACCGGCGAAAGTGCTTTTCCTGAACAACGCCATCAACCACGGCATTCTGGCGCCGTTGGGCGTGCAGCAGGTGCAGGAGCAGGGGTACTCGCTGCTGTTCTTGCTGGAAACCAACCCTGGCCCCGGCCTGGGTCTGCTGATTGCCTACTATATCGCCGGCAAGGGTTTGCTGAAGCAGTCGGCTCCCGGCGCGATGATCATCCATTTCCTGGGCGGCATCCACGAAATTTATTTCCCCTACGTGCTCGCTCATCCCATCATGATTTTGTCGGTGATGGCCGGCGGTCTGGCGGCGGATTTCTGGTTCTCCATTTCGGGCGCCGGTCTGGTGGCCACGCCATCCCCTGGCTCCATCTTTGCTTATCTGGCCGTCATCCCGTTGGGCAAACACTTCTCGGTGCTGACCGGCGTGGCGATTGGCACGGTGGTGGCCCTCCTGGTGGGCGCGTTGATCTTGCGGGTGCGGCCGGTACCTGAAGAAGATTATGAAAAAGAAGCTGAAGAAGCCGGCCTGACGGCCGTTCCCGGACTGGGCGACTAATGATCGTGGTACGTGATGCGTGATGCGATCGACGTATCACGCATCACGCATCACCCAAAAGGAGCAACCATGACAAACTCTATCCCTGCATCCCAAGTAAACACCATCATCCTGGCCTGCGAAGCAGGCATGGGTTCCAGCCTCATGAGCGTCAACGCGCTCAAGAAGAAGTTGAAGCAAGCCAAAGTCAGCAACGTGACCGTCGTGCACAAACCGGTGCGGGCCATCCCCAGCAATACGCAGGTGGTTGTGGTGCACAAAGGGCTGGCGAAAACGGCGCAGAGCAAAGCGCCGGATGCCGTGGTCGTGGCCTTTAGCCAGTTTCTCAATGACCCGGCCTTTGATGGCATCGTCAATGCGTTTACCAGCAACGGCGACATTGTCAGCAACCTGGAGTAAGCTCATGACTATTTTGTCTGTCGAGAGAATCTGCTTAGGGGCCACGGCCGTTGACAAAGCCGACGCCATTCGCCAGGCCGGCCAGCTGCTGGTGAGCAGTGGGTGCGTGCAGGCGGCGTATGTGGATGGCATGTTGGCCCGTGAAGAAACCATGTCCACCTACCTGGGCAACGGCGTTTCCATCCCCCATGGCCAATTCGACAACCGCGCCGACATTTTGCAGACGGGCATTTCGGTGCTGCAAGTGCCGGCCGGGGTGGAATGGGAAGACGGCGAAAAGGCTTACCTGGTGATCGGTATTGCCGCTTCTTCCGACGAGCATGTCGGCGTGCTGGCGAATCTGGCCGAAGTGATCGAAGACGAAGATATGACCCAGGCGCTGATCCAGACATCAGACCCCCAACTCATCCTGACTCAACTTGGCGCGGCAAGGGCGGAGGTTGATTAGCGGGAAAAGGGCAGTCTATTATGAAAGAACAGGACCTGACGATTCACAATCCCACCGGCTTGCATGCGCGACCGGCGAAGGTGTTTGTGAATACCGCCAAGCAATATCAATCGGACATTCGCGTGCAGCATGGGGCGAAGAAGGCCAACGCCAAGAGCCTCATCTCCATGCTGACCCTGGGTGTGGAGTGTGGCAGCGAGATTCGGATCATTGTCGATGGCGCGGATGAAGAGGAAGCGCTGACGGCATTGGTTACGGCCGTTGCCGACGGCCTAGGCGAAGACCACCATGCACCTGAGGAGACGGCCGTTCCCCCCACCGCACCCGCCAACGGCCAACAAACCACACCCACCGCCACGGCCGTTCTGCCGGCCAACGTCATCAAAGGCATTCCCGCCGCGCCGGGCATCGCCATCGGCCCCATTTACCATCTCCAACACGAAGAAATCACCATCGACGAAACCTTTCGCGGCGCGTCGGTCGAAGAAGAAGCCCTGCAAAAAGCCCTCGACCGCGCCCGGGGCCAACTGGTCACCCTGCATAAACAAATGGTGCAGTCCACCAGCGCCAGCGAAGCCGCTATCTTTGAAGTTCACCAGGAAATCCTGGAAGACCCCGACCTGCTGGACGCCGTATTGGAGCGCATCCACAAGCAGCAAAGCGCCGCCCGCGCCTGGCAGATCACCATCGACGCCCGCGCCAAAGCCATGGCCGCTCTCAACGATCCGCTGCTGGCCGGGCGCGCCGCCGACATTCAAGACGTGGGCTACCGCGTGCTGCGCCTGCTGATGGGCGGCGACGAGCAGCAAGTCAGCTTGCCGGATCAACCGGTGATCCTGGTCGCTGCTGACCTGTCGCCCTCGGATACCGCCTCGCTAGACCGGGGCAAAATCCTGGGCTTTTGCACGGCCGCCGGCGGCCCGACGGCCCATTCAGCCATCATTGCGCGCGCGTTGAGCCTACCGGCGGTGGTCAGTGCGGGCACGGCCGTTCTGGACATTCCCAACCTCACCCCTGTCATCCTGAATGGTTCCGACGGCACTCTCACCATCGAGCCGGACGCCGCCGCCGTGGCCAAGGCCCAGGCGCAGCAGCAAGCCTGGCAGGCGGCCATGAGCCGCGCCGCCGCCACCGCCGCCGAACCGGCCATCACCCAAGATGATCATCGCGTGGAAGTCGTCGCCAACATCGGCGGACTGAAGGACGCGCAGAAGGCCGCCACCGCTGGGGCGGAGGGCGTGGGCCTGTTACGCACGGAGTTTCTCTTTCTGGAACGCACCGAAGCGCCCACAGAATTGGAGCAGTTTGAAGTGTACCGCGACGTGGTGCAAGCCTTAAACGGCCAGCCGGTTATTGTGCGCACGCTGGACATCGGCGGGGATAAACCCCTGCCCTACATCAGTGTGCCGCCGGAAGCCAATCCATTTTTGGGCGAACGCGGCATTCGGCTGTGCCTGAACAGGCCAGAATTACTGCGCCAGCAGCTGCGCGCCATCCTGCGCGCTGCCGCGTTTGGCCCCTTGCGCATCATGTTTCCCATGGTGGCCGACCTGTCGGAATGGCGGGCGGCCCGGGCGATGGTGGCCGAAATCCAGGCAGAGCTGGGCGCGCCGGACGTGGAAGTGGGCATCATGATCGAAGTGCCCTCGGCCGCGCTGATGGCCGATGTCTTCGCCCAAGAGGTGGACTTTTTCTCTGTGGGCACGAACGATCTGACCCAATACACGCTGGCGATGGACCGGATGCACCCGTCTTTGGCGGGTAAATCGGATGGGCTGCACCCGGCGGTACTGCGCTTGATTGCCCGCACTGTTGCAGCGGCGCACGCCCATGGCAAATGGGTGGGCGTCTGCGGCGAACTGGGCGCCGACCCGCAAGCCGTGCCGATTCTGGTGGGTTTAGGCGTGGATGAACTCAGCGTCAGCGTGCCGTCCATCCCGTCGGTCAAGGCGCAGATCCGCGGGCTGACGCTGGCGGCGGCCCAGACCACGGCGCAAGAAGCCCTGGCCTGCGGCACGGCCGTTGAAGTGCGTGAAAAGATGCAAACGGCCGTTGCCTGAGCCGCTATCCAGATTGGACCAATCTTGAAAGATTGGTCCAATCTCATCCCGGCCAAAATCACAAGTGATTGCACCCAAAAACAGAAGAGCTTTTTTAAAAAGTAGAAGAGATTTTTAAAAAAACTCTTCTGATCTGAGGCCAAATCTCTTCTGTTTTTACCCTCCCGCACTTGTCCCGTTTTTGCCCGCAAAAGATGGTGAACTGCGCCCCTTTTGTGATGGTTCCCAAGACCTTATTTGCTTTGCGTCTAAACCTCACGAGGTTTGGGACAAAATGTCGTGAGGTTTAGGGCAAAATGTCGTGAGATTTTTTAAAAATGTCGTGAGTTTTTTAAAAAATGTCGTGAGGTTTTAGGCAAAACCTCACGAGGTTTTTGCCCAAACCACGCGTGTTTCCGTTGGGCCAGTCCCAACACCTTACCTGTGCGCTTTGGGAACTTTAAGAAATAAATTTGGTAAATGCTGCGTCATGCTGAGCGCAGCGAAGCATCCCCTTCGCCTGAAACAACCGAGTGGGGGAGATTCTTCGCTCCGAAGACTGCGCTCAGAATGACAGGCCATTACCTGATTATTTTCTTAAGCGTTCCTTAACGCACCACCGCAAGAAGAGGTGATCCATGTCATCGAAATATGAGTTATACCGTGAAGCAAAAACGGCCGTTCCCGACAAAACCTGGGCCTGGAATATGTATGGCGCCGGGATTGAGAACATCGGGCAAGACGGCCGTCCCGAACAATTCCCCGTCCCCCACCCCGGCCCTAACCAGATGCTGGTGCGCATCGACAGTGTGGGCATGTGCTTCTCCGATGTGAAATTGATCAAACAAGGGGGCAGCCACCCCAAATTGTACAATCGCGACCTGCGCCAGGAGCCGACGCGCCTGGGGCACGAAGTCACACTTACCGTGTTAGAAGTCGGCGCAGAATT
>ERZ795053.2161-NODE-2161-length-24125-cov-6.826880_pt1 | contig 24125 bp, 20 predicted proteins | sample MGYA00375137_ERZ795053 | MGnify/ENA primary metagenome ERZ795053 (study PRJEB30182, sample SAMN05720284) | activated sludge metagenome | isolation source: Anaerobic digester | place: Hong Kong | collected 2014-12-17 ...
CCTACCCCGGCCACGACGCGCCCACCCGCACCTACACCCTCATCTGTGATGAGCCTGCAATGTTCGGGACTTTGCGTCCAGAGACGGCGACGATCTCACGTACGAGGTAATTCACCCCGACGACTTCTTTGTCCTTGTCGATCACATCGTCCCCGGGCTCGTTGTCGCGGCGATTTCTCGCCAGATCCTCTATTGGAGTGCGAGAGCTCCAGACGTCGACCTCGTTGGCCAACTGCGTCGAGCTGGCTGCCCTTCCTTCGCGGCGCGGGTCCTCCAGCATTTGCAGCGTCGAGCCTTGACCAGCGGTTAGGGACGGCAGAGTGAAGGCGCTGCCGCTCCTCGGCGCGATCGGCGTGCTCGCGACCCCCACCGAGAGGCCCTCCGTCTCCCGCTGGCTCTATCGTATCGGCGTCACGTCGACCGACTTCGACCGTCGTCGTCCTCGCCCTGTCGGAGCAGCCGCTCCCGATCGCCACGGCAACCGCGAGCTGATCGATCGGGGGCGGGCGGGCTAGCTGTCGGGGACGTCGCCCGCGCCGGTCGCCGCGCGGTAGCGGCCCGGGGTGGTGCCGAAGTGGCGGACGAAGTGCCGGGCGAGGTGCCGGTCGTCGACGAAGCCGGTGCGGTGCGCGATCTCGAGGATGGGCAGGCTGGTCATCGCGAGCAGCGTTGCGCTGGAACGCAGTCGAGCATCCCGTCGGTATGCCGCCGGCGCCACGCCGACGTGCTCGCGAAACCGGCGCCGCCACGTCTCGTAGGGCATGCCGACCTCGTCGGCGACGGCGTGCAGGTCGGGACTGTCGTCGCCGGCGAGCAGCTGCATCGACCTCGCGAGCCAGCCGGAGGTGCGGTTGGGTCGTGCCGGCTCGGGGGTGATCGTGCGCTCGAGCACGCCGAGCAGCTCGAGCGCCTCGGCGTCCTGCGTGGCGACGGTCGCCGGGGGTGCGGCGATCCGCACCCGCTCGAGGTATGCCGCGAGCCGCTCCGGCTCGCGGGCCGTGAAGACCCGGCCGGGGCCGCCGAGCGCGCCCTGCCGGACGGCCAGGTCGAAGAGCGGACCGCGGAAGGCACAGTAGGTCTCGTCCCAGACGTGACCGAACTCCGGCCCGTACCAATGCCGTTCGCCAGGCCGGACGACGACGAGCATTCCGGGGAGCAGATCCACGTGCGAGACGTCGTCGCGATAGGAGCCGGCTCCGCCGGTGACGAGCATGACCGCGTGGGACGGGTAGCGGCGCGGGTGTCTCGGGTGGACCCCGGCCCCGCCGCTCACCCGCCCGACGAGCTCGACCCGACCGAGGCGCACCGGGAGGGCGGGTCGCACCGTGACGTAGGAGCCGGCTGGGCCGGCCGAGGTGACGGCTCTCGTCGAGCTCATGACCAGAACGTACCGTTCACTGCCACAGTATGCCGCTCATCGGCGGCTGACCGGGCCACGATGTACCGCATGACGACGATCACCGCCCTCGCCGACCGGCACCTCCTCGCCCAGGACCAGGTCGCCACCTACCGGCGCGACGGCCACCTGCTCGTGCCGGGCCTGGCCACCGCAGCCGAGGCGGCGCCCTTCGTGCCGGCGATCGCGGCCGCGACAGCGCGGCATACCGAGGGATTGGCGCCACTCGCCGAGCGGGACACCTACGGCCAGGCGTTCGTCCAGGCGATGAACCTGTGGCGCAAGGACGAGACGGTCGCGGCATACGTCATGGCCACCCGATTTGCCTCTGTCGCAGCGCAATTGCTCGACGCGCCGGCGGTGCGGCTCTATCACGACCAGGCGCTCTTCAAGGAGCCGGGCGGCGGTCACACCCCGTGGCACCAGGACGCGACCTACTGGCCGCTCGACGGCCACCGCTGCGTGACCATGTGGATGCCGCTCGTGGACGTCGTGCCCGAGATGGGCGGGCTGACCTTCGCCAGCGGCTCGCATCTCGACGGCCCGCTCAGCGACGTCACGATCTCGGACGCGAGCGAGGCGCACTTCGAGCACGTCGTCACCGAGCGGGGCTTCGCGCTGGCCGAGCCGCGGCCGATGCGCGCCGGCGATGCGAGCTTCCACTCCGGCTGGACGGTGCACCGCGCCGGCGGCAACGGCACCGGCACGCTGCGGGCGGTGATGACGGTGATCTACTTCGCCGACGGGCTCACCGTGCAGGAGCCGACCAACCCCGCCCAGCAGAACGACCTGCGCACCTGGCTGCCCGGCCTGCGCCCCGGCGACCTCGCGGCCAGCCCGCTCAATCCTGTTCTCGCCCAACCGAGCTGACGGCCGACCCTCAGCGCGCTGCCCTGTCGTCCGTGTACTCCCTCGTCAACGCCATGAGGTCCCGCCCGCGGTCATAGCCCCGTGTGGTCACGAGTCGGGCCAGCTCAAGCGCCTCCGCTGCGTCGTCGTCCGTCAGGACGGGCCGAAGCGCTCGCAGGTCCATAGCGTCCTGCGGCCGCGCACCATCGTCGCGGGCGAGCAGCTTGAGCACGACGAGGTGCGCAGACCGGGCGACCGGGAGCCGCAGCTGGGGCAGGATCTCCAGCAGCTCGGCTGCCTCGACGATCTCCGGCTCAACTCCCGACGACGCGAAGAGCAGGTCGACGAGCACCGAGCCGGGCACCGGGGAGATCAAGCGTGCCGCAGCCAGGCGCTGCGACTGCTCGTGTTCGACGACAGCGGCGACCTGGTAGCCGATGCCGGTCAAGTCATGGACCAGCCGCTCGGCGTCAGCGTCGTGCTCCACCGACACACACACGTCGACATCACGGGTGAAGCGCGGCGCCGCGCGAGTCGACACCGCGAAGCCACCGACCAGTGCGTAGCGGACCCGCAATCGTGCGAGGTCCGCGACGAGTCGGCGCAGCGACTCCTGCACCGACCCGGTCAACGAGGGGGCCTCGGCAGAAAGCGTGTCGACGGCGGGCCAGGATGGTCGCCGTGCGGCGCGCCCGGCCGATCATGGCGCCAGCGCAGGACTGCGCCCTCCACCTCGTCGGCCCCCCAGTCGGGGTGCTCGCGGCTCAGCCGGCTGCGCACCAGCTGCTCACCAACCTCGGCCATCTCCAAGGCCATCCGCAGACGCTCCTCAGGAGTGGTCGCCGACATGCCCGGATTCTAGTGTCGGCACCCGCGGGCGGCTGGCGGCCTGCTCACGACCCGGTGACCTGCGCGAGGGCCTCGTCGAGCGGCTCCCGCCCGGTGGGCCGCACCACCCGGGCCACCTCGACCCCGTCGCGCAGGAAGATGAGCGTCGGCCACAGCTTGACCCGGAAGGATCGGCCGAGCGGTCGGCCCGGGCCGTCCTCGACGCCGACGAGCGGCACGTCGGGGTGGTCGGCGAGGGCAGCCACGACATGCCGCTCGGCCGCCCGGCAGTAGCCGCACCACTGCGTGCCGAAGGCCACGACGAGCGGCCCGGTCGTCTCGTCGAGGTCCTGCCTGGTCGGTTGCTGCTCGCGGTAGTCGGTCACCCGGACAGCATCGCAGCCGTGGCGCATTCACGTTCGGCACCGGCCCGCCCTTGTCCACCGCGGCACAGTGGGACATATTGGGCGCACCCGGCGCGGCTCTCCCACTCGATTCGAGGTATCGCCCATGTTCGGACCTCTCGCCCCGCACCGCCTTCGTCGCCGAGCCGGTTGGCTCGCCATCGCCACCACCCTGGCGGTCGGCTCGATGGCCGGCCCCGCGACCGCTGCGCCGGCTGCTCCGCCCGGAGCCGCCCTCGACCTGGGCTCCCGGGTCGTCGTCTTCGACCCGAGCATGCCGACGGCTCAGATCAAGGCGACCTTCGACCGGATCGCCGCCGCGCAGACCGACGCCGAGATGGGCACCGAGCGCTGGAGCCTGCTCTTCAAGCCGGGCACCTACGGCACGGCGACCGAGCCCCTGCAGGTCACCGTCGGCTACTACACCGAGGTCGCCGGCCTGGGCGCCGACCCGGGCGACGTCGTCATCAACGGCAAGGTCGAGGTCTACAACCGCTGCCTCGGCGACGGCGGCACGACCAACTGCATCGCCCTCAACACCTTCTGGCGCACCCTGGCCAACCTCACCATCGACGTCAACGGCACCGGCCAGGACGGCTGTCGCGCCTCGTCGAACTTCTGGGCCGTCTCCCAGGCCGTCTCGATGCGCCGCGTGCAGGTGCGCGGCGGCAACCTGTCGCTCATGGACTACTGCACGGCCGGCCCGCAATACGCCAGCGGCGGCTTCATGGCCGACAGCCGCGCCGGCGTGGTCATCAACGGCTCGCAGCAGCAGTGGTTGACCCGCAACAGCTCGGTCGGGGTGTGGACCAACGCCGTGTGGAACCAAGTCTTCTCCGGCGTCGAGGGCGCCCCGAGCGACGCGGCATTCCCCAACCCGCCCTACACCACGCTCGAGCGCACGCCGCTGAGCCGGGAGAAGCCCTACCTCTTCGTCGACTCCGCGGGCCAATGGCAGGTGCGCATCCCGTATGCCGCGTCCGGCACGCGCGGGGTCAGCTGGTCGGCCGGGCCGACGCCCGGCCGCACGGTGCCGTTGAGCGACTTCCACGTCGTGCATCCCGGAGATGCGTGGTCGTCGATCAACTCCGCTCTCGCGCAAGGCAAGAGCCTGCTCTTCACCCCCGGCCTCTATGACGTCGCCCGGAGCATCCGGGTCACGCGCCCCGGCACCGTGGTGCTCGGCATGGGACATGCCACGCTCACCGCCGTCGGGGGAGCGACCCCGCTCGTCGTCGAGGACCGAGCCGGCATCGTCGTCGCCGGGCTCACCATCGACGCCGGCAGCACCGAGTCCAGTGCCCTGCTGACCGTCGGTGCCTCACCCGCCCAGGGGCAGGGGCCCAGCGGTCGCCCGGACGTCTCGACCTCGACCGACCCGCTCACCCTCTCGGACGTCTACTTCCGGGTCGGTGGCCCGCACATCGGCAGGACCCGCGCCGTGCTGGTGGTCGAGAGTGACCACGTCCTCATCGACCACACCTGGGTGTGGCGGGCCGATCACGGCGTCGAGGGCTTCAGCGCCGGCGTCGAGGGCGACACCGACCGCTGGCGCACCAACACCGCTGCCAACGGCGTCATCGTCAGCGGCGACGACGTCACCGCGACAGGTCTGTTCGTCGAGCACTTCCAGCAGCACAACACGATCTGGACCGGTGAGCGCGGCGTCGTCGTGCTCTACCAGAACGAGCTGCCCTACGACCCGCCCACTCAGGCCGACTGGACCCAGCCGGACGGCACGCTCGGCTATGCGGGCTACCGGGTCGGCGACCAGGTGCAGACCCACACGCTCTACGGCGGCGGCAGCTACGTCTACAACCGCAACAACCCCGCCATCGTGACCCGGGCCGGCTTCCAGGTGCCCACCCGAGCCGGAGTCACACTCACCCACGTGCTCACCGTCAACCTCGGCGCGGGCACGATCCGGCATGTCGTCAACGACGTCGGCGGCCAGGTGGACAACTCGAACACGGGCACGCCGGCCTGCGTCGCGGCATACCCCTGATCCTGGTCGGCCACCTGTCACGCAATCCTTGACCGAATCTCAACCCGGACTGCACGACGCGTCTGAACCGGGGTCGGTCATGCTGGGGCATCATGCCTCTCACTCGTCGCCAGCTGCTTGTCGCCGGAATCGGGGCGGGGGTGGCCGGGCTCGGCGCGTGCACGCCGAGCACCGGTCACGACGCGCACGCCCCGAGCCGCAGCTTCGGCCCGCCCAGTGCGGCGCCCACGAGCGCCGGTCAGCGGGTCGTCGAGCGCAGCCTCACCGCGGCCCCGGTCACCTGGGATCTCGCCGGCCGAGCCGTGCAGACCTGGGGGTATGCCGCGCGCGTGCCGGGCCCGCTCGTGCGCGCCACCGCCGGCGACCTGGTGCGCGTCACCCTGGACAACCAGCTGCCCGCGGACACGACGATCCACTGGCACGGCATCCGGCTGCGCAATGCCGCGGACGGAGTGCCGGGCCTGACCCAGGACCCGGTGCGGCCGGGCGGACGCTTCGTCTACGAGTTCACCGCCCCCGACCCGGGCACCTACTTCTTCCATCCGCACGTCGGCCTGCAGCTCGACCGGGGTCTCTATGCGCCGATGGTCATCGACGACCCGCGCGAGCCTGGCCGCTACGACCACGAGTGGATCGTCGTCCTCGACGACTGGCTCGACGGCACCGGCCGCACGCCCGACGACGTGCTGGCCACGCTGATCGCCGACGGTGGTGGGGCCTCGACCGGGCCGATGGGCGGCATGGGCGGCATGGGGCACGACATGGGCGGCATGGGTCATGACGGGATGGGCCCGCCGCCGTGGGGGCACGGCGGCGACGTCGCCTATCCGCTCTTCCTCATCAACGGCCGGCCGCCGGCCGACCCCGAGGTGCTCGCCGCCAAGCCGGGCCAGCGGGTCCGGCTGCGGATCGTCAACGCGGCCTCCGACACGATCTTCACGGTGGCGCTCGGTGGCCACCGGCTCACCGTGACCCACACCGACGGCTTCCCGACCGCGCCGACCGAGGTCGACGCGGCATACCTGGGGATGGGGGAGCGGTACGACGCGGTGGTGACCCTCGGCGACGGTGTCTTCCCGCTGGTCGCGCGGCCCTTCGGCAAGACCGAGGGCGGGCAGGCGCTCGCGCTCGTGCGGACCGGGGCGGGGCAGGCGCCGGGGCCGGACGTCACGCCGGCCGAGCTGTCCGGGCAGGTGCTCATCGGGTCACAGCTGCAGCCGGGGCCGGGCAGCACGCTGCCGGTCAAGGAGCCGGATGCGACCGTCCAGCTCACCCTGCAGGGCTCGATGAAGCCCTACCGGTGGGGCATCAACGGCGCTCCGCACGGCCACAACACGCCGCTCACCGTGAAGGCGGGCCAGCGGCTGCGGATCATGGCGCTCAACATGACGATGATGACCCACCCGCTGCACGTGCACGGCCACACCTTCGCGCTGCGGTCGGGGCTGCGCAAGGACACCGTGCTCATGGCGCCGATGCAGTCGATGGCGCTGGACCTCGACGCCGACAACGTCGGGGACTGGATGGTCCACTGCCACAACGCCTATCACGGCGAGGCAGGGATGATGATCACCCTCACCTATGTCTAGGGAGCGACGATGACGAGGACCCGGGCCCTCCCGGTGCCGACCGGTCAGCCGCCGAGTCGGCGCTCGGTGCTGCTGGCTGGAGCTGCGGTGCTCGGGGCCGTGGCGCTCGCCGGCTGCAGCTCCGGCAGTATGCCGCCCGGCCCGGTGGCGACCACTGGTGGTGCGGGTGGTGGTGCGGCGGGCCGGACGAGCGGGACGGGCGGGGCGAGCCGATCCGGCGGCTCCGGTGGCACCGGCAGCCAGGCCGAGCGGCTGCGGGCCTATGGGCTGTCGGCGGCGCAGCTCACCTTCACCGTCGCCAAGAGCCCGACCTGCTCGTGTTGCTCGGCGTGGATGAGCTATGCCCAGGAGCTCGGCGCGCAGGTCACCGGCACGCACCCGCCGTCGCTCGAGGCCGCCTTCCGGGACGCCGGCATCCCGACTGCGCTGCAGTCCTGCCACCTGGCCACGAACGGCGAGGGCGTGCTCGTCGTCGGGCATGTGCCGATGGTTCACGTCGCCAAGTTCCTCAAGAGCCGGACGGCGCAGGACCGCGCGCTCGTCGTCCCCGGTATGCCGATCGGCTCGCCGGGCATGGACGCTGCGGTGCTCGAGCCCTACGACGTGCTCGTGCTGTCCGCCGACGGCTCGACGCGGGTCTTCGCTCGGGTGGCGACGATGGCGGACCAGCTGCTCTGAGCGCCGCGGGCTACGTACATTTTCGGCTACTCACTAGCCGATTTATCGGCTAGTGAGTAGCCTTTTCTGCATGGCAGATGGTCTGGGCTACCTGCCGCGCCACATCGACGCGGTCCTCGCGGATGCGCTGAGCAACGCGTCGGTGATCCTGCTCGACGGGCCGAGGGGCGTTGGCAAGACGACGTCGGCGGCGCGGCTGTGCGCCTCTCGGGTCATGCTGCCGAGAGATCTGTACGTGCTCGCCGTGGACGCCGAGCGGTACCTAGCGGCTTTGGAGCCGCCGGTTCTGCTCGACGAGTGGCAGCTCGCCGGAACGGAGCTGCTGTGGACGGTGAAGCGTCTCGTTGACGCGGACCCCTCGCCCGGCCGGTTCCTGTTGACCGGCAGCGTCGAGCCGGCGGCATACGGACCCACCTATCCGTTGACCGGTCGCGCGGTGCGCGTGGTGATGCGCCCGATGAGCTGGGCCGAGCTGGCTGGCCGGGGCGATGGCGAGCCTTTCCTGAAGGAGTTGGTCGACGGCGCTGAAGCGCCGATCGGTCGCCAGGTCCCGGAGTTCGATCTCGAGCTGCTGGCCCGCCCCGGCTTTCCCGGAGCCCGGGCGACGCCGGACCCCGGCATCTTCCTCGAGGCGTATGCCGCGGTGGTCTCACAGCGTGCCGGTGAGGAGGGTCGGGATACCTCGCGGCTGCTGCGGGCGATGCGGGTGCTCGCCACGCTTTCCGGCCAAGCGGTGCCTGATCAGCGCATCTGGGAGTCCGCCGATGTCAACAAGGCGACGTGGAAGCATTATGACGACCTGCTCACGCGAGTCCATCTGTCTGCGCCGCTCGGTGCCTTTGAAAGCAGCCGGCTCTCGCGACTGACGGCATACCCCAAGCGCTTCCTCGCGGACACGGCGCTTGCGCTGGCCTTGGCCGACCGCACGGTGGCGGACCTTCGAGCCGACCCGACCACCGCTGGCCGCTTCGTCGAGTCCTTCGTCATGCAGCAACTGCGGCCGCAGGTGGAAGCTGTCGGCGGGTCATTGATGCATGTGCGGACCGCGGCCGGCGAGCACGAGGTCGACGCGGTGGTCGAGACGTCGAAGGGACTCTTCGCGTTCGAGGTCAAGCACGGTCGACATCCTGGCCGGGCCGATGCGGCTCAACTGGACTGGTTGCGAGACAGGCTTGGGGACCGGTTCCGACACGGCTTCGTCGTGCACACCGGCGGTGAGTGCTACCCGCTGGGGGAGCGGATCGTCGCCCTGCCGGTGGGTGCGCTCGCGGGAGCGTGACCAGCCGACCCGATGGGAGTAACTTTCCCGTGATCGCCCGCCTTGGCGGGATGAGCCGAGATGGCGCTGATACTCGGCATCCGCCCTGCGCGAGCGGGGACCTGGCACCCATGACGGTGTCATGCGAGGCTCGAATAACAGATGCCGTTGCTACTCTGAATAGACTGGTTGTCACGGCTTCTATAGTGAGTTAACCTTCGGATCAGGCGACTGCTGGTCGCCCCGCCAGTGAAAAGCCGGGAACGAGCGCTGGAACGCTCGTCCCCGGCCCAGGCACTAGACGCACCTGCTGGAACGCACGCGAGTCTAGGGCCTGCGTCGGCGTCCGTGAAGCGTCGGAGGGCTCTTTCATGCACACTCACCGTTGCCGTGTCCAGTTGCGCGGTGCGCGCGGTTGTCAGCACCAGATGTGTTACCCCATCCCGCGGGCCGTGCCCAGCGAGTGGCGCTGCGATACGCAGGAACCGTCTGGCTACGGCGACAGCGGCGGCGCACCTGCCTGCGGTTGCGCCGTCCCGACCGACGTGGAGGCTCAGATCCTCCGGCAACTCCGGGACGACCTGCTGGAGTGTCGACGTCGGGGATTCGTGATGGTCCTTTCCCCATGAGCGGGAGCATCTCGACGAGCGCTTGTCGGACCCCTGTGCTTTGGTTAGGCCAAAGGGGTGAGTGCCGATGACCCAGACCTGGTCACCAGCCGTCCTGGCCGCATGGGGCAAGACCGACGCCACGACCGGCGAGTTCCTTCGCCTGCACCGGCACCTCGAGGATGCCGCCGCGATGGCCGCAGCGCTGTGGGACAGCTGGCTCCCCCGATCGGTCAAGGCAACGATCAGCGCGGGGTTGCCCGGCGGATTGGAGGACGGCCGCCGCCTCTATGTCTTCCTGGCCGGAGTGCATGACATCGGGAAGATGGCGCCATCCTTCGCGGCCAAGGTGGCGAAGGTCCCCGGCATGGCCTGGGTTCAGGACCGCATGGTCCAGGCCGACCTGCCCTTCCCGCTCGATCGCGGCGACGGTCCCCCACCGCCGCACTGCCGAGTCGGCCAGTTCATTCTCGAGGAGTGGTTCGCGAGAGTAGTCGCCGAAGCAGGAGGCGTTCCGGACCGGCAGATCGCCAGGCAGTATGCCGCGCCCGTAGGGGCACATCATGGCGTGCCACCAAGTGTGGTTGATCTGGTCAACACGAAGAGCCGACCGCACACCGTCCACCACAAGGGGGCCTGGAGGGCCGCACAGGACGAGCTGCTCCATGGCATGGCGACGGCGGCCGGCGCAATCGACCGCCTCCCACGCTGGCTGACGACTCCCCTCCCGGTAACCGCCCAGATGCAGCTGTCCGGGGCGATCGTGGTTGCCGACTGGCTCGCCAGCGACCAGGCCAGGTTTCCCTTCACCGACCTGAGCACCTCGGCCGAACGAGCAGCGGCGACCCTTGCGGGCTGGGACCTTCCTCCGGCGTGGACCGCGGACCCACCGGACAACGAGGTGCAGGACCTTCTGTCACGGCGCTTCCCAGGCCTCGCAGGTGTGGAGGTCAGGGGCGTCCAGCGGGCTGCCGTCAAGGCAGCTCAGGCGATGACGCGCCCCGGCCTGCTGATCGTCGAGGCCGGGATGGGGGAGGGCAAGACCGAGGCGGCCCTGCTCGCCGGCGAGATCCTGGCCGCGAAGTTCGGCCTGGGCGGCGTCGTCTTCGCTCTTCCGACCCAGGCGACCTCCGACGGCATCTTTCCGCGGCTTCGCGATTGGGTCGGCACGCTCGGCACCCCGCGGACCAGCATCTTCCTCGCCCATGGCAAGGCCGCGCTCAACGAGGACTACCGAATCCTCGCCCACGCCGGCAGGATCGCTGGCGTCGGCGACCCGGAGGACATCGGCGATCAGGTCGCTGTCGTGACCTCGTGGCTGCGGGGGCGCCGACGCGGCATGCTCGCGAACTTCGTCGCAGGCACCATCGACCAGGTCCTCTTCGCGGCACTGAAGGCACGGTTCGTCCCGCTGAGACATCTTGCGCTGGCCGGAAAGGTTGTCGTGGTTGACGAGGTCCACGCGGCCGACACCTTCATGCAGGTCTACCTGCGCAGAGCGCTCGGCTGGCTCGCCGCCCATGGCACGCCCGTCATCCTGCTCTCGGCGACCCTGCCCCCACAGATGCGCGAGGCGCTCGTCGCGGCATACCTCGGTGCGAGACCGGCGATCCCCAACTCCCGGGCCTACCCACGGCTGACGACGGTCACCGACACCGTGGACGTGGTCGAGGTCGAGTCTGACCCCGACCGGCGTCGACAGCTGACTGTCGAGCTCGCTGACGAGTGGCAGGAGGAGGCATGCCGCGCAGTCACCGACGGCGCCTGCGTCGCCGTGGTCCACAACACGGTGGGGGGAGCGCAGGCCAGTTACCACGCCCTCGTCTCCCGGCTCGGTGCAGAGCGAGTCATGTTGGTGCACAGTCGTTTTCTCGCCACAGCCCGGATGGACAGAGAACGTCAGCTGCGCCACCTGCTTGGTCCGCCGGATGCGTCCGGACACTCTCCGCAACGGCCGACAGGGTTCGTCGTGGTCGGCACCCAGGTCCTGGAGCAGAGCCTCGACATCGACGTGGATCTCATGGTGACCGATCTGGCGCCGATCGACCTCGTGCTTCAGCGAGCCGGACGCCTGCACCGACACCGGCGCGCCCCAGGCGCGCGACCGGCCTCAGTCTCCGAGCCTCGCCTCCTCGTCACCGCCGTCACGTCGCTCAGTGAGCAGCCGCCTGAGCTCGACGCCGGAGGCGCGGCTGTCTACGGACAGGCTGCCTTGCTCCGCGCTCTGGCGGTGCTCGGCCCACATCTAGCCGGGCGCCCGGTCGATCTTCCTTCGGACGTGCCACGGCTCGTCGACGCGGCATACTCCGCGGAGCTGCAGGCTCCGCCAGGGTGGCAGGACGCGTGGGACGCAGCGGAATCCGAGCGCAGGGATACCACCAATCGCCTCGAGGCGGATGCCAGTGTCTTCCTGCTGCCCGATCCCACGGATCAGCAGTCCCTGGTCGGCCTGCTGCGGCAAGGCTCGACAGAGCCGGATGACGACGGATCGGGGCGCGCCAGGGCCCGCGTGCGCGACACGGACGAGACCATCGAGGTCATCGTCGTGCGCGACGACGGGCAGCTGCGTCCGATGCCGGAGGCGGGACTGCCACCCGACACGATCCTCCCGACCGAGCTCGGGCCACCTCCGGACGACGTCGCTCGGCGATTGGCGACCTGCACCCTGCGACTCCCCGGCGCGATGACCAAGATCTGGGGCGACAGCCAGGGGTATGCCGCGATCGATCGCGTCATCGACGACCTCGAGCGCCAGGGGTCGCACCTCACCGGCTGGGCGCAATCACCGTGGCTGAAGGGGGAGCTCGTGCTCGTCCTCGACGCACGCAACGAGGCGGTCATCGACCGCTGGCGACTGACCTACGACCCGAACTCCGGCCTGCGGTATACCAAGGAGCGTCTCGGATGACCGACACCTTCAACCTGCTGGACGAGCCATGGATCCTCGTCTCTGACAGCGAGTCTCGTCCGGCCGAGGTCTCCCTGTTGGATGTCTTCGCGCGAGCTCATGAGTTGGCTGGGGTGCGTGGCGACCTGCCCAGCCAGGAGGTCGCCGTGCTGCGGCTGCTCGTCGCGATCCTCTATCGTGCTCTGCCGGTCCCTGGGCCGGTCGAGGCTCGAGTGCGGCAGTGGGCGAGGTGGTGGGCTGCTGACACGCTGCCGGTCGAGGACATCCATGCCTATCTCGAGCGACATCGCAGTCGGTTCGACCTCATCGATCCGGTGGCACCGTTCATGCAGGTGGCCCGCTTGACGGCAGGCAAGACCAGCGGTCTGCCGAAGCTCATCGCCGACGTTCCCGACGGCGAGCAGTACTTCACCACCAGGGCGGGCCGTGACCTGCAATCGATCGGGCTTGCGGAGGCGGCCAGATGGCTCGTGCACGTGCACGCCTTCGACCCGTCGGGCATCAAGAGCGGCGCTGCCGGTGACGCTCGAGTCAAGGGTGGCAAGGGGTATCCCATCGGGACCGGGTGGGCCGGCCACTGCGGTCTGCTGCTCCCGCAGGGCAGGACGCTCAAGGAGACGCTGCTGCTCAGCACAGCGTGGAACCTCGACTCGGCGAGCTCGGCGTGGGCTGGAGACCTGCCGGCCTGGGAGCGCAAGCCCCTCACGGCCGACGTGGAGCAGGGCCATGCCGAGCCGACTGGCACGGCCGATCTCCTGACCTGGCAAGCCCGGCGGGTCCGGCTGATCGTCGACGCGGACCGGGTGGTCGACACCCTCATCTGCAACGGGGATCCGATCCACCCCAGGAACCGGCACCAGCTTGAGCCTCACACGGCGTGGCGACGCAGCGCCAATCAGGAGAAGCAGCACGGCGGCACGGTCTACATGCCGCGCGGTCACGATCCGGAGCGGGCCGTGTGGCGAGGCCTTCCCGGGATGCTCCCCACCCGTGCCGAAGGCGGCTCGGCGTCGTCTGAGGCAGCGAGCTCCATGCCGCCGAACGTGCTGGACTGGCTCGCGCAACTCGTCGACGCCGGTGCCCTCGACCCGGGGTACCCGGTCAGCCTGCACGCAGTGGGCGTGACCTACGGCAGTCAGAGCAGCACCATCGCCTCGGTGGTGGATGACCGGCTGCGCCTGCCGGCCGCGATCTTCGCCGAGCCGCAGCTGGCATCCCTCGCCGTCGACATGGTCGGGGCGTCGGAGCGTGCTGTCGATGCCCTGCGTGGGCTGGCGGCCAATCTCGCCCTCGCCGCTGGTGAGTGGGAGACGGCCTCAGTGAAGGACCGGGCTGCTGAGCAGGGGTATGCCGCGCTCGACCAGCCGTTCCGTCAATGGCTTGGTCGGCTGCTCCCCGACGCGGATCCGGACGACCTCGTCGTGGCCTGGCACACCCACGCCCACCGCGTGCTCTCTCGGCTCGGCGCCGACCTCGTGCGTGCCGCCGGCCAGGCCGCCTGGCTCGGACGAACGGTGTCGCCAGCCGTGGGAAAGCCGCACCACATTGACGCGCCCCTGTCGAGCATCTGGTTCCGGGCCGGTCTGCTCAAGGCCCTGCCCAATGCGCCGCGGCCACCCCACTAAGCGGTGCAGAAAGTCGGCACCCCCACGAACGAAGGGAAGGAGTGAGATGGACGAACACCACAGTGTGCGACCACCAAGATCGAAGCTGGTGGCTGCCCACGTCGCTCGCGTGATCGGGCGCTGGCAGGCGCAGTATCTGCCGACGGAGGGCCGTGTGAGGCCCACCTCCGATGCATTGGCCACCCTGGCGACCCTCCGACACGCCGATGCCGGCGATCCCGCCGCTGACGTCCGGGTCTGGCAGGTGACCTTCGACGGCATACCCGATGAGCTGCTGGCGGACCGCCCAGGAGCCACGGCATCGCGGGCTGAGCGAGCCGTGCACGCCGCTCTCGTGCTGTGGTCCAGGCATCAGCAGGCCAAGACCTCCCCGATGCACGTGTCGGGCCGATCCCTCGGGCTGGCCGCTCGCGACCTGTCCAGGAAGGTAGAGCCGGGTGACGAGCTGAGCGGTGCCGTGCTGCGTCGCTTCCATTCGGTGGCGACCGCCACGGGCGATCAACAGCGGCTCTATCACCTGCGCAGTCTGGTCAGCCTCTTCCGGGCTCACGACGTCGCCCTGGACTACGCGCGACTGGCCGAGGATCTCTATCGGCTCGAGACGCCAAGAGCCGATGCAGTGCAGCTGAGTTGGGGCCGTGACCTGCATCGACGAGACCGTTCGACAACAACCGAGACCACCTCCACCGCCGAGCCCACGAGGAGCCCCTCATGAACCGCCTGTTCATCGACATCCACGTCCTGCAGACCGTCCCGCCGAGCAATCTCAACCGCGACGACACCGGCTCCCCGAAGTCCGCCTTCTACGGCGGGGTTCGGCGCGCCCGAGTGAGCAGCCAGGCGTGGAAGCGGGCCACCCGCGCAGAGTTCGGCCAGCGTTTGGACAAGGCCGACCTTGGTGTGCGGACCAAGCGCTCGGTGGAGCTCATCGCGGACATCCTTGAGGCAGACCATGGCATGGAGCGAGACGCTGCCGTGGCGCGCGCGAGCGCGGCGCTCGAGGCCATGGGACTCAAGCCCAAGGTGGGCAAGGCGCCGAGGGGCTCGACCGAGCCGCCGGTCGCGCAGACCGACTACTTGATCTTCTTCTCCCGCCGGCAGCTGGAGCGGATCGCGGCCGTGGCAGCTGTCGGCGAGAAGCCGACGAAGAAGGACGTCACCGAGGCGATGGATCGCGAGCACGGTATCGAGGTAGGTCTCTTCGGCCGGATGGTGGCCGACAACAAGGAGTTGAGCGTCGACGCATCGGTGCAGGTTGCTCATGCGATCAGCACCCACGCCGTCGAAGACGAGAGTGACTACTTCACGGCGGTCGACGACGTCACCCAGGACGAGGGGGAGGAGACCGGAGCAGGCATGTTGGGCACCGTCGAGTTCAACTCGGCGACCCTCTATCGCTACGCCACCCTCAACGTCGAGGGTCTGCAGGCCAACCTCGGCGACCCCGAGGCGACCGCCCGGGCGGCCGCCGTGTTCGTCGGTGACTTCGTCCGGTCGATGCCGACCGGCAAGCAGAACACCTTCGCCAACCGCACGACCCCGGACGGCGTGGTGGTCATGCTGAGGGAGGACCAGCCGGTGAACCTCGTGGGGGCTTTCGAGCAGGCCGTGCGAGCGAACGGTGCTGGCGGTCGGGTCGAGGAGTCAGCGAAGCGTCTTGCTGCCCAGGCACAGGCCGTCCGGGCGTTCGTCGACGAGCCAGCCCACACCTTCGTGGTCACGGCGGGTGCTGCGGCAGAGCCGCTTGCCGCGCTCGGTGCGACGATGCGAATCACGGAGCTATGCGATCGGGTCGAGGCGGCTGTGAGCGCGTATCTGGGTGCTGACCGACCGTGAGCACCCTGCTGCTTCGCTTGGCCGGTCCACTCCAGTCGTGGGGAGACAGCAGCAGGTTCACTCGTCGTGAGACGCGCTCAGAACCCACGAAGAGTGGGGTGCTGGGGTTGCTCGCGGCAGCCGAAGGACGCCGCCGCACCGAGGCCATCGCCGACCTTGCTCGGCTCCGCTTTGGGGTGCGCGTGGATCAGCCCGGTCGTCTGACCCGTGACTTTCAGACGGCCATCCGGTGGCGAGACGGGAAGTCGATGCCGCTGTCCTATCGGTACTACCTCGCTGACGCTGTCTTCGTAGCCGCAGTCGAGGGAGACGACGCCCTGATCCAGACGCTCGACGAGGCGATCCGCCGCCCGGTGTATCCGCTCTACCTCGGCCGGCGAGCATGTCCTGCCGAGGGGCGAGTCAGTCTGGGTGTCGTCCACGACGACCTGGTCACCTCTCTTCGCGACGTGGAGTGGCAGGCCGCACCCTGGTACCGCAAGACCGTGGGGCGAGAGGTGACCCTCGACCTCTACGTCGACGCAGAGCTGTCAGCGGAGTCGTTGGAGACGGACACGGTGCGGGACGTGCCGGTGTCCTACTCTCCGGTCCGCCGTGAGTACACGTGGCGTGAGGTCGCTCGGGCAGCACCGCGGCGCGTGGAGAATCCGGACGGTCTGGACGGCATGGACTTCTTCGCAGCTTTGGGAGGCAGTTGATGTTCCTGACCCGAATGGACCTGAATCCGACGCGCCTCACGACGAAGCGGATGCTCGTCTCACCCCAGGTCACCCATGCCCTCGTCCTGGGGAGCATTCCGCCGGCCCCGTTGTCCGGCGGAGGGCGAACACTCTGGAGGCTCGACCAGGATGCTCACCGCCTCCGGCTCTACGTTGCCAGTCCGGTGCGGCCTGACCTCACTGGTGTGGTTGAGCAGGCCGGGTGGCCCACCGAGCCCACCTGGGAAACCCGCGACTACGAGCCGCTCCTGGCGCGCCTGTCTGACGGTGAGACGTGGCGGTTTCGGTTGACGGCCAATCCAGTTCGTGTCGTCAGTCGGGGCGAGGGAGCGCGCGGAAGGGTCAGCCCGCATCGCACGATCAACCATCAACTCAGCTGGCTGCTCGAGCGATCCGGCAAGCTCGGCGTCGACTTCCCGGCCAACTCCCTCGGGGTTCCTGAGGTGGCTGTCCGCGGCCGAGGCTTGGCAACCTTCCGGCGCCGTTCCGCTGCCGGAGCAGGTGAGCGCGTCGACCGCGTGGCCTTGACGACTGTCACCTATGAGGGCGTCTTGAGAGTTGTCGATCCTGAGCTCCTTGTCGCAGCAATGCGCAGCGGGATCGGTCGCGGCAAGGGATATGGCTGCGGTCTGCTGACCCTGGCGCCCCACCGATGAAGCCCATCCCAGGTATGCCGCCGGCCGAGTTGGATCAGCTCGTCCGGGTGGAGGACCGGTTGTCCTTCGTCTATGTCGAGCGGTGCATCGTGCACCGTGAGGACAACGCGGTCACCTTCAGCGATGACCGAGGCACGGTCCATCTCCCGGCGGCGACGCTCAGTGCGCTATTGCTCGGCCCGGGGACCAGAGTGAGCCAAGCGGCGATTGCCCTGCTGGCGGACTCTGGGTCGACGATCGTGTGGGTGGGCGAGAGCGGCGTGCGCTACTACGCGCACGGCCAAGGCCTCGCGTCGAGCAGCCGACTGCTGATTCGCCAGGCTGCTCTCGTCAGCAACCAGACCTCCAGGTTGCGCGTGGCCCGAGAGATGTATGCGATGCGTTTCCCCGGCGAGGACGTCAGCGCATTGACCATGCAGCAGTTACGTGGGCGAGAGGGCGCTCGAGTGCGCAAGGCGTACCGGGCGGCTGCCGATGCCTACGGCGTCGACTGGAGGAGACGAGACTATGACAGCGATGACTTCGCGGCGGGCGACCCCGTGAATCAGGCGCTCTCTGCGGCCACCGCCGGGCTCTACGGCCTCGTTCACGCAATCATCGTGGCGCTGGGCTGCTCGCCGGGCCTGGGCTTCGTGCACACGGGCAACACGCGATCCTTCGTGTTCGACATCGCGGACCTGTACCGGGTCGACCTCGCCATCCCCACCGCCTTCTCCGTTGCCGCCCGTGCTGCCGAGGTCGAGGACATTGGTGCTGAGACCAGGCGTTCGATGCGAGACGTTCTCTTCGGAGGCCAACTGGCTTCCCGCTGCGCTGGCGACATCAGGCGGCTGCTCGCTGACCCGACGGCGCCGCTTCCTTCTGGAGCAGACGATGCCCGAATCCTGTTGTGGGATGGGGCGAATCGAGAGGTCGAGGGAGGGCGAGCCTGGCGCGAGGGGTCCGGTCCGGAGGTCGATCCCGGGTGGTAGTTCTCATCTTGACCGCTTGCCCGCAGGGCCTTCGTGGGCACGTGACCAGGTGGCTGCTAGAGATCAGCGCGGGAGTGTTCGTCGGTCATGTCAGCGCCCGAGTTCGCGATGAGCTGTGGCTCGACGTTCTTGACCATGTCAAGGATGGAAAGGCGCTGCTGGTCTACAGCGTGCGGAACGAGCAGCGGTTGGCCTTCCGGGTGCATCGGCATGATTGGGATGTAGTCGATCTCGATGGCTTGACTCTGATCCGGAGGCCGGCCGACGAGCGGCAAGGGGAGCGACGCAAAGGATGGAGCAAGGCTTCCCGCTATCGAGCGGCGCGCCGAAGTCATCCGAAAACGCCCGGCCCCTAGTAGATTTCGCAGGTCAGCAAGTGTCCGCCCCGCGCGAGCGGGGATGAGCCGGCGCTCCAGCCTGCGGATAGCGGGATGTCCACGTCCGCCCCGCGCGAGCGGGGATGAGCCTCCGGCGAGCAGTAGCGCGGTGGGTGTGGCTCGGTCCGCCCCGCGCGAGCGGGGATGAGCCTGGCGCACGCCCGCGCCCGCCGCTCCGAGCGCAGTCCGCCCCGCGCGAGCGGGGATGAGCCCCGGTAGCCGTCGCGCTTGGCCGCCGACAGCAGGTCCGCCCCGCGCGAGCGGGGATGAGCCCTCCTGCAACGCGGCCCGCTTGCGGTTGCCCTCGTCCGCCCCGCGCGAGCGGGGATGAGCCGCGTGCCTTGATGTGCTCGACGCTCATCCCGAGGTCCGCCCCGCGCGAGCGGGGATGAGCCGTCGGCGTCGGCGAAGAACGTGCTCGGCGCACGGTCCGCCCCGCGCGAGCGGGGATGAGCCGGCGTGGAACACCTCACTGGTTCCCGGAGTGCGGTCCGCCCCGCGCGAGCGGGGATGAGCCTCAGACCGGGCTCTTCTGGTTCCCGACCGGCGCGTCCGCCCCGCGCGAGCGGGGATGAGCCCCAACCTTCACCCTCGGCGACTGGGCTCTGGCAGTCCGCCCCGCGCGAGCGGGGATGAGCCGGTGAGCCGCGCCACCAGCCCGGCCGAGGTCGCGTCCGCCCCGCGCGAGCGGGGATGAGCCCGTATTACGGGTCGGTCTTCGACTACACAGAGCGTCCGCCCCGCGCGAGCGGGGATGAGCCCGCGCACGAGACCGAGCGCGCGGTACCCGGCAGGTCCGCCCCGCGCGAGCGGGGATGAGCCTGACACGACCGTGCGCAGATGCGGCTGCGTACGGTCCGCCCCGCGCGAGCGGGGATGAGCCTCAGACCGGCGTCTTTTGGTTCGCGGGCGGCGCGTCCGCCCCGCGCGAGCGGGGATGAGCCCAGTGCAGGTCAGGGCACTGCTGCCGCTCCCGCGTCCGCCCCGCGCGAGCGGGGATGAGCCCGCCGAAAGCCCCCCTCCGGGATCACCGGAGGGGTCCGCCCCGCGCGAGCGGGGATGAGCCCTAGGGCGGATGATCGAGGAGGGGCGATGACGGGTCCGCCCCGCGCGAGCGGGGATGAGCCGATCACCGACTGGCTCGCGGCGGACGTGCTCGTGTCCGCCCCGCGCGAGCGGGGATGAGCCCCACCTCCGGGCCACGTCATCGTCCATCTCGTCGTCCGCCCCGCGCGAGCGGGGATGAGCCGGCGCGTGCCCTTCGGCGATCACACTCGACAAAGTCCGCCCCGCGCGAGCGGGGATGAGCCCAGCAGACCGCGCACCAGGCGACGACGCCGTAGGTCCGCCCCGCGCGAGCGGGGATGAGCCGTCGCCCTGCGCTCGGGCGCCGTCGCGCATGACGTCCGCCCCGCGCGAGCGGGGATGAGCCGGCTTTGTATGCCGCGCTGTCGGCGCTGGGTGCGTCCGCCCCGCGCGAGCGGGGATGAGCCCCGACGCCTGCTCGACGCCCACCTCATGCTCAGGTCCGCCCCGCGCGAGCGGGGATGAGCCCGCTGAAGGCGACAAGCGCGCCGTGCGTCGGATGTCCGCCCCGCGCGAGCGGGGATGAGCCCTTGACCACCAGTGCGTCGACGGACGGATTGCCGTCCGCCCCGCGCGAGCGGGGATGAGCCCAGGACGTTGTTCCACAGCCACACACCCCAGCGGTCCGCCCCGCGCGAGCGGGGATGAGCCGCCGACGTAGGAGATCGCCATATCGTCTGCCCTGTCCGCCCCGCGCGAGCGGGGATGAGCCCGTCTGGATCGGCGTCACCGTCGAGGACCAGGCCGTCCGCCCCGCGCGAGCGGGGATGAGCCCTCGTAGCGCACGCCGAGCGGGCAGACGATGAGGTCCGCCCCGCGCGAGCGGGGATGAGCCCCAACCTTCACCCTCGGCGACTGGGCTCTGGCAGTCCGCCCCGCGCGAGCGGGGATGAGCCCGGGTCGGGTGCGTCGTTGGCGGTCATCGGGTGGTCCGCCCCGCGCGAGCGGGGATGAGCCCCGCTTGATCTCGAACGGCGTCGGCGTGTAGCCGTCCGCCCCGCGCGAGCGGGGATGAGCCCCACGAGGTGCAGGCCACGATCGATCAGACCCAGTCCGCCCCGCGCGAGCGGGGATGAGCCGCAGCGAGCACCGAAGCCGAGAAGGTGCCGAATGTCCGCCCCGCGCGAGCGGGGATGAGCCGATCCTCGTCTCCGCCGGGATCGCGAGCCGGCGGTCCGCCCCGCGCGAGCGGGGATGAGCCTGTCCAGGCAGCCGCAGCCACCGGGTCGGGAATGTCCGCCCCGCGCGAGCGGGGATGAGCCCGACGGCTTTGTCGAGGGGAGGGTGACGGAGGAGTCCGCCCCGCGCGAGCGGGGATGAGCCGGCCGACCGTGGCCGACGACCCGGGCGATGTCGGTCCGCCCCGCGCGAGCGGGGATGAGCCCTCCAGCAGCGGCGCGAGATCCTTGACCTCGCCGTCCGCCCCGCGCGAGCGGGGATGAGCCCCCGTCAGCGGGTGCTGCAGATGATCACGGAGGGTCCGCCCCGCGCGAGCGGGGATGAGCCCCGGCTGCAACTCGCCGCGCTGCGGCACGCCCGGTCCGCCCCGCGCGAGCGGGGATGAGCCCGGATCGTTCTGGCGCGTCTTCGCGCCCGGCGAGTCCGCCCCGCGCGAGCGGGGATGAGCCGCAGCTGCACGGCGCGGCGCGCTCGCAGACGCGGTCCGCCCCGCGCGAGCGGGGATGAGCCCGAGGTCGACCCACACGGCAACCACCGCCGATGGTCCGCCCCGCGCGAGCGGGGATGAGCCGACGTGCGTTGCGCCGATGAGCCGCGCGAACTCGTCCGCCCCGCGCGAGCGGGGATGAGCCCTCGTCGTAGCTCACGATGCCCCCCTGACCCTCGTCCGCCCCGCGCGAGCGGGGATGAGCCGTCGTCGTCCTGCAGCAGGATCCACCGACGTCGGTCCGCCCCGCGCGAGCGGGGATGAGCCGCATGGTGAGCCCGAGCAGAGTGCCGAGCAGACGTCCGCCCCGCGCGAGCGGGGATGAGCCCTCGGAGACGGCGGGGGTGGCGACCTGGGCAGAGTCCGCCCCGCGCGAGCGGGGATGAGCCGTCGACCTTGTTGAGCGTCATGCCGTCCTCGAGGTCCGCCCCGCGCGAGCGGGGATGAGCCCGCGCCCTTGACCACGACATCGCCGTAGGAGTCGTCCGCCCCGCGCGAGCGGGGATGAGCCCGTTCGTGCTGCGCGATGCCGACGCCGTCGGGGGTCCGCCCCGCGCGAGCGGGGATGAGCCGCCGCCCGTGCCGCGGGCCAGGTCACCGCCTTGGTCCGCCCCGCGCGAGCGGGGATGAGCCCTCGATCGCCTGGAAGCCCAGCGACGTCTGCGGGTCCGCCCCGCGCGAGCGGGGATGAGCCGCCGTCGAGCTCGTGTCCACGTCGGTCCCGTATGTCCGCCCCGCGCGAGCGGGGATGAGCCGAGCCGCTGCCGGCCGATGCGGATGCTCGGGTCGTCCGCCCCGCGCGAGCGGGGATGAGCCCTTGACCACCAGTGCGTCGACGGACGGATTGGCGTCCGCCCCGCGCGAGCGGGGATGAGCCCGCCGTGCCGGCGTCGTGGGCGGACGCGAGTCGGTCCGCCCCGCGCGAGCGGGGATGAGCCGTCGTCGGCAGTGACCTCGGGCGGCTGGTCGGCGTCCGCCCCGCGCGAGCGGGGATGAGCCGTCAGCTCCTCATTGTCGGCGCCGGCGACCTTCGTCCGCCCCGCGCGAGCGGGGATGAGCCCTTCCCGAGGTCGGAGTTGGTCGACTCGACCCGGTCCGCCCCGCGCGAGCGGGGATGAGCCGGTCCCAGACTCGCCGGACTCGAGGCGACGTGCGTCCGCCCCGCGCGAGCGGGGATGAGCCGCCTTCCCCTCCCCGAGGATGCCTGGCCGTCCCTGCTGGTCCGCCCCGCGCGAGCGGGGATGAGCCGACCCGCACCCGGCCGCTGCAGCGTCGGCCGGTGTCCGCCCCGCGCGAGCGGGGATGAGCCCCCGCCGATCAAGGTCGAGTACATGTCGGCCGAGTCCGCCCCGCGCGAGCGGGGATGAGCCCCGCGCCCGTGACCGAGACCGGAAGAACCCGGAGTCCGCCCCGCGCGAGCGGGGATGAGCCCCACCAGCCCCACCGGCTCGCGACGAGCCAGCAGTCCGCCCCGCGCGAGCGGGGATGAGCCCGCCTCGGGCGCGATCACCCTCACACCCGGTGTGTCCGCCCCGCGCGAGCGGGGATGAGCCCGGGCGCGGCCGGGTCGGCGGCACTGTCCGGGTGTCCGCCCCGCGCGAGCGGGGATGAGCCCCCCAGCGCCTCATTGACGGCCTCCCACGAGGCGTCCGCCCCGCGCGAGCGGGGATGAGCCCTGGTCGTTGAACCGGGCCGTCACGATGATCTCGTCCGCCCCGCGCGAGCGGGGATGAGCCCCGCTAGGCCTCGTCGCTCTCCTGCGGGAGTGCGTCCGCCCCGCGCGAGCGGGGATGAGCCTGAGGCCGTCTACTACGACCACTACCCGCCGATGTCCGCCCCGCGCGAGCGGGGATGAGCCGACCGCTGCCGGTGGGCTGGGTGGACAGTGCTGGTCCGCCCCGCGCGAGCGGGGATGAGCCCGCGCCGACGACGACGACCCGGTTACCCTTCCGGTCCGCCCCGCGCGAGCGGGGATGAGCCCCCTCCCCCTGGCCGCTCGGGTTGCTCGAAGCGGTCCGCCCCGCGCGAGCGGGGATGAGCCTGTCCTCAGGCAGCGAGTCGGCGATGATCACGGGTCCGCCCCGCGCGAGCGGGGATGAGCCCTCATCGGGCGCCATCTTGCGGGCCTCGCTGAGGTCCGCCCCGCGCGAGCGGGGATGAGCCTCGCGTTCGGTCCACGCCTCGCCTGGCAAGCGGGTCCGCCCCGCGCGAGCGGGGATGAGCCGGAGTGCAGCAGCGCCGGATAGACGGTCACAGCGTCCGCCCCGCGCGAGCGGGGATGAGCCCCCGTGCCGCAACGTCACGACAACACCGCGCGCGTCCGCCCCGCGCGAGCGGGGATGAGCCGGTATAGACGACCGACTCGCCGACCGCGAGGCTGTCCGCCCCGCGCGAGCGGGGATGAGCCCCCCATCGAGAGCGTCCTCAGCGTCGCGCTGGGGTCCGCCCCGCGCGAGCGGGGATGAGCCCTTGCCCAGCGCGTCGGCCGACTGCCGCATGATGTCCGCCCCGCGCGAGCGGGGATGAGCCCCAGGTGCACCGTCGTCTCCGGCAGGTACAGGGGTCCGCCCCGCGCGAGCGGGGATGAGCCCCTCACGCAGCGACTCGAAGGCGAGCTGGTCGGGTCCGCCCCGCGCGAGCGGGGATGAGCCTCTGTGGGCTGGGAC
>ERZ795053.2163-NODE-2163-length-24120-cov-15.733347_pt1 | contig 24120 bp, 22 predicted proteins | sample MGYA00375137_ERZ795053 | MGnify/ENA primary metagenome ERZ795053 (study PRJEB30182, sample SAMN05720284) | activated sludge metagenome | isolation source: Anaerobic digester | place: Hong Kong | collected 2014-12-17 ...
CGGGTTGTTTGTGGATAATATATACCGCCGGCGCCAGGGAAATTATCGGAGTAGCAGAAACTGTGCACCGGGCGCGAAAAAAAACCGGCTTTTCCGGCAGACTTTTTCATGCCGGGGTGCACCATATGCATGCTGGATGTTTGCAGGCTGAATTTATGGTATTTAGCATATTGGAATTGATTATGACAGTTTGACCGTTATGACAATCCTGCTGCCCAAGGCATTTTCTGAGCAAGGGTTTGAGCAGACCTTTGGTTTTTTATCGCCGTAAGCTGACCGGTTGACGGTCGGAAGGGCTGATGTTTTTCAGATATCCCTGATGCCTGATTATCCTGTTGCCGCGAATTTTTGTCCGGTGTAATCTGTAAACCGGCAGGGCTTATCTCCCGGGTCATAAATCAGTCGATTAACCTTATGAATAAAAATTGTAATTTTGCCGGCTGTTATCCGGAATAGAAAAGAAGTTCTTTTTCCGGGTCAGGAAACGATAAGTTCATTTACATAAAGATTTCATGCTAAGCAGAAGGCATTTAAGGATTAAGGTTTTACAATCGCTGTACGCTCATTTTCAGACGCAGGACGGCCAGATAAACCAGACAGAGAAGGGGCTGCTTTCGAGTATTGAGAGCATTTACGATTTATACATTTACCTGTTGTCCTCGATACTGGAAGTCAGGGATTTTGCCAGGAACCGCCAGGAAGATGCACGGCAGAAATTTCTGCCAACCGCCGAGGAACTGAACCCGAATACCCGTTTTGTCGACAACCGGTTTCTTGAGCAAATCGGGAATAACCGTGACCTGCAGCGCAATATTGCACGATTGAAAATATCCTGGGCCGATCACCAGGAAACGTTCAGAAAGATATTCCAGAATTTCAAAGCTTCTGAACTCTACGAAGCGTATATGAATGCCCCTGCCGCTTCCTATCATGAAGATAAAGAGCTGGTGCTGCAGATGTTTGGTGAGTTTATGCTCACCAATGAGGTTTATACCAGCATTTTTGAGGAACGCAATATTCATTGGGCCGATGATATTGACACTGCAGCATCGCTGGTTGCCAAGACCATACGGAAATGGTCTCCTGCTATGGATGAGTTTAAGTCACTGCCTCCGTTGATGATTAATCCTGATGAAGAAGGAGATGACCTGATCAGGGATTTTGTGCTTAAGTTATTCAGAAAGACGATTGTTAAAAGTGAAGAATCCGGTAAACTGATTGCCGAAAGGGCCCAGAACTGGGACCTGGAGCGCATCGCGGTGCTGGATGTTATTATTCTGAAGATGGCTATCTGTGAATTTACAGAGTTTCCTTCCATCCCGGTTAAGGTAACCATCAACGAGTATATTGAAATATCAAAGGAATACAGCACTCCCCGAAGCCGGCAGTTTGTTAACGGGATGATGGATAAACTGGTGGCTGACATGAAAGCCTCGGGTGAGATCAGAAAATCGGGCAGGGGGCTTGTGGAATGATTGCTGAAAAGCAGCTGCCGGAGGGATTCAGCATCAGGAATTATGAAGCGGCTGATTATGCCGCGGTGGAAAAGTTCTGGAACGATAACGGGCTTGGCGGCGCCCACAGGGGCGATAATGCCGCTGTTGTTGAACAAACCCTGAAAGCCGGCGGGCATCTTTTGCTGTTGGTTACCAATGAAGGAAAGTTGGCGGGGACTTCATGGATGACCAATGACAAACGGAGAACTTACCTTCATCATTTCGGTATTGCTGAACCTTTTCGCCGCCTGGGCCTTGCTACCTGTTTGTTGAATGCCTCCCTTGAAATAGCCCGGACTGATGGTTTTCAGCTTAAAATTGAGGTTCACCGCGATAATCTGCCCGCTCAGCTGCTCTATAAAAAAGCTGGTTTTACTTTTCTAGGGGATTATGATGTGCTGATTATCAGAAATATCCATGAATAGAGCTCCGGGCCGGCACAGACTTCCCCGTTGTTTAGTTTCATTCATAACTTCTCCGGACATTAATTCGGCAGGAAATTCACAATGTTGCCCCGAAAGTGTTGCAATACTGTTTCAACCGGTAAGTCTTTTATCCGGATAGTAAAAACGTTATCTGCAAGTGAATAACCGGGCTGAACAAACAATAAACCGGGATTGCCTTCTGAAACCAATTGTTCTGCCCTTTCGGGTTTTCCATTAATTAGCCGGGGCTAAATAATTCAGCAATCCCCGCCTGATCTGATGTTTTTAACTAACTTTGCAAAGGTGAATGAACGCTCAACCTGCTGTATACACCTGGTACAGCGTTGGCGGCTTTCCTGCTGATCAGACCGGAAATATTTATAATTCAGTCTGTTTGAGCCGGAGTGAATGTGATTTTTTTGGGCCATACAATGGCAAAAAACAGTTAAGTATGAAAATTAATGCGCTTTTATTGATTACTGCTTTCGCTTTCGCAGGATTGTTGCAGACTTCCTGTGGCAGCAAAAATGCCGCAGAGGGGCTTTATCCTGCTGATATTGTGAAGAATCCAAACACTGCAAGTGGTAAATCCGATGCCGGGAATATGCCTGTATTGGAGTTTGAAAAGGATTTTCATGATTTTGGAAGAATCATTCAGGGTGAAAAGGTTTCGTATAGTTTTAAATTTACCAATGCCGGGGAATCTGATCTCATCATATCAAAAGTCAGTACTTCATGTGGATGTACAGTGCCTGAATTCCCCAAAACACCTATCAGACCGGGAGAATCCAATAAGATTACGGTGAAATTCGACAGTGAAAACCGCCGCGGATTTCAGAACAAGAGCATTACCGTTGTCAGTAACACCCAGCCGAACTCCGTTGTGCTGAGAATAAAGGCCCAGGTAGTGCTTCCTGAAGAAATGAACTGAGTATTCTGAATTTTTTAATAACCAAATAAACCAGCAAACAAATGTTTACATCTGCATTATTAATGGCTCCGGCCGAAGGTGGCGGCAGTGGCTACAGCTCACTGATCTTTTTGGTGCTTATCATGGTGGTTTTCTACTTCTTCTTTATCAGGCCCCAGGCTAAAAAAGCCAAGGATCTCAGGAAGTACCGTGAAGCCCTGAAAAAGGGAGACAAAATCGTTACCATTGGAGGAATTCATGGTAAAATCGTTGAAGTCCAGGAAACAACTTTTACCATAGAGGTGGAAGATGGCACACGGCTGAGAATTGAAAAATCTGCGGTAGCCGGAGATGCCAGTGACCAACTGGCCAATCAGCAGAAATAGAGGAAATTAACTGTTACCGCTCGCAAAATTCCCTGCAGGTGAAAGAGATTTTACATGCTATTATTGCACGCGTCAGAAAACCAATGGACGGAAAGCTGAGAAATCGGCTTTCTGTTTTTTTGATCTGTACAATTATTTCAGTCATCATGTGGGGAATGATAAAGTTAAGCCGGGAGTATCAGATCCCGGTCAGGTTCAGTGTTGTTCCTGAAAATCTGCCCGGGGGAAAAGTGATGACTGCGAACCCTGACTCGGTCATCAGTATTACGTTGAAAGCTAAAGGTCTGGAATTGTATTCGCGTATTTTTTCAACCAGGAGCAACACGGTGACTCTTAGTCTGGATAACATCAGGCTGAAGAGGGAAGGTGATCAGTATACCGGATTTCTGCGAACATCAGGAATGCTGAAGGCCATAGAAGAGCAACTCCCTGGCGGATTTGAAATTACGGCCGTGGAGCCGGATACGTTACATTTTGTTTTTGAAAGAAGTGTCCGTAAAAGGGTTGGGGTCACGACCAGGCTTTCGCTTGATTTCAGTCGTCAGTATCAGCTGTATGATTCCGTACAGACTGATCCGGACTCAATTTATATATCTGGCAGAAAAGAAATAATTGATACCATCCGGAGTGTAACAACCGAATGGAAGACCTTTGATGATCTGAAGGAAGATATTTCTGCCAGACTGGCGCTGATAACTCCCCGGGTCTGGCCTCCGGTTTATTTATCGGAAGATAGCGTTACAGTGCGGTTGAATGTAGAGAAATTTACTGAAGCCAGTATAGAAGTGCCGGTCAATATCAGGTCAGGTCATGGCCATGTAAACTATCGTACATTTCCTGAAAAGGTAACCCTTACCTGCAGGGTAGCCTTGCGCGACTATAACCGGGTGGATCCCTCGCTTGTGACAGTTGTGGCTGATCTGGATAAAACTGTTGTTTCGGACAGCGAAAGAGTGCTGGTTGAAGTGAGCCGGGTTCCTGCATTTATGAAGGTTATCCGCATTGAACCGCAAAAGGTTGAATATCTCATTCTGAAATAGTTAGAGGAGCGACTGTTTCCGGAGTTTGCCCTGCCCGTGGGTTAAAATGCAGGAATCATCCCTGTCACGGATTTTTCAGTTTCCCTGAAAAGCATTATGTTTGTATAATGAACATGAAGCGGATGCTGAAAATCGGACTCACCGGGAGTATAGGAAGCGGAAAATCGACCATTGCCGGATTGTTTCGCGTTTTTGGCATTCCTGTTTATATTGCCGATGTTGAGGCGAAAAAGTTTCTGGGAGACCCGGAGGTTATCCGGATGATTGTGGAGATGGCCGGTGCCGGTGTGCTCAGTCCTGACGGATCCATAGACCGGAGGATGCTGGCATCCTTGGTTTTCAATGAACCTGCGCGGCTTACAACCCTCAATAATATCATTCATCCAAGAGTGAGGGGGCATTTCTTTAACTGGATCGAAGGGCAGTCAGGAGTGCCTTATATCATTCAGGAGGCTGCCATAATTTTCGAATCAGGCTTTTATAAAATGTTTGATAAAATAATTACCGTTGCTGCTCCCATTGAGGAACGGATCGGAAGGGTTATGCTTCGTGACGGATTGAAGCGGGAAGACGTAATGGCGCGTATAGAAAACCAATGGCCGGAGGAGTCCAAAATCGCGATGTCGGATTTTGTTATTTACAACAGCGATACGGACCTGGCCATACCCCAGGTGCTTGAAATTCACAAAACGCTGATGGGGATTTCTGAAGCAGTTATTAATCAGTAAAAAGCTATATGGAAGACTTAATTTTGGGCATTGGCTCCCGCGTGGAGCATCCCCAGTTCGGAAAAGGAGTAATCATTCAGGTTCGCTCCGATGCATGGGAAATCACATTTATCGAAAACGGTACCCGGATAATACAGCGTGACTTCACGGGTATGAGGGTGCTCGAAGCTGTTGAAACGCCTTCTGACATCGCTACCTATGAAAAAATGGAGAAGAGTCTGATCAGGGTATTGCGCCGTTTTACGGATATTCAGGAAACAGTACCGCTGGGGCAGCGGTGGACAGGAGGACGTATGGTATTGTATCCGGGCGATCCGACCCTGAAAGAGAAAGAAGTTCCGATTGATGCATTTTTTCATAAAATTGTAATGGTGCGCGACCGTTTGCGCGTGCTGGAGCAAAGGGTTAATTCAAGCGCGCTGAGCGATGAGGATAAAGTAAATATTCAGCAATATATTACACGTATTTACGGCAGCCTGACCACCTTTAATGTGTTGTTTAAAAACAAGGATGATTATTTTACAGGTGATAAAGGCACCTGAAAAGGATGGTGTGTAGCCTGCCGATGCGTAAACAAAACCAGGATTCGGCTGTTATTGCTGTTGATTCTCACAGCGTCTGATACTTTTGTCAAATCCCGTAATCCGGTATATTCAGTCACTCGCCAGAACAAGGAACTGCCAATGGTTTATTTTTAACAAGCCTGATCTTTAATTCTTATGCTTTTCGATCTTGACCTGATTCAACGTGTTTATGCAGCGATGCCCCAAAGGGTAAAAAATGCCAGAGCCCTGCTTGGCAGACCGCTGACACTGAGTGAAAAAATCCTCTATTCCCATCTGTTTGAAGGAGAGGAGTTTAAGCCCTACTCAAGGGGTGATGATTATGTAAACTTTGCGCCCGACAGGGTTGCCATGCAGGATGCCACGGCCCAGATGGCGCTGTTGCAGTTTATGAATGCAGGTCGAAGCAGGACCGCTGTTCCTTCCACGGTGCATTGTGATCATCTGATTCAGGCACATTCCGGAGCACAGGCCGATCTTGATGCCGCCCTGGATCAGAACAGGGAAGTTTTTGATTTTTTGCAATCCGTATCCAACAAATACGGCATCGGTTTCTGGAAGCCCGGTGCAGGAATAATTCATCAGGTGGTACTGGAGAATTACGCATTTCCCGGAGGAATGATGATTGGTACCGATTCGCATACCGTGAACGCCGGTGGATTGGGGATGATCGCCATAGGTGTCGGGGGTGCTGACGCTGTGGATGTAATGTCCGGAATGGCATGGGAACTTAAAATGCCCAGGCTGATAGGTGTAAAACTCACCGGCAGGCTTAACGGATGGACATCTGCCAAGGATGTAATCCTGAAAGTGGCCGGGATACTTACCGTAAAGGGAGGTACCGGTGCCATTGTTGAATATTTTGGCGAAGGGGCGGATGCCATTTCTGCAACAGGAAAGGGTACCATTTGCAATATGGGTGCAGAAATCGGAGCGACAACTTCCATCTTTGGTTATGATGAAAAAATGAGTGTCTATCTCCGCGAAACCGGCAGGGCTGTTGTAGCTGATCTGGCCGATCAGATTACAGCCGACCTTCGTTCGGATGAGGAAGTGTATCAGAATCCTGAAAAATACTATGATCAGTTGATTGAAATCAACCTATCGGAACTGGAACCTCATATCAATGGCCCGTTTACACCTGACGCGGCATACGGTATTTCTGAGTTCGTGAAAATTGTGAAAGAGAAGAACTATCCGCTGACGCTTGAAGTCGGGCTTATCGGATCGTGTACCAATTCATCCTACGAAGACCTTACCCGTGCGGCTTCTGTTGCCCGTCAGGCAAAACAGAAAAAACTCAAAGTGAAGAGTGAGTTCATCATTACGCCCGGTTCAGAGCAGATCCGCTACACTACCGAACGCGATGGATTACTCGATGTTTTCGAGGATATCGGCGGCGTGGTGATGGCCAATGCCTGCGGCCCCTGTATCGGCCAATGGAAACGCCATACCAATGACCCTGAACGAAAAAATTCAATTATTACCTCATTTAACAGAAACTTCGCCAAAAGAAACGATGGTAACCCGAATACCCATGGTTTTGTGGCTTCGCCTGAAATAGTCACAGCAATGACCATCGCAGGTTCCCTGACTTTTAATCCACTGACCGACAAACTGCAGAATGAAAACGGAGAGTGGGTTTCGCTGGATATGCCCGAAGGGCTCGAACTTCCACCGGATGGTTTTGAGGTGAGAGATGCCGGTTATGTAGCGCCTATGGAAGATGGAAGCGACGTCAGGGTGGTTGTAAAACCTGATTCTTCGCGCCTGCAGTTACTTCAGCCTTTTCCTGCCTGGGACGGAAACGACATGATGGGATTGCGGCTGCTGATTAAAGCCAAAGGTAAATGCACAACAGATCATATCTCAATGGCTGGTCCATGGTTGAGATTTCGCGGCCACCTGGATAATATTTCGGACAACCTCCTGATCGGAGCAGTCAATTATTATAACGGAAAAACCAATTTTGTAAAGAACGGCCTTACAGGCGGTTATGATGCTGTTCCTGCGGTTGCCAGGGCATACAAGGCTGCTGGCATCGGGTCAATCGTTGTAGGTGATGAAAACTATGGTGAAGGGTCTTCGCGTGAACACGCTGCCATGGAACCCCGTCACCTGGGCGTTAAGGTGGTACTTGTAAAATCCTTTGCAAGGATTCATGAAACAAACCTGAAAAAGCAGGGAATGCTGGCCCTCACTTTCGCAGATAAAGCAGATTATGATAAAGTGCGCGAGGATGACCTTGTTTCTGTAAGCGGATTGAAAGATTTTGCACCCGGCAGGCCATTTTTACTTACACTTGATCATGCAGACGGAACCACTGAAAGCCTGGTTGTAAACCATACCTATAATCAGTCTCAGATTGAATGGTTTATGGCAGGCAGTGCCCTGAACCTGATACGGAGGCAGATCGGGGAATAAACGGACTACAGGATTTAAACGCCGGAATGACAGCAATCTTCCGGCGTTTTCATTCATAGCCCTGATTAACAAAAACCGTTGAGCAGAGATCTGTTTTATTTTTTCAGGCAGGGGGATTTTTTGGACAATTTTACTTTAATGCCGCAATATTCGAATCCTGATGCCGTTTGTTACCAGATTAACTGCTGTTCTCTTACATTTGCACACTGATATAAAAGCTATACTGTGATCCGAAAATTGTCTTTTCAACTAACTATTATCCTTAGTTTTATCGTCTGTGCCGGTGTTCAGGCACAGATCGGGGGTACAAGCACTTACCGTTTCCTGAATCTGCCCAACTCTCCGCGTGTGGCAGCTATGGGTGGCAATTTCGTGGCCATTTCAGATAATGATTTATCAGTCGGACTGAACAATCCATCACTGATCACCAGGGAAATGCACAATGCCGTTTCTTTAAACTTTGTGGACTATTTTTCAGATATTAATTACGGGTTTGCCAGTTATTCCAGAACTTACGAGAAGGCCGGCAGTTTTGCTGCCAGCATGCAATATATCAATTACGGCCGTTTTACGTATACTGATGAAACAGGCATTCTTGCCGAAGATGCCGGTGAATTTTCAGCCGGTGAATTTGCCCTGGTACTGGGCTGGGGGCGTCGCCTTGATTCCCTGTTCAGTATCGGAGCCAATCTGAAGACCATTTATTCGACATTTGAAACCTACAATTCATTCGGGCTTGGCGTGGATGTTGCCGGAACATACCATGCACCTTCCGGATTTACCGCTTCTTTGATCGCCCGGAATATCGGAAGACAGCTTAAAACCTATACCGCGGGGAATAATGAACCACTTCCTTTTGAAATTCAGCTGGGTATTTCAAAAAGACTGCAGCATTTGCCTTTCCGGTATTCGGTGCTGCTCACCAACCTCCAGAAGTGGGACCTTACATACGATGATCCCGCTGCAGATGAAATTGATCCCTTTACAGGTGAAGTAAAAACGAAAAGCAAGGCGGGTGAATTTGCCGACAAAGCGATGCGGCATGTCGTAATCGGAGGGGAGTTTATTCCTTCGAAGAATTTCAGTCTCCGCTTGGGCTACAACTACCAGCGCCGCCAGGAAATGAAAGTTGACAGTAAGCGTTCTACCGTTGGTTTTTCATGGGGGATAGGCCTGAGGGTATCGAAGTTTAATTTTTCTTACGCTCGTTCCGCCTACCATCTGGCCGGGTCTCCAAACTTCCTGAGTGTCGCTTTTAACCTGTCTGATTTCGGCGAAAACAGAAAAACCGCGGATGGCGGTCTGCAGTAGTTTTTGCTTCAACGGCCTGTAAAAGTACCGCATTCATTGCTTACTTTTGCAGCATGAATCCTGCAATTCCCGTAATTGAGATTGATCATTCCTCCGGATTTTGTTCGGGCGTAAACCGTGCCATAAAGATTGCGGAAGACAGGCTTCTGCGTGGGGATTCCATTTACTGTCTGGGTAACCTGGTCCACAATGAAAAAGAGCTGGAGCGCCTGAACAGGTTAGGGATGCATTTTATACGGCACGGAGAGATAAAAAGTGACATGAAAACCGTCTTTATCCGCGCTCACGGAGAACCTCCGGAAACCTACAGGATTCTTAAAAATAATAATACTTCGGTAGTTGATGCCACATGTCCGGTTGTGCTGAGGCTGCAGCATAAAGTAAAGGAAAGCAGCAGGCAGTTCCGGGAGAAGGGCAGCGGGATGGTTATTATTTCCGGCAAACCGGGTCATCCCGAAATTACCGGTCTTCTGGGTCATACAGAGGGCAATGCCATGCTCATCAGTAAAATTGAAGAGACCGGTTTGATCGATTATAACCAGCCATTGCATGTTTATGCCCAGACAACGGCCGGAGAGGAGGAGTATGATGCTATTTGCCGTCGTATTCTGGAAAATTCTTTGCAGCAGACCGGCAGGGATGACCTGGTAACCATCCACAACAGCATCTGTCGTCAGATGAGTCAAAGAGCTCCCCGCTTGAGGGAGTTTGCAAAGAAACATGATGTGATTATCTTTGTAACAGGGTCGGAAAGTTCAAATGGACGCTATCTGTCAGGCATCGCCCGCGAAATCAACTCAAAAACCTATGTCGTTGGAAGCCCGTCTGAGCTTGATAACTGGTTTGCCGGCGCCCGCAGCATCGGTATTTCAGGGGCGACCTCCACACCGCGCTGGCTGATGGAAGAAGTGGCAGACAGAATCAAAGCCATTGTTCAAAATAACCTTTGATGCATGTACCTCAGGAAACTTACATTATACAATTTTAAAAATTACAGTGAGGCGTCGCTGGGGTTTTCTGAAAAAATTAACTGTTTCACAGGCCGGAACGGTGCCGGTAAAACCAATCTGCTGGATGCCATCTATTACCTGTCGTTTACCAAAAGCTATTTTAACCTGATCGACAGTCAGAATATCCGGCACGGAGAGGACTATTTTGCCATTCATGGTCAGTTTGTCCGGAATGGTAACGGCAATGATGAAGTCAGTTGTATTCAGCGCCGGAACCAGAAAAAACAGTTCCGGATCAATACCAAGGATTATGACCGCATGGCTGATCATATAGGAGCTTTCCCATTGGTGATGGTGTCACCCTACGATCGCGATATGATCAACGAAGGCAGCGAACTCCGGCGGAAATATATGGATTCGGTAATATCCCAGTTCGACCGGATGTACCTCGACGACCTGATTACCTATAACAAGGCGCTTTCGCAAAGGAATGCACTCTTAAAGGATTTTGCCGAGAAAAGATATTTTGATAAAACATCACTGGAAATCTGGGATGAACAAATGGCCGGCCCTGCCGCCCGGATTTTTGCTCGCAGAAATGTATTTATTGATGGATTCCTGCCGGTTTTCAGGAAATATTTTGAATTTATCAGCAACGGAAGGGATCTGGTAGATATAGTCTATGCATCTGATATGCGTGATTCCTCACTCGGTAAACTGCTGCAATCGGGGCTTCAGCGCGACCTCGCCTCCCGGTTTACCACTGCAGGCGTTCATAAAGATGACCTGGAATTTACCATCGGTGGCTATCCTGTGAAGAAGTTTGGCTCACAGGGGCAGCAAAAATCATTTGTGCTTGCAATTAAGCTGGCGCAATTTGATTATACCCAGGGAATTAAAGGCTACAAGCCCATTCTGTTGCTTGACGATATCTTCGATAAACTTGACAATGAACGCGTTTCCCAGCTTATACACCTGGTTGGCGACAATTCTTTCGGACAGGTATTTATCACGGATACCCAGCCTGAAAGAGTCAATAAAATATTTGAATCAGCAAGTATTGATCATAAGCTGTTCACCGTTAATCAGGGCCTGGTAAACGAAGGAGCCGGTGCTGTATGATCGGAATGTTTTAAAGAAGGATCGCATATCATTGGCCGGTAAATTGTTTTCCGTCAGAGATCATTTGCCGGCGGATTGTCTGAAACTTAAATCATCGCATCATGAAGATTATCTGTATTGGTCGCAATTATTCAGAGCATGCAAAGGAGCTGAACAACCCGGTTCCGGCTGAGCCTGTTTTTTTTATGAAGCCCGAGTCTGCCCAGTTGCGCAATAATCAGCCTTTTTTCTATCCATCATTCTCAAGCGACATCCATTATGAAGTTGAACTTGTTCTGCACATCAACAAGGTAGGAAAGAATATACAGGAAAAATTTGCGCACACCTATTACGATGGAATAGGGGTAGGCATTGATTTTACTGCCCGCGATCTGCAAAAAAAGGCTAAAGAAAAAGGCCTCCCCTGGGAAATGGCGAAAGCTTTTGATTTCTCCGCGCCGGTCAGCGAATTTATAACGGTTTCCGCTTTTCATGATCTGAATAACATCGCTTTCGGCCTTTATAAAAACGGTGAAGTCGTGCAGCAGGGAAATTCACAGGATATGATCTTCTCCTTTGATGCAATAATCGCCTATGTATCGCGATTTGTAACCCTGAAGCAGGGCGATTACATCTTTACAGGGACTCCGGCAGGCGTAGGTCCGGTAGTTATCGGCGACAGACTTGAAGCATTTATCGGAAATGAGAAAATGCTGCTCTGTAATATCAGGTAAATCCCTGGTGACAGGCAAACGAATTTAATGATGTCATATCGGCCATGGCAATAACAGATCTGTCCGGGGAATGAGAAAATCTGAAAACGGGATTATTCGGTGGCTTTATGGCGCTGGCGTGTTTCTGATAATATATTTATCACTGGTCAAAGTTGCCGGGGAATTGAATGATTATCCTGCAGGAGACTGGAGGTCAGAGATATATGCTGATAAATCCGGGTATTATATTTATCTGCCGGCTGCATTTATATACGGATTTTACGAGTCTTCTTATCCCGACAGTATTGATGTCAGGATAGGTGACGGTTTCAGTTTTTACAGGGGCAAGCTGGTTACCAAATACACCTGTGGCGTAGCATTATTAACCAGTCCGTTTTTTATAATCACGCACCTGATTCAGCTGGCATCCGGTGAAACGGCGGATGGTTTTTCGCCCGCTTACCTGAATTATACATACATGGCTGCGATTTTTTACCTCCTGGCCGGTGTGATTGCCCTGTGGCTTTTCCTGCGGAAGCGGTTTTCGTCAGTAGTGTCAGCGCTGACTGTTTTGCTGATCGTTGGTGCCACCAATTTGTTCTACTATACCTTCAGGGATTCCCTGATGTCGCACGTCTACTCTTTTGCCCTCTTTGGTTTTCTGTTGCTGGTCACCGGCAATCTCAAAACAAAATCCGGTACCGGTCGCATTTTTTTGATAAGCCTGCTGGCATCTCTCATTGTAATTGTAAGGCCAAGCAATGTGATTTTTCTTCCTGTAATTCTGCTGCTGGATGTAAAATCAATTGCTGAACTGAAAGCCCGCCTGCGAGTTCTTTTCAGGCCACTAAATCTTTTAATTATTCTGTGTACTGCAACATTGGTGTTCTTGCCCCAGCTGCTCTACTGGAATTTTATTTCCGGAAATTTGTTTTACTACTCTTATGGGAACGAGGGCTTTATATTCTGGAATAGTCCAGAAATTACTAAAGTGATGTTTTCGCCGGATAACGGGCTGTTGGTATACGTCCCGCTTTTTGGTTTTATGGTTATTGGGCTGCTCTTCATGGTTTTTACCCGGAAAAGCAATGGATGGCTGATATTTACCATCCTTGCGCTGCATATTTACCTGGTTTCATCCTGGCATATGCCCGGTTTTGGCTGTGGTTTCGGGCACCGGACATTCATTGAATATTATGCATTGCTCTCTGTACCTCTTGCATGGCTGATACATCTGATTATTAGCGGGCGAAAATTCCTTATGATGCTTTTCGGGGGATTCATCGCCGTTTTTCTGATATGGTTTAACATGAAATTTTCGCTGGCCTACCGTAAATGTTACGAAGGGGGCAGCAGTTTTGATGTTTACAATCAGTATCTGGTGAGGGAACGGCTGCTGCCGTTCGTTTCCGGAAAGTACAGCCTTTATACAGGCTATGAAGAGGGCAATGACTACCTTATGCCCGGTACCCGGATTCATCTGACAGATATGGCTGCCGAAGGAAGAAAAGTGAACCGGATTACCCCTGAACTTACCTATTCCGACGCAATTGTGCTTCCCCTGGAACAATTGATTTCAGGGCGATTATTCAATCTTGAAGCAACCTTTCAGTTGGCTGCGCGGGATTATGCCGGTGATATACAGTTTGTATGCGCTGTGGCCAAAAACGACAGTCTGGTTTTCTATCATGCTGAACCGGTCGTCATTCAGCCCCGAAGTGTTGATTTTGCCTGGGAGAAAGTTGATCTAAAAATAGAGTTTCCGTTTTTACCTGCCGAAGGTGAGATGAAACTTTTTTTCTGGAATCGCGGAACAACTGAAATATTGGTAGATGATCTGAATATTGAACTGAAGTCATACATCAGAATCGGATTGTGGTGATTTGAAACATCAGCCTTAACCTCCCCCGATAAAGTTAAAGATGCATGTATTACTATATAAAAGCTATATCCTCAATCACTTCAGCGCCTGCAGCCTTATTCAACGATTTGATCAGTTTGCTTTTTGCATAGCCCAATTCTTCCCTGAGCGCCGGTGAGTTGAGTTTCACATAGAGGGTTTTGTTTTTGATATACAGATGTGTCGTATCACGGGCAATCATTTTTCCAACTATATTGTCCCATAAACTGATCACCCTGGCCTGGTTCAGTTTGTCGCTGAGGCGGTAGGCATCGATCAGTTCCTCAATGACCTGCCTCAGTGATTGGTTGTTGGTGGTTCGTTTTGCCATAGAAAAAATCCCGCTGACAATTGAAGGTTTCCCGGATATCTTTTTTTGTGAAAATCAATATTGAGTCCTGCTTGTTTTTTCGGTTTTTCTAAATCTTCACTGAACTTTTGTTAAACCCCCTTAATTTGATACCTGTGATGATTTTTTTGGTGTATAGCGGGAAGTCAGCTTTCATCATCCAGTCATAATAGGAAGGTTCATTACTGAATATTTCTGCGACAGATCTGCCTTTGTATTTTCCGAAATTGAAGACTTCCTGATTTTTATCGTTGTAGATAATGTGTCCTACAAGATCCGCATTCCTGTTCTGGAATGAAAATTCATGCAAAGCCTTGATGTCATTGACTACCGGGGTGGAGATTTTACCATCCCTGTCAGTATATTCTGCCCCCTGATACCTTTCGATCTGTGAAAGCAATACCTCGTAGGTGGCCCGGGTGTCAGCTTCGGCCGAGTGGGCATTGACGATTTCCTTATTGCAGTAAAATTTATAGGCAGCCTTAAGGGTGCGGGGTTCCATCTTGTGGAAAATGTTCTGAACATCTACAAACCTCCTTCCCTTAATGTCAAAATCTACTTCAGCCCTCAGGAATTCTTCAACAAGCAAGGGAATGTCAAATTTATTCGAGTTGTATCCGCCAAGGTCGCAGTTTGCCAGAAACTGATTGAGCAACGGAGCCAGCATGGCAAAGGTGGGTTCGTCTTTAACATCTTCATCAGAGATCCCATGAATGGCTGTTACCTCCCTGGGAATCGGAATTCCCGGATTTACCCGCCGGGTAAGGGTTTCTTCTCTTCCGTCGGGATGAATCTTGATGATTGAGATTTCTACAATTCTGTCGGTTCCAACATTGGTGCCGGTAGTTTCAAGGTCAAAAACCGCCAGGGGCTTGGTAAGATTAAGTTTCATAGGCTCGATAAAATAAAAAAGCACCACAGCAATGAGCGTGTGGTGCTGCGAATTTAGTTTATTTTAAACTCAGATTACCCTGTTTTGATCGAAACTTTCGAGCAGTTGCTGTAACCGTTGCAGGTACATGCCTCCCAGGGCGCCGTCAACCACACGATGATCATACGAAAGAGAAAGAATCATCATGTGACGGATTGCTATTACGTCCCCGTCTGCTGTTTCGAGTACCACGGGTTTTTTCTTGATCACACCGATACCGAGTATGGCTACCTGCGGCTGGTTGATGATGGGTGAGCCGGTAATGCTTCCAAATGTTCCCAGGTTGGTAATGGTAAATGTTCCTCCTGCAATATCATCCGGTTCGAGTTTGTTTGACCGTGCTTTGTTGGCCAGGCTGTTTACATCTTTGGCAAGTCCCAGCAGGTTTTTCTGGTCAGCATTGCGGATCACGGGAACGATCAGATTGCCATTGGGCAGCGCTGCTGCCATCCCGATGTTGATGTGTTTTCTCAGGATCACTTTATAGCCGTCAACCGATGCATTTACGCCCGGAAAATCTTTAAGTGCCTGAGCGGCTGCTTCGATAAAGATCGGTGTAAAGGTGATTTTCTCTTTTTCACGCTTCTGGAAATCATCTTTCACCTTATCGCGCCACTTAACAATGTTGGTTACGTCAACTTCGATGAAAGATGTTACATGCGGCGACACCTGTTTCGACATTACCATGTGGTCGGCAATCAGCTTTCTCATACGGTCCATCTCAACAATCTCATCGCCGGCGGCTGATACAACCGGAGGGGCTGAAACTCTGGGCGCGGCCGGAGTTGCCGCAACAGGGGTGCCTGCGGCAGGAGCGGACACTGTTGGGGATGGTTGTGCAGGAGAGGCTGTCCTGCTTTTCAGGTAGGCCATCAGATCATCTTTGGTAAGCCTGCCGTCTTTTCCGGTGCCTGGGATGGCATCGAGCTCCGACTGGCTGATCCCTTCAGTTTTAGCGATATTTTTAACCAATGGCGAATAGAACCTGTCCGGGGAACTCTCAACAACGCCGGCACTTAGCAATTTGTCGGCAGTTTCACTCTGCACGGGTGCTGACTGCGCTGGTTTTCCGGCGGTTGAAACTTCTTCAACAACTTCGGTCGCAGCGCCGGCATCGGTTTCGATGATGGCAATCACTTTGCCAACGGCAACCACGTCGCCTTCATTGAAAAGGACCTGTACGAGTTTACCTTCAACGGGAGAAGGTATCTCTGAATCAACTTTGTCTGTAGCAATTTCTACAATTGGATCATCTTCTTCAATGGTATCGCCCGGATTTTTAAGCCACTTCGTGATGGTTGCCTCAATAATGCTTTCGCCCAGTTTGGGCATAATCACTTCAAATTTTGCCATTTTATGTGTATTTGATCCGCAATCCTCTGGCGGGGAGCGGCTGATTTCTGTTTGTTTGCTGGCCTATTTAACAATTTTCGCCTGAAAAGGTTTACCCGCTTTTCAGGCTTTACGGCCCAGGTGACGAAATGAACGCAGGAAAATATTTAAATCGTTTGATAAACGGTAATCTCTTGCGTATAACATATTCAGTCTCAGAATGGTTTCCTGGTCCAGATTACTGATTCTGAGCATATCGGTCGGATTCAAAATGCCTTTCCTGACCGGGGGGAGCGTGGTCGCTCCCTGTTCAAAGGAACTGTAACCAACCCAACTTCTGAATCCGGATAAAACCTTCAGCACATTAAGCGGAAAATTCAATGGATTTTTCATCATCCACATCAGGACTGGGGAAAGAGGCAATAATAAAAGCGCAGTGCCGAAATCCAGCAGTCGTTTATTCCTGAGGTTGTTGACTTTAGTTATGGAATTGATGTCAACAATGTAAACATCTCCCATAGTGCTGATAGAATTGGAGCCGATGATGGACAAACTCTCCGGTGGCGCGATTTTAAATTCAATTTCCATGTCGCGCAACTGCGCCATGGTATCAATGATCCGGTTGGCCGGGATGTCGCGGGCGCAAAAGATGACTTCATCAATTTTATAAATATTGATGATATCGCTGATATTTGCAATAGAGCCGATATAACCTTCATTCCTTTCGGGATGGTTTCCTGTTGATACGAGTCCGATAAATCCGGGATTTCTCAGGCTATTGCGCAACAGATCAGCTACCCTGCCGGTTTCATCCCCGCTGCCGACAATGGCAAAGCGCAGGTTTTCGTTATACCCCAGTCTGTAATTCCTGAACCCTGCTAAATGCAGCGTGAGTCTGATTCCGGTCATGGAAATCAGCCCCCACAGCCCGGTAAGTATAATGATGGCGCGCGAAAACCTGAACCCGGCCGGCAATAGCGCGTAGAAAACCAGGATTACAACCGTGCCGGCAAACAGACCGGTGTAGACTTTTCTGAGGCTGAGCGGCTTGTCGTATCCTCCGGCGATCAGCACGGAAAAAAGCCAGATCAGGATATAAGCGGGGAGCAGTCCATAAAGGAACAGGGGAGGGTAGTGCCCGCCGAAAGTGTAGGTAACGGCAGATTCCCAGTAATTTACGATCAGCAGTGAGCCCGAATATATTACAGCAGCATCTGCCAGGGGAAGCATAACCCGCTTCAGCAACCGGTGAATAATGGATACACCGGCCCTCAGGTAAATGGCAATATGTATCAGAAATGAAAACAGCTGCGCATTCTTCTGCGAAAAGTGTTTCCTGGCGAAAATCACCATGGCATTGTAGAAAACAAACACGTAATTGATGCTTGATTTCTTGGTGCTTTCGCCTTTATAATGAATGATGCGTGCCCCCGGATAGTAGTAGTTTTTATAGCCTGCTTTTGTGATGCGGTAACTCAGGTCTATGTCTTCGCCATACATAAAGAATGTTTCATCGAGTAACCCTGTTTTTTCAAGTGTTTCACGCCTCAACATCATGTATGCGCCGGCCAGTACATCCACAACATGGGTTTGATCCCTGTCGAGGTATCCCAGATGATACTGCCCGAATATCTTTGATTTTGGGAATAGTGCAGATAAACCGAATATCTTGTAAAAAGCAACCGCGGGTGTCGGGAGGCCCCGTTTTGATTCCGGCAGGTACTTTCCGCTGCCGTCAACCATCTTAATGCCTAGTCCTCCGGCATCAGGATGTGCATCCATAAACTCCACCGAGCGGGTAAAAGTATCCAGCTCAACTACCGTGTCGGGATTCAGCAGCAGAACATATTCACCTGAAGATTCACGGATTGCCTGATTATTGGCTACCGAAAATCCGGTGTTAACCGTATTGGCAATAAGTCTGATCCGGGGAAATTTTTCCCTGACCATTTCCACCGAACCATCAACGGAATTATTGTCTACCACGAAGACTTCCGCATCCAGGTCACGGATCGCGGCTTCAACGGAATGAAGACATTGCTCAAGGAAATATTTTACGTTGTAGTTGACAATTACAACCGAAAGTTTCATGCGGTATTCATTATTTACAGTCCGTAAAGATATGGAATAATGGAGAAATGTGATCCTGTATTCACCGGAAAGCTTTGTGAATGGTAATTTTCAGAAACGATATTATTACTTTGCCCTCATAATGTTATGGCTTAGCTTTGCAAAGAAATTTATCATGACAATACACCGGCATTTTATTCTGCATAAACCCTACGGGTATCTCAGCCAGTTCCGGTGTGAACACAACTGGAAGAAGATGCTTGGCGAAATATATGATTTTCCGGAGGGCACCATGCCGGTCGGAAGATTGGACGAGGACAGCGAAGGCTTGCTGCTGTTGACTACGGATGGCAAACTTTGCGACCTGATGAGGGCTAAAGATAAGGAGAAGGAGTATTATGTCCAGCTGGATGGATTGATCGGCGAAGCGGGATTGAATAAATTGAGGAATGGGGTTGAAATCGGAATTCGCGGTAAAAAATACCTGACGCTGCCCTGCAGGGCGGAGCTTATTCCTGATCCCGGCTTTCCCCCGAGGGCTAAGAAAATCCGTGATGACAGGCACGGGCCGACTTCATGGGTTTCGATTACGATTACAGAGGGCAAAAACAGGCAGATCAGGAAGATGACCGCGGCAGCGGGTTTTCCGACATTGAGACTGGTCAGGGTTCGCGTTGACCGGGTTGTGCTTGGAGATCTCCCTGCAGGAGAGGTAAGAGAAGTCGGCAGGTTCTGATCAGAAGCAATCCGGGGCGTATTTCAGGCGGATCTCATTCAGCGCATGCCGTATCCAGGAATACAGCGGCCATGGTTTTCCGGTGCTCCTCTGGAACACTGCTCAGAAATTCTACCCCGTTGCAGACTGAATTGATCAGATCGTAGTTTTTATTGAAATCCAAAGGGGCAAAGGTTTCCGTTGCATTGTCCTGCTGGTCAATGTCTATAAACAAGTGTTTATCACTGCATGCGTACCGGAATGTATTAAAATCTATGCTTCTGGTTTCAGTGTTTTGATGGGTCCGGTAATGAATTTTCCTTTCGGTCAGGTCATAGACGATGCTCCACTGGGTGGCAGGGCCCTGGGCAACGGCGCTCAGAATGCTGAATCCATAATCAATAAGATCGGTGCCCCGGGAAAGGTCCCCGGAAATCATCCGGGATGCAGTCAAAAATCGTCCGGAAGAATTTTCTTCCATAGGAGAATATGTGACGTCAGCACCTTTTTCTTTCTGTTTCATAAAATCGAGCGATGTATGGTAACATGAATTTGCAAGCACCGGATAGGGCAGGGAATCTCCGGTTTTTACCGACATTCTGCCGTTTAAATACTCAATTACCGCCGAATTCCCGTTTGCATCAGCCACCAGAAAATGCAATGTTGCGGTAGAGGTTTTCGAAATTCTTAAATATAGGTCACTGGCGATAACCTCCTCAACACTACCGGCGTTATCCAGTTGGTATTGTATCCATTGCAGTTCAGTGAGCGCATTTCTTTCGTCAATTTCAGGGTACATGGTTTCCTGAAGCCACATCTGCTCAATTACCAGACCGGCCTCATTCATTCCGCCATAGGGGAATTCCCGTCCGATCTGATTGAAAGAGATGCTGCCGTATTTAGAAATCCATTGAAATTCACGTTCAGGAGGTGCTGCCAGAGCCGATTTTATCACGCCACGCTGGTTGATCTGTATATGCCCCTGGCCTGCCGGAAAATCGAAGTTTCTTCCGAAAATCATTTTCCCGTCATTATTTTTCAAAAAAAAGGTTGTACAGGTGTTTCCATGAAACGCACTGATTAACGCAAGCAGAAATGTAAAAAGGGCCTTTTTCATAATAGCTTTTTTTTATCTACATAAAAAATGTGCCATTCTGTGTATATGGCAGATAATTAAGCAGTAAGCATCATCAGAAAGAGCTCTGTCAGCCTGAAAATGTGCGTATCCGTACAGGGGGCGCTTATGGCCGGGAGTTATCTGCTGATCATGCGGTGCCGTATGAAGAAGTGATTGCCCCGATTATAAATTATTTTGATGTGCGATTTAATAAATATAGATATGCAGGGTAAAGATTGTGTATTGTTATGAAATTATGTTCATTATAAAGCAAAATACCCACTTTTGGTTATTGTGTGCCAAACATAACTAGTCTACTTTTGCGCCATGAACAGAATCAGACCTGCGGCAGCAATCATAAAAGCCTTCATCAGTTTCCTGATGATCCTGCTGTTAGGTTTCTACTTCTCGGTCAATTTTAACTACAGGCACAGGCATATCGTCGACGGACTGGTAATGGTCCATTCGCATCCCTTTGCTGACGATAATCCCGATGCTCCGTTCAAACAGCACCAGCATCAGCCAGGCTCGCTTTTTCTGGTTGCTAATGATAATGTTTTAGCCTCACCCCCTGTTTATTTTCAATCTCAGCCTGTTGTCTTTTTGCCCCTTGACTCTAAACCTGTATTGAAAGACATTTCTTTACATAGCCAGGTTTTGCTCATTGGCAATGGTTTGCGCGCTCCTCCCGCTGGAAATTAATTGATTGACTCCGCTGCACGGAACCGGATATTCTGAATATCCCGGGTGATATGTGCAGATTACTATCCCTAACTGACATTAATAAACTTATGAAAAAACTCAACCTCTATCTGATATCAATTCTTTTCCCGCTGCTTTCACTTTCTCAGGCCCCGCCTTCAGGATACAGTTTCTCGGGGAAAATACTGAATAAAAATGCCGGCAATCCGTTGCCATATATCACCATCTCTTTAAAAGGCACCACGATCGGTACCGTTTCCGGGATCAATGGTAATTTTACCCTGAACGGGATGCCTGCCGGCAAATCGGTCATCAGGGTGCAGGGTGTGGGGTATACGCCCCGTGATCTTGATGTTGATATAAAGCCCGGTACTGATAATCAGCTGACAATTGAACTGGAGGAAGACATTATTCAGCTGAATGAACTGGTGGTCAGCGCAAACCGCAATGAATCCAACCGGCGCGAAACGCCGGCCATTGTCAACGTAATCGGACAAAAAATGCTGGAGAATACCAATGCAGTATGCCTCTCCCAAAGTCTTGGTTTTCAGCCCGGATTAAGGGTGGAGAACAACTGTCAGAACTGTGGTTTTCAGCAGGTTCGTATCAATGGTCTTGAAGGTCAGTATTCGCAGATACTCATCGACAGCAGGCCTGTGTTCAGTGCGCTTGGCAGCGTCTATGGCATTGAACAGATTCCGGTATCCATGATCGAGCGGGTGGAGATACTTCGCGGCGGCGGATCGGCGCTCTACGGTTCAAATGCCATTGCCGGAACGGTAAATATTATTACCCGTGAGCCTGTAGTCAATACCTTCAGCATAGGCCATAATTATACCTCTATCGGCGGAAAAACTCCGGACCATACAACAAATCTGAATGGGGCACTGGTGAGCGAGGACCATAAATCCGGTATATTTCTGCATTCATCATACAGAAACCGGGGGCATTACGATGCCAACGGTGACGGCTACTCCGAAATAGGCCTGGTCAGGGCCAATAGTCTCGGATTCAGGGCTTATCAGCGGTTGACCGATCAGAGCAAGCTTACGATGGAATACCATAACCTCAGGGAATTCCGGCGGGGCGGAAACAAATTCGATCTGCAACCGCACGAAACAGATATCACTGAGCAGACGGAGCATCAATTCAACGGGGGAAGTCTTGCATACCTGTTGTTCTCGAAAGACCGCAACCGCAAATTTGAAATTTACGGCGCTGTCCAGCATATTGCCCGCGAAAGTTACTATGGTGCTGGTATGGATCCCAATGCATATGGTACAACCGATGACCTTTCGGCCAATGCAGGAATGCAGGTAAGTCAGGAGATAGCCGAAGCGCTGTTCATGCCCTCACAGTTCACCGCGGGGATGGAGTTTAACCATAACCGGCTGCATGATATGATGCCCGGATATGACCGGGATCTGTTGCAGGAAACCAACGTAGGCGGTGTTTTTGTTCAGAATGAATGGAAGAACCATAAAATCAGCCTTTTGCTCGGGGCCAGACTGGATAAGCATAACCTTATCGAGAATCCTGTATTCAGTCCCCGCGCAAATTTCCGCTATGCGTTTAATGAAAACCTTTACGGACGTGTTTCATACAGCACAGGCTTCAGGGCGCCTCAGGCGTTTGACGAGGATCTCCACATTCTCGCGGTAGGGGGCGAAGTGATGCTGATACAACTGGCGGAGGACCTTAAAACAGAAAAGTCTCAAAGCGTAAGCGGCTCCTTCGATTATTACTTCAGTATTGGCGAAGTCAGGGTGAATGCGCTGGCTGAGGCATTTTACACCTATCTTGATGATGTGTTCTTTGTTGCGGAAATCGGCCTGGATGCTTACGGCAATAAATTGCTGGAACGCCGCAACGGCTCAGGTGCCGTGGTCAGAGGGCTGAATCTCGAAATGAGATCTGCTTTTTCATCCAGAACGCAACTGCAGGTTGGATTTACTTTCCAGAAGAGTGAATATGCGGAACCACAGGAATGGTCTGACGACCCTGAAGCCGGAACCGTTGAAGGCCTCCTGCGTTCACCCGATCATTATGGTTATTTTACCTTTACGGCAAGTCCCTTAAAAAGGGTCGGACTTTCTGTTACCGGAAGCTATACCGGCAGCATGATCATGCCGCATTATGCCGGGTACATCGAAAATGACCTGCTGAAAGAAACAGATCCTTTCTTTGATCTCTCGCTTAAACTGAGTTATACAACCAGACTGTCGGGAGATACCCGTATCCAGGGTTATGCCGGGATGCAAAACCTGTTTAATTCATTTCAGAAAGACTTCGATCAGGGCGAATTCAGGGATGCAGGATATATTTACGGCCCGTCTTATCCGAGAAGTTTTTCGATCGGGATTAAAATCGGCAATCTGCTGAATTGATTTCCCGCGCAGGCAGAAAGCATGTTACGGATTTTGATGGCTGTAATGTGCTTCTGTTTATGAAGATTTGTGTGTGTTAATTTTCCGACAACCGTCTCCTGATCCCATGGGAGGCGGTTTTTTACATTGCGCTGGTTCATTTTCCCCGGGTACTTATAAACTGCAGCATTCCAGAGGAAGGAGATTCCCGGTTTCATTCAATCCGATTGGATATTGAATGTATTCGAGCCATATCCCGCCGTGGCGGGGCCAAACCAGGTGCTATCCATCATAAAAAAAAGAAGCTGCCTTTATCAGACAACTTCCTTTTTGCGTCGGGGTGAATGGATTCGAACCATCGACCCCCTGGTCCCAAACCAGGTGCGCTAACCGGACTGCGCTACACCCCGCTGAATTCAAAAAAAATGAGGATTCTCATCCTCTTTGCGGTGAAGGGGGGATTCGAACCCCCGGTACCGTTTCCAGTACGACAGTTTAGCAAACTGTTGGTTTAAGCCACTCACCCACCTCACCAAACGGAGTGCAAAAGTACAAAAGGATTTCTTATTCACAAAGAATATTTTTTATTCA
>ERZ795053.2164-NODE-2164-length-24102-cov-22.447249_pt1 | contig 24102 bp, 12 predicted proteins | sample MGYA00375137_ERZ795053 | MGnify/ENA primary metagenome ERZ795053 (study PRJEB30182, sample SAMN05720284) | activated sludge metagenome | isolation source: Anaerobic digester | place: Hong Kong | collected 2014-12-17 ...
TGGAGGAGCGCGAGCTTCTCTATCGCGCCGGAGCGGAACTGGGGCGGTCGCTCGACCTCGGCCACATCTTCACAACCATGCGCAGCATGATCGCCGAGCGCCTCGACTGCGATGTGCTCTATCTGTCGTCCTTCGATGCCGACTCTGAGATGATCACCTGTCTCTTCGCCTGGCAGGACGGTCACCCCATGGAAATTGCGGGCTTCCCGCCGGTCAAGCTGGCGCCGGAAGGCAAGGGCACGCAAAGCCTGGTCATTCGCACGGGGCAACCCCTTCTCCTGAATGACTATAACCAGCAACGCCGGACCAGCACGACGGCTTACTATGTGAGCAAGCAGGGCAAGGCGCAACGACTGGCCTCTACGGAGATGCCCGAAGAGGATCCCAACGTCCCCAATTCGGCGATCTTTGTTCCCATCAAGCTGGGCGAGCATGTGCGCGGCGTCATGCAGGTCTTCAGCTATCACCTCAACGCGTATCGGCAGCGCGATTTACGACTGGTAGAAGCCATCGGTACGCAGGTGCTGGTCGCAGTCAACAACGCGCTGCTCTATCAGAAGGTGCGCCAGGAACTCATTGCCCGCCGCGAGAGCGAAGAGCGTTTCCGGCAATTGGCCGAGAATATCAATGAAGTTTTCTGGATGTACGATCTCCAGCTCCAGCGGCTGACGTATATCAGCCCAGTCTATGAAACCATCTGGCCGCACACGGCGCAGCAGGCCATGGCCAATCCGGAGCTCAGGTACGACGCGATCCTCGACGAGGATCGTGCACAGGTGCGTGCGACCCACCTGCGCCCGCAGCATGGCGAACGTGCTGCCATCGAGTATCGCCTGGCCGGCGCCGATGGCGAGATTTATTGGATGCTCGACCAGGCATTCCCCGTCTTTGATGAAAATAACGAAGTCACGCGCATTGCGGGCATTTCGGCCAATATCACCAAGCGCAAAGTGGCGGAGCAGGAGTTGCGGCGGCGCGAGGCAGAGTTCAAGGCGCTCGTGGAGAACTCGCCCGACTATGTGGCCCGTCTCGATCCGTCCGGTCGCTTCCTTTACGTGAACCCGGCCATCGCGCAGAACGCCGGTCGCGCCCTGGCCGAATTTGTCGGCAAGCGACCTGGCGAGATCAATCTGCCGATTGATGTTGCCAACCTGGCCAAACTGCCTGCGACGGTCAAACCCTTGACCCGAATAATCGAGATCCCTGCGGGTGATGGCGAGACGCGCTACGTCCAGATTCGCCTCGTGCCCGAACTGGACGGCGAGGGCCGATTGCAGTCATGGCTCTCGATCGCACGCGATCTGACCGACCTGATCACCGCACAGAGCAAGCTGGAAGAACTGAATCGTACCCTGGAGCAGCGCGTCGTCGAGCGAACGAAGTCGCTTGCCGAGACGCAGCGCATCGCGCACCTGGGCAGCCTGGAAGTCGATCTTGAGCGGCACGTCGCGATGCTCTCCGAAGAGGCCTGGCGCATTCTGCGCCTCCAGCCGCAGCCCGACGGGTTGCCGCTGGAGCAGTTGAGCGCGATGGTTCACCCTGACGATCGTGAGCGCATTGCGGAGTATTACGCCAACAGGTTTGAAGATAACGTGCACGAACTGGAAGTGCGCATCGCCCGTGCCGATGGCCGAGCCGCGTACGTGAGTATGCGCGCCAAGCCGATCGTGGAGGATGGCCTGGTGGTCCGCGTGCTGTGCACGGCGCTCGACATCACCGAGCGCCGGATGGCGGAGCAGGAACAACGGCGTCAGACGGCGATTTTGGAGGCCACCACCGACCTCGTTGCATACTGGAATCAGGCCGGTCAGATTACCTACATGAATGCCGGCGGCCGGCGGATGCTGGGTATTGCGCCCGAAGTCGAAGTCGCCAGCGTGAAGTTGGAGTCGATCCTCACGCCGGGCGGGTGGGAGACCTTGCGCACGGAGGCGATCGAACGGGCGCAGCGGAACGGTATCTGGGCGGGTGAATCCGCTATCGTCCACGCCGAAGGGATGGAGATCCCGGTGTCGCAGGTGGTCATCGCACATCGTGACCACAATGGCGCCGTCGAGTACTTCTCCACGATCATGCGCGATACGACGCTGCAAAAGCAGGCCGAGGAAGCGCTGCGCCGCAGCCGCGACGAGTTGAGCGCGGCCAACACGGCGCTGGAGAAGGCCGCACGCCTCAAGGACGAGTTCCTGGCGAGCATGAGCCACGAGTTGCGCACGCCGCTCACCAGCATCCTCGGCCTGGCCGAAGCGCTGCAATCCAAGGTCTACGGGCCGCTGAACGAGAAGCAATCGCACTCCATCGCCACCATGGCGCAGAGCGGCCAGCATTTGCTCGATCTCATCAACGATATTCTCGATCTCTCAAAGATCGAGGCCGGGCAGTTCGAGCTCCATACGTCGACCTGTTCTGTCGATGAAATCTGCATGGCTTCGCTCCAGATGATCAAGGGGATGGCCCAGCAGAAGCATCAGTCGGTGGGCTTCACCATCAACCCCACCGCCATCGACATCGAAGCAGACCAGCGCCGCATGATCCAGATTCTGGTCAACCTGTTGAGCAACGCCGTCAAGTTCACGCCGGAAGAGGGCCGGCTGGGCCTGGACGTTCAGGGCGATCCAAGTGCAGGGATCGTGAGTTTCCGTATCTGGGACGAGGGGATCGGGATCGACCAGGCGGACTTCCCGCGACTCTTCCAACCCTTCACGCAGTTGGATGCGCGCCTGGCGCGCCACTATGCCGGTTCCGGGCTGGGACTGTCGCTGGTGCGACGCATGGCCGAACTGCATGGCGGCAGTGTCACGGTCGAGAGCATTGTCGGCGCAGGGAGTGTGTTTACCGTCAATCTGCCGTGGCACTCGAATACGTTGCGCCGCCTCGATCGCCTGCGCGGCCCGGCACGCGAGGTGCAGCGCACACACGACATTCCCACCCCCGCGTTGGATAATCCGGCCGTCGTGATGCTGGTGGACGACAATCTCCAGACGATGGAGACCTACGTCGACTACCTGCGTAGCGTCGGGTTCAGCGTCAAGCAGGTTGCTGACGCCGTGGAGGCACTGCGGCTGATCCCGCAACTCCGTCCCAACGTGGTTTTGATGGATATTCAGATGCCCGGGATGGATGGCCTCGAGGCGATTCGGCGCGTGCGCGCATGGCGCGAACCGGAACTCTCGCAGACGCCCATCATTGCGCTCACCGCGCTGGCCATGCCCGGCGACCGCGAGCGCTGTATCGACGCCGGCGCCACCGAGTATCTGGCCAAGCCGGTATCCATGCTCAAGGTCGCCGAAATGGTCGAGCGCTTCCTGGCCGCGCAATAGCCAGCCGGCGGACAGCGCCACGCTGCGCCAGCCTCACGCGGAATCCCGCAGAAAGCCTCTGCCAGCCTTCGGAGCATGACACTCATAATCCATAACACCTGCAAACGAGCACACAGAAGACTGGAGACACCATGGACCAGACCATGCTGATCGCCGATGCGATCGAACGCATCCGCAGGCTGCCCGTGCAAATCGAGCGCCTGGTCGCCGATTTGACGGACGCGCAGTTGACGACCCACTTCCTCGAGGACGAGTGGACGGTCGCCCAAAATGTGCATCACCTGGCCGACTCGCACATGAACAGCTACATTCGCTGCAAGCTGATCCTCACCGAGGATGAACCGGCGCTCAAGCCCTACGACCAGGACGTGTGGGCGTCGCTGCCCGACGCACGGGATGCCGACATCTCGACGTCGCTGGCACTGCTCAGCGCGCTGCATGGGCGCTGGGTGAGCTTCTGGCGCACAATTGAGCCGGAGGAGTGGGCGCGTATCGGCTTCCACCCCGAGAACGGTCACGTGCGCCTCGACGCCATCCTGTTCAGCTATGCAAACCACGGCGAGGCGCACATCGACCAGATCACGCGTACGCTCGTCGCGCAGTACGCCGAACGGCCGGTATCCACTGACGAACTGCTGGTGATGCTCACCCGCGAGTGGAGCGCACTGCTCAACTTTCTGGCGCGTCACGAGGATGCGCTGCTCGAGCCGTTGGAGAGCACCTGGACCGCAAAGGATCATCTGGCCCACATCACGGCCTGGGAAACTTTCCTGGTTCGCCACCATCTCGATCGCGAAGACGCGGCCACAGCCCTCGAACTTTCGCCCGAGCAATATGCCGACTTCGCCATCGACGAGATCAACGAAGCCCTGCATGCGCGCAGCCGGGAAAAGACATTGGCCGAAGTCCTGGCGGATGCCGAAGCAACTCACGCTACGCTCGTCGCGCGGCTGCGCGACACTTCCTTCGACGTGATGCAGATGCCGCGCTACGACGACGACGAGTCCGGTGCGCCGCTGCTCGACTGGGTCATCGGCAATACCTACGATCACTATCTCGAGCATAGCCTCTATCTGCGTGCTCACCTCCCCGTGCCGTGATGCTACAACCTGCGCGGACGTCGTGGGTTACTCGCAGTGCAATCTGGGATGCCTGCCGCGCACGCCCTGCGCGGAAGTCACGTTTCCGTACAGCTTTGGCAAGCCGCCAAGCTACGGCGATATTCCAGCGCCGGCGACTGCCGCAGAGTTGCTGCATCGCATCGAGGAGATCGAAGCGACGGTCTGGCGGCTTATGTCGACGGAATGGCAGGAACTGGTCGATCACCATTACGGGCCGTTGCGCAGGACCTACGGCTTCTTTGAGGCAAATACCCTGCTGGCAAGCCGCGAGGCGGGACGCTTTGGGGTGAAGAAGCCGGGCAGCGGTCTGACCGCGTTTTCGTAGCGCCGCCAACGGACAGCAGGCAGGTTTGACGCTACTATTCCCAGACAGTAGGATAGTGAGACCGGTGAAGGCGAGGACATCGCCGGCGATCAACGGAGAATTCGAGCCAGGCGCGCAGCATGTGGCCGAGAGTTGACTCGGCTTGCGGCTGCGGCAGCCGGTGAAATGGTTCCGCCGAAGTGCGGCGGGAAGCCCGCTCCGGCGTGCAGCGAGAAAGCGAAACGACAAATGGATGCTATTGTAGAGGAAAAGATCGAGCGGTGCCCGCCGGCCCTGCAAACTATCATCGAGGAATTCCGCGAAGCGCCCCCGCGCGATCGCATGGAGTACCTGCTCGAATTTGCGCTGAGCCTGCCCGACCTGCCGGCGCGTTTCCAGGCGCAGCGCGACAGCATGGAACAGGTTCATGAATGCCAGACGCCCGTCTTCCTCGCCACAGAGATCGAGGAGGGCATCGTCCACTTCTTTATGGACATCCCGCAAGAGTCGCCGACCGTGCGCGGCTATGCATCGATCCTGGTGGACGGCTTTGAAGGGGCCACGCCGGCCGATGTGCTCGCCACGCCGGACGATGTCTATATGCTATTGGGCCTGCATGAAGTGATCACGCCACAGCGCGTGCGCGGGCTCCACGCATTGTTAGGTTATATGAAAAAGCAGGTGCAGAATAAGTTGCAGTAGCGATATGGCAATTCTTCTGGTTTTGCGCCAAAGCAACGCAAAGTATCGAATCCAGCGAGGCCTGCTTCCACGGCAGGCCTCGCTCTATTTGTGCGCCTTGATCGCACGCCGCACTGTCCCGCGGGCGGCCTGCTTCACCATAATCGACGCGCGCAACGCAAGTTGGTGACATCCATCCCTAAAATTGACTGACATCGCGTGTTGTGTCGGCGCCGACATGCGCGTACGATCGATCCATGCAAACGATTATTGTGTTGTTGGCAGCATCACGGCGCGAATCGATTCACAAGAACGAACCTCCGAATCCGTTGTAGATGTGGACGCCTCCCACACCATCACCTGCTACACCACGTTTTCCCAGCCTTATTGCGAAAGGAAACCCGCACTCATGGCAAATCTGAAACAGGACTCATTGGACTATCATGCCCATGGCAGGCCCGGCAAACTCAAGATCGTGGCGACCAAGCCCATGGAGACGCAGCGCGACCTGTCGCTGGCCTACTCGCCGGGCGTCGCCTATCCCGTGCTGGAGATCGCCGACAACCCGGAACTCGCCTTTGACTACACCGCCAAGGGCAACCTCGTCGCCGTGATCTCCAACGGCACGGCGATTCTGGGTCTTGGCAATCGCGGCCCGCTGGCGGCCAAGCCCGTCATGGAAGGCAAGGCAGTGCTTTTTAAGCGCTTCGCCGACGTGGATGTTTTCGACATCGAGGTCAATGCCAAGGATCCCGACGACATCGTGCGCTTTGGCGAGATGATCGCGCCAACGCTGGGCGGCATCAACCTCGAGGACATCAAGGCGCCCGAATGCTTCTACATCGAGACCGAGTTGCAGAAGCGGGTTGACATCCCGGTCTTTCATGACGACCAGCACGGCACGGCCATCATTTCCGGCGCCGGTCTCATGAATGCACTGGAAATCGTCGGCAAGAAGATCGGCGATGTCAAGATCGTCATGAATGGGGCCGGTGCTGCGTCGATCGCCACTGCTGACCTCTACGTGGCGCTGGGCGCAAAGGCCGAAAACCTCATCCTGTGCGACACCAAGGGCGTCATCTACAAGGGGCGCACCGAGGGTATGAACGAGTACAAGGAGAAGTACGCGTCGTCAACCGCGACGCGCACATTGGAGGAAGCCCTGGTCGGCGCCGACGTCTTCATCGGTCTGTCGGTCGCCAACTGCGTGACGCGCGAGATGGTGCGCAGCATGGGGCGCGACCCCATCATCTTCGCCATGGCCAACCCCGACCCGGAAATCACCTACGAAGAAGTGCAGGCCGCACGCGGCGATGTGATTTTCGGCACCGGGCGCAGCGATTACCCGAACCAGGTCAACAACGTGCTCGGCTTCCCCTTCATCTTCCGCGGCGCGCTGGATGTGCGAGCCCGCAAGGTGAATATGGAGATGAAACTGGCCGCCACCTATGCGCTGGCCAATCTTGCCAAGGAGGATGTACCCGATAGCGTCATCCGCGCCTACGGTCTCACCGAGCTGCGCTTTGGCCGCGAGTACATCATTCCCAAGCCGCTCGACCCGCGCGTGCTCATGTGGGTGGCGCCCGCCGTAGCAAAGGCGGCCATCGACACCGGCGTCGCCCGGCGCGATCTGGATATGGAAGCGTACCTGGATATGCTGTCGGCGCGGCAGGGCAAGGGCGCACAGATCATGCACCTGCTGGAACTCAAGGCGCGCAAGAATCCGAAGCGCGTCGTCTTTGGCGAAGGTCGCGAGCCTAAGGTTATCCGTGCCGCCCATGAGGTGGATATCCACGGTATCGCGCACCCGATTCTGCTCGGGCACGTGGACGAGATTCGCAAGCAGATCGCAGATCTGGGCCTCGACTGGGACCCCGAGGTCATCGATCCCATTGATACCGCGAAGCGCGACAAGTATGCCGAGCGTTTCTACGCTAATCGTCAGCGCAAGGGCGTGACGTTGGCCCGCGCGCAGGAACTCATGCGCCAGAAGATGTTCTTCGGGCCGATGATGGTCGAGTGCGGCGATGCCGACGCCTTCATCGCCGGTCTCGCCTACAACTATCCCGAAGTCCTGCGCCCGGCGCTCCAGTGTGTCGGCGCCCAGGATGGCAGGTGGGTCAGCGGTGTCTACGTGATGCTGGTGAACGAGCGCATGCTGTTCTTCACCGACGCCACGGTGATCATCGACCCCACGGCCGAGCAACTGGCGGCGATCGCGCTCAATGCAGCCGACCTGACGCGGCACTTCGACGCTGATCCACGCATCGCCATGATCAGCTTCTCCAATTTCGGCAGCACGCCCCACCCGCAGCAGGCACGGGTTCACATGGCTGTTGAGATGCTGAAGCGCGACCATCCCGGCCTTGCAGTCGACGGCGAGATGCAGGCCGACGTAGCGCTGTCGCCCGAACTCACGGCGCGCCACTATCCCTTCAGCCAGGTCAAGGACGCAAACGTCCTGGTATTCCCGAATCTCGATTCGGCCAACGCCGGCTACAAGCTGGTGCGAGCGCTGGGTGGCGCCGAAGCCATCGGCCCGATCCTCGTCGGCATGAAGAAGCCGATCCATGTGCTTGCAACCGGCGCCGACGTGCGCGATATTGTGAACGTCACGATCATGGCGGTCATCGACGCCCAGAGCCGCGACGCTTCCTAGGTCAACGCCGCGCCAGGTGGAATGCAATCGTGCGTTCCACCTGGCGCAAGTGCAGGCCGCTTCTATCCGGAAACCCATATCCAGTAGTTCGCGCTTCTCGCCGTAGTGACGACATCAGTCGTTTCCACGCTTGGGAATGGCTGAGTCCGTCACGCCAAAGCATGGCTTGCTAGAATCGTCCGTTCCGACAAGGAGGAATGAAATGCGCACACGCTGGTTCTCTGCGGCCGTTGTTCTCTTCTTGCTGGTGTCCGTTGCGGGCAGCGCGTTGGCGCAGGACACCGCCCCGCCACCTGCCCCGGCTGGGTCTACCGGCATCGTCATCACCTGGCCGACGCCTGTGACCGAGGTGCACGGCGTCATCGACGTCGTCGGTACGGTCAATGAGCCGGATCTGGTCGCCTATGTGCTGGAGGCGGTCGCGCTCGACGAGCAGATGCAGGTGCCGGAGAATGCAGCCTGGCTGCCCATGGCCGGCGCACAACGCCAGCCGGTGATCAGCGGCGTGCTCGGCACCGTGGACACCACCTTCCTGCCCGACGGGCTCTACGCCATGCGCGTCGCCGCGACCGTGAGCGACACGACGGCCGGCCCATCGACCTATGAATACACGGTCAACCCCGTGCGGGTGAGCAACATCAACTCGCCACTCTCCCCGGCGCCGAGTGAAACGCCCGCCATCGAGCCAGATGTGCCGCCCACGCCGGCGCCATCGCCAACCCCACCGCCGGCACCCGCCGTGCCCTATGTCGTCACGGCGCCGGGCAATGGCGCCGTCAACGTGCGCCGCTGCGACCAGGTGGACAACAACGCCTGTCCGGTGGTGGGCGGGCTGGCGCCGGGTGTACAGGCGCCCATCAACGGCTTGAGCAGTGACGGCAGTGGCTGGTATCTGGTCACGACGCCGGCCGGCTTGCAGGGCTGGGTCTCGCCAACCGTCGTCAACGCAATTGGCGATCTTTCGACCGTCGCCTCGGTGGCGCCGCCTGCGCCGCTGCCGCCGCCCCCGCCGCCAACCACCGGGGGGCCCGTCGCGCCGACCGGCATGTCGATCAGCACCGGTTCGGTCGTCTGCCTGCAACCCTTCACCATTAACGTCGTCATGACGAATCAGGGCAGCGGTGAATCTGCGCCGGGCACCGTCACCGTGCAGGACGTGCGCGTGGCGGACGGCCAGGTCACGTGGACCGGCTACGGCACCTTCCCCAGCCTCAATCCCGGCCAGACCTACAACGCGCAGGTCAACGCGACGATCACCACCTTTGTCAACGAACTTCACGAACTGCGCGCCTTCAACGACGGCCAGAACAACTCGTTCCAGTACATGCTCCAGCCGGGCAGTTGCCCGGGTGGCAGCCCGCCACCGCCGCCCCCGCCATCCGACAAAACCAAGCGCTTTGGCGAAGCCGAGTGCCGCGTGACGCCCAAGGCGGGCGCTTCCATGTACGATCAGCCGCACGGCAACCGCATCGGCAAGTTCGATGGATCGCGCCTCGACGTATATGAAGCCAAGCGCATCAACGGCAAGGTCTTCTACGAGGTCTTCGTGCCGACAGGTACGGGCGCGCCGGCGCCGGTCTGGGTGAAGGAGCAAGACGTTTCGTCCATCAAGAACGCCTGTCGCTTCTAGCCCGCTTTCTTGCCATGTCTACGGCCCGCTGTCGAAATCATCCGGCAGCGGGCCGTTTGCGTGGTCGCGCAATTCCTGTCGCTGCGGTTTTGGCGCGCAACCGGGAATCGAGTACAGTCACGGCAACCTAGCGATAACTTGCCAGCATGAATGGGGAGCTTTTGTGAAGACGACGCCATTTTGGACCGAGGAATGCCCGCGCCCGGCGGATCTGCCGGTCAGCGACCTGCCGGAGCGTGTCGATGTTGCCGTCATCGGCAGCGGCTACACGGGGCTCAATGCGGCCATCGCGCTGCGCAAGGCCGGCGCGAGCGTGGCGGTGCTCGAGCAGCAGACCATCGGCTGGGGCGCAAGCAGCCGCAACGGCGGCATGGCGACGACGGGGCTGAAGGAAGAGATGCCCAACGTTTTCAAGCGCTACGGCGATGAGATGGGGCGGGCATTCTGGCGGTGGGCACTGGACTCCATCGACCACGTCGAGCAGATGGTCGAGGAGGAGGAGATCGCGTGCAATTTCAGCCGCTCCGGTCACGTGACGCTGGCGTTCAAACCGAGCCACTACAAACACTTCGCCGGTGAGGCGCAGTGGTTTCACGACAACCTGGCGTATGAGGATCTCTGGGTCGTCGACAAGGCGCAGGTGCGCGCCGAGATTGGCTCGAACGCCTATTTTGGCGGCATCGTCGATCGCAACAGCGCGGCGTTGCATCCGGCGCGCTATGTCTTCGGGCTGGCGCAGGCTGCCGCGCGGCGCGGCGCACACCTGGTCGAACACGCCGAAGTCACAGGGCTTGCGCGCACGGCGACTGGCTTTCGCATCCTCACGCGCAAGGGAGAAATGCAGGCGGGCGACGTTCTCATGGCCACGAACGGCTACACGGGCAATGTCGTACCAGGGCTGCGCCGCGGCATTTTCCCGGTGGGCAGCTACATCATCACCACCGAGCCGCTGCCGCTGGAACTCCAGCAGGAACTGAGCCCGCGCGGGCGCATGTTCTTCGACAGCCGCCATTTCCTCAACTACTTCCGCATCACACCCGACGGTCGCATGCTCTTTGGCGGGCGCCACAATCTGTCGCCGAATCTCGACCTGCTGGAGAGCGCACAGATGATGCGCAGGCGCATGGTCGAAGTCTTCCCGGCGCTGCGCGATGTCCCGCTCACTCACACGTGGACCGGCAGGCTGGGGCTGACCTTCGACCTCATGCCGCACGTGGGGCGCGTCGACGGCGTTGCCTATGCCTACGGGTACGCCGGCCACGGCGTCTCGGTGGCGAGCTATCTCGGCAAGGAGGCAGGCGAGATGCTGGCCGGCAAGCGGGCGACGAGTCTCTTTGCCCAGATCAAGCACGATCGGTATCCCTTTACGCCCTACGACAAGCTCTACCTGCCCATCGTGTCGCAATGGTTCCGCTTCCTGGATCGGGTATCGTAGCGTCTGGCTTTTCTTGATAACCCGGCAAGCGCCGGCGAGGGGCGTCCATGTCAGCCAAGCCCTACTCGATGGTGACATCCGCCACTTCGAGCCACTGCGCATGGTCCAGCGCAAGCACGCCATGGCCGAAGCGTCCCTCCGGCGTGGCGACCATCCACTGATTGTCGATCCAGATGACGAGGCCGAGCGGGCCGCGTGGCGATGGTGCGCGCAGGATGGTCTGACCGTCTACGGCAAAGAGAGTTGTTTTATATCCCCAATCAATCACGTATTCATGCCAGTGGGTCATTGAGATACGCAGTCGCGTCTCGGCTACCCCCAGATCGCGCTGAATGGCCGGCCATAGCTGGCGCCGCCACTGCGCTCGACGCAGCAAACCCGGCAGGGCCGGTGCAAGCGCTGCCCAGCGCCAGGCGCGGAGTTGCGTCGCGTCGAGCGTGCCTGCCTTCCAGCCCTGTCCCGGTACGGAAGCCGCCAGGGGCATGTCCGACGGCGGCGAGGCGAAGAAGAACCAGGCGACACTGGGCGGGGCGGGCATGCGCCAGCCGGTCATCAGGAATGGATCGTTCCAGAACCCAAAGCCCGCTGTGCCGCGCAGCGAGTCGGGTTCGTGTGAAAATCGGGCGCGGAGGCGAAGACGCAGCGGCGGGCGCCACCGGAAAGCGCGGCGCGGCAGATTGGCGTAATCGTCGATCTGGGCGTTGGTGTAACGCTCTTCGGCGTGCAGGATCATCAGGCGCAAACCGTGCGCCGTGCGCATGATGGCGCTGCCGGGTAGGCGGTGTACGTTCATGCACAATGCTCGTGATCCACTGGACCGGGCCGGCGTTCGGCGCGGATGACAGCCACGTCTGCCCAGCGGCTTTGTCGCCAGTGAATGCCGGCGACGAATCCTGCCGCCTCGATTCGGGCAATGAATCCCGCTGCCTCGGACGCCTCGGGCGCGCGATAGAGCAGCGGCAGGTTGATGGCGTGCCGCCCAAGCACCGGCACGATCCACACGCCGGCGATGATCAGCCGGCCGCCCACTACCAGCACGCGCGCACACTCCGCCAGCGTGGCCGGCTCTACGATATAGCCGGCAGGAAACGTAGCGATTACCGTGTCGAACGAGCCGGCCGCGAACGGTAGCGCCAGTGCGCTGCCCTGTGCGAGCGGTACGGGCAAGCGGGCGCGCCGCAATTTGGCCAGCGCAATGGCCTGCATCTGTGGTGACCGCTCCAGCCCAACGATGGGCCGGCATTGTTCAAGCGCGGCCGCAATGAGTTCGCCCGTGCCAAAGCCGAGTTCGAGAATCCGACCGGTCGCCGCCTCCAGCGCCAATGTGCGCCAGTCACCCCATGCCCCGCCGCTCACGCCCCAACTGATTGCGTCGTATGCCCAGGCCAGATCGTGATAGATCTGTTCGCACGCCCATGCGTATGCTTGGGCCAGGAGATTGTCGTGGCGGCGCGGTACGGCGCAGGTTTCATCGATCATCTTTGCTTTAACGTTATTTCTTAAACGGAGTCAGAAATTCGAGGGTCAATTGTAAGCAAAATATCCTTTACAACAAATGACGTATCTGTTATCGTGAGGTAGTGCCTTGGTGTCCATGTTTTGGATACCCTTTGTGGAGTACTGGTATGTCAACTATGGCCAGTCATCAAGTCAATCACTTGCTCCCGCCGTATGGCAGCGGCTATCCAGTATTACCCAGATTGTTGTCGACCAGACGCTAGATTCATGCATTCTACCGCAGAACTCTTCGCCGCTTCGCTCATTTCCCCTGCGCCTTTGGCCTGGATTGAAAAGCTTCAGGCCATTTGGGCGCGCACTGCTGGAAAGGAGGAGAATTCCACGCCCGAGCTCGTGTTGGCATCGGTGATGTACCCGCCGACTGAATATAGTGTCCAACTGTCAAAAGTTCCAAGGAGACATTGATGAAACGAGTAACGCTCAATCTTCTGCTTGTTGCGGCCCTCGTGCTGGGTGTTGTCGCACCTGTCTTTGCACAGGATGACGCGCCGGACAGCCCGGATGCCGCAAACAGACTTTTCCTGCCGGCGATTACGCAGGGCGGGAGTGCCCTCTCCAGTGACCAGGACGATGATCTTTCGGCTCCGGTCACGATGGTTTCGGTCGACGCGGCCAGCTTGAGCCGCGCCGGCGCAAGCGCACCGACCGGACGCGCGTTGCCCTCCTGGGCGGCCGATGCCAAGCTCGCCAGCCCGATCAGCCTGACGGGCGCTGACGTCAGCCGCCTCAAGCTGAGCCCGGAACTGACCGGTGATGCCGCACAGAATGTCGTCATCCGCCTCAGCCAATCTTCGGTTGGCGAGACGATTGCCGCAGCCGCTGTGAGCGGTGCTTCGGTCTCGTCCGCCGATCAGGTGGCGCAGGCTGCCGCCGTCGAGCAGCAGCAGTCGGCCGTCGTTGCCCAGCTTCAGCAGTTGGACAGCAGCGCCCGCGTGCTCGGCACGACCCAGGTTGCTCTGAACGCGGTTCTGGCCAACGCCACGCCGGCCACCCTGGCCGAACTCGCCAAGAATCCGGCCGTCGTCGCTATCCGTCCCGTGAAGAATTACGAGAAGGATCTGAGTGAGACGGTTCCGTATATCGGCGCCGGCATTGTGCGCACCTTTGGCTACGATGGTAGCGGCGTCAGCGTCGCTGTGCTGGACAGCGGTATCGACTACACGCATGCCAAACTCGGCGGCACCGGCAATGTTTTCGAGTTTGCCAACAACGATCCGACGATCATCGAGCCTGGCACCTTCCCGACGGCCAAGGTAGTAGGTGGCTATGACTTTACCGGCTCGGTCTGGCCGAATGGCCCGGAAGCACCGGATCCCGACCCCATCGACGACGGTCCTGAGGGCGGTCACGGCACCCATGTCGCCGACATCATCGGCGGCCTGCCCATGCCCGACTCGTCGCGTGCACGCGTGCGCGTTGTCCACGCTTCGCCCGACGCCCCGGCCGTGGACGTGTGGGTCAACGATGCCCTGACGCTCGAAAATGTGCCGTTCAAGGCGGTTAGCGACTATCTGACCGTGCCCGGCGGCACCTACAACGTCAAGGTCGTGCCGACCGGCGCCACCGAGCCGGTGGTGATCGACGCCGATCTAACGGTCGAGGCCGGCACGGACTACACGGTCATTGCCAGGGGGCTCTTGGCCGAGATCAGCCCGCTGGTGCTGGTCGACAACAACAGCGCTCCGGCGGCCGGCGACGCGCATGTGCGCTTTGTGCATCTTTCACCCGACGCGCCGGCGGTTGATATCGCCGTAGCTGGCGGCCCGGTCGTTATCGGCAATATCGCGTTCGGCGAAGCCAGTGCCTACACGCCCGTCCCGGCCGGCACCTACGACCTGGAGGTCCGCCTGGCCGGCACGAATACGGTTGTCCTGCCGCTGCCCGGCATCGCGCTGGCTGACGGCGACGTCTATACGGCCTACGCCTTTGGCCTGGCAGGCGACGGCTCGCTGTCGGCGGGTCTCAGTGTCGACAATGCCAGCGGCGGCGAAGGCGTTGCGCCTGGCGTCGATCTCTACGCCGTCAAGGTTTGTTCATCGGTTTCCACCTCGTGCAGCGGCGTTGCGCTGATCCAGGGTATGGAATATGTCGTCGATCCCAACGGTGACGGCGATACCAGCGACCACCTGGACATCGTCAACATGTCGCTCGGCTCTTCCTACGGCCAGGCGTACGACGACGATCTGTCGCAGGCTGTCGACAATGCTTCGGCGGTTGGCGTCCTGACCATCGCCTCGGCGGGCAACTCGGCCGATAAGCCCTTCGTCACCGGTACGCCGGCGGCTGCCCCCACGGCGCTCTCCGTGGCGCAGACGGCGGTGCCGTCGTCCTTCCTGGCGCTGTTGCAGGCCTTGCCGCCGACCACGCCGGCCAATGTCGCCGGCCAGTACCAGGCCGTCTTCCAGCCGTGGGCCGCGCCGCTGACCGAAGCGCTTGAAGGACCGCTGCAATTCGGTGACGGCGCCGGCGGCAACAACCTCGGTTGTGTTGCATTCGCCCCCGGTTCACTTACTGGCAGGATCGTTCTCGTCGATCGCGGCGGCTGTGGCTTCAGTGTCAAGATCAGCAACATCGCCGCTGGTGGCGCGTTGGCCGGCATCATCGGCCTGGTTGCGCCGGGCGAACCCTTCGAGGGCGGTTTCAGTACCGGTGATCCGACGATTCCGGGTTACATGATCAGCCAGGCTGACTCCAGCCGCCTCAAGAGCGGGCTGGGCGCCGGCGTCACCGTGCGCCTTGATCCGGCCGTGGGCATCCCGCTGGTGCGCCACATGGTTGGTTCGTCCTCGCGCGGCCCGTCCATGGGCAATATCCAGGTCAAGCCTGAGATCGGCGCCCCGGGCGCTTCGATCTCGGCGGTGGCCGGCAGCGGCGTTGGCCAGCAGCCCTTCGGCGGCACCTCCGGTGCGGCGCCCATGGTCTCCGGCTCGGCGGCGCTGCTCAAGCAGGCCTATCCTGGCCGCACGCTCATGGAACTGAAGGCGGCGCTCGTCAACACGGCTGAGACGAACATCACCAACAAGGCTGCCATCGGTGGTGGCGCGCTTGCGGCCATCACCCGCATTGGCGGCGGCGAAGTGCGCGTCGACGAGGCGCTAGTCTCGCCGTTGATTGCTTACGAAGCCGAGACGGCCGCACCGTCACTCTCCTTCACCTTCCACGAAGTCAGCCAGACTAAGCTCAAGCTGTCCAAGTGGGTGGCAGTGCGCAATTACAGCGACAAGGAGATGAAGCTGCGTGTCTCGTCGGACTTCCGCTTTGCGGATGATGCGGCGCGTGGTGCGGTAACGGTCAAGGTGCCGCGCAACGTGGAAGTGCCGGCCAATGACTGGGGCTACTTCGAGGTCAAGGTAGAGATCGAAGGCGACAAGCTGCCGAACTGGAACCTCAACTCCGGTTCGCTTGGCGCCAGTGGCGATGCACTGACGGCGATGGAGGTTGATGGCTACATCTACATGACCGACCAGAGCGACGCGGCCAATCGTATCCAGTTGCCGTGGCACGTACTGCCGCGCAAGGCAGCGAACGTGACGCTGCGCAACATGAAGGGCCCGGACGTGCAGGTGCGCAACCGCGGCGTGGCCACGGCGACGGTGGAAAGCTACTCGCTCATCGGCGCCAACTACAACCTGCCGGAAGGTCCGGCGGGCGGCCAGGCTCCGGTACCGGACTTCCACTACCTGGGCTATGCGACTTATCCGGTGCCCGCAGGCTTCTGCAGCGCGGATGAGTCCTTCCTGTTGGCCTTCGCCGTGAACACGTGGGAGCGGCAGACACATGCCGTTGCTCCGCTGAGCATCGAAGTCTACCTGGATACCAACCGTGACGGCAATGACGACTACCTGGTCATCAACCGGGATGTCAGTCTGAACAATATCACGGATGGGCGCAACCTGGTGTGGGTGATCGATCTGAGCACTGGCGCGGCCGATGCCTTCTTCTACACCGACCACAACACGAACAGCGGCAATACCGTGCTTCTGTTGTGCGGCGAGCAGATCGGCATGAACGCGGCCAACTTCGGCCAGCCGATGAATCTCAACGCCTATGCGACGGACTTCTACTTCACCGGCAACGTGACCGACAAGTTCGAAGGCATCACGGTGGCGCCGCTTGGCGAGCGTTACCTGGGCCTCTTCGCCAACGGTGGCCTGGGCTTCTCGGACATCGGCTTCAAGCAGAATGACGTGCTGACCGTGGTGGACACCGGTTCCACGACGAACAACACCGAAATGGGCTTGGTGCTGCTGTACCGGCCGGGGGCTCCGGTCGGCGCTGAAGCCGGCGTCGTCGTCGTGCGGTAAGCTGCGGCGGGCGCCGTGGCGCTCGCACAGCTAGCCAGAGATAGAGAGAGCGGGGCTCCAACTGGAGCCCCGCTCTCTTATTTATCGGGCGTTTGCGCCGGAGGGACGCGCAACGCACGCTCGCAGAGCGTGAAGGATCCCCGCTGTGTCGCCCGGTAATCGAGCACGGTCTCCCCCGCCTGGATCAGAACGTGATACCCATCCACGAGTGCTTGCGTGTACATCATGCCAGGTTGCGGGCATCCCAACGATCCGTCCGGCCAGACAACGGCCTGATCCTGGATGATTGCCAATGCACTGGTATCGAGCCCCGACCGCGCCGCTGCGTCGGCAAGGATGCGTTCCAGTAACTCTTGAGGCGTTTCACCCTTGACTGCGCCGCCACTGTCAGGTCGAAGGGTCTGTGTTCGGCTTGGAAACAACGGTGACGCTATCGGTGAAAGTGCCGACTGCTCGGCCGGACGCGCAGATCCCAGGGCTGACTGGTTTGCAACAGACAAGGACGGATCTGTACACGCAGTGAGTAGAAAAGATGCGGATATTCCAAAAACCGCAACAGCCGTTCGTATGTTCAAGTGCGGCTCCTCTCGCAGACTTCGGGGCAGGTGGTCTGTACGCTACCTATGCTTTGCCTCAATCTCTAGGACGGTCGTATACCTCTGATTGTTCCTGTCCTCGCACTACTACGCCCCTTGTTGGCCCAAACCATACATTCGCCACGGAGAATCGTAAGGCGTGATGCCGCGCGAGCCGAAAATTGTCAGCTTTCTCCGTTGAATTTGGTTTTCTGCGGTCTTATACTAGTTCGTCATAGCGCAAAGCCAGTCTTGCTTACTCCAGCGGAACAGCGCACAATCCAAGGAGGTGACCCACATAACGGGTATCATTCTGTTTTCCCATAACGCTTTGCACTTCTTATCCATCCATCGCAGAAAATAGGAGAACTCTGTATGTCGTTGAGGCGACGGAATTTCCTGGCACTTCTCGTGCTTGTTTCTCTACTGTTCACCTCTGTAACCCCGGCATTTGCCCAAGATGTCACGCCCGATGTGCCTGATCAGGCCAACCGCATCTTCTTGCCCTCAATTGCTTCCGGCAGCGGGGATGTCGTCTTGCAGTCACCCACGCCAACTGGCCCACTGGCGCCAGGCGAAGCGCCGGTTGCCGACTCGACCGAGAGCGGCGTCAAACCGAGCGTTGCCGCCAGCGCGCAAGGCTCCCCCGAGCAGTTCCGCGTGGCAAGCGTCATCGTGGTGCTCGATGAAGGCGCTGATCCCTCGGCTGCTGTTGCGGCCGGCGGTGGACAGGTCGTTCACCGCTACACCAAGGTCTTCAACGGCGTCTCAATGGTGCTCCCGTCCGACAACGTCGTCGACGTGGCTGGCGCCCAGGGCGTCAAGGCCGTCTATCTCGACGAACTGGTTCAGCTCGACACTGATGCCAGCCCGGCATTCATCGGCGCACCGGCAGCCTGGGGTGCCTTGGGCGGGCAGGGCAGTGCAGGTGAAGGCGTGGTCGTCGGCATCCTCGACTCCGGCATCTGGCCCGAGCACCCCTCGGTTTCAGACCCGGACCCCGCCGGCAAGCCATATGCGCCTCCGGCCGTCGTGCCTGGTTCGAACGGTTTTGCGGGCGGCGTGCCACGCAGCACCTGTGATTTTGGCGATACGACATGGAATCCCAATGACGCGCCATTCACCTGCAACAACAAGCTGATCGGCGCCTACGATTTCATCGACACCTACAAGGCATTTGTCGGTCTGCTGCCCACCGAGTTCGATTCAGCACGCGATGACAACGGCCACGGCACGCATACCATGACGACTGCGGCCGGCAATGGCGGTGTCGCTGCCAGCATCTTCGGCGAGTCGCGCGGCACTGTCTCTGGCATTGCCCCGCGCGCCCACGTGATTGCCTATCGCGTCTGTGGCGACCTCGGCTGCTACAACAGCGACTCGATCGCAGCCGTCGAACAGGCGATCCTGGACGGCGTCGATGTGATCAACTTCTCGATCAGTGGCGGCAACAACCCCTTCGGCGATGCGGTCGAACTGGCTTTCCTCGACGCCTACGACAATGGCATCTTCGTGGCGGCGTCGGCCGGCAACTCCGGCCCGACGGCGGAGACCGTTGCCCATCGCGGCCCGTGGGTGACCACCGTCGCAGCAAGCACGAGCAATCGCCACTTCCTCAGCACGCTGACGCTGACGGCCGGCAACGGCGACACACTTAACCTGGTTGGCGCCACCGTCACACCGGGCGTCGCCTCGCCGCTGCCCGTGGTCGTCAATACCGCCGACCCGCTCTGCCAGGTCCCAGCCGCGGCCGGAACCTTCACAGGTCAGATTGTGGTCTGCAACCGCGGCGTCAATGCGCGCGTCAACAAGAGTTTCAATGTCAGCCAGGGCGGCGCAGCCGGTATGATTCTGCGCAACCTGGCGCTGCAAGGCCTGAATACGGACAATCACTTCGTTCCCAGTGTCCACATCGACGGCCCCGAGGGCGCGCAGCTTGGTGCATTCCTCGACTCGCACACCGGCGTCGTAGCCAGCTTCACCGGGGGCACCGCGACGCAGGTTCAGGGCGACGTGATTGCGTCCTTCAGCTCGCGCGGCGGGCCAGGCCAGACGTTGGGCGTCAGCAAGCCGGACATCACCGCACCAGGCGTGCAGATCCTGGCCGGCAACACGCCAATGCCCGCCACCGAAGACGGCGGTTATCCCGGCCAGCTCTTCCAGGCGATCCAGGGCACGTCCATGTCAAGCCCGCACATCGCCGGTGTGGCGGCACTGCTTGCAGACCTGCACCCAGAGTGGACGCCCGGCCAGATCAAGTCCGCGATCATGACGACAGCCAAAATTGGCGGCGTCGTCAAGGAAGATGGCACGACCCCGGCCAATTCGTTCGACACGGGCTCCGGTCGCGTTGACGTTGCCGCAGCCATCAACCCGGGGCTGACCTTTGACGAGAGCGCGGCCAACTATGCGGCGTTGCAGAACGCAATGTGGAACGCCAACTACCCGAGCCTCTACCTGCCTGACATGCCCGGCAAGATCATCGTCAAGCGCACCGTACGCAGTGTCGACAGCCGTGCCCGCAACTGGCGCGTCAGCGTCTCTGCTCCGGCCGACGTGAGCATCTCCGTGCCCAAGCAGATCCGCCTCAATCCGGGCGAGGCCGTCACCTTCGACATCACGGTCGACGCACGCTTCGTGCCCATCGGCCAGACGCGCTTCGCCACGATCGAGTTCAAGCAAGGCGACAAGGTGCTGCGCTTCCCGGTCACACTGGTGCGCGGCGAGCCGGATGTCAACATCGCCAAGGTGTGCGACCCGGCGAGCATCGCCCGCGGCGCCACGACGAACTGCACGATCACGCTGAAGAACACCACGTTCAACTCCGCCGAGGTGGACTTCTTCGACCAACTGCCCGACCAGTTGCGCCTGCTGCCGCAGACCGTCACCAACGCGACGGTCTGGGGCAACAGCGTCCTCTACAAGGGCCCGTTAGCCGGCGCACAGCCGCCGATCGTGACGATCGCCGCCACCAACGACTCGCCGGCCGGTTATCTGCCGCTCTCACTCTTCGGTATTGCGCCGATCGCCGGTGTGGGCGACGAGACCATCACGAACTTCAATGTGCCGGCCTTCACCTATGCAGGCAAGAGCTGGACGCGGCTGGGCATCGTGAGCAACGGCTACGTTGTCGTGGGCGGCGGCACGAGCGCCGACATCAACTTCGTCAACCAGGTGCTCCCCAACGCCCTGCGACCGAACAACGTGCTGGCGCCGTTCTGGACTGACCTGAATCCGGCCACCGGCGGTGCACTGCGTATCGGCACGTTGACCGACGGCGTGTCTTCATGGGTTATCGTCGACTTCGAAGGGGTGCGTGAGTACTCCACGACGCGGACAGTGAGCTTCCAGATCTGGATCCGCATCGGAGCCGTTGAGGACATCACCTTCACCTACGGGACGGTCCAGGGTAACGGAGACGGTGGCTTCCTGACCGTGGGCGCCGAGAACGAGTTCGGCAATAGCGGCCAGAACTACTATGCCAACGGCACCGGCACACTGCCGGCAGTAGGGACCGAACTGCGTGTTACGTCTATTCCGGGCGCACCCGGCGAGAGCCGTGTCATCACCTATCAGGCGGTGGGCGCTCGCAAGGGTGTCTGGAGCAACTGTGGCATCATGTGTGCGCCGAGTGTATTCCAGGGTGACAACATCGCCTGCTTCAACATCGAAGTCAAGTAACACAATGTCCGACGCTGTGTGGAGCAGCCGGTAAGCGCAAGCCAACCGTGACTGCGCAGCGAAACCAAAACAGGAGCCCGGGAAGTCCCCGGGCTCCTGTTTTTCTCGATAGTTGTGACTGGCGGAATATCAGCTTCCTTCGCCCCCTACGCCCGGCGGTGCTGGTTCAGTCGGAGCCTTGCATAGAAATGGCGCCCGCCTTCCGCCGCTGTGATACTCGTAGAGAACAGTGTCGGCGGTGAGACGAATGCGGAGGCCATCCTGCTGCACTTGCGGGTAGGCCATGCCGGGCTGGGGGCATCCCAGGCTGCCATCGGGCCAGATGACCATTTCCACGCTGACAACGTCTATGGTCGACGGCGCAATGCCCAGCATCGTCGCCAGATCATCGACCGCCTGGCTGACCTGCGGCAGGTTCATCAACACCACGTCGGGCTTCTCCACGGAAATCACCTCTTCTTGAATGATCGCGCCCGTATCGGTGACAGTCAGCGCGTTGGTGTTTGCGATTGCTGGCGTGGTTGCCGGCATGGCTTCGTTGCGCCCCGGCGGCGATACAGGCGTACAGGCGAGAAGGAAACCGCTTGCGCAAATTATGACTGCCAATCGCGTTGTTTTCAGCATAACACCCCCGTATCCGGCCTTCGGCTGCTCGTTATCTACTGACATCTATAACGAGGACGACACTATCAATCCTGATGTTCCACCGCGCTCATGGTATGATCTTCTTGTCGATCTCACCAATCTACAGATAAAGAATATACGAGGCTGAAAATGCACTACGGCACCATTCCCGGCGTTACCAAGCCGGTCGCCCGCCTGATTCAGGGCACCGTCATGATTGGGTCGAACAATCTCGATTACAGCTTTGGCCTGCTCGACGACATCCTTGCCCTGGGCGGGACCACGTTTGACGCGGCCCATGTCTACGGCAACGGCGACAACGAGCGCACCTTCGGACGCTGGCTCGCCGCGCGTGGCGTGCGCGAGCAGGTGGTCCTCATCACCAAGGGCGCGCACCACAACCAGGATCGCCGCCGGGTCACACCCTTCGATATTTCGGCGGATCTGCATGATTCATTGGCCCGGCTGGGCACCGACTACATCGACCTCTATCTGCTCCATCGCGACGACCCGTCCGTCCCGGTCGGCCCGATCATCGAGGTGCTGAACGAGCACCTGGCGGCGGGCCTCATCCATGCCTTTGGCGGGTCGAACTGGAGCCACACGCGCATCAAGGAGGCCAACGACTACGCGGCGGCGCGCGGGCTCACCCCCTTCGCCGTGGCCAGCCCCCACTTCAGCCTGGCGGTGCAGGTGGAGGAGCCGTGGGAGAATTGCATTTCACTCACCGGAGAGAAGGGCGCCGCCGCGCGGCACTTCTATGCCGACAACGGTATGCCGCTGCTGACCTGGTCGAGTCTGGCCGGGGGCTTCTTCAGCGGCCGTTTCCGTCCCGATAACCTGGATACCTTCACGGAATATCTGGACCGGCTGTGTGTGAAATCGTACTGCTACCCGGACAACTTCGCCCGCCTGGAGCGGGTCAAGGAACTGGCCGAGGAACGAGACGCCACGGTGGCGCAGGTCGCCATGGCCTATGTCGTTGCCCAGCCATTCAATGTGTTCCCGCTCGTCGGCTGTGCCAACGGCGGCGAGTATGCGGCCAATGCTGCGGCGCTGGACCTGGCGCTGACGCCGGACGAAGTGCGCTGGCTCGAGACCGGCGCGCGCGACTGAAGGAGTTTCGTTGCTTTTTGACAGCCCTCGCGGCGAGTGCTATGCTTGCCCTGTAGCGATGGGTTCGGCACGATTCGCCTTGAGATGCCGTGTAGCCGGGATTGGCTGCGCTTCGCATAGACAAATCGTGCCGACTATTTGGGAAGAAAATGAATCCTGATCAACGTTCATCGGGTTCGGTGCCGACGCAACCGGACCCGGACAGTAGTAAGCCCGAGGCGGAGCCGTCTCTGCGTATGCTGCAACGGAAACTCCTGGGCATGGCTGCTGTCGCGCGAACACGTTGCGGCGCAGACCGCAACATACAACTGAATCGTCGTTGTCCGCACCCGACAGGCAGCCGGTGGGCTGGTGATGTCGTCAGTTTGCGTGCCGGACACGGTCGACGCCAAAGGTTCGTACGCTGCTAGCACGCCGGGTGGATCGAGCCTTTGACTCGATCCGTCTCCGTTTCCTCGCTTGTTGACCACCTGCCACTTCCACCGGCGGGTGGTTTTCTTTTTTTTCGCCACTCCCTGCCTATTGGGCTGACGCAGCCGATCGTGCACCAGCGGGGCCGGCTTGGCTGCGGTATGCCCGACGCGCGCAACGGCATATAGAACCGAACCGTTTTTTGTGAAGGGGGTGGGAAATGGTCGATCCCATTGAATTGAACGATGCCCTGGAGCGCGTCTCCGCGTTCCTCGATGGCGGCGATCTCGCGGGCGCTGTCGATTACCTACGCACCCTGCATCCGGCCGATAGCGCCGAGATTCTGGCTGAACTGGAACCGGAGGAGCAGGCTGCGATCGTCGACCGCTTGCAGGTAGGCGAACTGGCCGAGGTCTTCGAGCAGCTTGACGAGGACGAGATGGCCGAGGTTGCGCAACATCTCGACGTTGAGATGCTGGCCGACGTGCTCGATGAGATGGAGCCGGACATGGCGGCCGACCTGCTGGGCGAGTTGGAGCCGGAGCAGGCCGCCGAAGTGCTCGAACAGATGGAGGAGCCGGCAGATGTTGCGTCGCTGATGACCTTTGCGCCGGACACAGCGGGCGGCATCATGACCTCGCCGCCGCCGTCGCTGCGACGATTCTGGACCGTGGCTGAAGCAACCAGTTTCCTGCGCAAGCACTATGAAGAGGAAGAGGACTT
>ERZ795053.2165-NODE-2165-length-24099-cov-5.200507_pt1 | contig 24099 bp, 18 predicted proteins | sample MGYA00375137_ERZ795053 | MGnify/ENA primary metagenome ERZ795053 (study PRJEB30182, sample SAMN05720284) | activated sludge metagenome | isolation source: Anaerobic digester | place: Hong Kong | collected 2014-12-17 ...
AACCTCTACCAATATGGCTATTGTAACAGTTAAAAATGGAGTGGCAACGGTTAAAAACCTCCTTCGCAGTTCTGTGGATACCGCAAAACAAGACCTTGCTGAAACTACGAAAAGTGTTTTTGAAATGATTGGAGCAAATGTCGAACTCGACGGTGACTATCCGGGTTGGAAACCAAATCCCCAGTCACCTATTCTTCAGGAAATGAAAAATATTTATTCCCAAAAATTTGGAAAAATTCCCGCAATAAAAGCCATCCATGCCGGACTTGAATGCGGCTTGCTTGGAGGTGTTTATCCTCACTGGGATATGATATCCTTCGGCCCAACTATCCGTTACCCCCATTCACCGGACGAAAAAGTTCATATTGAATCAGTGAAGAAATTCTGGGATTTTCTGATTGAAACCCTGAAAAATATTCCAAAAAAATAGTTCAACAACAAAACCTTTAAGGAAAAGCTGCCTCAATAGTTTGTACAATTCCCTGAATTTTGAAAAGTAGGGTAACCTCATCCCTCACAATATCAAGGGATAAATCAGGAAATCTGATTTTCTTTATTCTTCTGCCAGGATTCCGTAGTAAATAGTAAAGAAAATAGAAAATTAAAACTATTGAGACAGCTTCTTTTTTGTTTTGAACAATTCGCAAAAACACACTTTTATTATTTTTGCAAAAAAGTTTCATATGATGGATTTAACCAAAATTTTAGCCATTTCCGGAAAACCCGGATTATTTCTCAATATCGGACAAACAAAAGGAGGCTTGATTGTTGAATCACTCACAGAAGGTAAACGATTTCCGGTTTTTGCACACGAAAAAATGAATTCGCTTGCTGAAATCAGCGTTTTTACCGTGGATGAAGATGTAACACTACTCGACGTTTTCAAAAGAATTGGAGAAAAATACGGCAACAAACCCGCTATCAATTCCGGTTTGTCGGGCGACCAGCTTAAAAATTTTATGAAGGAAATACTCCCAAATTACGATCCTGATCGGGTGTACACTTCTGACATAAAAAAAATACTTGGCTGGTATAACCTCCTGGCCGAAAAAGAAATGCTCGATTTCACAGAAGAAGTTAATCTGGCCGATGAACCTGCCAATACCAAACCGGAGAAGTCCATTGACGAAGAAACGAAAGCTGATTCACCAGAAATATCCTGATGTATAAGCAAATAATCAGACCTTTACTTTTTATTCTCCCACCGGAATTTATTCACAATCTTGTTGTTTCAGGATTAAAGTTTTTCTTTAGGATTCCCGGCAAAAAATGGATGACCAGAAAAATCTCTCTCGTGATCAATCCAAATCTGGAACGTGAAATTTTTGGACTCAAGTTCAGAAATCCTGTTGGTATTGCTGCTGGATTTGACAAACAGGCTTTATTATTTAATGAGTTGGCCAATTTCGGGTTTGGATTTGTTGAAATTGGTACCCTTACACCACTCCCCCAGCCCGGTAATCCTAAGCCAAGGCTTTTTCGCCTGCCAAAAGACCGAGCTTTGATAAACAGAATGGGATTTAATAATATCGGCGTTGATGAAGCAATCAAAAATCTCAAAAACCGAAAAACTGACATCATCATCGGTGGAAACATTGGTAAAAACACGGCAACACCCAACGAACAAGCAGCTCAGGATTATTTGATCTGCTTTGAAAAACTGTTTGATTATGTCGATTATTTCGTGGTTAACGTAAGTTGCCCCAACATCAGCAATCTACAGGAGTTGCAGGATAAAGAAAATCTACTTGAAATTCTTGGAAAACTGCAGCTCAGCAACAATAGGAAGCAAAATCCCAAGCCCATTTTGCTCAAAATATCGCCAGACCTTACCAATAATCAACTGGACGAGTTAATCGAAATCGTTGCCGAAACCAAAATAAGCGGAATCGTTGCAACCAACACTTCTACATCCAGAAACAACCTGAAAACCAATGCCAGAGATTTGGAAAAAATCGGAAATGGAGGTCTCAGCGGACAACCTGTCAGAAATCGTTCAACTGAGATTATTCGCTATCTAGCTGAAAAATCCGGAAAAGCTTTTCCGATTATTGGTTCCGGAGGTGTTTTTACACCTGAAGACGCACTCGAAAAAATTAATGCCGGGGCTGATCTGGTTCAGGTTTACACCGGATTCATTTATGAGGGACCTTTGATTGGGAAAAAAATTAATAAGAGACTGCTGAATTCTTAATCCATTACTTGTAAAGAAGAAAAACTACCGGCTTTTTGTTCAGATCGGGCTTGTGTTGTTTCCACCAGGAAACAGGCCTGGTTGTGATAAATGCTTCATCGGTTGTTAAATTACCTGCAATACATAGTTTTAAATGATCTGAACAATTAGAAACAATAGCTTCCAGCATTTGATTATTTCGGTAAGGTGTTTCGATGAACAGCTGGGTTTGATTTTTTTGCAAAACAGCCAGTTCCAGTTGTTTGATGCGACTCTTCAATTCTTTTTTCCCGATGGGCAGATAACCATGAAAAGAAAAACTCTGACCATTGAAGCCCGACGCCATCAATGCAAGTAAAATCGATGAAGGGCCAACCAGTGGTATAACCGTAATGTCCATTTGGTGACAAAGTTCCACAACTGTTGATCCGGGATCGGCAACACATGGTACACCGGCTTCCGACAATAAACCAAGTGATTTTTGACGGTCTTTCAAATGAAGCATCATTATCAGATCCTCTACCTTGTGATGTTCCCGATTTCGTAAAAAGTTACCTCATTGAAATCCTTTTGATAACCGGCTTTTCGCAGGAATCGGCGGGCTGATCGCACATTTTCCACAATAAATTCATCAAGATTCATTATGGTTCGGAAAACCTGGTTCGGGAGTACCTCAGAAGGTTCTGTATCTCCAAGTGTAACCGGAATTAAATAGAGAGCCGGCTTCATCCTAAAATTTTATGAAATTGATAATTTTCAAATTAATAAAAGAATTTCACACAAAAGAAAATCATTAATAAGTAAGTATGGAAATCTTTTTAACTCACAACCACGGTAAGGCATCAAGATCAACATTCCCACCTGAAAGAATCACTCCGACAATTTTTCCCGAAACATTAATTTTATTTTCCAACAATGCGGCAACCGGGACCGCTGACGATGGTTCAATAATAATTTTCATTCTTTCCCACACAAGTTTCATCGCTTCAATAATTGCGTTTTCGCTCACAGTCACAACATCATCAACAGCATCCAGGATTATCGGATATGTTAATTTACCCAGTGATGTTCGTAATCCATCAGCTATGGTATCAGGTTTTGAGGAAGGCACAAATTTTCTTGCATGAAAAGATTGAAAGGCATCATTTGCCTTTTCAGGTTCTGTTGCGATAACAGAGATTTTCTTTTTCGAAAAATATCTGGCAGCAAGTGCTGTTCCGCTCATTAATCCTCCACCTCCAACGGGCGAAAGCAACAGGTCTGGTGCAGGCATTTGTTCCAGCAGTTCAACAGTAGCAGTGGCCTGTCCGACAATAATTCGCAAATCGTCGTATGGATGAATGACAACTGCACCTTTTTCGGCAACTACTTTTTCCAGGGTACTTTCTCGTGCCTCCAGTGTTGGTTCACAAAAAGTAATTTTCCCCTGATATTTTTCAACAGCAGCTATTTTCACCTTCGAAGAATTGGAAGGCATCACAATATGGGCATCGATTCCCCTGAGTCCTGCCGCACGGGCTAATGCGGCTGCATGATTTCCTGAAGAATGTGTGGCAACTCCTTTTCCGGCATCCGTTTCAGTAAGGGAAAAAACAGCGTTGCAAGCTCCACGTGATTTAAAAGCTCCTGCTTTCTGCAGATTTTCACATTTAAACCAAAGCTGACATCCAAAAATTTCATTTAGATTTTCTGATGTCATCACCGGTGTTCGATGAATGAATGATCGGATGCGAGCAGCAGCATCCAGAATATCTGATTTTGAAGGAAAATGTTGTGATTCCAATGGTTTTTTAAATTTGATTTTTAAGGTTGTCCGCAATTTTTTCACAAACCATATTTAACAAGTCGAAAACCAATTCAAAACTCTCTATTCCGCCAAAATAGGGATCAGGAACATTAAGGTTTTTCCCTGGTTCGGCAACATCCATAATCAGGTGAACTTTGCTACTATCATCAGCATTACGGGCAAGTTTGATCATATTGCGGTAGTTTGAATCGTCCATAACATAAATTAGGTCATATCGATCAAAGTCATTGACCTTAAATTGCCTTGCGCGATGGCCGGAAATATCCACATCATGTTTAAGAGCAGTAGCAATCATTCTTGAATCTGCAGGTTCACCTATGTGATAATTACCTGTGCCTGAAGATGAAACCACTGCATTTAAACCCCGTTGTTGGATTTTTTGCCGAAGTAAGCCTTCGGCCAATGGTGACCTGCATATATTCCCCAGGCACACCATAAGTATTTTCATTCCGGATTGATTATCCATCTTTGACCTGACAATTACAGCTTGATTAACCGGTCGAGTTCTTCAACGTAATTCTTAAAATCTTTATCTGTTTCGATCAGATTTTTAACTGTTCGACAGGAATGAAGAACTGTGGCATGGTCTTTATTCCCACACTGAAGACCAATGGTAGTAAGGGAAGCCTTCGTATGCTCCTTCGAAAAATACATTGCTAATTGCCTTGCCTGAACAATATTACGTTTTCTGGTTTTGGAATTCATTTCATCAATACTGAGTCCGAAATATTGAGAAACAACTTTTTGAATAAAGTCGATGGATATCTCTTTGTTGGAATGGCGAATAAAACTCTCGACAATTTGCCGGGCAAGGTCCAGATTGATTTCTTTTTTGTTCAGCGATGCCTGCGCAAGCAACGATATCATGGCTCCTTCCAGCTCGCGGATATTTGTCGTAATACTATATGCCAGATATTCAATCACATTGTCAGGCATGGTGATCCCGTCATTGTAAAGTCTTTTCTGCAAAATGGCTATTCTTGTTTCCAGATCAGGGGGCTGAAGGTCAGCAGTAAGGCCCCATTTAAACCTTGAGAGCAACCGGGGTTCTATACCTTCGATTTCTACAGGAGGACGGTCGGAAGTAATAACGAGCTGTTTCGAACGCTGATGCAACTGGTTGAAAATATGGAAGAAAACATCCTGGGTCTTTTCTTTTCCAGTCAAAAAGTGGATATCATCAACAATCAGCACATCAATCAGTTGATAAAAGTTAGTAAAATCATTCTGGTTGTTATTCCTGACTGATTCGATATACTGCGCCATAAATTGATCGGATGAAACATACAATACTGTTTTATCAGGAAAATTGTTTTTTACTTCCAAACCGATAGCATGCGCAAGATGCGACTTGCCTAAACCAACTTTACTGTAAATAAATAAAGGGTTAAAAGCTGTTTTCCCGGGATTTTTGGCAATGGCCAAACCTGCTGACCTGGCTAATCGATTACAATCACCTTCAATAAAATTGTCGAAAGAATAACGTTCAACCAGTTGGGAATTAATTTTTACTTTTTGAATACCTGGGATAACAAAAGGATCAGGAATGACTTTTGAGTTCGTTTTCAGGGAAAGAGGAACAGCCACATCAGGATTGCGGGTAGCCGACAAATTGGAGGTCGGCATCACAATTGAGTAAGGATCATTGTAATTGTTTGCGTTCTCGATTAATATGCTGTATTCAAGTCTGCCTGTTGCACCAAGTTCCTTTTTGATTGTGCGTTTCAACAAAGTGATGTAATGTTCTTCAAGCCATTCGTAAAAAAACTGGCTTGGTACCTGAATCGTCAATACATTATCATGCAATTTGACAGGTTTAATAGGCTCAAACCATGTTCTGAAACTCTGGTGGTTGATGTTATCCTTTATGATCTTCAAGCAATTATCCCAAACTTTTACTGCAAGTGTCTCCATGCGCTTTTATCATTAATTACTGAATTTCAATATCTTATTCAAAAAAAAACCTCAATAAAAAATCTTTTCTGGTGTTACTCTTACCATGAAATTTTCAACAAAGATCACCTGATTTTAGTTGAAAAAAAAATTTTTATTTCTTGGATTTCTCAAATTTTTTATTCCAAAAAATTATAAAATCACCTATCCTGAATGCTCAACTTACTGTTTTTGACTGAGAGATTTTCGCTAAGTGAAATTTTTCAGTTAAAATATCTGGAGGCTTTTTTTTAATTTACTTCGATAAAAAAACATGAACAAAATTAAATCCATGAGGTAATCTTTTTGAAAAAAAAAGTTGATAAAGATACAAGTACCTTTTTAATTAGGTTGATAACATTTTCTAAAAAAATGTGAAAGAAAAAAAGTTACTTTTTTGGGGAGAAAAAATAAAGGAAACTCAACATTCAAAGCTATCTGGCAATCATCTCATAATTGAAATTGAGCCCTTAAAAATATCAGTACCGAAATACCCGTTTGCCTTAAGAACATAGAAATAAACACCATCTTTCAAATTATCGCCATCCCAATCACTCTGATAGTTGTTCATAGAATAAACCTTTTTCCCATAGCGATTGAAAATTAAAATCTCGTTACTCATGTAATATTCCAGATCTTTAATTTCGAACAACTCGTTAAAACCATCCCCGTTAGGGGTAAAAACATTGGGAATATCAACTTCTGCCTGGGCAATATTCAGGGTCATCATCACTGAATCAATACATTCATCGCTTGTGGTGTATTTGAGTTTAATCTCATAATCTCTTACCTGAGAAAAAACTTTTTCAGGAGTTTCAAGAGTTGAAAAAGTGGTATCTCCAAAGTTCCAGTTCCAGTCAATTATTTGAATACTGTCAGCATTCTGATTTTCGAACGAGAACGTTACAACCGGATTTTGAATATAGACCTGTTCTTCAGGATCACGAATAATGGTTACCTCAGGCATATCAAAAACTTCAACAGGAAGCAGGGTATCTCTGAGACAACCGTAATCGTCGGTTACTTCTATTTTGTAGGTTGCTTCGCATAAACCAAAAGCAATGGAATCATATTGCCGCGGTTCTGTCGTTGGCCAAAAGTAGGAATATGGCGGAAGACCACCTGAAACAATCACCTGTAGCTGTCCCCGACAGGTTGTCGGACATCCGGTATTAATCTGATTTATTTCATCGAAATTCATTCGGGGATACAAAAAAATCTGTGCGCTGTCCACACAGGTTAAAATATCCGAACTATCGGACAAATGCACATAAATAGTTGTTGTGTCATTTACCGGAACAAACTGTATGGAATGATGTTCGGTATTTTCAAGAATTAATTCAGGATCGCTGGTTGACCATGAATATTTCAGCGTGTCCTCTACCACTGACAGGATAACCTGATACTTGTAACAAGTAAAAACAGTATCTGGCTGCGAGATTTCAGCATTAAAAAAGAAGACAAAGGTTGAATCCCTGACAACACTCATATCTTCGCGGGTACACCATACATAAAACCACCCATTGTTTTGCGCATAGATAGTCTGGGTTTGCTCGTCAGTACTCCAAAGGTAGCTCAGAAAACCAGATCCTGCATCCAAAAAAACGCTGTCAGTACGACACATCAGCGTTGAGTCTGTTAATAGCGGCTCCTGTGCTTGCAAGTCAGCAACCCAAATGATAAAAACTAAAAAAAACAGGAATCTACTCCGCATAAACATAGCGTTTTATACTGTATTATTCGTTTAAAACTTTAAACAAGCCACGAAAATAATCATTAATTTAAACAACTGATTTTGTCAATACCTTCCCGAAGCCAACATCACCAATGTGCAATTTTCAATAGCATCAATACCTGCATGCATGGCTTTTTGTATAAAATCTTTATTTTCAGTTCCGGGATTAAAAATAATTCGCCTGGGACTGAGCACTTTTATAACATAATCATAAACCGTTGACTGATTCTCGGGGGAAAGATAAATCGTAACTGTGTCCACATCTTCGACTGGTAAATGTGAAGTTGTTATTTCAACTCCTGAAATACTTCCTTCACTCAGTCCGATGGCAGTTACAGAATGGCCTGCCTGAACAAGTGCCTTGACAGCTTTGTAAGAATACCTGTAAGGTTTCGGGCTGGCTCCAATTACAACAGTTCGCTTGAATTTAGACATGGACAAATTGATAATGGTTTTCAAATGCAATCTTCGCAAAATTATTGCTTTCCGAAAAAATTATTTCGCTTTCACGGGATTACTTCTTAGCAGGTCAAATCCATTTATTTTATTCATTTTCCCATAATTCCGGTACTAATCTTCTCAAATAAGTCAATTATTGTTATCTCTGGATAAACGCAGTTAGATGCCGGAGATAAATTATCGGATAGTAACCGTCACATCTGAATCAATCCATTTACTTATTTTTGAAAACTTTTTAGAAACCATAAAGAATTGAATCTCAGGATTTTTTCTCCTATTTTCAGTTAACCTGGTAGAACGAATCAATCATTTTAGATTTAGCATGCCAATTAGTCATGTTTAATTTCTAATAGTGAGCAATTTAGCTGACAACTTAACATATCAGGAAGTCCAAAACTCACTGGCAAAATTTTTGCAAATCTGGATTTATCAATAAAAAAGACAAAAACAATGAATTTTAATAATTTCACTTTAAAAGCACAGGAAAGTATCCAGAAAGCACAGGAAATTGCTACCGGATATCAGCATCCGCAAATTGAAAATGCACACATACTCAAAGGAATACTCGACTCTGATGAAAATGTTGTTCCTTTTTTACTTAAAAAAATGGATATTGACCTCAACGCATTAAACCGTGAGATCGAACAACTTCTTTCTGGTTACCCAAAAGTTACCGGAGGTCAGGTTTACCTTTCACCGGATGCCAGCACTGCTTTGCAAAAAGCTTTAACCTTTCTCAAAATGTTCAACGACGAATTTGTTACTATTGAGCATATAATATTAGGTATTCTTTCGGGAAAGGATAAAACCGCCAGCCTGCTTAAAGAACATGGACTCACCTCTGAAAATCTCATCAAATCCATCAAAGAACTGAGAAAAGGTAGCGGGGTTAAGAGTCAGACTGCCGAAGATACTTACAATGCGCTCAACCGTTTTGCTAAAAACCTTAATGAACTGGCAGCTTCCGGAAAACTTGATCCGGTGATTGGTCGTGATGAAGAAATAAGACGAATATTACAAATCTTATCGCGTCGGACAAAAAACAATCCTGTCCTTATTGGCGAACCAGGGGTTGGTAAAACTGCTATTGCTGAAGGTATCGCACACAGAATAATCAATGGAGACGTTCCTGAAAATCTTAAATCAAAACAGATTTTTTCACTGGATATGGGCGCACTGATCGCCGGAGCAAAATATAAAGGAGAATTTGAAGAACGACTGAAAAGTGTAGTAAAAGAGGTAATTGACTCTGACGGTGAAATTGTGATGTTTATTGACGAAATTCATACACTGGTAGGAGCCGGTGCCGGTGAAGGTGCGATGGACGCTGCCAACATCCTGAAACCTGCTCTGGCACGCGGTGAACTGCGTGCTATCGGTGCTACTACGCTGAAAGAGTATCAAAAATACTTTGAGAAAGATAAAGCTCTTGAACGCCGTTTTCAGATTGTCATGGTGAATGAACCCGATACAGCAGATGCCATTTCCATCCTCCGGGGACTTAAAGAACGTTACGAAACACACCATCAGGTCAGAATCAAAGACGAAGCCATTATTGCTGCTGTTGAATTATCGCAAAGATACATATCAGATCGTTTCCTGCCCGACAAAGCTATTGACCTGATTGATGAAGCAGCATCAAAACTAAGACTTGAAATCAACTCGCTTCCTGAGGATCTGGATGAAATTGAACGTAAAATCAAACATCTGGAAATTGAACGGGAAGCCATTAAACGTGAAAAAGATAAAGCAAAACTTAGTGAACTTTCAGAAGAAATCGCCAATCTATCAGAAAAACGTAATCAATTGAAAGCCAAATGGCAGGCCGAAAAAGCAGTGGTAGAGCAAATTCAGTTGCGCAAGCGTGAAATTGAAGCATTGAAACTTGAAGCCGATCAGGCCGAACGTGAAGGCAATTTTGGGAAAGTGGCCGAAATACGTTATGGCCGGATTAAACAAAACGAAGATAATCTGGAAAAACTTAAGGCAAAACTTGCTACAATCCAGGGTGACAGCCCGATGATCAATGAAGAGGTAGATGCCGAAGGTATTGCCGAAATCGTCTCCCGATGGACAGGAATACCAGTAAGCCGGATGCTTCAGAGTGAGCGTGAAAAACTGTTGCAGCTCGAAACTCATCTGCACGAGCGGGTTATTGGTCAGGAAGAAGCCATCACTGCTGTTTCAGATGCTATCCGAAGAAGCCGTGCCGGACTTCAGGACCCCCGCAGACCAATAGGTTCATTTATTTTTCTGGGAACTACCGGCGTAGGCAAAACTGAACTGGCGAAAGCACTTGCAGGTTTTCTTTTCAACGACGAAAACTCTATGGTACGCCTTGATATGTCAGAATATCAGGAACGGCATACTGTTTCGAGGTTGGTAGGAGCGCCTCCGGGTTACGTGGGTTATGACGAAAGCGGCCAGCTCACCGAAGCTGTGCGTCGTAAACCTTATGCCGTAGTGCTGCTCGACGAAATTGAAAAAGCACACCCGGACGTCTTCAACATCCTTCTTCAGGTGCTTGATGATGGCCGCCTTACCGATAATAAAGGGCGTACTGTGGATTTTAAAAATACCATTATTATCATGACCTCTAATATCGGATCGCACATTATTCAGGAACGTTTGGGGGTAAACGAAAATTATCACGATACAACCTTTGAACAGGTTAGAAATGAGGTATTTGAACTGCTAAAAAGAACTATCCGCCCTGAATTTCTTAATCGTGTTGATGAAATAATAATGTTCAAACCATTATCAGAACAACAAATTCTGGATATCGTCCGCCTGCAGATCAATCAGCTTAAGTTAATGCTGGCCAAAAACGGGATTCAGATTCAAGTTACTGAAGATGCTCTGGGCTGGATTGCACGTGCAGGATTCGATCCGCAATATGGCGCACGACCCGTAAAACGTGTTATTCAAAAACAGTTGATGAATGAATTGTCGAAATTGATCCTTGCCGGTAAAGTGAATCGTGAGGCACCTATCACTGTTGATGTCGCTGGCAGTAATCTTGAATTCCGCAGTTAACTGCTGAAGCGTCATTTAGCAATTATACCTGACGTCATGGAATCATTTTAAGATTTACCTTTTCAGGAATACCCTACCTGTCAAATATTATCCTTAAAATATTCTTCCGGGTGAAATTCCCGAGTGAGTTCACGATAGGCACGGGAAAAACTTCCTGATTGTTGCCGGAGTATAATTTTTTCACTAACCAAGTTATCAGGTTCAATCGGCGAGAATAACAACAATTCTCTGTTGGCTTTTTTCCCGGTAATTGGAATCACACTGCATTTTTTCATCAGATACCAATTCATTTCGAAACCAAGATTTTCAAAATAATCAGCTTCATTAACAGGGAGAATTACTCCAACAGTTCCATTAGCCGTTATCAGACCTGAGATACACTTCCAGAACGTCCTAAAATCAAGCTGATGATTGTGTTTGGCCAGTTCAAGTTTCGGATTTTTTGGTTTCAGGCTATTTTGAAAAAAAGGTGGATTGCACACAATCATGTCATATTTTTCAATGCTTTTATATGAAAAATCCTGTAATGAAATATCCAGTGCTCTTAATTGGTTGGACCAGGGTGAATGGCGAAAATTTTCGGATGCTTCGGCAACAGATTCAATATCTATGTCAATAGCATCTATCAAAGCGTTTGAACGTTGCGCAAGCATGAGTGCAATAATTCCACAGCCTGTACCAACATCCAGAATTCGCTGTGTCGTCGTCGCAATTTCAACCCAGGCACCCAGCAAAACTGCATCTGTACCAATTTTCATGGCCGAACGATGGTGTGCAACGGCAAATTGTTTAAAATGAAATAAATCCATCAGATAAACGGCTATCAGGAATTAAGTTCGGTTAATCCTTCAGGGAGATCCATGATGAGGACTTTTTTTCGTTTGTTAACTTTAACAAGAAACTGATCTACCAAAGGAATCAGAAGTTCTCTTCCTCTGAAAAGAACCTTTAGAAGCACCTGTTCAGCACCCTCGAATACCTGAATTATTTTGCCCAACTCACCTGCTTGTTGGTCCACAACTGTGAAACCAACAATGTCATGGTAGTAGAAATGATTGTCATCCAACGCTGCCAATTTATCTACCGGAAGATAAACATTGCATCCAATCAGTGTTTGAGCTTTTTCAGAATTTGTAAAATCTTCGAGCAAAGCATAAAAACCATCATTCCCTCTAAGTCTCAACTCTTGCACAAAAAAGGGCACCAAACCACCGTCAATATCCAGAAAAAGCACCGGATTATCCAGATAATCTCCGGCATTGTCGGTATCAGCAACAATCACTAATTCGGCTGTTTTTTTGTTGAATTTTGTGATTTTCCCAAGTAAGAAGAAATCATCTTTTTCCATGATTACCAATAAAAAAACCGAAGAAAACAGATCAATGCTCTTTTCTCCGGCTCAAAATAAAATTATGAACTGACTGAAATTTTAAATACAGTTTTTTAAAAAACTATTCGGTTTCATTTGCCGGTTCCTCTTCAGCGGCGCCAGCCTTAGCAACTTCGGCAGCCTTTTCCTGAGCAGCTTTTACCTGCTTTTCAATTTCATCAGCACGTTTTTTTGCTATTTCAGCAGCACGCTCTTCTTTTATACGGGTTTCTTCCTCAAGGGCTTTCTTTTGCTGCTGACGTTTTTTGTTTTCTGTTTCCTTTAATGAATTGATGAAGCGCTGTTTCTTAGCTTCGAGCCATTCGGAAAACTTAACTTCTGCTTCTTCCAGAGTCAGGGCTTTTTTATCCACACCTTTCAGCAGGTGATTTTTGTACATCACTCCTTTAAATGAAAGAAGTGCACGAACGGTATCGCTGGGTTGTGCTCCCACTCTTACCCAATAAAGAGCGCGGTCGAAGTCAAGGTCAATTTCAGCCGGTATGGCTACCGGGTTGTAAGTACCAATCCTTTCAATAAATCTTCCGTCACGTGGTGCCCGACCATCCGCAATAACAATATGGTAGAAAGGACGTCCCTTTTTACCATGTCTCTGCAATCTGATTTTTGTTGGCATTTTACTTAGTTAAATGATTAATAAACAATTAAAAATTGGGGTGCAAAGATCAGACTTTTTCACGAATTACAAAATATTCTACCGAAAAAGATGAAAAATGTTCTCCGGTTATTATTGTCTAAACCTGATAAAGTCTCATCACACCTATATTTTGCATCTTCTCATCTGCCCAGGAACGCACGCACTCTGACGGCCATGTTTGCTTTCAGGTTCAGTCCGTAAAGCCAGGAATCCATAAAATGGAGGTTTCCCGGAGGGAAAAGATCATGAAATTCTTTGTTATAAACAATCATCGGGTCTATATCTTTACAAATCATGAAGTTATTGTACAGATGACCTCCGGTGAAATTTACAATGGTATCATAATGCCCTGATGTGTGATTATATTTGAGAAAACCAAGATGGGCACTTTTGGGAGCAAAAGTTGTATCAGTAGTCCAGTTGATAGGATTGATTCCAACCGCGGAAGCGCTGATTGAAGGTGATCGTGAATTGTAATCGGTTAAAGAATTAAACACAATTAACACACCTGTATCAGATTCTCCCCTTGCAGGTTTCAAACGATCCGGATAAACAGTGAGTTCATCCGGTGTAATAGTCCATCCTATCAAATACGCAGCAACCATTTGACTGAGGTAATCATTTTTCATTCCTGACTTCAACAGTTCGAGCAACATTTGCGACCCCTGGCTATGACCAAGCAGTATGAAAGGCTTGCCATTATTGAAATTTTTCATATAAAATTCAAAAGCATCCGCTATGTCGGACGCCGGGATTTTAGAATATTTGACTATTTCTTCCAAAGGCAGACTGTATGCCTCCATGGTAAGCTGACGATAATAAGGAGCATAAAAATTATAATCACCTGCAGCATAAACCTGATGATTATAGCGCTGATTTTCAAGTGCCGCTTCACGTTCAGCAAAATTACCGATATCTGTAAAAAACAATCTGTTACCCTCTTTATCAACTGATTTAGTACCCACTGTAGGGTAAACATAAAAAATATCCGCAACTCTTTCGGCAGAAATATCAGAAAGACCATACCAATTTACTGAATCGGAATAATCAGGTTCCGGAGGCAGAAAAGTCCTTTTATTTCTGTCTGTGGAACAGGAAATAATAATCAGAATGATGGTTGTAATTAGTCCAAAAACTCTCATCGTGTCGGGTTGATATTCAAAACAAAGTGTCCAGTTCGGATGACTTTCCTGCTAAACCTTTTTAGCTGACAAAAGGAAAGTTTTTGCCTTAGCCAGGGCATTATCAAGACCATCAGGATTTTTTCCGCCGGCAGTAGCAAAATAGGGCTGACCTCCTCCCCCGCCATTGATCTCTTTGGCGATTTCGCGAACGATTTGACCAGCATTTAAACCTTTCGACTTTGTCAGATTTTCTGAGATCATAACCGTCAGACCGGCTTTACCTTCAGCAACAGTACCCACTACCAGAAATAAATCTTCGACAATATCTTTCATCATGAAAGCAAGGTCTTTTGCTGCCTGTGCGTCACCATCAATTTTTGTAGCAATGAAATTTACTCCGTTGATCTGCTGAGCATTTTTTTTCAGATCAGACTTCATAGCAAGAATTTCCTCACGCTTCTTTGCTTCTATCTGTTTTTCGAGTGCCTTTTTCTCATCGAGAAGCGCATAAAGAGCGCTGAGTATGTCTTTCTGATTTTTAAAAACCTCTTTAAATCCCGAGATCACTTCATCGTAACTGTAAAGTAGCTCTTCCACTCTGTCGGCAGTGATTGCTTCTATTCGTCTTATTCCGGCAGCAACGGCTGTCTCGGAAACAATTTTGAACATTCCTATCTGACCAGTTGCCGGTACGTGTGTACCCCCGCAAAATTCAATGGAGAAACTGGGATCAAAGGTAATTACCCTGACATACTCGCCGTATTTTTCACCGAACAAAGCTGATGCTCCCATTGCTCTTGCCTCGTCAATAGGAACATGTCGTTGGTCGTGAACCGGAATATTCTCTCTGATTTTTGCATTGACGATCTGCTCTACCTGTCGTATTTCTTCCGGGGTCATTTTTGAAAAATGGGAAAAATCGAACCGGAGTCGGTTTTCATCTACCAGAGAACCACGCTGCTCAACATGTGTCCCAAGAACTCTTTTCAGTGCAGCATGCATAAGGTGAGTAGCACTGTGATTATTCGTCGTCATGCGGCGCAGGTCAGTGTCAACAATGGCTGTAAAAGTTGCAGACAAATCGGCGGGAAGTTTATCTGTAATATGTACGATCAGGTTATTTTCTTTTTGGGTATCTTTAATTTCAATTTTCTCATTACCGTTGTCAAGCACACCGCGGTCACCCACCTGGCCGCCCGACTCTGCGTAAAACGGGGTTTGATCGAGAACAATCTGATAAAAAGTTTCTTTTTTGGTCTTTACTTTTCTGAACTTGAGAATATTTGCTTCAGTCACCAGCGAATCATACCCAAGAAAAGTAGTCTGATCTGCCCCTTTTCTGATTTCCACCCATTCGTCAGTATCCACTTCAGCAGCCTGACGCGAGCGCTGTTTTTGCTGTTCCAGACCCTTGCTGAAACCTGTCATATCCACCTCAAGCTCCTTTTCCCGTGCCATCAATTGAGTAAGATCAACCGGAAAACCATAGGTATCGAACAACTCAAAAGCAAAATCACCGGCAATCACTTTTTGACCGGGATGCCCTTCGAGGTATTGCTCAAAGCGTCTGATTCCATGTGAAAGCGTACGTAAAAAAGCAATTTCCTCTTCAAGAATTACTTTGACAATCAATCCCTGTTGTGCTTTCAACTCGGGAAAAAACGATCCCATTTCATCAACCAGCACTTTTACCAACTTATTGATAAATGGTTCTTTGAGATCGAGAAAGGTGAAACCATATCTTACAGCTCTTCGCAGGATACGACGGATCACATACCCGGCTTTATTGTTCGATGGCAGCTGACCGTCGGCAATGGCAAAGGCAATTGCACGCAAATGATCTGCAATGACGCGCATGGCCACATCCTGACGGGCATCATCGCCATAGCTTTTGCCAGCCAAGTGACCTATTTCGGAAATGATGGGCTGAAAAATATCAGTATCGTAATTGGATTTTTTCTTTTGCATCGCCATTGTGAGACGTTCAAAACCCATACCTGTGTCAACATGACGGGCAGGTAAAGGTTCGAGTGAACCATCATTTTTACGATTAAACTGTATAAAAACCAGATTCCATATTTCAATCACTTCAGGGTGACCCGTATTTACCATCTCATGACCTGGCTTTTTAACACGTTCTTCCTGGCTGCGCAAATCAATATGGATTTCAGAACACGGACCACAGGGGCCGGCATCACCCATTTCCCAAAAATTATCTTTCTTGGAACCATATAAAATACGATCCTCTGGCAAAATAGTTTTCCACACGTCAAAGGCTTCACTGTCAAAAGCAAGACCTTCACTGTCATCACCACCAAAAACGGTAACATAGAGACGATCTTTTTCCAGACCAAAAACATCGGTAAGCAGCTCCCATCCCCATTCAATTGCTTCTTTTTTAAAATAATCTCCAAACGACCAGTTGCCTAACATTTCAAACATGGTATGATGATAGGTATCGTGACCAACCTCCTCAAGGTCATTATGCTTACCCGAAACCCGGAGGCATTTCTGGCTGTTGGCAATACGTGTAAATTTTATCGGTGAGTTGCCCAGAAAAATATCTTTAAACTGATTCATCCCTGCATTGGTAAACATCAATGTAGGATCGTTCCTGACCACCATTGGTGCTGAAGGAACAATTTTATGCTGCCTCGAGGCAAAAAAATCAAGAAAAGTCTGTCTTATCTGAGCTGATTTCATAGAAAATTAAATATAATATGTTTCAGGTCGATACTATACCTTAAAAAAAGGGGTGCAAAATTAGTTTTTTTGAGTAATTTTGCAGCGGTTAATCAACATTCTTCAATCAAACAGTTTCAAATGGGGAAAACGAAATATCACTTTAATCCTGTTACGATCACCTTTGAAATAGTTAAATACCCGTTCAGGCGAAAATTTGGAAGATTTCTGCTTTATTTGCTGGCTGCAGGTCTCTACGCCATCCTGGTTCTGTTTATCGCATACAAATTTCACGATTCCCCCAAAGAACGAATTCTTAAACGCGAACTTTCACACATGGAATTCCAGTATCGTGTACTCAACGACCGACTGGATCAAATAACTGAAGTAATTGAAGATTTGCAGGATCGTGACGATAACATTTACAGAATTATTTTTGAGGCTGAACCTGTTCCATCTGCTGTGCGAAAAGCCGGTTACGGCGGAGTGAACCGGTATGACCGCCTGGATGGATACATCTACTCAAATTTACTCAAAGCCACTACCGAAAAAATTGACCAGATCACCAGCCAACTTGTTGTGCAATCCAAATCTTTCGATGAAGTTTTCGAAATGGCCAAGAACAAAGCCCAGTTTATCGCCTCAATACCTGCTATTCAGCCGGTAAGTAATAAGGATTTACGAAGACTTTCCTCCTATTATGGGTATCGAATGGACCCTTTTTACAAAGTAATGAAGTTTCACGAGGGCGTTGATTTTTCTGCACCAATCGGAACTGAGATATACGCTACCGGCGATGGTATCGTCGTTTCGGTTGAAAAAAGCAGAAGCCACTACGGAAATAATGTTCTTATTGACCACGGCTTTAACTATGAAACTTTTTATGCCCATTGTAAAGACATAAAAGTCAAACCCGGTCAACACGTAAAACGAGGACAAATCATTGCCACAGTTGGAAATACCGGCAAATCAACAGGTCCGCATCTTCATTACGAAGTAAGGAAAAACAATAAACCAATCAATCCGATAAATTTTTTCTTCAACGACATCACTCCTGAAGATTACGAACTGATGATTGAACTCTCCTCCAGACCTTCTCAGACAATGGATTAAAATAGGATACGGTGAAAAAGGTTTCCTCCGATAATAAAATGTTCTACAAAATTGGCGAAGTTGCCCGTATGTTCAATGTTAACGCTTCGCTGATCCGTTTCTGGGAACAGGAATTTGACATTATTCAACCGGCAAAGAATAAAAAAGGAAACCGCCTCTTTACTCCCCGTGACGTGGAAAATTTCAGAATAATCTATCATCTGGTGAAAGAGCGTGGTTTCACCCTCAAGGGAGCAAAAGAGAAACTGAATCAAAACAAGCAGGACACAATCGACAAGGTAGAAATTGTTAAAACCCTCCAAAAATTAAAAACGTTTCTGCTGGATATTAAAGCCGAGCTGTAACCTTTTACATTTTAAATTCTAATGAAGAATTTTGATTTTGCGCAAAGTTAAGAATGATATTGGTTTCAAAAGTTTTTAGCCTCCTTTTTGTCCATTATACCTGCTTTCCTCATTGTGAGCAACATCCGGAAAATTTAATTTCGAAAATCATAAGATGACTCCGGGTGTGATCAGAATAAAAACAAAACCCTTTGAATTAATTATTTTGGCCAATAGACCTATTAATTACTATTTTGGTCTAAATTTGCCATGCAAACTAAACGTCAAGCAAAAAAGCCTCAATCATGAGTAAGCAGGTTTTGATAATAACTTGGTTGATAAGCCTAATTGTCCATTTGTCATTAAATTCAGTTGCAGAGGTAAAAATTATAGGCAATCCCCATGTTAAAAACTATGATAATTCGATGAATCAGGCTGGAACACAAACCTGGATGATTGATATCGGGACTAACGGATTAATGTATTTTGCCAACAATGATGGGGTGCTTGAGTTTGACGGCGTGAGCTGGCGAAAGTTCCCACTGGCCGGGCGCACGGTAGTTAGAAGTGTTAAAGCTGCATCAGATGGCCGTATTTATGCAGGAGGATATGACGAATTTGGTTATTTTCAGCCTGACCGTTCCGGAAATCTTGTTTTTTCTCCGTTGCAATCATTACTTCCCGAAAATAAAAGAAATTTCGGAGATGTCTGGAAGATATACGAATGGAATGAAAGCATCATTTTTCAGGCATTCAATCAGTTGATGATCTATCGCAATGATACCATTCACATTATCGAAGCACCGGATATGTTTCATTTCTCATTTCTGGTCAATGGCTATTTATATGTCAATGACCAGTCGAAAGGTCTGTTTCAACTGATTAACAACAGACTGATTAAATCAACAGGTACCGAAAAACTAAACGGAAAGCTCATTTGGTCAATCATTCCTGTAGGAAATACTTTACTGCTGGCTACAGCAAATGACGGAATTTTTAAATACCACAATAACCGTTTATCAGAATGGAAAAATCAAACCTCTGACCTTTTACAACAAAAACAGGTGTTTTGCGGACAAGCACTCGATAACAGCACGCTCGCCTTTGGTACCATCCAGGACGGGCTGATCATTTGCGACACGGCCGGAAGTCTGATTCAGCACATGAATATTGACAAAGGGCTACAGAACAATACAGTATTGAGTCTGCAAATTGACAACTCTGACAATCTATGGCTCGGACTCGACAATGGAATTGACTATGTGGAAATCAATTCACCGCTCACCTTTTTTTCGACTTACAACAACCTTAGCTCTTGCTATGCAGCAGTAATTCATAACAACCTCATCTATTTCGGAACAAACCAGGGAGTTTTTTATTCCAGCTGGGACGAACTTCTAAAAGGAGGTACTAACCAAAAGTTCAGTCTGGTTTCCGGAACACAGGGGCAGGTTTGGTCATTGGAAGTAATTGACGGAAACCTTTTCTGCGGTCACAATTCCGGAGTATTCATTATAGATGGTAAAAAGGCTGACTTGCTTTCCGACATTCAGGGCGGATGGACATTTATCCGGCCAACAGGTCAGGAAAATATGGTTATTTGCGGCACTTACACTTTTTTGGTAAAATTTGAAAAGAAAAACGGACAATGGTCCAGGGGAATACCAATAAAAGGATTTAAAGAATCGTCAAAGTACCTGGCCAATGCGGGTCAGGGCAGCCTGTGGATCAGTCATGGATATAAAGGAGTTTACAGGACACATTTTAACACGACTTACGACAGTGTTATAAAAACCGAATTTTACAACAGCCGCCAAGGTTTTCCCACCGACAAGGACATCAACGTTTTTGAAATCTCCAACAGGCCGGTCTTCACCACCGGAAGAGGTATTTACCGTTACGATCCCATTAATGACCATTTTGTCCCGGACGAATTCCTTACCTCACGCCTTACCCGTACCGATATGAATATTCTGCGCAAAGATTCCCATGGCAATCTTTGGTATTTTACAACCGACGATGTCGGGGTTTACCGGTTGAAAGAAGATGGCTACTATACAGAAGTAGAAATCCCTTTCAGGGAATTGCACGGAAAATTTATCAGGTGGTTTCAGTTTGTTTACCCTTTTGATGATAATCATGTTTTTATTGGTACCCAAACCGGCATTGCCCATTACATGCCTAACTATGTAAAGAACTACCATAAACCATTCAGGACTCTGATCCGCAGTATGAAAATTCTGGCGGAAGGTGACTCGGTACTTTACAACGGAACCCCATCAAATGACCATTTCAGCACAACACTACCTTACAGATACAATCACCTGCAGTTTGAATTTGCAGCTACCGACTATGAGAACCCGGAACGTATCAGCTACCTGACTCAACTTGAGGGTTTTGACAAAGACTGGATTGACTGGAACAATCACACCATCAGGCAATTCACCAACCTCAGCCATGGTAATTACACCTTTAAAGTTAAGTCAGTCAATATCTTTGGTGTAGAAGGAGAAACAGCAATGGTCCAGTTCAGCATTAACCCCCCATGGTATTTGAGCCGGTTTGCCTATGCAGGATATTCAATCGGATTAATCCTGCTGACCCTCGCCTTGATCAGATTTATCCGTTACCGCCTCGAACGATCCAAAAAAGCATTTGAAGAAGAACAGCGGCAGCTTTTCATCGAAAAAGAAAAACAATTACAGATTGAGTCACTGATCGCAGAACAGGAAGTGATTAAATTGCGCAATGAGAAACTGCAGAACGAAAAAATTCAGAAGGACAAAGAGCTGGCAAATACTACTATGCAAATCATCCAAAAAAGCAGATCATTGAGAAATCTTAAGAATGATCTTCGGAAATTGACCTATGAGCTTGGCACACATCCCGCAGTCAGTCAAATCAACATGATCACAAAAAAAATCAATCGCAGCATTGACTCTGAGAAACAGTGGGAAGTTTTTGAAAACCATTTTGAAAATGTCCATGAAGAATTTCTTAAAAAACTGAAAGAAAACTACCCGGAACTCACTCCACGCGAATTAAAGCTCTGTGCTTATCTGAGACTTAATATTTCCAGCAAAGAAATTGCTGCATTAATGAACATTTCGGTGAGAGGAGTTGAAATCAGCCGCTACCGCCTGCGCAAAAAACTGGGTATAGATCACGATACTAACCTCACTGATTTTATTCTTTCCTTCTGAAATTACCAGGTCTTTTTCCAATCCGATCAAAATTCAAATTAATAGTCCGTCTGATTGATTTTAGTCATCGTTTGACTGATCCAGACTATTGAATGGGAAAAAGCCAGAAAATCATCGAAGCATTTATTTACACATTGATTTACAGTATTTTATAACTCATTTGATGTGGCATTGATGTAATGGAATTTTGAATATGCTGAGTTTTTGATGTTCTCCTTTATTTTGAAAAAGGTATGTAATAGATTTATCTTTGGTTGAAATTTTTCAAAACCATAAAAGTCATCACTAAATTATTGATCTATGCAAAAGAACCTTACGTTTCTGATTTTGCTGATTATGATCCTGCTTGCGGGTCACCAGACGCTGGCACAGCAGACCAGGCTGACCGGGGTTGTAATCGCAGCAGAAAACGGACTTCCGATACCGGGAGTAACCGTTTTGGTCAAAGGCACCTTTATTGGCACTACAACCGATATTAATGGTGCCTACACGCTGACAGATATCCCTGCTGAATCAACAATTTCGTTTTCGTTTATCGGAATGAAAACCGTTGAGGTTCAGTATAGCGGACAATTGGTCATTAATATTACGATGGAACTGGAAGCCACCGGTCTGGATGAGGTGGTTGTAATCGGTTACGGTGCGGTCAAGAAAAAAGACTTAACCGGCGCTGTTTCCACCGTAGGTTCAAACACCATCGAAAAGCTAAAACCTGTGAAAGTTGAAGAAGCCTTGCAGGGAACAATCACCGGTGTAAACGTTACCCCACAATCCGGAGCTCCGGGAGCAGGGCTGGATATAAGAATCAGAGGAATTTCCACTAATGGTGATGCTTCTCCGGTAGTGATCATCGATGGTTATCAGGGGGATTTAAACACACTGAATCCCAACGACATCGAAACCATTACTGTGCTTAAGGATGCTCTGGCAGCAATTTACGGAACAGTTGGAGCCAATGGAATTATTCTCGTTACCACCAAAAGCGGTAAGCGGAATATGCCTACCAAAGTGGATATTAACAGTTCATTTGGAATGCAGGAGACAACCCGCATGCTGCCATTGCTGAATGCATCCGAATATGCAGTGATACTAAATGAAAGCTACGCAGCCAATGGTCAGGAATTACCATTCCCAAATGTTGCAGGTCTTGGTGAAGGCACCAACTGGCAAAAAGAACTTTTTCAAACTTCTCCTCTCATGGACAACAATGTCAGGATTTCCGGAGGGTCAAGCAATATGAATTACTCCCTTAGCGCTTCAGATCTCCGCCAGGAAGGGATTATAGGAGGAGATAAATCAGGTTTTTCGCGAAATACAGCCCGTATGGCTTTAGGTGCAGATCTCACCAATTGGCTTAAAGTGAATACCACCTTAACCTATACCTACATCAACCGTAAGTCATTCAACGACTTTGGTCTTGGCTCGGTCCTGTTCAACGCCGTGAATATGCCTTCTACCGTGCCCGTTTATCAGCCCGGAGGTGATTATTTCCTGGCTCCTTCAAATCTCGGGATTGAAATTATCAATCCATTGCAACAGGTCGCCAATACCTTTAATGATTATAACCTGAACAAATGGAACGGTAATGTGGGTCTGGATGCAAGTTTTGCCAAACATTTTACGGCAACTGCAAGGATCGGATTTAATTCTACAACAGCAAAATACAAATCTTTCTCGAAAGAAGTTGATTACGGCGGAAAAGTATTTGATATCACCCGCAGCAGCGTTTATCAAAGCCGTGACAATTTCAATGATTATACTTTTGACGCATTTGTTACCTATGACAACACCTTTAATAATATACACCATATTACAGGGACGGCAGGTACGACCATTTTCAAAACCTATGGTGATAATTTGAATGCAACAGGATATGATATTCCCAATAACTCCTGGGATTTTGCAGACATTAGCCTGGCCAACGGACTGGTAGATTCAAAATCAACCGGGTCCTATACTTATGACCAGCGCAGACTCTCGTACTTTGCCCGGGCCCAGTACGATTATAAAGGTAAATACCTCGCTTCGGTGATGATGAGACGGGATGCTTCAACCAAGTTCGGACCCGAAAATACAGTAGCCTATTTCCCCTCGGCTACACTCGGCTGGATTATCTCTGACGAAGAATTTATGGAAAAATACAAAAATCTGAATCTGCTGAAGTTCAGACTAAGTTACGGCAGGCTGGGTTCCGACAAAATCGGGGACTATCGCTATATCTCTACCTTAAACGGTGAAGGAACCTATGTTTTAAATGGTCAGCTTGTCAATGGCAGAGCAATTGGCCCACTTGCAAACCCTAATATTAAATGGGAACAGTCAGAACAATTTGACATCGGTTTTGACCTTAACTATTTCAACGACCGGATCGAGTTTATGGCAGACTATTTCATCAAGACTACCCAGGACTTATTAATCAGCAATATACCGGTATCAGGAATTTTCGGAACAGCAGCGCCGGGTGCAGCGCCACCCACTGCCAATG
>ERZ795053.2167-NODE-2167-length-24089-cov-6.127153_pt1 | contig 24089 bp, 18 predicted proteins | sample MGYA00375137_ERZ795053 | MGnify/ENA primary metagenome ERZ795053 (study PRJEB30182, sample SAMN05720284) | activated sludge metagenome | isolation source: Anaerobic digester | place: Hong Kong | collected 2014-12-17 ...
TTTCTTCTCCGGCGTCGGGTATTTCTATACCATCAGCCGATTCGTAATTGATAGAGGTAGGTATGGGACCGTCATCAGGTGTATATTGTGAATAGACATTCCACTCGCCTGTGATGTCTGCCTTAAAAACAAAATTCCACTCACTGTCAGAAATTTTTTCTTGTGTGAATGTCCATTTAACGGGCTTTGCTAGACCATCACCTTGATTTGCAGGATCGGCTGTGGATAACTCATCTATGGCTTCACTTTCGAATTCGAAACTAAAGTCAACAGAGGTAGGCGGAAGACATTTCGTAGCATCGCATGCCATAGAAGTAATGTATCCAGAAATTGGCTTTGATATATCGAGAATTTTAATCTTCTGCTTGATAATAAATGGCGCTTTGTATGTGAACTTGATGACATTGACCCCGAATAAATCATCCATGCCCTCCTTCCTGTCGCCGGATTCTTCGCCTTTACCCAGCAATTCTATCCCATCCATACTTTCGTAGGTAATTTCGGTTGGTACAGGACCATCCGCATCCGTAAATTGAGAATAGGCAGTCCAACCCTTTTCGATATTTGCGGTATATACGAGGTAATATTCTTCTTCACTGATTTTTTCCGTCGAGAAGCTCCATTTTACTGGTTCGAGCACCTGACTAAAGGAATTGTTAAAAATTACCATTAAGGGTAAGAAAAATAGAATCGCCTTTTTTATCATTTGGATTTATTTTTAATTAAGAAGTAGCAAGCAAAAAAGATTCCCTAATACTTGAGGTCAAAATCTACGGGCTTAGGAGGAAGGCACCTAAGGCCATCACAAGTCATGTATTCGATATATCCCGATAGATTTCCTGAGCCCACACTGGATTTAAATTTCCTTGAGAATACAACCTCGTGCTTATACTTATTTACTTGTGTTTCAAATAGTTCGTCAAATACACTGATGAGTTCTCCAGTCTCCAGTACTTCAGTTTCTGTAAATGTGATATCTGAATTTTCATTAAAATCAACGGTGGTCGGCACCGGACCGTCTCCACTATTTTTTTGTGAATATACGACCCAGTTAGTCTTCATAGTTGCTTTTGCAACGAATTCGAATTCATTATTTTCAAGTGGAATTATCGAAAAATCCCAGCTTACAGGGTCGTCGCCATGATATGAATTTAGGTTAAAACTGAGTAGAATGCTTAAAATAAATGAAATTGCCATTGAATAATTTTAAATTTTGTTGTACAATGATATTTCCAAAAATTGTTAGTTCAAAATGTTTAAATAAACTTTAACCTCATATTTACATTTTAATAAGTTTTAAGCGATAAAATGAGCCAATTCGTTAACCATTGAGTCAAATATTTTTTTTCCGTCCACGTTTCCAAGTGCTTTTTCAGCAGCCCTTTCAGGATGTGGCATCATACCAAATACATTTTTTTTCAAATTGCTTATTCCCGCAATGTTATCGATAGAGCCGTTTGGATTGCTCATGGCATCGATATTCCCATTTTCATCACAATATTGGAAGAGTACCTGATCGTTTTGCCAGAGCATGTCAATATTGTCTTTGGTGTCAAAATACCGCCCATCGGCATGAGCAATTGGTATTTTGATGATTTCGTTTTCTGAAAGTGCATTGGTAATCGCGGTATCATTATTCGTCGTACTGAGATACACATTTTTGCAGATGAATTTTTGGTTTTCGTTTCGTAACAATACCCCTGGCAGTAAGTGGCATTCACACAATATCTGAAAGCCATTACAAATTCCCCATACAAATCCCCCATGATTTGCAAATTTTACGACTTCCTCCATAATATGCGAGAACCTTGCGATGGCTCCTGATCTTAGGTAATCTCCATAAGAGAATCCTCCCGGAAGTACAATCCCATCAAGATGACCATGGCCCGCTAGACTAAAATCTTTGTGCCAAATTTTTTGAACTTTTGCTCCGGCGACACTTGCCAATACATGCAACATGTCATCATCACAATTGGATCCCGGAAATACCAATACACCTATTTTCATAAAATCGAATTATTAGCCTAATACAAATAAAAATTCTCTTCGTAAAAAAGAGTTTAGATATCGCAAAGATAACTATATCAAATTACTATTAGATTATATTGAATGGCAAATAACGTCATCAACAATACCAAATGAATTATTTCTTCGATAAATGGATTTTTAATTCTTAATAACAATATTGCACCAAGAATACTAAATGGAATAAAGAGGGCATGAATATAGGCGGTTTGATTTAGACTTAATAGAAATCCTATCAATCCCAAAGCCAGAAACCAAAATACTAAATTAAGAACTTTGGTGGCTAAAATGACCCTTTTAGAAAGGATTTTTGTATAGTTGATAAGAAAAAACAAGGAAGGAATGAGTCCAAGTAGTAATTTGATTATTTTTTGTGTATCCCAATTTAATAAATCATACAGGTTGTACTGAAAATAAAAATATTTTGATATCAATGTACTAAAATCATCCTGAACAAAATGAATTGAAAAAATGATAATCACCACCGAAAATAAACCAAAAGTGTATTGTGCAAATTCTCTCAGTGAGTAACTCCGCATAATTACCTGACCTATAAATCCGGTCAGAATAAAAATAAAAAATGGGGGATGGATAAACCATGCCAAGGCAAAGCAAACTCCTGCATTGAAATTATTAAATCCCGAGTCAGTGACCCTATATATTTGGGCACTTTGTAACAATCCAGCAATCAGAAAAGTACTCGCTACCAGTGCCGGACTCAGTATTAACAGAGCCGGATAAAATGAAGATAATAATATGTAAATCATTCCTGGAATGAGGCTCAATTGCTCTTCTAGTTTATATCTGATTGAAAATCGGTTGATTAAGGCCGCCTGTATGAAAACGAGAAAAATTCCCACCACGGCTTGACCCCATCCTGATTCCGGCAGTATTCGATAGATAAAATGGCTTACAGCGGTATCTGATTCTTTAATTTCATACGATATGGGAGTTAATATGCTTTTTAACCGCACTATTACGGCGTATAAAAGCAGCAACATGCTGTTGAAAAACAAATTTGTCCTAAAAAGTGCTAACAATGCTTTAAGCGAAATTTTCGAGGTGCTAAATTATCTGTTTTTTTGAGAACAAGAAAACCAAAGTCAGTAATCCCTCAATCGATGAAGGAATTATGACCAATATGTTAGATAATACACTGAAAATGGTTTAATTTGTGCTTGACTGAAAATTTAGTATGTCATCAAAATCCAATTTAAAAGAAATTAAAGAACCGATTGCGGAGGACTTAGTACAATTCGAAAAATATTTTCGAGATAGTATGAAAAGTTCGGTGCCGTTATTGGATAAAATCACCTACTATATCGTCCAACGAAAAGGCAAGCAGGTACGACCCATGTTCGTCTTTTTATCAGCAAAGTTATGTGGCGAGGTTACTGAAAAAACCTACACTGCAGCCTCGCTTGTCGAACTATTGCATACCGGGACGCTTGTACACGACGATGTCGTTGATGACTCGTTTGAACGAAGAGGATTCTTCTCGATCAATGCACTCTGGAAAAATAAAATTGCAGTTTTAGTCGGTGATTTTTTGCTCTCTAAGGGGTTTCTTATGGCATTGGACAATCATCACTATAAGCAATTGCACATCATGTCTACAGCCGTCAAACTCATGAGCGAAGGCGAATTATTACAGATAGAAAAAGCCCGAAAACTTGACATTGAAGAGAACATTTACTATGATATCATAAAGGGAAAAACAGCATCACTCATGGCTGCCTCGTGTAGTGCGGGAGCTGCTTCTACAACAGAAAACCCAGAAATCATAGAAAAATTCAGATTGTTAGGTGAGAACATTGGGATGGCATTTCAGATTAAAGATGATTTGTTTGACTATGGAGAAGCCAATATTGGTAAGCCGCGTGGAATTGATATCAAAGAAAAGAAAATGACGCTTCCATTGATTTATGCTCTCAATCACACCGATACAAAACAGAAGAAACACATCATCAAGCAGATAAAAAATCATAGTGAAGACCCTAAAGTGGTCAGAGAAGTCATTGATTTTGTAAAAACAAGTGGCGGTATCGAATACACGACCAATAAAATGGAAGAATATAGAAGTAAAGCTTTAGAAATAATTGATGAATTTGATGACTCATCGGCAAAAAATTCATTTGTCCAATTGATTAATTATGTCGTGGAGAGAGGAAACTAGGCTGAGTGTTTGGATATCCGCAGTTCAAAATGACTCTTTTGGTGAGCAGTCTGTAAATCAGGATGTTTTTTTTTAAAATAATAATGAAACGCATCTAAAATAGGATAATCACTTGCGTATCGAACGAAAAAATTATATTTGTACAACACATATTCTCAATCAAATTTTTAAACGTAAAGAATACCATAATGATGAATAAGTTAAAAAATTTCCTAGTCATTGTAATTTCACTATCGACCGTGATGCTTTTTGGACAGTCGGAAATTACCTTAGATAAAATATGGGGAACTTATGAATACTACCCCAAAGGAGTGTCAGGATTTAACTTCTTAAAAGACGGAAAATCTTATGCAGAACTAGAGGGCAATAATATCAACCAATATGACATAGCGAGCGGAAATAAGACAAAAAGCCTTTTGACAGTGGAAAATTTGTTTAAAAATGGAATTTCTGGAGAGTTAAGCGATTATACCTTGAGTGAAGATGAAAATCTAATCCTCATCGAGACCGGTACAGAGAGAATCTACAGGCACTCGACTAGAGCAGTTTTTCATGTATATGATAGAAAAGAAAATAAACTATACCGTATTTTTAATGGTCAAAAGATAAGGTATTGTACATTCTCACATGATGCCTCAAAAGTAGCTTTTGTGTACAATAACAATCTATATTATGAGGATTTTAAAAATGGAAAGTCGGTTCAAATCACAAAAGACGGTGAGAAAAATAAAATCATCAATGGTGCTACGGATTGGGTATATGAGGAAGAATTTGCATTTGCGAAAGCATTTTATTGGTCTCCTGATGATAAATTCATTGCTTTCATAAGATTTGACGAGAGTGAAGTGCCAGAGTATATCCTCACCTATTACAATAATGAGACTTATCCTGAATGGGATTCATATAAATACCCAAAAGTGGGGCAAAAGAACTCTGAGGTAACGGCGAAAATCTTCAACCTTAAAAAGAATGCCACTTTAAGTGCTGATTTGGGAGATTTGTCAGATATGTACATTCCCAGACTAAAGTGGACGGCAGATGACCATCAATTGTGTGCTTACAAATTGAACAGACATCAAAACCACCTTCAGCTATTCCTAGTTAATGCAGAAAATGGGAAAAGCAAAGTACTACTCGAGGAGAAAAATAAATATTACATCGACATTACAGACGATCTCACTTTCCTAGGGGATAAGCAGTCTTTTATATGGTCATCGGAAATGAATGGGTACAATAGTTTGTACCATTATGACATGAAAGGTCACTTGATTAGGCAATTGACAGATAGCCGATATGATGTGACGGCATTTTATGGCGTAGATGAGAAAAACGGTAAACTTTATTACCAAAGTGCGGAGCTTGCCCCTATAGAAAGGCACGTGTTTGAGTTGGACATGAATGGTCAAAACAAGAAGGTTTTGACTCCATTTAGAGGTTCAAATTCTGCCCAATTCAGTGCTGATTATTCTTACTACGTCAATACGTATAGCTCCATTAATACACCACCCACATACACCGTATTTTCCAATAATATGGAACCTGTCAGAACTATAGTTGATAACGCAGATGTCGTACAAAAACAAAAGGAAAGCCAAGTAAACAATGTTGAGTTCTTTGATTTTAAAACCAAGGATGACGTCTATCTCAATGGTTGGATGATAAAGCCTAATGATTTTGATTCGAGTAAGAAGTATCCGGTATTTATGTATCTATATGGAGGTCCGGGCAGTCAACAAGTTATGAACTCTTGGATGGGCAATAATTATTGGTGGTTTCAGATGTTGGCAGATCAAGGATATTTGATTGCCTGTGTTGACAATAGAGGTACAGGTGGTAGAGGTGAGGAATTTAAGAAGATGACTTATATGAAATTGGGTCATTATGAAACCATTGATCAAATAGAAGCTGCCCGATATTTAGGTTCTTTGCCCTATACTGATGCTTCGCGAATAGGGATATTCGGTTGGAGCTATGGTGGATATATGTCATCTTTGTGCCTATTTAAAGGAGCTGACGTGTTTAAAGCCGCGATTGCGGTAGCACCGGTCACTAATTGGAAGTGGTATGACTCGGTATATACTGAAAGATATATGCGTACGTACGCTGAGAATCCTGAAGGGTATGATGAAAATTCGCCCGTGAATTTTGCGGATCGATTGAGGGGCAACTATTTGCTCATCCATGGAATGGCAGATGACAACGTCCACTTTCAGAATACCGCAGAATTGACCAATGCCTTGATAAAATCAAATAAACAATACGATTATTATGCATATCCCAATAAAAATCATGGCATCTATGGTGGCAATACAAGATTGCATCTATTTACAAAAATGACCAATTTTGTAAACGAAAAATTGTAGTTATATGACTCTCAGAGAGAAATTGAATGCTAAAAATTATTCAAAGGTCTATGTAGAAAATGTACCTAGTGAGGTATTAGAAATGATAGAAGGTGAGGGTTTTGAGATTTTAGATGATATTTCATCTAATCCATTGAGTTTTGTTGTGTCTGCGGGCTATGAGAAGGAGGATTTTGAAAAATCTTTAAAAAATTGGATTGGAAAAATCAGTGATGACCCCTTGGTTTGGCTATGTTATCCAAAAAAATCATCAAAAAAATACAAATCTGAGCTCAGTCGAGAAACAATGTGGGACATATTGGGGTCTTATAATATGGAGCCCGTAAGGCAAATAGCGATTGATGAAGATTGGTCGGCTATCAGATATCGTTTGGTCAATAAAATTAAAAGTTTGACACGAACCAATGCTGCAACTCGAGAGGGTAAAAATAGAATTAAAAGTTAATAAGAAAACGAAATAGACCATGTCTATGAAAATTATGACACATAGGCGAGATGATAAATCGTATATGGTCTTTTTGATAAACAAACAATTTTAAACCGATGAAAATATTCATCTCAATTTTTCTCTTTATAGTTTTAAGCCTCTCACAGGGGACAAGTCAAGAGCTTGTGTTGCCAAGTCCTTGTGACTTGTTGGAAGAGTCTGACATGATGGGATTGTTTAATGCGGACAAGGGGAGCTTGACCATGTATAAGGACGACCAACTCCAAAAATATAATCGAAAAAAGTGTTTTTATTCATGGGATAAACCTAACTCTGAGGTCAAGGTTTTTCTAGAATTTAAAAGAAATCCCGATGTTTCTCTATATCCTCAACGATTTGAAGAGGACTTGAATCAGTTTTTAGAGAAGGGCATCAAAGTCAGCAAATCAGAGAAATTGATTTTTAAATTTGAGCCTATGGATTCAATGGGTTTTCCTGCCATTTACAGTGGGAATATGAACAATGAAAAAATCCTGATTTTTAGGCTTGACAATGACTATATCATCAGCCTTCACTATCAGGAATTTGTAGATTATGACATCGGAGATTTCCGACCTGCATTCATTGATGCGGCTCGACGATTACTGACGAACTTGGATATTTATAGGAGAGAACGTTAGGAATCACTATTTCTCCCAAGTTCGATAAATAGCTGAGTGATAATATACGTATTCCAGTATTTTTTTGTCCATTTCTTCCAGATCGATAGATCGTCTTTTCATGACTGTGGCGGCGACGTCCAGCATCTGTTCCACTTTGTAAGTTTTAAAACCGGAAGATCCTCCCCAGCTAAAGGAAGGAATAAAATTTCGTGGATAACCATCCCCAAAAATATTGGCCGAGACGCCGACGACTGTTCCTGTGTTGAACATGGTATTGATGCCGGTCTTGCTATGATCCCCCATGATCAAGCCGCAAAATTGCAGCCCTGTTAGTTCAAATTTTTCGGTGTCATAAGACCATAATTTGACCTCGGAGTAGTTGTTTTTAAGATTGCTGTTGTTTGTGTCGGCCCCTAAGTTACACCATTCGCCTAGGACACTATTGCCTAGGTAGCCGTCATGTCCCTTGTTGGAGTAACCCATTAAAACTGAATTTCCTACTTCTCCGCCGATTTTGCAATGAGGGCCTATGGTTGTCTCACCGTACATTTTTGCTCCCATTTTCACCGTGCTGCCTTCACCGATGGATATGGGCCCTTGCAACATGGAACCCTCCATCAATTCCGCATTTTTACCGATATAGATAGAGCCCTTTGTCGCATTCAGACTGTGATTATGAATGATTGCTCCTTCTTCGATGAAGATTTTGGATCGGTCACCTAATACCAAGACATGATCAGGGATGGGCTGTGAAGTCCTGTTCTTCGTAAGTAATTCGAAATCTCGTTCTATTTCAGAAGCATTGCAACTGAAAATGTGATGGGGTTTTGAAATATTTTTAATGATTTCAGGACGATTGCTAATGTCGATTCCGGCAAGTTTTTCGCCTTCATATCCCTTGCCTAAGTTATTCATCTGGTTTTTTGATAATCGACCTACCAGCAGCTCGTCATTATAAGTCAATACCTCATTAATCTCTAACTTATAGATTAATTCCAATAATTCGGGGTTAGGAAGTAGAGTACTATTGATCAAATAATTGTCATCTTCAATGATTAGACCGAATTTTTCAGATAGGTAATCTTGAGTGATATACGATCCTTTTCCATGGAGCAAAGCTTCCCATTTCTCCTTGATGGTAAGGATTCCTATCCTAAGCTCACATATAGGTCTTGTGTAAGTGAGAGGAAGTAATGCTTTCCAATTATCATCATCAAAAAAAATCAGATTTTTCAATTTCTTAGATTATAGATTAAAAGAAAAGAGCCCTTCATTTTGGGAAGAGCTCTTTGTATTTTTAAAATAAAATATTTTATTTTTTGGCAAATTTGGCAAATTTCTTGTTGAATTTATCAATTCTTCCCGCTGTATCAACGAATTTCATTTTGCCGGTAAAGAATGGATGAGAAAAAGAACTGATCTCCATTTTTACCAAAGGATATTCATTTCCATCTGTCCAAGTAACGGTTTCTCTCGTTGGAGCACAAGACTTAACGAGTACGCCTTCGTCATTAGATATATCCTTAAAAACTACCAATCTGTAATCTGACGGATGTGTTTCCTTTTTCATCTTTTTACTTTTAAATATTTAGATTGTGTTCAATAAAAATTACTTTTTATAAAACGGAGTGCAAAGATAAATAAAAAATGATTAATTGGCAGGATTAAAATAAAAATATTTTTCAATAATTTGAACATTTTTTATGGAATGTATAATTGTATAGCATAACTTGAATTATGTATTTTATTAGTTAAGTCTATTCTTACACGGTCACATCAACCATTGTTGACTATCATCAGGTAAATAAATTTCATGTCAGTAATTACTGTCAAGATGACTAATTGATGTCCAGTGCGATATTTTTTTAGGCGAATAAATGTTTGTAAAATTTTATTTAATTTTTAGTTAACTCATCACCAATGAAGGTACTTTTTGCCAAATTCTTTGGAATTAGCATAAAAAAGCCGTACTATCCCGTTTTTCTAACAAAAATGAATGCATGATTTTAAATGTTTATGATGCGGTCAATCTACCTAGCTCCAAAATTAATTTAGATATCGTCAATTTCCTATTCAAGCACTTAGATCAGTATGGAGATGATAAAGAATTAATTGAGAAGGCTTTGGATTATGCCCTTAAAAAACAGCCTTCTTTTGGAGGTTACATTATTACGATAGTAGATGAGCAAGAAATCGTGGGAGCGACAGTGGTTAATAAAACCGGAATGGATGGATACATTCCCGAAAATATATTGGTTTATATTGCCATTCATAAAGATTTTCGGGGCAAAGGTATTGGAAAAAAACTGATGTCTAGAGCCATCGAAATGAGTAATGGAGATATAGCTTTGCATGTAGAACCTGACAATCCTGCCAAGATTCTATACGAAAAACTGGGTTTTAAAAATAAATATTTGGAGATGAGACTCATCAATTAGGAGAGGAAGTTAAATAAAATGTACTCAATGTAGATAATGAGTTTATGAAAATATTAGATATAATAATTTTTGCAGGATATCTGTTGATAATCCTTGGCATAGGCATTTATTTCCATAAGAAAAACCAGAATTCAAAAGATTATTTTATTGGTGGAAATAACATGGGGAGCGGACATATCGGGCTCTCCTTAGTCGCGACAGATGTTGGTGGGGGCTTTTCTATTGGATTGGGAGGGTTGGGATTTACCATTGGATTGTCAGGTTCATGGATGTTATTTACGGGTTTAATCGGAGCCTGGTTATCCGCGGTGTTGCTCATACCTAAAGTGATCAATGTGGCACATAAAAATCACTTGTTGACCTTCCCACAGTTGTTAAAGCTCATTTATGGCTCAAGAGTGGCACGAATTGCAGGAATAATTTCATTTATAGGATACGTGGGTTTTAGTTCATCCCAAATACTCGCAGGAGTCAAATTGGCAACTGGCACGTTAAATAATTTAGGTCATTTGCAGGCATTGTTAATTTTAGGAATCGTTGCCATTTCATACACGGTGTTCGGCGGCATCAAGGCGGTAATTTATACAGATACCTTTCAGTGGATATTGTTAATGATTGGGCTAATTTTTATTGCCATTCCTATGTCGTATTTTGCTTTGGGTGGTTACGAAGAAATCTTTTCTATTCTTCCAGATAAGTTTTTTAGTCTAAATAATATTACTTGGATTCAATTTGCCAATTGGTTAATTACAATAGTGCCAATCTGGTTTGTCGGAATGACGATTTATCAACGAATATTTGCATGTCGAGATGAGAAGACGGCCAAAAAAGCGTGGTTTATTGCGGGACTATTTGAATATCCAATTATGGCATTCATGGGAGTAACATTGGGTCTATTTGCACGGGTAGCAGCTGAGAAAGGGATGTTTCTTGATATGGGTTTTGCTAACGCCAATGGAATGGATGGTGAAATGGGACTCCCATTACTCCTAAGTCATGTATTGCCTACTGGATTTCTTGGTATTACCCTGGCGGCCTATTTTTCTGCCATTATGTCAACGGCAGATAGTTGTTTGATTGCTGCCTCAGGCAACCTAATGACCGATATCTTTGGCATAGACTCTCATCATAAAAAGGGAATTAGATATTCACAATATAGTACTTTGACTGTTGGAATATTAACGATGCTGCTCGCCGCATTTATGACCAACGTACTGGATGTCATGTTGATGTCTTATGCATTTATGGTTTCTGGGTTGTTAGTGCCGGTACTGGCGATGCTATGGGTTAAAAAACCGAGTAGCGAAGCTGCACTATGGTCAATGATTACTGGAGGTACTACGACCCTACTATTAATCTTTTTTAAGATACCTATCCCGTTCGGATTTGACCCCATATTATTAGGAATATTAAGTTCCTTAATTGTATTTATTTTATTATCAAAAATCAGACAAAATTAATAGTGGCAATAATTACACTAAATAAAGCTTCGTTACAACATAATTTTAATTATCTCAATCATAGATTAATCTCTTACAATAAATCTTGGGGAATTGTAACCAAATTGCTCTGTGGTAATGAAAAATTTCTCAATGAAGTGGTCGATTTACATCCGAATGAAGTTTTGGATTCAAGGCTGAGCAATCTGGAGAAACTTCAGAAGTTGGCTCCTCAGATTCAACGAGTTTATATCAAACCACCACCAATTAATTCTATTAAACGATTAGTCTCTTGTGCTGATGTGAGTTTTAATACACACATTAATACCATTTTAAAAATCGATGAAGAGGCAAGAGAGAAATCGGTGATACACAAAATCATCATTATGGTTGAATTGGGTGACCTTAGAGAAGGGGTAATGAGAGATAATATTATGGAATTTTATTCTAAAGTGTTTGAACTTAAAAATATTGAAGTGATTGGTTTAGGTACTAACTTAAATTGCCTAAATGGAATATTACCATCACTAGACAAGCTCATTCAACTGAGTCTATACAAAGAATTGATTAACGCTAAGTTTAATTCCAATATTAAATGGGTCTCAGCAGGAACGTCCGTTACATTACCACTCTTGCCTAAAAAACAAGTGCCAGCTGGTAACAATCATTTTAGAATAGGAGAAACATTATATTTTGGAAATGATATCATGAATGATAGGCCGATAAGAAAAATGAGGCAGGATGTATTTGTCTTAAGAGCAGAGGTCATTGAAATAAGAACTAAACCCGTCGTTGCATCTGGAGAACAGGGACAAAACATGATGGGTGAACAACCAAATATAGAATTAGAACAATTGGGAGAAAATAGTGTGAGAGCTCTTCTAGATGTTGGAGTTTTGGATGTACTTCCGAAATACTTGATACCTATTTCTAAATACGTGAAAATTGTTGGCAGTAGTTCTGATATCTTAGTGGTTGATATTGGCAAAAATCCTGAAAAACTAAAATTGGGAGATTATATCTCTTTTAGACCAAATTATAATGGAGTACTCTCACTCATGAATTCTAAGTACATCGACAAAGAGGTCATTTAGAAATTTCATATTTTGTAGAAATCATGTAACCCAATTCACGTAAATGGTGTTTACTAGTTCATGGCAAGAATTTTACCTTCTATTTCGAATAAAAATACTTTTAAGTGGCGAGACTTAAAAGATTCACTGAGGTATATCCCACGCTTTTTTAAGAAAATTAAGGAGGTCTCCCCAGCTTTATTTTATACTAATTTGATACTCAGGCTACTTCAATCCATCTTTCCAGTATCCATGCTTTGGGTAGGCAAGCTGATCATTGACGAAATCATAGCACTCACAAAATCAGAGGGCAATACCAGTCTTCTGTGGACTTATGTAGCCATTGAGATATTCTTAGTCCTCCTGTCAGATTTGTTTTCGAGAGGGATAGGGCTTACAGATGGTTTTCTTGGAGACCTCTATGCGAATAGCAGCTCATTGGAATTGATAAGAAAAACATCGGAAGTTGAATTGGCACAACTAGAAGATCCGGATTTTTACGACCAATTGGAACGTGCAAGACAGCAGACTACGGGTAGGGTTGGTCTGCTTTCGGATATCCTTGCACAAGGACAGGATATTATTACCGTGGCTTCTTTGATTACAGGGATGATTTATTTTGAACCGTGGTTAATCATTCTATTATTGGTTGCGGTATTACCTTCATTTATCAACGAGTTAAAATTTAGTCAACAAGGCTATTCACTTTCTAGGAGTTGGACCACCGAACGTAGAGAGCTTGATTATCTGAGATCCGTTGGGGCGAGCATTGAATATTCTAAAGAAGTAAAGCTTTTCGGCCTGTCAGATTTTATTTCTGATAGATTTAGGAAAGTATCGCATGCCTATTATCTTGCCAATAGAAACCTGGCCATCAAAAGGACACTTTGGAGTACATTTTTCAATATTTTGGGAGTATTAGCATATTATGCGGCTTATGTCCTTATCATTATCAGAACCATTGCGGGAGTGATTACCATTGGAGATTTGAGCTTTTTGTCAGGTTCGTTTCAGAGGTTGAGTTCTCAGATGCAGCGTATATTCCAGCGGTTTACCTCTATATCTAGTCGTGCTTTATATCTTCAGGATTATTTTGATTTTTTGGATTTTCAATCGAATTCGGAAAGAAGCTCGAAAAACCTTGATATGCCTAAAAAAATGGTCGATGGCATTGAGTTTAGAAATGTGTCTTTCAAATATCCCGGCAAAGAAGAATACGTTCTTAGGGATTTGAATTTTAAAATAATAGCGGGTGAAAAAATGGCTTTTGTCGGTGAAAATGGTGCTGGCAAGACGACTCTGATAAAGCTTATATTGAGGTTTTATCCTCCGACTTCTGGTGAAATATTGCTAGATGGTGTGAATATTGAAGACTATAATTTGGAGCAATATCAAACATTTTTTGGTGCCATATTTCAAGATTTTAATAGATACAACTTTTCATTTAAGGAGAATATAGCAGTAGGGGATATCAGAGAAATCAATAATCAAAGTCTCATAGAAAATGCGGCTGAACAAAGTCTTGCAGATCAAATCCTGCCGGAACTAAAAAATGGCTATGGTCAGCAATTGGGTCGAAGATTTCACAATGGTGTCGAACTCTCAGGTGGGCAATGGCAAAAAATAGCACTAGCGAGATCTTACATGAAAAGAGCAGAGGTCATTATTCTCGACGAACCCACGAGTGCATTAGATGCACGGGCAGAGTACGAAGCATTTGAAAGATTTATCGGCGTAGCAAAGGGTAAGACCGCCATAATCATTTCGCATCGCTTCAGTACAGTCAGAATGGCAGATAGAATTTTGGTGCTAAAAAATGGTTCAGTGTTGGAGCTAGGGACTCATAAGGAATTAATTGAAGAAAATAAATTGTACGCCGAACTATTCAAATTACAAGCAGCTGGATACCAATAATAACTCCAATATTTACGAATCATGGAGATTTAATATCATAATATGTAATTGTCAAGCAGCACATTTACGTATCTTTGTCGTTTTTTAATGCAGATATGAAAAAAATAATATTAGTACTTCTGATTGGGTTTGTGGTACAACTTGGGAATTCTCAAAGTGTAGGTATCAGAGCAGGTCTTAATTATTCAAAATTTAATGGACCCGTGATTGCCTCTGCTAATGAAAAGTATTCGTTTGCTTCTGGTTTTCATTTTGGAATAAATTATAATCAGTTGATGACCGACAAGAGTTATTTGAGATTCGAAATACTTTACACTCAGATTGGCTCTAAATACAATTACAATGGGCCGGGCTACTATTACATAAGGTATAGTGGAGGTAATTTTTACGAATATGGCAACATGAAAATGAACCTAGATATTTCTAACGCCTATCTGAGCCTACCGATTACCTATCATTATCAAGTGACTAAAAAAATTGAATTACATGCCGGTGTTTATGGGGGCATTTTAGTAGCTCCTAGAGGGTCAGGAACACTAGATTTTGACTCTTATGACGAACCGAATAGAATTTTTATCACTCAATCTCTGGACTACAATTATGGAGGTGATGTTGCAGGTGGAGGAACCACACCTACCACCCTTTTTCCTCATATTTACGTCGGAGAGGATGTCGTAACTTTGCCTTCTTTTGCTGGAGCCTATTACCAGTATCAGGAAAAAGATGGCAATAGGTTTAGATGGTTTGATGCGGGTGTGTCAGTAGGTGGATCCTACTTCTTTAATCGCGGATTTTATGGTGGATTGAGATTTAATTATGGTTTGGTAGATATTACGAGGACGGAAGGTGACGTGTCATTTTCAACCCTCAACGAAGCCAATGACAATGCAATTCATAAGACCACCAATGATAAAAATTTTGGTTTTGAAGTTTCACTAGGTTTTAAGTTCTAAGCAGGTTTTTATCAGATTATTTACTTGATCTTGTGTTTCTATTAACTTGTTAGACTTGTACTGATTAAATAGTTCGAGCCTTTCACTATTCATAGATATATTGGAAATTTTTTCTTTTAATTTGGTGATTAAATCATCCTCATTACCATAAGTGTCAATCAGAGGGTGGTTAAGAATTTCTGCAAATTTCGGTGCTAGCGCAGGCTTTCCGTAGTGGCTTACATCATGAAAATTACCTGAAATACAACTTTTTAGTCTCGTTTCAAGGTGATTGCCATAAGTGATGACTTCACGTAAAGGTAAAATCAGTAAATCCGCGTTGAGTATTATTTTATCATAATCTGATTGTTCCGGTTCATGATGATAGTAATAGAGGTCTAGAAAAGGAATTTTTTTGAATTTACTAACAATGGTTCTTCCTTCTCGTGAGTTAGAATTTCCTAATAAGTAAACTCTTATCTTTTTGAGTTCATCCGTGTTCAGTTTATTCAGTGCATACACAAATTCGTCATAATTTCGACTGTAGCGATTCACACTACCTGGGATGACGATGGAAATCACATTTTTATGAAAGGTGAATGGAGTATGTCTAAAGGATTCAAAATTAAGTGTTTGAAGCTTTAATTTAATGTCATCAGGGATTGAGTTTTCTTCTAGTAAACTGTCAAGAATTGTAGCGTGTGGAACTAGTAGAATGTCTGATGACTCAATCAGTACATTTCTATTGGAAGCTATCTCTGATACTTTTGATTTTAACCAATTTTTAAATAACGTTAGAGTATTGATATTCGCCAAATATTGTTTCATTCCCAGTTCGGTGTGTACATTGTGTAATACACAGGCTGTAATGGCGTTCCAAGTCTTTCGAAGGATTTTATAAGGAGATTCGTCCGCTGAAATTACGATAACCAAGACGTGGTTTCCTATTTTTTGTTTTTGAGCTTCTAGAAATTGCTGCGCAGAAATTTGCTCTTTTTTTATTATCCACTTATTGACAAATTGCGAATAATCGGCGAGATAATCTTTGTTTCTCGGAGTTGTAAATACCGTAAGATGATGCTTCTCAGAAGCGAAATGCCTGATAAAAGCTCCTAATACTTCATTGTGCATTTGAAGTTCAATAAGAGCAATGCGAATCATATGCTAAACATCAAAATCGACAATCAATTCTTCCGTCCTAGGGTGAGATTGACAGGTCAAGATATAACCGGAATCAAGCTCATCTTTTTCAAGTGCATAATTGACGTCCATTTTTACCTCCCCTTTTATCAATTTTGCCTTGCACGTGCTGCATACACCACCTTTGCAAGAATAAGGCAAATCGGCGCCATGTTCCATAGCGGAATCGAGGATATTATCACCGCCATATGGTAGTGTAAATTTCAGAGTAAGTCCATCAACTTTGACCTGTATTTTACTTTCTTTACTTGGGTCAAACGACGAGTCCTCAACCATTTCCTTTCTTACAATTCCCTCTGTAGTAAAGAGTTCAAAATGAATATTTTCTTTAGTAATTCCGGTATTGATGAGAGTCTTTTCTATGTCAAAAATCATCGAAGCCGGGCCACATAAATAAGCACCTATGACATCATTGGCATCAAAAAAATACTTGGCAAAAACCTCACATTTTTCAGCATTTAGACGACCGCTATATAATTTATTAGAGGGCATTTCTTTGCTTAGTATATAATGGACACTGAATCTATCGAGGTACAGATTTTTTAAAGATTCAATTTCTTCTCTGAAAATAATGCTGTCCGTATTCCGATTACCGTAAAACAACACAATGTTGTTTCCAATATTGTTTTTTAACAAATATTTGATCATTGAAATAATGGGAGTGATCCCACTTCCCGCGGCAAAAAACAAGTATGTGCCTTCATTATTTGTGTGAGGTTTTATCATAAAACCTCCATCTGGTTTTGATACTTTGAGTGTATCTCCTTCTTGTAACCTAGAATTTGCAAAGGTTGAAAACAATCCATCTCTAATTTGCTTAATGCATACCTTTAGTTTTTGCTCGTCAGGTGCAGTACAAATGGAATAGGATCTGCGGACATTTTCGCCGTCAACATGCGTTTCTAAGTTTAGATATTGACCGGGTTCGTATTCCCAATCCGAAAGCAATCCGTCGTTTACTTCGAATTCAACACTTACAGAATCAGAGGTTTCTTTGACTATTTTCTTTATCTTCAATTTGTGAAATTCCATCACAACGATTTTTCACAAATGTATCAAAATTATCAATGATAATAAAGGGTTGGCGTTAGAAAAAACAAAGTTTAGAATCATTCAGAATTAATTAGAATAAAAAGTATAAATACACGAAAAAAGGTATGCAATACTAGCATTACATACCTTTTTCAATCATTCAGGTTCTGTGATAGAATCCCGAAAGTAGATAATTTTTATTACTTCTAAAGAGAGTTAACGTGCTTCATCAAACTGCTCTTAAGATTACCGGCTTTGTTTTTGTGCCATGTATTCTTTTTCGCAAGTTTATCAATCATACTCACTACTTTTGGTAGAAAAGTAGAAGCCTCACTTTTATCAGACATTTCTCTCAATTTTGCAATTGCAGTTCTTGCTGATTTTTTATAATATCTGTTAATCAGACGCTTTTTTGCGTCTTGTCTCATTCTTTTCTTAGCAGATTTGTGATTCGCCATTATCTTATCGCTTTTTAAAATTGGAGTGCAAAGATAAGTTTCTTTTTTTAATTATACAAGAAGAAGAAAAATTAATCTCCTTTTTTTACCGACTTTGGCTGTTCAGGACCACAAATGAACTAAATCTAAATTTTTAAAAAAATGTATCAATGCAGGATAAAAACGCAATTGATCTTCGTCAAACATCAGATAGAAAAGTTACCTTTTAATGATTTAACCATTACGAACTTCGTTCAAAAATTTAATTCAGAGTAAAGATAATATGATCAGTTCTGTAAATTATTTTACAAAATGTTTATTAGATGTTACAATTTATGTGGCTTCACAAATTAATTGGGTCAACATGATTGTATATCAAACCTGAGAAATGAAATTAGTTTGCAATAAATACTATTTAGATAGTTTTGCAGTGAATAATGTCCATCATTATTCGCTTTGTTGTACAATTTACTTTCATAATGATTTCATCCCCCATTTAAAAGAAAATTTCAAAACTACTATAATTAAAATTTAACACGATGAGGTTTAAACTACTTATTAATGCTGTTAGCATTATTTTTTTAATTAGCACTATGCACAACATTCTTGTGGCACAATGTAGTGTAAATGCCGGTGATGACATTACGATTTGTCAGGGTGAGACAGCTTATCTTACTGTTTCCGACGGGGTTACGCCATTACCACAGGGGTCTTCGTTTTTGTGGAGTAATGGGGATACGAATTATTTTACGTATGTTAATCCAAATTCTACGACAAATTATTCGGTTACAATGACTACAACGGGGGGGTGTCAAGCGATGGATCAAATCACAGTCATTGTGGGAGCAAAGCCTACAATTACATTAAATGGTAAAACCAATACAACTTGTGGTAATTCCGATGGAAGTATATCAGTGACTGCATCCGGTTCAGGATCTGTCAATTATATATGGAGCAACGGAGAAGCAGGTAGCAGCATTACTGGTTTGACTTCAGGTACCTATAAACTGACTGTTGTTGATGACTATGGTTGTACCAACACGGCAACTTATGTAGTTAGTGTTAATGGTAATACTGGGGTTTCTGGTGTTGTTTATGGTGATTTTAATTATAACGCCATAAATGACCAGATATATCAGGGATATTCTGGTATTACAGTCAATTTATATGGAAGCGATGGTGATGGCAATTCTTACTTGTATGCAACAACAACAACAGCTGCAGATGGAACCTATGAATTTCCTAATGTAGACTTTACTAATGCTCAAGTTTATAGAGAAGAATTTGTTATTCCTTATGCTTATTACGTAACGACTGAGGGAGATATCGAAAACTTACAGGTACGTTATATAAGTGGTCCTAGTTGTACTGAGGATTTAGCAATATCAATACCAACAGATTATTGCGATACTGATAATCCTTTGTATACAACTGTAACATTTGTGAATGGAGATCCACTGGCTGGTGGAACTGCAGGTACAAGAGATGCGATAGAAACAACTAATTATCTAAATACTGGTTTTCCGGGCTCTCAAGATTACACACCTTATACATCAGAAGCGATAGGTTCAGAAGTTGGATCTTTATGGGGTGTTTCCTACCAGCGATATAGCGAAATCGCTTTTTATAGTGCATACTTAAAAAGACATGTGGGTTTAGGCCCTGGAGGATTGGGAGCCATTTATGCTGTTGATTATTCAAGTGGAACAGGGGCTCCTGTTTACGAATATTTAAACCTTACAACCGATTTTGGAATCAATGTGGGGACAGTGACAGATAGAGACTTACCTGCCAATTGGGGTTCTCCTTCTCATGACCCTGATGCCTATGTGAAAATAGGCAAAGTTGGTATTGGAGATATAGACATATCTGATGATGGGAAAACACTTTATGTAACCAATCTATATAGTAAAACATTGGTTATGATCAATATTGGTAACCCAGTAGTTGCTAATCCTACATTATTAGGTATAATTCCTATTCCAAATCCTGGGTGCGGAGGTGATTGGAGACCATTTGCCTTAAAGTATTATGCTGGCAAACTTTATGTTGGAGGAGTATGTAGCGGACAGGCAGCAGGTACTACACCTGTGGCTTATGTCTATGAATACCTCCCAGGCGTAGGATTTAATAATAATCCAATATTAACGTTTCCATTTGACTGGACAAGAGCAGCGGGAGGAGGTTCTCAATGGGGAGCATGGGATGATATATGGCCTTCTAGCGGAGTGTCGCAACCAATGTTGACAGATTTAGAATTTGAAGTTGATGGAGCCATGATTTTAGGTGTGAGAAATAGATCTGGAGATCAATATGGATTTAAAAACTATTCGCCTAACCTTGATGATACAAATCTATATAGCATTTTCGCTCCTGGTGATGTTTTGAGAGCTGATCCGAATGGTGATGGTACTTTTACTTTGGAAAACAATGGTGTCTCTCAAGGTAAAACAGGTTGTGGTGCTGATAATGGAGAAGGCCCCGGTGGAGGGGAGTTTTTCTGTGGTGATGCGTATTTAAGTCATACTGAAACTGCAACCGGTGGTCTTGCCAAATTTGCAGGCTCGGGTGAAGCCATGTCTACGGTTATTGACCCATTTAGAGCTTGGTCTCAAGGTGTTGTTAGATTTAGTGTAACCGATGGATCCCCATTAACAGCCTATGAATTTTTTCAAACAGACGTTAATAGTTTAGATGGTTTTGGTAAGGCAAATGGTATGGGTGATATTGAAGTGTTCTGTAAGCCGGCTCCAATTGAAGTTGGAGATTATGTATGGATTGATACGAACAATAATGGTATTCAGGATCCAGGAGAAGAACCAATAGTCGGGGTTTCTATTAGCATTTATGATGCCGCAGGTACTTTGGTTGGACAAACAACCACGGATGCTCATGGGTATTATTATTTTACTGACTTAAATTTTGAAACCCAATATTATATCGTAGTTGATGATAGTATGGGTGGTTTTGAATATAATGGTCAAAATTTAGTTTTGACTACACCCAATGTCAATGGAAACCAAAATGACTTAATAGATAGTGATGCAACAATAAAAGGGTTTGGAGTGCCAAATCCTGTTTTAGGAAAAGCCTCAATCAGTTTTGTTACTGGACTTCCTGGAGAAACCAATCATTCACTTGATATTGGCTTTTATGATTGTGTACTACCAGTTGATGCTGGTCAAAATGTGGCAATTTGTAATGGTCAATGCGTTATATTAACCAGTAGTACGAATGGTGGATATGGTCAAACCACCTGTACATGGGATACCGGTCAGACTGGATGCTCAATTCAAGTGTGTCCAAATGAAACTAGAACCTATATTGTTACGATAACTGACGAACTAGGTTGTAAAGGTACAGATGATGTTACGGTTACTGTTGAAGCACAACCAGTATCTGACATTTTGGCTACGGATTTTGTTTGTCCTGGAACTCAAATTACATTTACGGCATTAGATGCTGGTGCAAATGCAACTTATGTATGGAATTTTGATGGTGGTGTCACAGCAGATGGAGATACAAATGATAGAATTGAACAAGTAACATTTCCCAATACTTTGGCCGAAACTACACGGACAGTTACTCTAAGAGTTTATTCACAAGGAGGATGCTACAGTGATTATACTCATCAGATTGAAATAGGATCATTGGTTTGGGCTGATGCTCAAGGCGATGTGTCTGTTTGTTCTGGCGGATGTGTAGAAATAGGAGGAACTATTCAGGAAATAGCAGTTGCAGGTGGTACTTTTGTTTGGAGTCCAAGCACTTATTTAAGTTCCACAACCATTTCAAATCCTGAGGTTTGTTTACCAACCAATATTAATAGTAAGACCTATACTTTGACAGTTTCAAAAGGAGGTTGTACGGCAACAGATCAAGTAACAGTAACAAAAGATCCTGGGTTAGATCCAATTGCTGATGCAGGTACAGACCAACTGTCTTGTAATGGTGCCCCAGTTGTCATCGGAGGAAATCCTACTGGTAGCATTCCTAATGGTTCCACTGATGTAATTACGGGTTATTTATGGAGTCCATCTACTGGATTAAATAATATTACAATAGCAAACCCAACTGCTACAACAACAGTAACAAGAACTTATACAGTTACAGTATTTACGGAGAATGGTTGTACGGCAACAGATCAAGTTACAGTTACGGCAGATCTTTGTGATGATTTGTCACTAGGTAATTTTGTCTGGAATGACGTAAATAACAATGGTATCTTTGATGCAGGAGAAACACCAATATCGGGTGTAAAATTGATACTTTGGAAAGAGACAAATGGAGATATGATACCTGATGTTAATACAGGATTGACTGCAACTACTGATGCTAATGGGTTTTACATATTTGAAAATTTAACACCTGGAGATTATATCGTACAAGTTGATCCAACTAATTTTAATAATGGAAAGGTATTAGAAGGATATCAAACAAGTACTGGAAATGATCCAGCACCAGATCCTGATAATAATGTAAACAACGATGATAATGGTTATTTCTTGACGGGATATGGCATTGTATCAAAAGCAATTACCTTAACCCTAAATGGAGAGCCAACTAATGATGGAGATACAGATAGTAATACCAATTTAACTGTTGACTTTGGATTCTATGCTAGAGTAAGTATTGGTTCCACAGTTTTTGTTGATGATAATGATAATGGTATTCAGGATCCGGGTGAAGCTGGAATACCAGATTTAACTTTACAATTGTTAGATGATCAAGGAAATGTCTTGGAAACAACAATGACAGATGAAAATGGCAACTATATTTTTGACAATTTAGTTCCTGGTGTTTACCAAGTAAAAATTCCAACACCTGATCCGTCATATCCAACCAGTTCGACTCCAACCGATACTGCTGATAATAGTCAAGATAATGATGATAATGGTAGTCAACCCAATGGTACTGGGGGATATGTAATATCTCCATTAATTACATTAACACCAGGTAATGAAACAACCAATGAACCTGGTAGTGGTGGAACACAGGATGATGCGATGGACGCTAATGGCGATATGACAGTAGATTTTGGATTTATTCCAGCTAAAATGTCCATTGGATCTACAGTGTTTATCGATACAAATGATAATGGAATTTATGATAATAATGAGCAACCTTTGCCGGGTATCACAGTTGAGCTATTAGATGATGCAGGTAATGTTATTGCTACAGATGAGACAGACAATAATGGTGATTATTACTTTGGTAATTTGCCGGAAGGAAATTATTATGTAAGAATACCTAACCCGAACACTGCCTATCCAACCAGCTCATCAGTTGTTGACACTAATGATGACCAAATTGATAACGATAATAATGGTTCTCAACCTGATGGAAGTGGAGGTTATGTTATCTCTCCGCTTATACATCTGATGGCTGGAACGGAACCAACAAATGAATTGGGTACCGGCGGGGCTCAAGATGATGCCAATGATGCCAATGGCGATATGACAGTAGATTTCGGTTTTATCCCAGAATTAATGAGTATAGGTTCTACTGTATTTATAGATTTTGAAGATGATGGTATTTACAATAATAATGATACAGGAATCGAAGGAATAACAGTGGAATTATTGAATTCTTCAGGTACCGTAATTGCAACTGATGATACTGATGCAAGTGGAAATTATTATTTCGGAAATTTAGTGCCGGGTAACTATCAGGTGAGAATTTCAAATGTTCCTACCCTATATCCAACCAGTTCAAGTATTACTGATACTTCTGATGATAGTGTAGATAATGACGATAATGGAATTCAAAGTGGAGGTCCTGGAACACCTGTAATATCGCCTATTATTACCTTAAGTCCTGGTACGGAAACGACAATTGAGCCTGGCCCTGGGGGTACGCAAGATGATGCCAATGATACAAATGGTGATATGACGATAGATTTCGGATTTTATCCATTAGTAGACATCAACCTGATAAAAACAGTAAATAACAGCACACCGAATGTAGGGGA
>ERZ795053.2168-NODE-2168-length-24088-cov-7.811426_pt1 | contig 24088 bp, 23 predicted proteins | sample MGYA00375137_ERZ795053 | MGnify/ENA primary metagenome ERZ795053 (study PRJEB30182, sample SAMN05720284) | activated sludge metagenome | isolation source: Anaerobic digester | place: Hong Kong | collected 2014-12-17 ...
CTGACACGCACCAAAGACAGCGCCGTCGGCTCGGTCTGTCATGCCTCCGGCTCGGAGATCGGCGAGGTCTCGGAGGCCGGCTGCCCGGAGGGGACGACCGTCCTCGTGCGCGATCTGTTTTACAACACCCCGGCGCGTCAAAAATTTCTAAAGAAGGATGTCGCGGAGGGCACCGCCGTTTCGCAGGTCATGGATCGGCTCGCGCTCTCCTATCCGGAGGTGAAATTTCGCTTCATCCGGGAGGGCGAGACGAAGCTCCTGACGCCCGGAAACGGCGATCTGGAGGCGGTTCTCTCCGCAGTTTTCGGCCGGGAATTCGCCTCCGCATGCGTACCGGTTTCGTATTCCCCGGAGCAGGCCGGCTATCTCCACGTCTCCGGCTATGTGACAAAGCCCTCGGGCTGCAGGACCAGCCGCGCCTACCAAATCTTTTTTGTGAATCGCCGCTTTGTCAAAACGCGGACCGCGATGGCCGCCGTGGAGGAGGCTTTTAAGGGTTCCTCGATGGTCGGGAAATATCCGGGCTGCGTCCTCAACCTGACGATTCCGCCGGAGGCCGTCGATGTCAACGTCCATCCGGCCAAGACGGAGGTCCGCTTCCAGAACGAAAAGTCGGTTTTCGATCTCGTTTATTACGGCGTCAAATCTGCGCTTGGCGCAGGGGACCATTCGGCGCTGGCCGAAAATGCCGAGCGGCGGAAAAGCCAGTATCTCTCGCGCGTTCAGAACGAAGAGGACCGTGAGACCATCGGAAAGTATCTCGATGAGCTGATGAAGCCCGTACCCGCTTCTTTCTCCAATCAGAACGTAAAATTTCACGCGGTGGATTTTTCCGCCGCGGAGTTCAATAACAAAGACGGCATCACGCCGTATCATCTCGACGCCGACGTCACGCACACGGCGCAGTACAAGGTCCGTCAGGAGGCGGAAAAGGCGGCCTGCGAGGGCAGGGAGATCCCGAAGGAATGCGCCGAGGGGCTCGACGCCATGAAAAAAAGCGGCGCTCCCGTTCCGGAGGTGCCCCACAGCATCGGACCGGAGGATTTCCCGATGGGCAGACTCCGGATTCTGGGCGAGGTGTTCGGTACCTACATCGTTCTGGAATCGGAGCTTGAGTTGATCTTTGTAGACAAGCACGCCGCCCACGAGCGCATCCTGTACGAGCGTCTCAAAAAGCGGCAGGACGGCGCCTTCGACTGCCAGTGCCTGCTGGTGCCCGTGAATATTTCTCTCTCCGACGAGGAGAAGGACGCCGCGCTGGAACATGCCGACGTCATGCGGCGCTTCGGCTTTACGCTCGAGGATTTCGGCAGGGGAGCGGTCATCGTCCGGACGCTGCCGTTCTGGGTGAAGCCGAAGGAGGCCGAATCGGTGATCGCGGAGATCGCGGATTCGCTCGCCGCCTGCAAACATGACCTGACGCCCGAAAAGCTCGATCACCTCTATGCGAATATCTCCTGCCGCGCGGCGATCAAGGCGAACGACAAGATCTTTGAGAGCGACTTTGAGGAGATTATCAATACGCTGCTCAACGAGCAGGAGATCAAATACTGCCCGCACGGCCGCCCGATCACCGTCAGTATCTCAAAAAGCAAGCTGGAGCGGATGTTCGGCCGCCAGCAGTGACAGAAAATATCTGAAGAAATAAATGCGTCCGTTCCATCAAGCGGGCGGATATTTCCGGCAGGAACGGGGGGAGCCTCTGTGAAGAAGATACCGGTCATCGCGGTCGCCGGCCCGACGGCCTCCGGCAAGACGGCGCTCGCCGTGGAGATCGCCAAGGAGTTCGGCGGCGAGATCGTCTCCTGCGACTCCATGCAGATTTATAAAGATCTCTCGGTCGGTACCGCGCGCCCGACGGAGGCGGAGATGCAGGGCATTCCGCACCATCTGGTCGGATTTGCCGGGCTGCGGGACGATTATTCCGTCGCGGATTATGTCTCCGACGCGAGAAAAATTATTGCGGAGATCCATGCGCGCGGAAAAGTGCCGGTCGTTTGCGGAGGAACGGGGCTCTACATGGATTCCCTGCTCGGGAACATCGAGTTTTCCGAGGTCAAAAGCGATCCGGCGCTCCGGGCGGAACTAAAAAATGATCTGGATGAACATGGGCCTGAGGCGCTGCATGAGAAGCTCCGGGAACTGGACCCAGAGCTTGCCGCGAAGCTGCATCCCAACAACACCGGGCGCGTGATCCGGGCAATCGAGGTCTGCAAGCTGACCGGAACCCCGATGTCCGAGCACCAGCGCCGCTCAAAAGAACATCCGACGCCTTACGAGACAACATGGATCGGGCTCTGTTTTTCGAATCGGGAGACACTCTACGCGCGCATCAACCGCCGCACGGAGGAGATGCTCAAAAGCGGACTCCTCGACGAGGCAAGGCTGCTGCTGGAGCAGGGCGGCTCGGGCACGGTGATGCAGGCCATCGGATACAAGGAACTGTTTCCGTATCTCAGGGGAGAACAGACGCTCGCGGAGGCATCGGAGATCCTGAAGCAGGAGACGCGCCGCTATGCCAAACGCCAGCTCACCTGGTTCCGCCGGAACGATGCGATTCAGTGGTATTCCGTCGACGCTTATCCGGATGCGGTCTCGCTCCGGGAAGCGGTCTTTAATGATCTTAGGAAGAAAGGATTCGGGGAAAAAGCATGAGAACAGCGGTCGGTAAAATTCTGGTCATTATCATGTCCCTCTTTCTGATCGCCTACGCCGGGTATCAGGCGTGGCAGTTTTTCTACCATCCGTATGAGACGGAAATCGCCGTCTCATACAGCGTCAACAATACGCTCCGGGTACAAGGCATCGCCGTGCGTACGGAGACGCCGATCGAGAGCGAATATGCCGGAAGCGTCAGCTATGTGTATGAGGACGGCGCAAGAGTGCTCAAAAACACCAGCATCGCCTATACGCATTCCTCCGCCGATACGGTCAGCCGCATGGAGCGCGCCGCCGTGCTCGAAAAGGAAATTGCCCGCCTTGAGGAGGCCAATTCCGCCGGTTCTCAGGTATATGGGGTCTCCGACCTGCTCAACCAACAGCTCGGCACGGCGCTCATTTCCTATTCCGCCGCGGCCTCGCAGCAGCTGCTCGGCGGCTTTTCCGGCTGCCGCGACAATCTGCTGACGCTCATCAATAAAAAACAGATTCTGACCGGTGAAGTGTCTGATTTCAGCGACCGCATCGAGCTGCTGAAAGTGGAGTACGACGAGCTGAATACGAAGATTCAGGCGGATTTCGGTGAAACCGTACAGGCCCCGATGATGGGCTATTTTATCTCCACGGTGGACGGATACGAGGAGAAGGTAAACCGGGAGAACCTTTTGGATATGAGCGTCTCCGGAATTGAGGAGCTGATCAGCAGCAACGCGACTTACCGGGGAAGCGCGGTCGGAAAGATCGCCGACAGCTACGAATGGGATTATGCGGTCACGATGGATGCCGCCGAGGCGGACGGCTTCTATGTCGGAAAAGAGGTAGAGGCGGCATTCGACGGAATTTCCGGCTCTTCCGTGACGCTGAAAGTCATTAAAATTGTGGAAGACGGGGACTCGGAGCAGCGTGCCGTGATTTTTTCGTGCGAGTCGTTCACTCCGGAGCTTGCCTCTCTGCGAAAAGTCGGCGCGGAACTCACGCTTGCATTTTATAACGGCCTGAGGATCTCCGACAGCGCCGTCCGCTTCGACGCCAATCAGCAGAAGGGCGTCTATGTGATCGACCGCGGAACCGTGGTTTTCAAAACCATTAATGTGATCTATGAGGGCCCCGGATATGTCATCTGCAAATGGGAACGCGGCGTGAAAACGGCTCTTCAGCTCTTTGATGAAGTCGTGATCGAAGGAAGTGACCTCTATGTCGGAAAAGTTGTCTCCTGAGCATATGTCCGTCGGGGAGGCGTTCCTCCGGATCCGCTCCGAGGCGGAGCAGGCGGCCGTGCTCGGCGGTAGGGAACCCGGCTCCGTGACGGTGATGGCCGTGACCAAGACGGTCGCGCCGGAGCGGGTCAACGAGGCCGTTGCGGCCGGCTGCGTGTTGCTGGGGGAGAACCGGGTACAGGAGCTTCTCGACAAATACGAAAGCTACGATCTGCGCGGCGCAGAGATCCATTTCATCGGCCATTTGCAGACAAATAAGGTGAAATACATCTGCGACAAGGTGACAATGATCGAATCCGTGGATTCGCTGAAGCTCGCGGCGGAGATCGAAAGACAGTGCGCAAAGCTTCAAAAGACCATGGATGTGCTGCTTGAAATCAACATTGCGGAGGAAGAAAGCAAGAGCGGTTTTTCGGAAGAGGAAGTGATTCCGGCTGCGGAAGGCATCGCGGAGTATCCGCATCTGAGGCTCCGGGGGCTCATGACGATCGGGCGTCCGGATGCTGCGGAAGAGGAAAGAACGGCCTATTTTACCAAAATGCGCAAACTATTAGTTGACATTGCGGTTAAAAACTCCCATAATATATCTATTAATATTCTTTCAATGGGCATGTCCGGCGACTACGCGATTGCGGCCCGGGAGGGCGCGACCATCGTTCGGGTCGGCAGGGCCTTGTTCGGCGAAAGAGAATATAAAAAATCAGAAATTCAAGATCTCTAAAACAGGAGGATATCGCAATGGCATTCATGGACAAAGTCAAGAATGTTCTCGGAATTCCGGAAAACGGGGACGAAGACGTAGAGGATACTGCGGAAGATCTGGTCGACGGCAATCTTACGGATGAAGATAAGACGGGGACCGACAATTCCATCAAAACCAGTCTCTTCGGCAAATCCTCCAGCGATCAGATCAAGCAGAATAAAGTCGTCAACATCCACACCACTACGCAGCTTCAGGTTGTGCTGGTCAAACCGGAACATTTTGACGATGCGCGCCCGATCGCCGATCACCTGAATTCCAAACATACCGTGGTGCTCAATCTGGAATCCACCAACAAGGATGTTTCCCGCCGGCTGATCGATTTTCTCAGCGGCGTTGCCTATGCAAACAACGGCCAGATCAAGCGCGTCGCCAACAGCACCTACATCATCACCCCGTACAACGTCAACATCATGGGTGACCTTTTGGATGAGCTGGAGAGCAGCGGCGTGTTTTTTTGATCAAAAAGCCGATCTGAAAAATAAGGAGGAGTAGCAGTGCTGACAGCGGAAGACATTACCAACCGGAAATTTGAAAAGGCCGCGTTCGGCTATAAGGCCGAAGAAGTCGAAATTTTTCTGAAAGACGTGGCCCTCGCCGTCTCCAAACTGGAAGAAGAAAAGGATGAGGCTGAGGAAAAGCTGGAGGTTTTGGCCGAGAAGCTGGAGGAGTACCGCTCCAACGAGGACAGCCTCCGCACCGTTCTGATCGGCGCGCAGAAACTCGGGGACAGCATCATCCGCGATTCCAAAGGCAAGGCCGAGGTGATTCTCTCCGAAGCGGAAGCCAACGCGAAACAGATCTATTATGAATCCGAACGGAAGATTAAAAAGGAAAAAGAGGCTCTGGAGCAGCTCCAGAAAGAGACCTCTGATTTCAAGAAGCATCTGCTTTCCATTTACCGTCAGCATCTGGAATTGATCACCGCGATGCCGGAAGTTCAGGAGGAGAAGGCCGTGCCGCCCGTTCCCTCAGAGGAACCTGCCCCGGAAGAACCGCCGGAGGAGATCACCGAAGAGCTCCCGGAAGAGGAGTACGATGAAGTATCCATCGCCGAGACCAAGAAAATCGAAATCCCGGTGCAAGAATAAACCATAAGCAAGAGGAGAAATAACGCCGTATGGCTCAGGATTACAATGAAACACTGAATCTGCCGAAAACCGAGTTCCCGATGCGGGCCTCTCTCCCGCAGCGCGAGCCGGATTTCATTAAAAAATGGCAGGAAGAAAAACTGTATGAAAAGATGATGGCCAAGAATGAGGAGCTTCCGCTCTACGTTCTTCATGACGGCCCGCCCTATGCCAACGGCGACATTCACCTCGGCACGGCCCTCAACAAGGTGCTGAAAGATATCATCGTCAAATATAAAAACATGAGCGGATACAAGGCTCCGTTCATTCCGGGCTGGGATACCCACGGACTCCCGATTGAGCTCAAGGCCATGAAAAAGGTCGGCGTCGAGAATATTCATTCCGCGATTGAACTCCGCAAAGTCTGCAAGGATTTTGCGCTTCATTATGTGGAGACCCAGCGCAGGGAATTCGAGCGTCTGGGCAGCATCGGCGACTACGACCATCCGTATCTCACCCTTCAAAAAGAGCATGAGGCCGTACAGATCCGTCTGTTCGGCGAGATGGCGAAGAAAAATTTCATCTATAAGGGCCTGAAACCCGTCTACTGGTGCCCGGAGTGCAAAACCGCGCTCGCCGAGGCCGAGATCGAGTATCAGGAGGATAGCTGCCGTTCCATCTATGTAAAATTCAAACTGGAGGACGGCAAAGGCAAGCTCGATCCGCTCGGCGTCGATCCGGAGAAGACCTATTTCGTCATCTGGACCACGACGACCTGGACGCTTCCGGCAAACCTCGCCATCTGCCTCGGGCCGGAATATGACTACTGCGCCGTACACGCAAACGGCGAGTATTATATCATGGCAAGAGAACTGGTGGAGTCCTCGATGGCCGCCGCGGGAATCAAGGAATACACAATCTCCGAAAAGACCGTCAAGGGCGCCGATCTCGAGTATGCCACCTACCGCCACCCGTTCGCCGATCGGGTAAGCCCGATCATCGTCGGCGCCCATGTCACGCTCGACAGCGGCACCGGCTGCGTTCATACCGCTCCGGGCCATGGTGTGGACGACTTTGAAGTCTGCGTCAACCATTATCCGGAGATCCCGGTTTTCTGCCCGGTGGACGGAGACGGCCGCCTGACCGAGGACGCCGGCATGTTCGCGGGCCTCACGACCGAGGAAGCAAACGTCAAGATTTACGATCATCTCAAAGAGACCGGCGCGCTGTTTGCCGGCGAGAAGATCATCCACCAGTATCCTCACTGCTGGAGATGCAAATCCCCGATTTTGTTCCGCGCGACCGAGCAGTGGTTCTGCAGCATCGACGGATTCAAAGAGGATGCTATCAAAGCGATCGATCAGGTCGAATGGATTCCGGAATGGGGCGGCGAGCGCATCAAGAAGATGGTCGCGGACCGTTCCGATTGGTGCATCTCCCGTCAGAGAAGATGGGGCGTGCCGATTCCGATCGTCTACTGCAAAAACTGCGGAAAGCCGATCATCAATGAAAAGACCGTCGCCGCCATCTCGGATATGTTTGAAAAAGAGGGCAGCGATTCGTGGTATCTGCGTGAGCCGGAGGAATTTTTGCCGAAGGATCTCACCTGCGACGCCTGCGGCTGCGGGGAATTCGTAAAAGAAATGGACATCATGGATGTCTGGTTCGATTCCGGCGTCTCCCATGCGGCCGTCTGCAACGAGGCGCATGGTCTGCACTGGCCCGCGGATCTCTACCTAGAGGGCGCCGACCAGTACCGCGGGTGGTTCCAGTCCGCGCTGCTCACTTCCGTCGCGTGGAAAGGCATTGCGCCTTACAAATCCGTCTGCACCCACGGCTGGGTCGTCGACGGCGAAGGTAAGGCCATGCACAAATCCCTCGGCAACGGCATGGCGCCGGACGAGGTCACGGAGAAATTCGGAGCCGACATCCTGCGCATCTGGGTGGCCTCCTCCGATTATCACGCCGACATCCGCATTTCTCCGGATATTCTCAAGCAGCTTGCGGAAGTATATAGAAAGATCCGCAACACCGCGCGGTTTATCCTCTCCAACCTCTATGATTTTAACCCGGATACGGATTCCATTCCGTTTGAAAAGATCGGCGGCATCGACAAATGGGCGCTTGCCCGTCTCGATCGGATCGCCGCGGACTGCCACGACGCCTACGAGAAGCTCGATTACCATATCGTCTATTCCACAATCCGTGATTTCTGCACAACCGATCTTTCCAACTTCTATCTGGATATCCTGAAAGACCGCCTCTACGTCGAAAAGGCGGACAGTGAAGCCCGCCGCGCCGCGCAGACGGTCATCTACCGGATTCTGCGCACGATGACTCTTTATCTCGCGCCGCTGCTTTCCTTCACCGCCGAGGAGATCTGGGGCTATCTGCCGCGCTCTGCCGAGGACGACGGCGAATCTGTCTTTCTCAACCAGCTCCCGAAAGAGAGCGGGATCGCCGCGGACGAGGCCTTCATGGAGAAATGGCAGAAGATTGACGAGCTGCGCGACATCGTCAACAAATCGCTTGAAGATGCGAGAGCCGACAAACGGATCGGAAAATCGCTCGAGGCAGAGATCGTTCTCCGCTGCGGCAAAGAGGTCTATGACTTTGCCAAATCCGTCGAGGAGGAGCTTCCGGAGGCGTTCATCGTCTCCGCCGTTGAGATCCTGCCCGGCGAACACGACGGCTATGAGGTCGGCGTGGAGATCGCCGAGGGCGAAAAATGCACTCGCTGCTGGATCCAGAGTCCGACGGTCGGAAAGGATCCCAAACACCCGACGCTCTGCAGCCGCTGCGCGGAGATCGTTGGCTGACGTCGTTTTATAAACCATTACGGGCGGGATTCTTTCGAGTTCTGCCCGCGTTTTTTGGAGGAAGTATGTTTCAGTTTCTCGCGACCATCGCCGCGGTCGTCCTGATTGCCGCGGACCAGATCATCAAGAACTGGGTTCAGATGAACCTTGCCGGCCGGGACGACATCGAGCTGATTAAAAACGTCTTATATCTGAAATACACCGAAAATACCGGCGTAGCCTTCAGCATGTTCCGGGATATGCGCTGGCCGCTGATTATCGTCACCGGCATCATGCTGCTTGCGGTCCTCGGGGCGTTTCTCTCCGGCAGGGTATCCAATAAGTGGCATATCGCCTCTCTTTCGCTGATTCTTGCCGGAGGCGTGGGCAACCTGATCGACCGGGTGAGCCTCGGTTACGTCATCGACTACGTCGACTTCCGCGCCATCCATTTCGCCATCTTTAACCTCGCCGATTCCTGCATCACGGTCGGCGCGGTGCTGCTCTGCCTGTCGATTGTCTATCAGGATTATGTAAAAGGCTGGAGGAGAAGAAAACCGGAATCCGGCCTGACCGCGGATGACGTGGCAAACGGGGGAACGGCGGAAGAAACGGAATCCTCTGAAAAACCCGCTCCGGAATCCGGCGGGAAGCCCGGCTCCGATCCCGAAAAAGCGGAAAACAGGGGAAAACCGGAAGAAACGGAAAATACCGAATCTTCCGCCGCCGGTGAAACCCTCCAAACGGAATCCGGCGGTGAGCTCCATGAATAAGATCGTGCTCACCGTTCCGGAGGAATCCGACGGGGAGCGCGCCGACCGCTTTCTCTCAGACAATATCGACTATATGAGCCGCTCCGCGGTTCAGAAACTGATCGAGAATCAGCTGGCCTTTGTGGAAGGCGAGTCGATCCGGAAAAGCCGCGTGCTCAAAGCGGAGGAATCCGTCATGCTCGAGATTCCGGATGCCGTCCCGCTGGATGTGGAACCGGAAAACATCCCGCTGGATATTTACTACGAGGACGACGATCTTCTGGTCGTCAACAAGCCGAAAGGGATGGTTGTCCATCCTGCGCCGGGGAACCACAACGGCACGCTCGTCAACGCGCTGCTCTATCACTGCGGAGACAGCCTTTCAGGCATCAACGGCGTGCTCCGGCCGGGCATCGTCCACCGGATCGACAAGGATACGAGCGGCCTGTTGATGGTGGCCAAAAACGATTTTGCGCACAACAGCCTTGCGGAGCAGCTCCGCGTTCACAGCATTACGCGCATCTATCAGGCGGTCGTCTACGGGACGAACCTGCCGGATGAGGGCGTCGTCTCCGCGCCGATCGCCCGAAGCCCGAAGGACCGCAAAAAAATGGCCGTCGTCGCGGGCGGCAAAGAGGCGGTCACACACTATGCCGTGATTCACAGATACAAGTCCTTTATCCATGTGGCCTGCCGGCTCGAGACCGGCCGCACGCATCAGATCCGCGTCCATATGGCCTACATCGGCCACCCGGTCGCAGGGGATCTCGTCTACGGCCCCGGAAACGGAATCACCTCGCTGGAGGGGCAATGCCTGCACGCCGGCACATTGGGCTTTCTGCACCCGAGAACCGGGGAATACATGGAATTCGAGGCGCCGCTGCCGGCATATTTTATAAACTTCCTTGAAAAACTGGAGGAACTCTGATTGAACTATTCGGATTTTCTGATCGTCACCGACGTGGACGGCACGCTGATGCGGGCGGAGCTCGGCATATCGGAGAAAAATCTCGCCGCCATCCGCGCCTTTACGGAAAAAGGCGGCGGCTTCACGGTGGCGACCGGCCGGGAAATCAATGTTACGAAAGAGCTTTTGGAGGGCGTTCCGATCACGGCGCCGTCCATCCATATTAACGGCGGATACATCTATGACTGGGAACGGCAGGAGATCCTTGAGCCGCATTACATGCCGCGGGATTTTTCGGAAAAAGTCCGGCTCCTGCTCGACCGGTATCCCGGGATCGACTGTCATTTCGCCACGCATCGCGCGGTCAATCTGCTGACTTCCGGCGACATGATTCGCCGGTATCTTCCGGACCGCGAGTTTTATTCCTGCGGCTTCGGGGATATTCCGGAGCTTGTCTACAAATACATCATGACCTGCCCGCCGGAAGAGATGCCGGAGATCCGCGCGTTTGCCGAAGAGATCGTCGGGAACGAAGCGGATGTGCTGCAGTCCAGCCCGTTCTTTCTGGAACTGCTGCCGGTCGGCATCTCCAAAGGGAAGGCGCTGCGCCGGGTCTGCGAGCTGACCGGGCGCTCCATCCGGAACTGCGCCGCCGTGGGGGACTACGAAAACGATCTTGAGATGATCCGGACGGCCGGGATCGGCGCCGCGCCGGAAAACGCAATTCCGGCCGTCAAAGAGGCGGCCGATTATCTGCTCGCGCCGTGCGAGAAGGATGCCATCGCGGAACTCATCAACATTCTGGAGGAACGATACATAAGATAGGTGGATGCGGGCGGAGGTGCCGGTATGGAAGAAACGAACGCTGCACCGGAGAAACGGAAAGAAGAAAACGAGACCGTCATTCAGATTCATCCGGAAGGTCTTGAACATGACGAGCCGAAAGAAGAGGAGGAGAATCTCTCCGCCTCTTACCGAAGAACGGTCCGCGCCATGTTTCTGGTGTTTCTCGCGACGGCGGCCGTTACCGTCATCGTAAACGTCAACAAATACCCGGGTTGGGAGAAGCCGTCTGTCTCTGCGGTTGGGGAGACGTCGGAAACCGCTCTCTCCTCCGAAATTGCGGTGGCCCCGGCCGTGGAGCCCATTCCTGCGGCGGAATCCGCAGCCGATGAAGCGGCCGCTCAGACGGAGGCAGCGCCCGCGCCGGCCGCCGCTCAGAGCGCATCCGAGCCAGCGGCGATCTTCCCGCTGGGCATCAACACGGCGACCAGCGAGGAACTTCAGCAGATCCCGGATATCGGCCCGGTCACGGCGGAAAAGATCATTCTTTACCGCGAACAGATCGGAACCATCACCGATTTTGACGACCTTTTGCCGATTGACGGCATCGGCCAAAAGACCGTGGAAAGGCTCGCGGAATACTGTTACATAGACTGAAAAAAATGCGTATGAGAGGTTGACATTTCAATCCCCTTATAGTATAATAGCACTCGTCGCCGGGAAACGACCGCCGTCGGAAGACGACGAAGTTGAAAACGCCTTTGTAGCTCAGTTGGTAGAGCAGGGGACTGAAAATCCCCGTGTCGTTGGTTCGATTCCGACCGAAGGCACCATTTTTGCGGGTTTAGCTCATTTGGCAGAGCGCCACCTTGCCAAGGTGGAGGTAGCGAGTTCAAACCTCGTAACCCGCTCCAGAACATACGCCCCTCATTTCTGGGGCGTATGTACTATGGCGACATAGCCAAGAGGTAAGGCAGAGGTCTGCAAAACCTCGATTCACCAGTTCAAATCTGGTTGTCGCCTCCAGAAGCAGCAAGTTATCGGTTGATAGCCTGCTGCTTTTTTATATTTTTTCGTGGTGGTTCTTGCCATATGGGATCGCTTATGATATAATAGCCGAAAATCCCAAGGCGGCTCTATATGATTTTATCGGCCCGCCCACGGCGATGGCCTATTCCATCATATTGCTGTCGCTCTATGATGGAATCGCCGAAATATCCCGAGGCGGCTATTCTATCTTGATTCTATTGCCCCGCCTACGGCGATGGCTGTCATGACACTGCCACTTAGAATGAGACCTTAATTTTAATCTGGACCGGGAGGATTGCGCATGAAACGGCTTTTGGTCGTTGTGGATTATCAGAATGACTTTGTAGACGGCAGTCTGGGATTCCCCGGAGCGGAGCTTCTCGACGGGCCGATTGCAGAGAAAATCAAACAATACAAAGAGAGCGGCGACGACGTCGTCTATACGATGGATACCCACGGCCCGGGATACCTCGAAATGCAGGAAGGCAAGAGGCTGCCGATCATCCACTGCCAGAACGGCACGGAAGGCTGGAAGCTCTATGGAGAGACCGGCAAGCTCTGCGAAGGCTGTATGACCATCGGCAAACATGCCTTCGGCAGCTTTGATCTCGCCGAGTGGGCGATGATGCGGGGCTACGACCAGATTGAGCTCTGCGGGCTTGTCTCCTATATCTGCGTCATCTCAAATGCGGTGCTCATCAAAACCGCACAGCCCGAGGCCGAAATCATCGTGGATGCGGCATGCACGGCCGGCCCCGATCCGAAACTCAACGAGGAGTGCCTCGACATCATGGAAAAGGGCCTTCAGATCACCATTCTTAACCGGAAATGATGCTTCCGGCCCTCGCCGGAAAATTCCGTTTGTTTTTTTCTTTATAAAGTCTCGCCGTCGGGAGAAAGAATACGCTTCTTTGTTCCGCCGGCGTTTCATAAATCTTCTTAAGCCCACCACACGCCATAACCCGGACCGGCCGGATCACCCAACCCGGTCATGTCCGGAGAATAAAGGAGGTATTGTCAATGATGGAATACAACATACCGGAAGTGGCGCAGCGAATTAGAAGCCTCCGGGAGATTTTGGGGATCTCCGCGGAGGATATGGCAAAATCTATCGGCATCAGCCTGGAAGAATACCTTGCGAACGAAGCGGGAGAGACGGATTTTTCTTTCACCTTTCTGTACAACTGCTCCAAAAAGTTCGGCGTCGACGTGATGACGATCATCACCGGCGAGGAACCCAAGCTCCGCTTTTATTCCATTGTAAGAAAAGGCGAAGGCCTCCCCATCAACCGCCGGAAAGGTTTCCGGTACGAGCATCTCGGCGCCTGCTTTAAAGACAAGATCGCCGAGCCGTTCCTCGTCACCGCACCCTACCGCGAAGAAGAACAAAACCAGGAAATTAAGCTTTCCTACCACAAAGGTCAGGAATTCGATTATATCATCAGCGGAAAACTGAAAGTCGCGCTGGAGGACCACACGGAGGTCCTTAACCCCGGTGACGCTATCTACTATGATTCCGGCCACGGGCACGGAATGATCGCAACGGGCGGCGGGGACTGTGTCTTTATCGCTGTGGTCATGCAGGAGGAACAACATGAAAACGGAGGACTTTTATAAGCAGTTCTGCGAGGAATCTTTTGACGAAAACGGTGTCTTAAACGCGTTTAAACCGGTATATAAAGACAATTTCAACTTTGCCTACGACTGCGTCGACGCTCTGGCGCAAATGGAACCGGACCGCAGGGCCTTGCTCTGGACCAACGATAAGGGCGAGGAACGCACCTTTACTTTTCGGGATATCAGCCTGCTGAGCAATCAGGCGGCCAACATGTTCCTTGCGCATGGCATCGAAAAAGGCGACCGCGTGATGCTCGTGCTCAAACGGCATTACCAGTTCTGGATTGCCATGATGGGCCTGTGCAAGATCGGTGCCATTGCGGTGCCGGCAACGAACCTTTTGATGGAGAAGGACTATGTCTACCGCTTTGAGGCGGCCGGCGTCAAGGCAATCGTCGCAACCGCGGAGGGCGGCGTCGAGGACCGAATCGACCATGCGGAAGAGGAATCCGGGCCCCTCGGAGCAAAATTCCTCGTCCACGGCAAAAAAGAGGGCTGGCTCGACTTTGATGAGGAAGTGGCTTCCGCTTCCGATCAGCTCATTCGCCAGGAAACCTATGCCGGAGAGGGCATGCTGCTCTATTTTTCCTCCGGCACAACTGGAAACCCCAAAATGGCGCTCCACGATTATACCTATGCAATCGCCCATATCATCACGGCGAGGCATTGGCATAACGTCGAGACAAACGGCCTTCATCTCACAGTGGCTGAGACCGGATGGGGTAAAGCCGTCTGGGGCAAGCTCTATGGCCAGTGGTTCTGCGGAACGACGGTTTTTGTCTACGACTATGCGGACAAATTCGTCCCGGAGGATCTGATGGAGATGATCCGGAAATATAAGGTCACCTCGTTCTGCGCGCCGCCGACTGTCTACCGCTTCCTGGTCAAGAACGGTCTGGAGAACTACGACCTGAGCTCGCTCAAATATGCGACAACGGCCGGAGAGGCGCTGAACCCGGAGGTCTTTAATCGTTTTCAGGAGCAAACCGGGCTCGACATCATGGAGGGCTTCGGCCAGACCGAAACAACGCTCGTTCTCGCAAACCTCGTGAATTCCAAAGTCAAGGTCGGCTCCATGGGCAGGCTTTCGCCGCTCTATGACGCAGGCATCTTTGATGAAAACGGCAAAGAGGTGCCCCGTGGCAAGGTCGGAGAAATCTGTATCCGTGCCGAAAGAGGGAAGACCACCCCCGGCCTCTTTATCGGTTATTACCGCGACGAGCTGCGCACCGCAGAAGCCTGGCACGACGGCCTCTATCACACCGGCGACACCGCATGGATGGATGAGGAAGGCTACTTCTGGTACGTAGGGCGGACGGACGATGTCATCAAGGCCTCCGGCTACCGGATCGGCCCGTTTGAGGTCGAAAGTGCGCTGATGCAGCACCCGGCCGTCATGGAGTGCGCGGTCACCGGCGCTCCGGATCCCGTCCGCGGGCAGGTCGTCAAGGCAACCGTCGTCCTGACAAAGGCCTATACCGCCTCCGACGCACTCACAAAGGAACTTCAGGATTTCGTCAAAAAGACCACGGCACCTTATAAGTATCCGCGTATCATCGAATATGTCGAATTCCTCCCCAAAACCATCAGCGGCAAGATCATGCGCAAAGATATTCGTGCGGCAGACAAGAACCGCCAGGTTGTGGATGGCTGAAATTTCCGGATATTACAAAAAGCGGCACCCAAAAAACAGGTGCCGTTTTTCTATGCTGCTATTTTTGGATAGCCACCTCCGGCACGCTGCCGACGATAATCACCTCGCAGACTGGGATCTCATAAGTCGCCTCCACTTCCGATACCGCGAGGGGAAGGATCGCGTAGAGGCTGATCCGGTATTTTAACTTGACGGAATATTTGGTTTGGTTAATACCGGCGCTCTCGAATTTGCTTTCAATTTCGGCCGAAGGCGCGCCTGCGCAGACGACTTTCATCTTCACCGGCGGGCCAACCCCGGAAAACAGCGCATAGCCGGAAAGTGTTCCCACCGGGACGGAGACCGTACAGACCTCCGGGTCTCCCATGCTTTGGATGAAGCCGGAGGAGATCTGCTCCTTTAAAACGCCCAGAGCGAAGCTGTCCAGAGTCGCCGAGACGGGCTCCCCGGATTCGTTTGTCCGAATGCGCACGATTCCCTCGGCCATGCTCCGGTTTTCGGAAAAGACCTGCTCGGCCGTGCGGTTGAGCGTCTCCTCCGCGCACACTTTGGCGTAATACACCGAAGTCTTTTCAAGGAAAGGGCGCAGCGCCATATTCATCAAATGAAAGGTGAGAATCAGCAGCGCTGTCGCGAAAAACAGCAAAAAAAAGACTTTTCTTCTCATGGACGCCTCCCGAAGTTTTCACTGCAATATATTCCGAAAGACCGGGGATTGTGATATAATAATTGTAAGAACTGTAAAGCGGCCATGAATTGGCCTGCTATTTTTATTTCCCGGAGGCGCCCGATGGACAGACAGGAAGCCGAAAAGAAAATTGCCGAACTGCGCGATAAAATCCGGTATTACAGCTATCTATATTACGAGCTGGACCGGCCGGAAATCGACGACTACGAATATGATATGCTCTATCATGAGCTGCTCGATCTGGAAGACGCCTATCCGGAGTTTATCACGCCGGATTCCCCGACCAGAAAGGTGGGCGGCGCCGCCTCCAAAAAATTCGAGCCGGTCGTCCATGCCGTCCAGATGGGCAGCATCCAGGATGTCTTCAGCGTCGAGGAGCTTTACGATTTCGACGAGCGAGTCCGTTCGGTGATTCCGAAGCCGCAGTATGTGGTGGAGCCGAAGATCGACGGGCTCTCCGTCTCTTTGGAATACCGAAACGGCCTGTTCGTCCGCGGCTCGACGCGCGGGGACGGCTTCGTCGGTGAGGACGTCACCCACAATCTGATGACAATTGCCTCAATTCCCAAACAGATCGACTGCCCGGAGATTGCCTATCTGGAACTCCGCGGCGAATGCTACATCGCCAAACAGACCTTCCTGAAACTTGTGGAGCAGCAGGAAATAAACGGCGAGCGCCCGTTTAAAAATCCGCGGAATGCCGCCGCCGGCTCCCTGCGGCAAAAAGATGCGCGGATCACCGCGAGCAGGGGACTCGATATCTTCGTCTTTAATATCCAGCAGTGCGAGGGGCGCACCTTTGAGACGCACAGCGAGAGTTTAAATTTTATAAAGAGCCTCGGATTCCCGGTCTCCGTCTCCTATAAACAGTTCGACGACATCGCCGGCTGCGTCGGGAATATCATGGAGATCGGCGAGCGCCGGGATGCCTTTACTTTCGATATCGACGGCGCCGTTATCAAGGTCAACAACCTTGCGGACCGCGCCGTGCTCGGCAGCACGGCTAAATACCCGAAATGGTCGGTCGCTTTCAAGTATCCGCCGGAGGAAAAGACGACGAGGCTCCTTGACATCGAGATCAACGTCGGCCGGACCGGCGCCTTGACGCCGACCGCGGTCTTTGAGCCGATCCAGCTCGCCGGGACGACGGTCTCGCGGGCGGTCCTTCATAACCAGGACTTCATCGCCGGAAAGGACGTCAACATCGGCGACACCATCGTCGTGCGGAAAGCGGGGGAGATCATCCCGGAAGTCGTCGCCGTATCGGAGAAAGGGCCGCTGGAGGGATATTTCCGCCTGCCGGAGTATTGCCCCGTCTGCGGAACGAGAGCCGTCCGTGAGGAGGACGAGGCGGTGCTGCGGTGCCCGAATCCGGACTGCCCGGCGCAGCTTCTCCGCAACCTCATCCATTTTACGAGCCGAGACGCCATGGATATCGACGGCTTTGGCCCGGCGCTCGCCTCCGCGCTCATCAACGCCAATCTGATCCGCTCTCAGGCGGATATTTATGATCTCAAAGCGGAGGAAGTACGGCAGCTCGACCGGATGGGCGAGAAATCCGCCGCAAACCTGATCGCGGCGATCGAGGGCTCCAAAAAGAACGGGCTCTCCCGGCTGGTCTACGCGCTCGGTATCCGGAACATCGGGCAGAAGGCCGCGGAGCTTCTCGCGCAGCATTTCGGCGATATGGATGCCCTGATGGCCGCCTCCGCCGACGAAATCTGCACCATCGAAGGCTTCGGGCAGATCATGGCGGATTCCGCCGTGAATTTCTTCTCTCTGCCGCAGTCCCGCAATCTGATCGAGCGCCTCCGCGAAAACGGCGTTTCCATGGCCGCAGAAACGAAGGCGACCGGCGATAAATTCCTTGGCCTGACCTTCGTGCTCACAGGCACGCTTCCAACCATGACGAGGGAGCAGGCGACGGAAAAGATTGTCGCTCTGGGCGGAAAGACCTCATCCTCCGTCTCCAAAAAGACGAGCTACGTCCTCGCCGGAGAGGATCCCGGCAGCAAATATACCAAGGCCGAGGCGCTTGGCGTTCCGATCATCGGTGAGAATGAGTTCCTTAAAATGTGCGAGTGACGGACGGCTTTCGCTATGCCGGTATCTCTTCGGGGCGGAATATAAACCGGAGCCTCCCAATCTCCGTTGGCTTCGGAAAACATTCGCCACCTACCTGATGATGCTCTCCGTTCCCGGCGCATTTTAGAATGGCAGGACGGAAACACCGATTAGGCCGCTTCTCCGATGCTCTCCGGCTCCGGAGAAATACCTCCCTCGTATCTGACACGATTGCCCATTCTTTCCTATTCCGGTGCGGAAACGCTGCCGAAAAACCGTTTTCTGCAAAAGTCTTCCTATAATTATTAAAACGCTCTGCCTTACGGCGGGGCGTTTTTTTGTACCCGGAATTTCTTTCCGGGCTTCTTTTTTATGAGATGCGGTTCTGCTTGGCCGTATTCCGAAAACGAAGTTTTCTCTTGCCTCATGGAACAGGCCTCAGGCTTTTCGGCAGCAGGTTCCCCTTGAAATATATATCCGGGCTGCCGCTTAAAAGAAGCTCCTAGCTTTTTATAGCGCCCCATTTTTGTCGGAATACTTTCCGGACAGGCCTCATAGAATGGGGACATGACGGGAAAGCGGTGAGCGTATGAGAAACGGCGGCAGAACTCCTAAAACCATCGATGAGATCTTTGATGAGATCCGGAGCTGCTGCGGGCAGGCCGTCTCCGAAATTCTGCTTCATGTCGGGCGGGAAATTCGGAAAGACGCAAGGGAGATTCGCCTCTCCGTGGGCCGCCCGATGCAGATTGTTACCGCCGACGGTCTCTGTTTTTGTTCCAGAAAAGGGGAGGCCTTCGCCGGGCCGGATTGGGGATGGTACCCGGATGCCGCCGAGATCGACGCGGTCTTCCGTGCCGTCTGCCAGTATTCGATCCACGCCTTTGCGGATGACATCGCCGCCGGTTTCGTCACGATCCGGGGCGGACACCGGGCGGGCATCTGCGGCACCGCGGTCTACGAAAAGGGAATTCCGTTCCCGACGGCGCAGAAACATATTTCCTCCGTCAACATCCGGATCGCCCGCCAGATTTTCGGGGCGGCGGACCCGATTCTCGAGGAGCTGAAACGAACCGGGCTTCAGAATATCCTGATCGTCGGGCCGCCCTGTTCCGGCAAGACGACCGTATTGCGGGATCTTGTGCGCCAGCTCGCCTCCGGCGAAACGGGCGCCTTTATCCGGACAAGCTTGATCGACGAGCGGTCAGAACTCGCCGCCGTCTATGAATCCGAGCCGCAGAACGACGTCGGCGCCACCTGCGACGTGCTCAACGGTTTCGGGAAACGGGATGGAATTCTCACCGCCATCCGCGCTTTTGCCCCGGAGATGATCGTCTGTGACGAACTGGGCGGCCCGGAGGATATGGATGCCCTGCTGGAAGCTTCGAGGTGCGGGGCTTTTCTTGCCGCGAGCGTTCATGCGGATTCTCTCGAAAGTTTTCTTCTGCGGCCAAATCTGCGCCCGTTGATCGAGAGCGGGGTTTTTGATCTGGCCGTTTTGATGGGAAAGGACTGCCGGATCCGGGAGATCCGGAATCTCTGCAAAGAAGGCGCAAGATGAGAGTGACCGGCTGTATCCTGATCTTTTTTTCGGCCGCGGCATGCGGGCTGTTTTTTGCGGCAAAGCAAAAGAAATTGGAGCGGATCTATGCGCAGACCGTCACGATGACCGGCATGCTGATCGCTTTTCTCCAATATGACGCGCCCGCTCTCGCCGATCTGCTGAGCCGGGTTTCCCGTTCCGGAAACTGCACGGAACTTTCGTACCTCGGCAGGACGCTGGAGATCATGCAAACCGGTGCCGGCTTTCAGGAGGCATTTGAGGATGCGCTATCGGAATTCTGCCGGGGAAACCGATGTCCCGAATACTATGACGCCGTCTTCCCGCTCGGGAATCTTCTCGGGGCGGGCCGGGCGGAAAATCAGTCCCGTACGCTTGAGGCGATGCGGAAAAACCTGCAGCAGCTGAGCGAGCAGGTCAGGCTGGAGACGGAAAAAAGAGCGAGGCTCTGCCGCTCCCTGGGAGTCGGTATCGGCGCTGCAGCGGCATTTGTTCTGATTTGAGGCGGAGGCGGAGACATGGACGTGGATATGATTTTTAAGATCGCGGCAATCGGGATTATCGTTGCCGTATTGAACCAACTGCTGATTCGTTCCGGAAGGGAGGAGCAGGCCATGATGACGACGCTTGCCGGGCTGATCGTGGTGCTGATGATGCTCATTACCGAGATCAGCAACCTCTTTGAGACGGTCAAGTCGGTCTTCGGCCTATGAAAAGGTGAATATCTTTACATTGATCGGCGTGATTTTGGCTGCCGCCATTTTTGCGGTTCTGCTCCGGCAATATAAACCGGAGCTTGCGTTTGCCGTCTCCGCCGGTGCGGGAATGCTGATCCTGCTGGCCGTCTCCGGAGAAATGACCGAGCTGTTTGACTTTGCAAACAGTTTGGTCGAAAACGAATTTCCCGAGAATTTCGGCCTGCTTCTGCGGTGCGCCGGCGTCTGCCTGATTACGCATTTCGTTGCCGACGGCTGCCGGGACTGCGGCGAGCGCGCGCTCGCGGATCAGGCGGAATTCGGCGGCAAAATCGCCATGCTGCTGATCCTGCTGCCTCTTCTGGAAGAATACCTGCATCTTGCGGAAAGGATCGCCGGCCTATGAGTACCCGGAATCTGAAGCTTCTGGCGCCGCTGATGCTGGCACTCTTTCTTTCCGGAGCCGCCATGCCGGTCGGCGGTGCGGACATGCCCGAAACAAATACGCCCGCATCTGAAGATAGTGCAGAGGCATTGGCAACCGTCGTCGATACTGTACAGAAATCCGCGGCCGCCATACAGGAAACAAGCATATCCGCGCCCGAAGACAGTATAGGGGCATCGGAAGCTGAAGGGCCTATGCAGGAATCCGAAGCCGCCGTGCCGGAAACGGACGAGCCTATACCGGAAAGCGGCTCGGAGACGTCAGGTGCCGATACGGCAGCGCCCGAAACCGATTCGGCCGGATCGGAACCGGATATCGGCAACAGCTTCGACTTCGCCTCATTTCTGGATTACTTTTCTCCGGAACTGGAAAGCGTGATGGAGGTGCTCGGGCTCGACAGTCTCGATCCTGCGGAGATCGAATCCCTGCGGATCGAGACGGTGTTTGAATCCGTAAAGGATGCCGTCCGGGAGCGGTATATCGGGCCTCTCCGTGCAATGGCCGCGGCGCTCTCCGGTAGCATGGTCATCTCCGCGGTCGGGGCGATCTCACCGGGCAAGAGTACGCTGGACAGGCTTCTCTCCGTTGCCGGCGTGCTGTATTTCTCCGCAATGGCGCTCTATCCGTTACAAGAGGCCTTCCGGTCCGCCGCGGAAGTGATCTCCTCCTGCCAGGAGATGCTCGTCGGCTATATTCCCGTGTTTGCCTCCATCGTCACGGCGGCAGGGAGCCCGGTTTCCGCCGCCGCTTATTCCTCCATGCTGCTGCTGTCTTCAAACCTTGCGGCGAAGCTGTTTTCCGGATACATTGTGCCGCTCTCCCTCTTGTTGCTTGTGATTTCGATGGTGGCGCCCTTTACGCCTTTTGACGTCGGAAAAATCACGGCCATGCTCAAAAAAGCGGCGGTCTGGTCGCTTTCTTTTTCGATGGTCATTTATACCGGCATCCTTGGGCTTAAAACTTTGGTCGGTGCCTCCGCCGACAGCGTTGTGGACCGCTCGGCCAAATTCGTGATCGGCACCTTCGTTCCGATCGTCGGCGGCGCGCTCTCGGATGCAATGAATACCGCGCAGGGCTGTCTGCGGCTCGCGCGGAACGTCGTCGGTGCCTATGGAATCCTTGCCGCCGCGATGACCTGTCTGCCCTCCATCATCGAACTGATTCTCTGGCAGATTGCCCTCAACCTGTGCGCGGCTTTCTGTGCCTCCTTTGAGCAGGGGAAGATGGAAAAACTGTTCGCGGCGGCCTCCGATGTGACCGGAATTCTTTTCGCGGCGCTCGCATGCTCGGCGCTGACCGTCATCATCTCCACCGGCGTTCTGCTGCTGACCGTAGGAGGCGGATAACATGGAATCTCTGGCCGGCTGGGCGATCTCCCTCTGCGCGGCGGGAATCGCCGTCTTTCTTTGTGAAATTCTGCTGCCGGAGGGAAGCATCGCAAAGGTTTTTAAAATTGCGGCCAGCGTCTTCTTTCTCACCGCAATTTTGGCGCCGCTGCTCTCCGGCCTTGGCGCCGATGCCTTTTCCGATCTGGCCGAGCCCTCTTCCGCCGCTTCCGATATTGCGGAAAAGGCTGCGGAATCCGTCGTGATTTCTAATTTTGAATCCAATCTCGAAACCGAGCTCGCTTCCGGGCTTCGGTCCGCCGGAATTCCGATTTCTGGGATCAACGTAAGCATCTCTTTGCAGGAGGACGGCGCCACGCTGGTGATCAATTCGCTCACCGTATGGCTTCCGGAAAACAGCTCCGCCGATCCCGCCGCCGTATCCGAAGCCGTGCGGGAGCTTTCCGGCATCGAGCCGGAGATTCTTTATGAGGGGGAAGAGCATGGAAGCGCTGAAGAAAATCCTCAATAAGCTCGGGCTGTCCGGTGCCAAATCGTCCGCGGCCGGCGGCAGAATCATCCTGATCCTCGGATTTGCCGGGATCGCGCTGATTTTTCTTTCTGAATTCGTCTCCTGCGGCGGGAGCGCCAAAACGACGGAGACGGGGGAGATTCCATCCTATCTGCCGGAACTGGAGACGAAGCTGGAGAACCGGGTCCGCCTGCTCGTGGAGGGAATCGACGGTGCCGGAAAGGCGGAGGTCCTGATCACTTTCTCGGGCGGATATGAGTACGAATACCTCTCCGATACGGAAATGAAAGAGGAAGAAAACGCCGAAAGCGTATTAAAATCTGAAACTCAAACATATATAATCGTTGACGGCTCCGCAGGCGATTCTGCCCTGGTCAGAAAAATCCTGGTGCCCGAGATCAACGGTGCGGCAGTGATCTGTGAGGGCGGCGGAAATCCGCAGGTTGCGGAAAAAGTGATCCGGGCGGTATCGACGGCGCTGGGGATTTCTTCCTCAAAGGTTTTTGTGGCAAAAAAGGCTTGAATATGGAGGGGTAGGCAATGACAAGCGTCAACAACTATGAAAGCGTGGAGCTGGCCGCCGTGCCGGCAAAAGCAAAACGCGGATTCTTTCATTTCGGAGGAAAAAAGACGGGAGAAAAGGCAAAATTCCGTTTCGTGCTGCGCAAAAAACATGTGATTGTCGCCGCGCTGGTGATGGTGCTCACCGCGGCGGTTTATGTCAATTATCTCTATTCGGTCAACGGACTTGACATCACGCCGACGGAGACCAAGAACTATGGAGACTCGCTGCTCGTCTCAACGGGAGCGGACGGCGTCGCCATGGATGCGGACGCCTATTTCAGCGAAGCCCGGATCTCCAAGGAGCAAAACCGGGATGAAGCCGTGGAGACAATCCAGAATCTCTCCGTGACGGAAAACCTGACCGAAGAGCAGATGGCGGAACTTGCGCAGCAGGCCTCCGCGATCGCCGCAAACATGGAGCTCGAGACGAAACTTGAAAGTTTGATTAAGGCGAAAGGGTTCGAGGACTGCCTTGTCTACATCACGGAGGAATATGCGGACGTGATCGTCAAGACCGACGGCCTGCTTGCCGCTGAGGCCGCGGAGATCAAGGCGTCCATCCTGGAAGAAACCACTGTCCCCGTCGAAAATATCACGATCGTGGAAGTAAGCTAAACGCTGCATATACATTTGAATAACGAAACATTCGGACAGAGCCTTTTGGAAAAACATGCGTTTTTTCTCAAGGCTCTATTTTTTATACATCTGTGTATATTCAAAAATTTTGTATTTTCTTATCATCAAAAACTTGTATATGAATTTTATTATGATATAATAATTTTACAAAAAAACGACGGCTGCGGAAGAAATCCGCGGGCCGGTGCATTTTGAAAATTTGGACAAGATTCCCCTCCTTGATAAAAACGGGGAGGGATCTTTTTTTCGGAGGAAAAGGAATGACAAGAAAAGAAGCAAGGGAACAGGCGTTTGCGCTGATTTTTGAAAGCGCCTTTCAAAAGGAAGGCCTCG
>ERZ795053.2169-NODE-2169-length-24088-cov-5.388924_pt1 | contig 24088 bp, 26 predicted proteins | sample MGYA00375137_ERZ795053 | MGnify/ENA primary metagenome ERZ795053 (study PRJEB30182, sample SAMN05720284) | activated sludge metagenome | isolation source: Anaerobic digester | place: Hong Kong | collected 2014-12-17 ...
TATGCGTTGGCGCTGGCACTGCCCCCTTTGTTCGCCTTCGTGCTGGCCAGCCGATGGGGGAGGCCGCGATGGTCCTGACACTCGACCAGGTCTCGCTTTCGCTGCATGGCCGCATGCTGATCCAGCCGTTCTGCCTCGATATTCCCGCGGGCGGCATCGTGACGTTGATGGGGCCAAGCGGTGTTGGAAAATCGTCCCTCCTGTCATTCATCGCTGGCGATCTAGAGCCGCCGTTCAGTGCCACCGGCAGCATCACACTCGACGGGCGGCCGCTGGATGACCTGTCGCCTGAAAGCCGGCGAATTGGCCGGCTCTTCCAGGACGATCTGCTGTTCCCTCATCTGACGGTCGGCGAAAATCTCCTGTTCGGCATGCCGCGTGGTCCGAAATCGGCAAGAGAGGCCGCGATGCGTGCCGCTCTTTCCGGCGCGGGACTAGATGGTTTCGCCGGGCGCGCACCACATACGCTGTCCGGCGGCCAACGATCCCGCGTCGCCTTGATGCGGGCACTGCTGGCGCAGCCCGGCGCCATGCTGCTGGATGAACCCTTCAACAAGCTTGACCGGGACCTGCGCAGTGCCATGCGCCAGTTCGTCTTCGACCATCTGAGGGACCGCGGCATCCCCTGCCTGATGGTGACCCACGATCGTGACGATGTCCCGGACGGCGGACGCATCCTTGAACTCACGTCCAGTGGCGAGGTGATCGATGCTTGACCGTCTCGTTCTGAAGCTCTTGCGGCCGGTGATCGATCGCACGGCAAGAGGTTTGGCGCAAACCGGCCTCACGGCCGATCAGGCAACGCTTGCGGGATTCGGCTTCGGCGCCCTGGCTGCCGCCCTCGTTGCGACGGGAAATTCTGAAATTGCAGTGGTGCCGCTGCTTGTCAATCGGGCTCTCGATGGTCTCGACGGCGCATTGGCCCGGCTCTCATCTTCGACCGACCGGGGCGCATTCCTCGACATCGGGCTCGACTTCATCTTCTACGCCGCAATTCCCCTGGCATTCGGCTATTGTGACCCGGGCGCCAATGCACTGGCGGCCGCGACGCTTCTTGCCGCCTTTCTCGGCACAGGGAGCAGTTTTCTTGCCTTCGCCGTGATTGCCGAGAAGCGCGGGCTCAAGAGCACGGCATACCCATCGAAATCCTTCTATTATCTCGGAGGGCTGACGGAGGGTACGGAGACGGTGCTATGCTTCCTCGCCATGTGTATATGGCCCGCGCATTTCGCCAGCATCGCATATGTCTATGCCGCGCTCTGCGCCATCACGACGGTGACACGTCTGATTGCAGGCTGGCAGAGTTTCGGCGGAGACGCTCGCTCATGATGCTGAGCAACACGGCGAGCAGAATGAGCAGCAGCGCTCCGGCGTCGCTGACGCCGACAGGTTGCCAAAGCACCACCGCAATCAGTGCCGTGGACGAAAGGGGTTCCAGAAAGCTAAGGCCGGCCATCAGCACGGGATCACCATAGCGGGTGGCGAAATCCCAGAAGTAGTTTGCCAGGCCGACGGGAAGGAACCCCACCAGCACCAAACGTAACAGATCTTCCGATGGCGGAAGCTCGGGTGTCTCGATCATGAAGGAGATGACCCAGCAGAGGATGGCACTGACGCCAACGAATGCCAGCATCGCATCCGGCGGTCCGGCGGGCACCCTTGTTCGCAGCGCCGAGTAGATCGCCCAGCAAAGCGCACCAATGAAGGCGGGCAGTACTGGCCAGTCAATCGTGAGGTCACCACCCTTGATCGCCAGCAGAACGACACCGCCAAATCCGAAGAGCATGGCAACGGCATCGTACCACGTTGCACGCGCCACCCCGAAGAGCACCACGAAGAGAGCCATGAATACCGGCCAGGACAAAGCCGCGATGTTGACGGGCACGGGGGCACCGCCAAGGGCCAGCGCCACTACGTAGAACAGATTGCTGCCAAACAGGCCGGTGACGCCCAGCGCCAATGTTGAGATCGGAATGGCAAAGAGGCTGGCGAGACCTTGTCCGCGAACGATCCGCAATGCCAGCAGTAGGACGGTGGCACTGGTGAACAGGATCGCCGCGGCCATGACAGGATTGGTTCTGCCGTTGGACGCAAGCAGTACGCCGTAACTCGACCACGCCGCAATGGCCAGCACACCGAACAGTGTTCCCCGCGAACTTGTCATCGTTTTGTCATCTCTATCATTTTTTCAACCCTATCCCGGAATTCACTTGAATCGACTCGCATTTTGACTCATATAGCCCTCGCCCAAAGTCGCACGTGCCTTAAGGATTTCCCCAAAGCAACGACGGTGCGGGCTTTTTGGTCTCTGCCGGCTCCTCCAAAGGCCGGGGTTACTGAGAGGCACCACTATCATTGCCCCATGTGCGATTGGGTTCATCCCAATCAAGCCAAGGCGAACGGCCAGTACGCGCAAAGCGCTCCCACGTCTCCATCGCGTGGATCGCAGAGCAGCTCTGGCAATGGCAACGCTTTTTCTGGATTGGGAGAACACCCATGGCCGCGACCGCTCGCATTCTCGACTTCCTGCGTGACCGACGCCCCGAAGGCCCCTGCCTCGTGGTCGATCTTGACGTCATCGCCGACAACTATCGCGCCTTCACCCATGCCATGCCCGATACCCGCATTTTCTATGCGGTGAAGGCCAACCCCGCGCCAGAAGTCCTCAAGCTGCTCGCCGGCATGGGTTCGAGCTTCGACACAGCCTCGGTTGCTGAAATCGAAATGGCGCTGGCCGCCGGCGCCACCCCGGATCGCATCTCGTTCGGCAACACCATCAAGAAGGAGCGCGACGTCGTCCGCGCCCATGAGCTTGGCGTGTCGCTGTTCGCCGTCGACTGCGAAGAAGAGGTGGAGAAGGTTGCCCGCGCTGCGCCCGGCGCCAAGGTCTTCTGCCGCATCCTCACCGATGGTGCCGGTGCTGAATGGCCGCTGTCGCGCAAGTTCGGCTGCGAGCCCGCAATGGCCGTGGACGTGTTGCTGCGCGCCCACCAGCTTGGCCTCGTTGCCTATGGCATCTCCTTCCACGTCGGTTCACAGCAGACCCGCCTCGAGGCATGGGATTCGGCACTCGGCGAAGCCCGGGCCATCTTCGATACCATGCTTCGCCACGGCATCACGCTGAAGATGGTGAACCTGGGTGGTGGCTTCCCGACCAAGTACCTCAAGGAGGTGCCGGGCACAGGCTCCTATGCCAATTCCATCCACGACGCTCTGACCAAGCATTTCGGCAATGCCATTCCGGAGACCATCATCGAGCCGGGCCGCGGCATGGTCGGCAATGCTGGCGTGATCAAGGCAGAAGTCGTCCTGGTGTCGAAGAAGCATGTCAACGACAATCATCGCTGGGTCTATCTCGACATCGGCAAGTTCGGCGGCCTGGCCGAAACCATGGACGAGGCCATTCGCTATCCGATCCATACCGCCAAGGACAGCGACGAGATGGCACCCTGTGTCATTGCTGGACCGACCTGCGACTCGGCTGACGTGCTCTACGAGAAGACGCCGTACGATCTGCCGCTGTCGCTCACGGTTGGCGACGAGGTGCTGATCGGTGCGACCGGTGCCTATACGACGACCTATGCGGCAGTTGCATTCAACGGCTTTGAGCCGTTGAGGGCCTACGTCATCTAAGTCACCCGACTTTCTATCAACTTGTCACTTGTGGAGGCCCAAGATGGTCACCATTCGTCATGAGCTTGTCTCGGATATCCCGGCGCGTGAAGCGCTGCTCAACCGCGCCTTTGGCAAAACCCGCAAGCGCAAGACATCGGAGCGTCTGCGCGAAGGGCGCATGCCGTCCGATGGCCTTGCTTTCACCGCCGTCGATGCCAAGGGGCGTCTCGTCGGTACGGTGCGCTTGTGGGACGTGATTGCCGGTTCAGGCGGCACGGCCCTTTTGTTGGGGCCGATTGCCATCGACTGCAGGCACCAAGGCAAGGGCATCGGTGCCGCACTGATGGAGCGCGCGCTGAACGAAGCTCGCGTCAACGGTCACGCAGCCGTCATCCTGGTTGGCGATGCACCCTACTACCAGCGCTTTGGCTTCACCCATGGTCCGGTGACGGATCTTCATCTGCCGGGACCGGTGGACCGCAACCGCTTCCTGGGGATGGAACTGGTTCCCGGTGCACTTGATGGTGCCGAGGGACTCGTCGTCGGCTGCGGCCGGTTGGAGATTGCCGAAGCCATGGCGGCCTGAATTGAAAAGGGCGGCCAATCGGCCGCCCTTTGATTTTTGTCGATGTCGATCAGCTGAAGCGGTAGGGCGGTCCTGCCTTCACCATCGTGTCGTTGTATCTCCGGATGATGTCGACGACCTTGGCCTTGAGTTCGCTTTCGGCCGCGATTTCATCCCAGAACTTGTGTGCTTCCTCTTCGACCTTGGCCCACTCGGCGTCGGGAATGGTGGTCAGCTTCAGCTTGTCCTTCTCGATGCGAAGGCGCGCTTCGCCTGTCCAATACCAGTGTTGGCGATAGTAGTGGGAGGCATCGAAGCACACTTTGAGCAGCGTCTGGAGGTGCGGTGGCACCTTGTTCCAGCTCTCCTGGTTGGCAAAGAAATGGCCGATCCAGGCGCCCGAGATGTTGTTGGTGAGGAAGTAGTTTGTCACTTCCGCCCAGCCGGAGGTGTAGTCTTCGGTAATGCCGTTCCAGCAGATGCCGTCGAGTTCACCCGTCTGCAGCGCCACCTGCACGTCTTCCCATGGCACTGTCACCGGCACCACGCCAAAGCGGGTCAGGAAGCGGCCGGCGGTGGGGAACGTGAAGATGCGAAGGCCGTTGAGATCTTCCAGCTTGTTGATCGGGTTCTTGGTGGAGAAGTTGCACGGGTCCCACGAACCAGCCGAAATGTGCTGGACGCCCACCTTGGCATATTCTTCCTTCCAGATCGCATCCAGGCCCCAGTGGTTGAACAGGGCCGGCACGTCGAGTGAGTAGCGCAGCGCCAGCGGGAAGTAACCGCCGAACACTGTCACCTCGGTGGGGCTCGCCATCGAATCGTCGTCCGACTGCACGGCGTCGATGGTCCCCTTCTGCATGGCCCGGAACAGCTCACCCGTCGGCACCAACTGGTCGGCATAATAGAGCTCGATCTCCATCTGGCCCTTGGCAATTTCGTTGAATTGCTTGATCTGTTCGTCGATCACTTCTGCAGCCAGGGCGGGGCCTGCATAGGTCTGCATGCGCCACTTGATGGGCGCCGACTGGGCGATCACCGCAGGCGTGGCGAGTGCAGTGGCAGCACCTGCTGCCAGGCCGGTCTTCAGTATTTTGCGTCTCGAAGTCATTTGTCTCTCCTTCAGTTTGCCGTCCAATGCCTCCCGTTCGCCGGGACGTTATTTTGAATAGACATAGTCGGGAAGCCACATGGCGATCCCGGGGAAGATCATGACGATGGCGAGCGTCAGCAGCATCAGCAAGACGAATGGTAAGGCCGAGCGATAGATCACAGGCAGCGTATAGTCGGCCGGAGCCATGGCTCGCATCAGGAACAGGTTGTAGCCGAAGGGCGGTGTCAAATAGGCGATCTGGCAGGTGATCGTGTAGAGCACCCCATACCAGATCAGGCTATATCCCAGGTGCCCGACGATCGTGACATAGAGCGGTGCCACGATGACGAGCATGGCCGTATCATCGAGGAATGTTCCCATGATGATGAATGACAGCTGCATCAGCACCAGGATCTGCCAGGGTTCCAGCCCGAAGTCCTCGACGAAGACATACTCGATCACTTTGCCGGCACCCAGTCCGTCGAACACCGCTCCGAACGACAGCGCGGCCAGGATGATCAACATGAACATGCAGGTGATGGCGAGGGTCGAGCGCGTGGCAACTTCGAAGACCTCATAGGTGAAGCGGCGTTTCACGACGGCCACCAGCACCGTCGCAACCGCACCGAGTGCGGAAGCTTCCGTCAGGCTGGCATAACCCATGACGAAGGGAACGATGATGACGGCGAAGATGAACAGCGGCAACAGCCCGGCTCGCAACAGGGCGACCTTCTCGCCCATGGGTATCGATGCGCGCTCTTCCCTGGTCAGCGGTGGCCCAAGCGTGGGGTTGAGCCAGCAGCGGATGGCGATATAGGCGATGAAGATCGCCGCCATCAGGAGCCCAGGCAGGATGCCTGCGAGCCAAAGATGTCCCACAGGCTGACGGGCGATCATGGCATAGAGCACGAGGACGACGGAGGGTGGAATGAGAATGCCGAGCGACGAGCCGCCCTGGATCACGCCCGAGATCATCAGCTTGTCATAGCGGTGGGCCGCAAGCTGCGGCAATGCGATGGTCGATCCGATCGCCATGCCGGCAACCGACAACCCGTTCATCGCCGAAATCATCACCATCAGCAGGATGGTGCCGATGGCAAGACCCCCTGGCAGTGGGCCGAACCAGACATGAAACATCTTGTAGAGATCGGCCGCGAGCTTGGTCTCGCTCATCACGTAACCCATGAAGATGAACATCGGCAGTGTCAGCAGCGCGTTCCACTTCATCAGTTTCATGACGGCCGAAAAGCCGAGGTCGGAGCCGCCGGTACCCCAAAGCAACAGGGCCGCCGCTGTCGCGATGAAACCGATGGCGCCGAAGACGCGCTGCCCGGTCAACATCATCAGCATGAGCGTCGAGAACATCAACGCGGCGATAAGGTCGTAGGACATCAGATCGGCTCACCGCGGAGATGGGCTACGTCGCGGAAGAAATGTGCGGTAGCCTGCAGGATCATCAGGACGAAGGCAATGCAGGTCACCAGCTTGATTGGCCAGAGCACCGGCCGCCATGCGGTCGGATTCCGCTCGCCGTACTCGAACGCATAGATGGTGCTGTCGATTGCGCCATAGAGCATCACGGCGAGATAGAAGACCAAAGCGAAGATAGTGAACACGTCCCAGAACACCTGGGTGCGTGGCTTCAACCGGCCGTAGATCAGATCCATCCGCACATTGCTGTCGAGTTGCATCGAATATGGCGCCCCCAGCAAATAGTAGGCGACGAGCAGGAACTGGGCCGTCTCGAGCGTCCAGTTGGCCGGCAAAGACGCCACCTTCGACGCCGAGGAGTAGAGCATCGCGGCCATGATGGCGAACAGGAGATACATGGCAAAGCGGCCGACGCGATAGTTGATCGCCTCCACCCACCGCACGTAGTTCTTGATCCAGCCCGGCATGATCCTCGTCTTGCGCCCCACTCCTGCCCGCTCGTTGCCACCGGAATCCGGCTGGCGGACATTTCGAGGCGCAAACTTGGCATGACCGCGGGCGTTCGACAAGCGCCCCAAAGCGCTGTGTCAAGCCCGCGCCGGTCACCGGCCGCCATCTACGAATGAGCTTTGTTCAAGTGACCCGATCTTGCTAGGATCACTTGATGATCCGTCGCCATCACAATCTGCCCTCCCTCAATGCTCTTGCTGCCTTCGAGTCAGCGGCACGGCATCTGAGCCTGACGCGTGCGTCAGAGGAGCTCAATGTCACGCCAGGAGCCGTATCGAAGCAGGTGAAACTCCTCGAAGAACAGATCGGCCGTCCTCTGTTCGTGCGCCTTCATCGTGCGTTGCAGCTGACGCAGGATGGTGAGGTCGTCGCAGCTGCGATGCAGGATGCCTTTGAGCGGGTAGCGGCCACGCTTCAACAGGTGTCCATGTCAGGGGGTGCCCGAAGCGTGTCGATCGGCACGACCATGGCGTTTGCCCAGCTTTGGCTCATGCCGCGTCTCGGCACCTTCTGGAATGCCCATCAGGACATCATCATCGACCATGTCATATCGGATCGCACGCAGGATCTGCACCGGCCTGATCTTGATCTTCGCGTCCGCTACGGCGATGGACTGTGGCCGGACGAGCGCGCCGAAAAGCTGTTTGATGACCGCATCTGCGCCGTCGCAAGTCCGCGTTTTGCTGCCGCACACAAACTCAAGGCCGTGCGCGATTTGATCGAACTGCCATTGCTCTCAGTCGAAGGTGTCGACTGGACCTGGACGACCTGGGCTGACTTTATGCACGAAGCCGGTGCGCCACGCCGCCGGCTCAATGTCCGCCGTTTCAATAGTTATGTAATCGCTTTGCAGGCCGCACAGGACGCCCAGGGTGTGGCGCTCGGATGGCTCAGCCAGGTGAGACCTCTGCTCGAGCGAAAAGCGCTGGTGCGGGTCACAGATGCGGAAATGGTCGCACCCCAGTCCTTCCATGTTACATGGAGTGCCAGGCGGCCCCTGTCGCGGGACGCCGAAATACTCAGGGACTGGTTGCTGTCGCAGGATAATTGAATTTTCCTCAAGCAAAGAGTGCGCCTTCTTCGCTTGAAACAATTTTTTCAAAGGCGCTCAATGATGTAAAATTTCGAGGGATTCCGTGTCATGGCCGACCTGAACGAACGAGGAACCCAGAGCGCTGCAGGCGGACGCCGGGGCGGGGGCAGAGAAGGGCGCAGGGCGCTTCGCAAGATTCCGATGGCTTCGTTTCCGACGTTGGTGCGCAATATCCCGGTCTATGATCTGGTCCCGGACGAGGCCGTCGAACTGATCCATGACGAGTCGCTGAAAATCCTCGAGGAAATCGGCTGCGAATTCCGTGATGACGAGGCGATCGCCATGTGGAAGGCCGCAGGTGCAGACGTCAGGGACACCCGCGTACGGATCGACCGGGCATTGCTCATGGACCTTGTGTCCCAGGTGCCCCCCGAATTCACACTCAACGCTCGCAACCCCGATCGGACGGTGAAAGTGGGTGGCAAGAATTCCATCTTCGTGCCGATGTATGGCCCGCCCTATGTGCGCGATCTCGACAACAACCGCCGCTACGGCTCGCTGGAAGACCTCAACAACTTCCACAAGCTGGCTTATATGCTGCCGGCGCTCCATTCCTCCAGTTCGATCATCTGTGAGCCGATGGAAGTTCCGGTGCCGAAACGGCATCTTCATATCATTCACTCGGCGCTGAAGCACTCCGACAAGCCGTTCATGGGCATCGTCACCTCCAAGGAGCGCGCCGAGGACGTGATGAAGATGGCGGGCATCGTGTTCGGCGATGACTACGTGAACAACAACACAGTGTTGGTCTCCATCACCAACTGCAATTCGCCGCTGGTATGGGATGCAACCATGCTGGATGCGATGAGGGTCTATGCGCGCCACAACCAGCCCCTGATTCTCGCGCCCTTTGCGCTCTGTGGTGCATCGACGGCGGCCTCCGCAATAGGGGCCGTGGCCCAGGTGAATGCCGAGGCGCTGGCTGGCGTCGCCTTCACCCAGTTGATCCGTCCAGGCAGCCCGCAGATCTACGGCCAGTTCATGGTCACCGTCGACATGAAGACCGGCGCCCCGATGGGCGGCACGGCGGAAGCCGCCCAGATGATGTTTGTGATGGGCCAGCTTGCCCGCAAATACAAGCTGCCTTGGCGTACGTCAGGCTTCCACGTCGGTTCCAAGCTCAACGATGCCCAGGCGGGCTATGAAGCCAACATGCTGATGCATGCGGCCATTCTCTCGGGCGCCAACTACATCTGGCACGTCGCCGGCTGGCTGGAGGCTGGTCTTGCCTGCGGGTATGGCAAGTTCGTTACTGACGCTGAACAACTTGTCGGCTGGTACAAATATGCCGGCGGACTGTCCTTCGATGACTTCAAGGATGCCATGGCGGCCGTCCGCGAGGTGGGTCCCGCCGGCCACTTCCTGGGCACCCAGCACACGCTCGAACATTTTGAGAAGGCGTTCTTCACGCCCTCGATCATGGACTTCAACTCCTTTGAACAATGGTCCGCCGAAGGCGCCAAGGACCATGATCTCCGGGGTCGCGAGAAGGCCCGCGCCATGCTGGCGGCCTATGAGGAACCCAAACTCGACGAGGGGATCGCCGAAGGGCTGAGAGACTTCATCGCCAAGCGCGAAGAGGAATTACCGGATGGCGTCAGCTGACTCGCCGATCCCATATCTCGAGCGGATACGCACCTACTATCAGGCACTGGGATATGGCGCGCCGTATGTCTGGGCAAAGTTCGATCACGTTCCATTCCAGCCGTTGACGAAGCCGCTTGCCGCGTGCCGCGTGGCACTGGTGACCACCGCAGCACCCTATCAGCCCGGCAAGGGCGATCAGGGACCAGGCGCCCCCTACAATGCTTCGGCAAAGTTCTACGGCGTTTATGATGGCGAGACAGCAGCTGATCCGGACCTCCGAATCTCCCATGTTGCAATCGATCGGGCGCATACCACCGCCGGGGACCAGAACTCCTATTTTCCGCTCCCGGCCCTTCGGAAGGCCGTAATCGACGGTCGCATCGGCGCGCTAACGCCATCCTTCTATGGCCTTCCCACCAACCGAAGCCAGCGCACGACAATGGATATTGATTGCCCGGACCTGGTCTCGCGCTGCCGGCGCGAGAGCGCTGACGTGGCGATCTTGGTTCCCAACTGTCCCGTCTGTCATCAGAGCGTGGCGCTCGCCGCTCATGCGCTGGAAGAGGCGGGCATCGCAACCGTCATCATGGGGTGTGCCAGGGACATCATCGAGCATATCGGCGTCCCACGCTTCCTGTTCAGCGATTTTCCACTCGGCAATGGTGCAGGGCGCCCGCACGATGTTCAGTCGCAAGACAGGACACTGGATCTCGCGCTGGATCTGTTGCGCACCGCCGATCATCCCCGCACAACGCAGCAGTCTCCGCTTCGCTGGGCCGATGATGACAGTTGGAAGGACGACTACTGCAATATCGGCAAGCTCAGCCGCGAAGAGATTTCCCGGCGCCGTGCCGAATTCGATCGTGGAAAGGAGACGGCACAGGCCCTCCGGGACGCTACGAAAGCCCGTTGAGCCGGCACGGCGGCGTGATAACGTAACCCATGCTCAGTGACTACATCACGTCGGCGCTTGCCACGCTGCTCGTCGTCGCCGATCCGGTGTTCCTCAGCGCGTTGTTTCTCGGGATCACCAACAACATGGGACCGAAACAGCGGCGCGAGGTGGCCGTGCGCGGCTCGGTCATCGCCTTTTGCATTCTCCTCGCCGCCGGGCTGGGCGGCGCCAAGCTGCTTGATCTTCTCGGCATTTCGCTGTCGGCGTTCCGTATTGCCGGTGGGCTGCTGCTCCTCGTCTCGGCCGCGGAAATGGTATTCGATCGCCGCCGCCAAAGGCTTCAGGCAACGGCTGAACAGGCGATCTCCATCGACCAGGTCAAGAACATCGCAGCCTTCCCATTGGCCATCCCATTGATGGCTGGCCCCGGTGCTATCACGGCCATGATTCTGCTTGCGGGCCGGGCCGAAGGGCGCATTGAATACCTGGTATCGCTTTATGTCGTTGCAGCGCTTGTGATGGCCGCTTGTCTCACTTGTTTTCTGATGGCGGAACGCATTTCGAAGCTAATGGGAATTACGGGCCGGGCCGTGATGACGCGGCTGCTCGGCATCATTCTGGCTGCACTGGCTGTTCAATTCGTCATTGATGGCGTCACAGCGCTGACGAAATAAAAAGAGGGGGTGAATGGTAGCAACCAGAAACCATTCACCCCCGAACAAGGCGCCGAATGCACGGACCGCCAAGACGCCACGAGTACTCTAGACTTGAGAATGGGAGGACCCAAGATAGACGTGTGCGTTGCAATATGTATAGCAACCGCCGTGCCAGAGGCTTCTTGTATTGTATGATTTTTTATAAATCATTGAAATTATTAACATAATAGACAATTTCATTGATGGTGTGTTTGCGTGAAGTCAACCCCTTCGTGCATCGTCATTGTGCAGTGCAGCGCTTCAAAAAGCAGCAAATCAGACAGCCTGCCGCCTTTTCAGCCAGTCTTGGAAGCGCTGGAGTGCACTTTCCAGCTGAGCGGGATCGCGCAGATAGCACATCCGCAGAAAGCCTTCGCCGCCAGGACCGAACGTCCCACCTGGTGCAAACCCGACTTTGGCTTCGTCGATGATGTTGAGCACGGCCGTCATCGAATCCGGCATGCCCTCGACAGCGAAGAACAGGTAGAAAGCGCCCTGAGGGACCTCGAAGCGGATGCCATCAATGCCGCTCAGAAGCCGTACCACCATGTCCCGGTTGGCGCGGGACCGGGCAACTTGCTCCTCTACGAATGTGTCGCCCTGTTCCAGTGCTGCCAGGCACCCACGCTGAAGAAAAGCCGGCGTGCCACTCGACGTCACCTGAAGGATGCGTTCGATGGCGTCTCCAAGCGCCCGTGGCGCCTGCAGCCAACCGACCCGCCAGCCTGTCATCGCCCAGTTCTTTGAGAATGTGTTGGCAAGCAACAGTTGCTCGTCATCCTCGCAGATGTCCAGGAATGACGGGGCCCGTACCTCTCCGTTCTCCCCATAGAAGAAGCGGGAATAAACCTCGTCGCCCAGGATCCACAGCCCGCGTTTCCGGCATTCGTCGCGCACGGCGATGAGTTCGTCGCGGCTGGCCGTCCAACCCACAGGGTTGGAGGGCGAATTCAGCGCAATGGCGCGCGTCCTTGGCGTAATCGCGTCAAACAGACGGTCGAGATCGAGGTGCCATTTGGCATTGGAAAAGGACATGGGGACTTCCACCGGCCGTGCACCGGTGATGCGAAGAATGCCGGCGTAGTTCGGCCAGGCTGGCGTCGGGATGACCACTTCTGATCCCGGCCCGGCGATCAGATGCATGCTGGTTTCGATGGCGTGCATTCCGCCGGAGGTCACATAGAAATTCTCCGCGCTGAATGGCCGGTCGAAGTTCCGTTGATGGTACTTTGCCAGCGCGTTGCGGAGTTCTGGTAGCCCCCTTTGCCACGTGTAGAAGGTTTCACCCTTCAGCAGACTGTCGCTGGCGGCACGGGCGAACGGCTCTGGTGTCGGCACATTGCCTTCCCCAGCCCAGAGAGGAATGACGCCGGGAATGGTGAAGCCATACATGGCGGCCTTGATGATGCCGCTGTCGGGTTCATTGCGGGCCTGAGGTGTGAGCCGGGCGAGAAGCGTGGTGGTGTCCATGGATCGGCCTTAAGCCAAAAAGAAACCCGGGTGTCTAGCACCCGGGTTTCCTAACTGCCATGCAAAATGGCCCTACTTCCGCTTCAGTTCATCGCGGATTTCGGCGAGCAGTTCTTCCGACTTGGTTGGGCCGGGAGGCGGCGGCGGCGGTTCGGCCTTCTTCATACGGTTTGAGATCTTCACCATTTGGAACAGGATGAAGGCGATGATCAGGAACTGAATCAGCACGGTGATGAAGTTGCCATATGCGAACGTGGCGCCAGCCTCCTTGGCAGCTGCCAGACTGGCATCCTTGGGCGTCCCGCCTGCGAGTTGAATGAACTTGTTGGAGAAGTCCACACCGCCCGTAATGAAAGCCACAATCGGCATGATGAGATCGTCGACCACCGAACTGACGATCTTGCCAAACGCAGCGCCGATGATCACGCCAACAGCCAGATCAAATGCGTTTCCCTTGAACGCAAAAGCCTTGAATTCCTGCCACATAAGTAGTTCCCCCGGTTTTTTTAATGGCACTCGCACAATTGGAGTGCTCGTGTATTCTAACTGATTGTTAACCCTCTGGCAAAAGGGGAGTGACGTAAAAGGCAGGCCATGATGGTGAGCGACGGACGACGACAGTTCTACCCTCCTCTCGAGCCCTACGGCCGAGGGCGGCTCAGGGTTAGCGATCTCCACGAGATCTATTACGAGGAGTGCGGCAACCCCGCCGGCAAGCCCGCCATTGTTCTCCATGGCGGGCCGGGCGGCGGCATAACACCGTTCCTGCGCCAGTTGCATGATCCAGCCTGCCACCGGATCGTGGTGTTCGATCAGCGCGGCTGTGGCCAATCCACGCCTCACGCGGAACTTGAGAACAATACCACCTGGGATCTTGTGGGCGACATGGAGCGATTACGTGAGCACCTGGGGATCCGGCGCTGGCAGGTCGTTGGCGGCTCATGGGGCTCGACCCTGGCACTGGCCTATGCGCAAACCCATCCCGAACGTGTCACGGAGCTGGTGGTGCGGGGAATCTTCACGCTCCGGCGTTCCGAGGTGGAGTGGTTCTATCAGCGGGGTGCAAGCGCCCTGTTCCCGGATGCCTGGGAAGAATTCGTGGCACCCATTCCACCTGATGAACGGCACGATCTGATCGCCGCCTATCATCGCCGCCTGACGGGGCCGGACCCGGACATTCGGCGAACTTGCGCCCGCGCCTGGAGCCGATGGGAAGGGGCGACGCTCTCACTCCTGCCGGATGAGAACCGGATGACCCACTTCGGCGAGGATCGCTTTGCCATCGCCTTCGCGCGGATCGAGTGCCATTACTTCCAGAACCGCGGTTTCTTCGAAGCGGACGGGCAGCTGATCGCCAATGCCCATCGTCTAAGGACCATTCCGGGCGTCATCGTCCAGGGCCGTTACGACGTGGTCACACCCATGGAGACGGCCTTCGCGCTTCACCGTGCCTGGCCGGAAGCGCAGTTTGTCGTGGTGCCGGATGCAGGCCACACAACCACGGAGCCCGGCACTGTCGATGCCATTGTTCGCGCGACCGACCAGTTTCGTTATGCGGAAAACGCATGACGGGCCAATGTTTTGAGTGATCGAAAGCTACAATTCTTTCACAATCCAAAACCATATGATGTCTCGAACAGAACAAGACTTCCAAATCGAGATTTCGAGGCAACCATGATCATCATCTCCGCAGTTCGCGATTTCGCCGACGGCCTGAGCCGTGGGCTTTCCCAGTTCTTCACCCAGCGCAATGACTATGTGGAACGCGCCGTAATGCCGGCGTCCCGCCTTCGTAATCGCTGACGTCCCCGTTGATTGTGCCCGGGCCGCTGCCGCTTGCCGGTGGCGGCCTTTTCTTTTGTCCGGCGTGGGCTGTCGCGAAAAAGCCAAACTCCGTCCCCGCTGCAGCCACGATCGGCGCCCATTCTCAGTCCAACGATCCGGCGGGGGATCGAGCGGACAACGATCCGCACAACGACTGGGGATCGTTTTTCAGCTTCAGTTGTAACTTCCGCCAGCACATTGGTCGCGCACGGCTCTTGTCGCCGTCCCGAGTCGTGTAGGCCATGAGCCCGTCCGTTCCCTGCCGGAACGGACGGGCTGCCATTTGTGACAGCAGGTCTGGTTAACCCGAATCGACCTATGCTGGTGTCATGCAATTGAATCAGCCTCTTGTATCCGTCGGCCAATTGCCGGTCACTTTGGCCGATCTGTTGGCAGCCGCCACGGTTCTTGTGCTTCTGTTGCTGATCAGCGCCGTTGTCTTTGCCTGGCGGGCACAGCGTGCTCGCGGATTCGAATCGCATGAAAGCTTCCGCCGGACTGCCGACCTGGAATACCGGCTGGCGGAGCTGTCTGGTACCCTTCGCAGCTTTGCCGAGCAGACCCAGGGTGCGCAGATCAACCTGGCCGGCGCCATCGACGAACGCCTTGACCAGGTGTCTCACCGGCTTGGTCTGAGCCTGGCCGACCAGGCGAACCGCACGGGTCAATCTTTGCAACAATTGCACGAGCGGCTCGCCGTCATCGATGCCGCCCAGCAAAACATCGCGGCATTGTCCAGCGAGATGGTGTCGCTCAAGGACATTCTGTCCAACAAGCAGGCGCGCGGCGCCTATGGCCAGGGCCGCATGGAGGCCATCATCCGAGATGGGCTGCCCGTCGATGCCTACGCGTTCCAGGCGACACTCAGCAACGGCACCCGGCCCGACTGCCTCATCCGGCTACCGGAGTCAGACATCAAGCTCGTGATCGATGCGAAATTCCCGCTTGAGGCGTTCAATGCGCTCCGCCTGCCAGGCAATGAAAAGACGATCAACCAAACCCGGCAGCGTGTGCGGGCGGACGTTCTGAAACACGTCAAGGACATTGCAGATAAATACCTCATTCCTGGTGAAACCCACGATACCGCCATCTTGTTCGTGCCATCCGAGTCCATCCATGCAGATCTGCTCGAGCATTTTGACGATCTGATTCAGAAGGCTCACCGGTCGAGGATCATCTTCGCCTCGCCCAATATCCTGATGCTGCTGGTTCAGACGCTTCAGGCCATCATCAAGGATGCCCGCATGCGCGAACAGGCGGGCCGCATCAAAGAGGAAGTCGGTTGTCTTCTGGACGACGTGACAAGGCTGAAGGAGCGCATCGTCGATCTTCAGAAGCACTTTGGAGCAGCGTCGACGGACCTCGACAAGCTATCGGTCTCGGCTGACAGGATTGCGCGGCGTGGAAGCCGGATTTCCAGCCTCGATCTCAAGGAAGCCAACAGCGAAGGCGAGGCAACGATGCCTCGCCTTGCGCGAAACGGTTGATGAATTAGCGGCTGATGAAGACCTGCGCCGTGATCTGGCGGCGGATATCCTCGAACGCTCCGGCGAGGTCACCGCTATCTTCCGCAATGAAGAAGTGACGGTCGGGGTCCGTCGAGCAGTCCCGCAGCCGACTGCGGGTATCGCCATCCTGCAGGTCGAAGGCCACTGTCATGATGGTGATCCCGGATGCCTTGGCATTCGCGCAGATTGCTTCCAGATTCTTTTCGCCCTGTGCGACGCTACGGACGCCGTCACCGAAAGCCGGCTCCGTTTGCCTGCCATCGGTGAGGACCACCATGATCTTCTGGACATCCTTGTCTCCGAACGACGAGGCTTCCGTGAACGGCGCGTTGGGCGAGAGCATGTGGTAGCCAAATTCGGCACCCAACGCGATATGGGTCCACGCATAGGGACGCATGTCGTCCAGCTGGTCTCGCAATGCGCCGAAATCGCTCGTCAGTGGATGAACCTTCAGGCTCCGCGGCGCGTAGCCGCCGCAACCATCAGAAGAATGCACCTTGGCTATCGGCTGGCCCCATTTGGTGTTGTCGTCGGATGTCGGCGTGGAATTGGAGATATTGTAGGGATACCGCCTGTCCTGCGTACAACCGGTCCAGGTTCCCGACGAACCCTGCCCCTTCACGTAGCTCGCCGGCAGCGTGACATAGACGTGGTGCGAGAAGGGAACGAGCCCGATCTTCACCTTGCTCGGATTGGCGGCCTCGAGATCTGAGATCAGCTTGGATGCTGCATTCTTCATCGCCACATATTTGACCTGCCCACCCGATGTCTCTTCCATGGAGCCGGAATAGTCGAGCACCAGGGCGATCTCGGCCTTCTTGTCCTCCGGGATGCGTATTTCCGTCGCCACCGAAACATTCATCAACGGGATGCCGGCGATTTGCATGATGCTTGACGGCAAAGCCAGATGAGCCGAGGCCTTGACAACCTTGCCATCCAGATCGAATTGCGAATCCACCATGTCCGCCTCGAGCCCGGCATGGACGATGTTGCGGTCAAAGGAGGACTGGCCGGCCTTGATTCTGTCCTCTGTGCTCATGTTGGCAGATGCGGCCACTGCAAGGGCACCGGAATCGAGCGCCGCCTGCATCGCGGTCTGGGCATTGCTGTAGCGCATGTAGTCAAGGGCTGCACCGCCCGCCAGGAGCATCGGCACCACACTCAGCGCGAAGGTGACGGCAGTGGTTCCAGTCTGGTTTGCCTTGAACCGGCGAACTGTTCTGACCAGGTGATCCAGCATTGCCATTTTCTTCTCTCCTGTTCCGGAATGGAACGAACCAGTAAAATCTGATGAGTGAGGAGCAAGCAGCGGTCCGGCGCGGTACAGACGGTCTCACGGACCGATTTCATGGTTGATGAATGGTAAATGCCTCTTCATGGGTAAAAAAGATTCCCGGAGGGTCACGGAATAAATCCTCAAAAATTTCGTAAGACGATGATTTTGCATAATAATCTGACATATGTCTGACAGTTCTCATCAGCGTTCTGCGGGTTGATGCCAGTTAGCGTGCAGGCATGGTCGTTGGACCTGGAACCTTCAGAGGAGAACAGTCATGAAACTCACCATTACCGCTTTCGCTCTCGGCTTTGCCGTCCTGTCCACGTCTGCGCTTGTGTCTGCGCCAGGGTTTGCCCGCCAAGGGGCGGACGATCCGGCCGGCCATGTGCGCCAGGGCCGTGGCGCCGATGATGGCGCAGGCCATGTCCGGCGCTGCCGGGGCTGCGACGATTTGTTGAACATGATCCGCGGTGGCAGCAAGTCTAGTGCCGGGGGGAGTGGTGATGACGATAGCACTGATGATCATGGCAGCAGCCGCGGGCGTGGCAGCGATGATCACGGCGATGATCACGGCGATGACCATGGTGGTAGCGGGCGCGGTGGCGGCAATCACGGCGGCGGTGATCACGGCGGCGATCATGATGGAGGTGGCCACACCTGGAATCTGGACGACAGCATGATGCAGCAGATGGCCCGTCGTGGTGCGGACGATCCGGCTGGCGATGACCGCGGTGGCAAGCGCCGGGGCCGTGGCGGCAGAACGGACGATGGTCCGGCTCATACCTGATTGAACGCGAAACTGTTGGCGCGCCTCCTCGAACTAGAGGGGGCGCCTTGCCTTGATGGCCTGCATGAGGGTGCCCTCGTCGAGGTAGTCGAGTTCTCCGCCAACCGGCACCCCGTGAGCCAGCCTCGATGTGGCGATATTCAGGTCTTTGAGGCGTTCGGTCACATAGTGCGCGGTTGTCTGGCCCTCAACGGTGGCATTGAGCGCCAGCACCACCTCCTTGACGCCTTCATGTTCCGCGCGGTCGATCAGTGAGCCGATGGCCAGATCTTCAGGGCGTATGCCTTCGATGGCGGACAGGGTGCCGCCCAGCACGTGGTAAAGTCCACTCCAGGCCCCGGCGCGTTCCAGCGCCCACAGATCGCCGACATCTTCGACGACACAGATCGCCGTCCGGTCCCGGCGCGGGTCTGCACACAACGTGCAGGGATCGACCGTGTCCACATTGCCGCAATGGCTGCACACCGTGACCTTGTCGCGCGCTTCGATCATTGCCGCCGACAATGGCGCGAGAAGCCGCTCGCGGTTCTTGATGAGGTGCAAGGCCGCGCGCCGGGCCGAGCGGGGGCCGAGTCCCGGCAACTTGGCCAGGAGTTGGATCAGCCGCTCGATCTCGGGGCCGGCGGTACGCCTGCTCATGTCAGAACGGCAGCTTCAATCCCGGTGGCAACGGCAGGCCCCCGGTGACGGACTTCATTTCATCCGCCATCATGGTCTCGACCTTGTTCTTGGCGTCGCTATGGGCGGCCACGATCAGATCCTCGACGATCTCCCGGTCTTCGGGCTTGAACAGCGACGGATCGATGGTGACTGCGGTCATCGCTCCTTTGCCGTTGAGCGTCACCTTCACCATGCCGCCACCGGACTGGCCTGTCACCGTGGTCTGTTCCATTTTTGCCTGCATGTCGGCCATGCGGGACTGCATGGCCTGGACTTGCTTCATCATCTCACCGAGATTCTTCATCTGTCTCACTCTGTATTGGGACTGGGTCGGGGTCGGGCTCGCAGACATCGATGATCTCCGCGCCGGGGAACTTCTTCAAGACGGCCTGAATATCCGGATGCTCGCGGGCCATGCGGAACAGGCTGTCACGGCTGTCTTGCCGCTGCCGCGCGATGGGCGTTTCTCCACCGTCCTTGGCGACCAGCACCATCCAGCGGATGCCGGTCCAGGCCTCAAGCTTGCGGCCAATTTCGCCCGGCAGGCCAGGATGCGCGCCAGGCTCCATGGCCATTTCGATCTGGCCGGTGCTGACCCTGATCGGGCGAACCAGCGTTTCGAGATCGGATTTTAGCTTGATGTCGCGCTTCTCGCTGGCCAGCGCAAGAATGTCTTTGAAATTGGAGAAGGAACGCGTTTCCGGTTGAACCGGTGCCGGCTGCGGTTGCAGGGCAACGGCCGCCTGGGCGTCACCCGCCGTCTCCCGGCCGCCGCGCAGAAGCTCGCGGGCCTGCATCGGGACGATCCGTTCGCCGGAGGGGGCCGCCTGTTTTGCCAGTTTCGCCAGTTCTTCGCCGCCCGGCAAATCGGCTGCGTGGGCAAGCCTGATCAGCACCATCTCGGCCGCCGTCAGCGGGTCGGCGTGGAGCTCCGTCTCGCGGATGCCTTTCAGCAGCATCGACCAGGCCCTGGTCAGGTGGGCCATGCCGGTTTTCGTGGCGTGGTCGCGGCCGCGGGTTTTCTCCGCCTCGGTCCGCGCCGTGTCCGACAGCGCTTCGTCACGCAGCACCTTCAGGCGGGTGACCCAATGCACGTAGTCGGCGAGATCCGTGAGGATGCCGCGCGGGTCGCCGCCATTGTGGTATTGGGATTCAATCTCGCGGATGGCAGCAGCGGGATTGCCCGACATCACCGCCTCATAGAGGTCGATGATCCGGGAGCGGTCCATGATGCCGAGCATGTTGGAAACCTCGGCGGCCTTCACCTTGCCCTCGCCATAGACGATGGCCTGATCGAGCAGGGACAGACCGTCGCGCACCGAGCCTTCAGCGGCGCGTGCGATCAGCGCCAGCGCATCCGCCTCGGCCTCGACGCCTTCTTTCTGGGCGATGTTGCCGTAGTGGGACGCCAAGAGGGCGGCATCCAGCCGTTTCAGGTCAAACCGCTGGCAGCGCGACAGGATGGTGACGGGCACCTTGTTGATTTCGGTGGTGGCGAAAATGAACTTCACATGCGGCGGCGGCTCTTCCAGCGTCTTGAGAAGCGCATTGAAAGCGCTTTTCGACAGCATGTGGACTTCGTCGATGATGTAGACCTTGTAGCGCGCCTGGACCGGTGCATAGCGGACGCTGTCGATGATCTCGCGCATGTTGTCGACGCCGGTATTGGACGCGGCGTCCATTTCTATGACGTCAAGGTGGCGGGATTCGAGGATCGCCTCGCAGTGAGGACCGAACACAGGCATGTCGATGGTCGGCTGATCGCCGTAATTCAGTGCCCGGGCAATCAGGCGGGCTGTCGTGGTCTTGCCGACGCCCCGCACGCCGGTGAGCATGTAGGCCTGGGCAATGCGTCCCGACGAAAAGGCGTTGGTGAGGGTGCGCACCATCGCTTCCTGGCCAATCAGGTCAGGAAAGGTCTGTGGGCGGTATTTCCGGGCGAGAACGCGGTACCCCTGAGCGTTCTCGCCGCTTGCGGCATCAACCATGGCGGGCTCTCGGGGGAGGTTTTAGAGGTGGGAGGCTGGACGGGCAACCCGTTCCGATCTCGTTAGGGCTGCTTCCTTCCGGACCTGACCCGGTTGGCGAGCGGCACGTCCGCCGCCAACCTCCCGGGCGCTATATGGGCGTTCGTAACCCAAAAGGCAAGCGCGGCTTGCCAATTGCAGCTAGGGGCGGCATCTTTCGCGCAGCAAGGGAATCACTTGGAGGGCCTCGTGCGCAAGTTAGAGACGAAGATCATCCTCGCCGCCGTGCTCCTTGGGGTTTTGAGCCTGCCGTCTGCCGCCCATGAGCGCGGATTACGGGTCTATCGTCCCTACTACATCGAGAAATCCTGCGATGAGGATTTCCTGCGTTGTTCTGCCCGGATGGTCTATGCACCGGGGCAGAATCCCGGCCTCGCTGGTCACGGCAGCTACTGGTATCCACGCGCCACCCGATATGTCCGTGTTGTAGACGAGGATCATGTCAACTGGTGCCTGCGGCGTTACAAGACTTACGACCCGGATACCGACACTTTTGTTGGCAAGGGCTATCACCATTACCGTTGCAACAGCCCCTACGACGGGATCTGATGCGGGCCGATTGACCCCGGTGCTGTCGTCCACTATCTGGGCGACATGACCCTTCGTCCCATCATAACACTCCCCGACGAGAAGATCCTGCGCGAGGTCTCCAAGCCGGTCGCTGCTGTCGGTGCGGAGGCCCGGAAGCTGTGGGATGATATGCTGGAGACCATGTACGATGCGCCGGGCATCGGGCTTGCTGCCATCCAGATCGGCGTGCCGCGGCGCCAGCTGGTGGTCGACCTGTCCAAAGAGGGTGAAGAAAAGAAGCCGCTGTTCGTTGCCAATCCGGAGATCGTGTGGTCCAGCGAGGCCCAGAGCGACTATGAGGAAGGCTGCCTGTCGATTCCCGAGTTCTACGAGATGGTCACCCGCCCCTCCGAGGTGAAGATGCGCTATCTCGACCGCGAAGGTGAAGCAAAGGAACTCCTCGCGACCGGCCTTCTCGCTACCTGCCTGCAGCATGAGATCGATCATTTGAATGGTGTCCTGTTCATCGATCACATTTCGCGGCTGAAGCGCGAGCGGGTGATCAAGAAATTCCAGAAGGCCCAGAAACTCGGAAAGCTCTGACGCCATGCGTCTCGTCTTCATGGGAACGCCTGAGTTCGCCGTCGTCACGCTGGAGGCGCTTTTGGCCGCTGGTCATGAGGTCGCTTGTGTCTATTCGCAGCCACCCCGCCCGGCGGGACGAGGGATGGCCGAACGGCCATCACCGGTCCAGGCATTCGCAACCTCCAGGGGCATCGAAGTTCGCACCCCGACAACACTCAAGTCACCAGACGGACAGGAGCGATTCGCTGATCTCGATGTGGATGCGGCAGTGGTGGTGGCCTATGGATTGCTCTTGCCCAAGCCGGTTCTTGATGCGCCGCGGCTCGGCTGTTTCAATGTCCATGCCTCGCTCCTGCCGCGCTGGCGCGGCGCGGCACCCATCCAGCGCGCCATCATGGCTGGTGATGCCGAGAGCGGTGTGACGATCATGCGGATGGGAGAGGGGCTCGACACCGGCCCCATGTGCAAGGTGGGAAAGGTGCCAATCAGGCCGGAAACCACGGCACAATCCCTGCACGATGAACTGGCGGCCCTTGGCGCGCGCCTCATGACGGAGGTGCTGTCGCAAGACAAGATCGACTGCGTCGCACAACCTGAGGAGGGTGTGACCTATGCCAAGAAGATCGACAAGGCCGAAGCCAGAATCGACTTTGCCGGTTCTGCGGTGGCGGTTCGCAATCACATCCACGGTCTTTCGCCCTTCCCAGGAGCATGGTTCGAGGTGAATGGCACCCGTATCAAGGTGCTGAACTGCGAGACAACGAACGCGGCCGCCGCGCCGGGGACTTTTGCCGATGACGCGCTCACCATTGGGTGCGGAAACGGGGCCGTGCGGCTGCTACGTCTTCAGCGCGAGGGCAAGGGCGCGATGGATGCCGAAACCTTTCTGCGTGGTTTCGCGATTCCAGCAGGATCGAAGGCGTCTTGATGCACATCGGCTTCGACGATGCCAGATCGACACTCATCAGAACGTTGAATGGCAGAGGACTGGCACCTGCAGATGATCTGGCCTGGGCAACAGTCTGGCTGGAGGCCTGTGGCTATCCTGGTACCCAGATGCTCGCGGAGGCTCTGGCGGATGACCGGCACACCCTGCAACTCGTGCGCGATTTGATCGGGTTTGATCTGCAGAACGTCTCTTGTGCCTTTCTGGCCCCTGGCATCGTCGACGACGTGAGAGCCAACGGCCGCGTGTTCCTCCGCAACGTGCGCCATGGCCTGTTCGTGCTGCCGTTTGCAGTGCGCGAAAACCTGGCGATCGGCTGCCCTGTCGACCCATCTTTCGCGGTCGGTGGCGAACGCACCAAGAACCCCTATGCGGAGAAACTGGCCGCGGCGATGGATACAGGTTTGATAATTGATGATGCGTCGTGGCGGGCCGTCAACACCGGGTAAGCAGATTGCATCATGGCTCAAGGCCTTGTGCGCGCTGCCCTTTGCGGCACCTCACCGGTCCGGCTAGAAAGGTCCGCCTAAAGGGAGACAATTCATGGCAGGCCCGCTGACCGGTATCCGCGTTCTCGATCTTACCCGCGTCCTCGCCGGACCCTGGGCCACGCAGCTCTTGGCCGATTTCGGTGCCGAGGTGATCAAGATTGAGAAGCCCGGCGAAGGCGACGACACGCGTGGCTGGGGTCCGCCATTTCTTACCAATCCGGACGGCTCGCGCGGCGATGCCGCCTATTTCGTCTCCGCCAATCGGGGCAAGTGGTCAGTGGCCATCGATATGGCGAGTGCCGAGGGTCAGGCGCTCATCCGCGATCTGGCCGCCAAGTCGGATATCGTCATCGAGAACTTCAAGGTCGGTGGGCTGAAGAAATATGGCCTCGACTACGATAGCCTGAAAGCGGTCAAACCCGATATCATCTATTGCTCCATCACCGGCTTCGGCCAGAACGGACCCTTTGCCCAGCGTGCCGGCTACGACTTCATGATCCAGGGCATGGCGGGTATC